>Ga0316217_10003270_pt1 | contig 18642 bp, 11 predicted proteins | sample 1anoAmetaG_FD_203633 | JGI IMG/M metagenome (GOLD analysis project Ga0316217, IMG submission 203633) | Freshwater microbial communities from Trout Bog Lake, Wisconsin, USA - 1anoA | ecosystem: Environmental > Aquatic > Freshwater > Lake > Hypolimnion/Profundal zone | place: USA: Wisconsin...
ACGCTTGCTGATAGCCAACCGAACGGGCCGGCTCCGCCACAAAAATGCCGCTCTTGCAGGCCTCTCGGCACCGATTGCCTCACCTCTATCTGCTCGGCGTCGCGTGACTAATCATTCGGATAGACCGGAGCGCCTCCCACTCGCCGCCAGCCACTCGAACGATCTTGCCGGTCATCGCTATCCCATTGAAAGCGCATAAGTTGACATTTTGTTTGCATCCCCTCAACGGCTCTGCCGGTATGGCCTGCCGATTGCATTTTAGAAGGACGTTCTTCGAGATCGAAGAACAAAAACAAAACCAACAAGGAGAATCAAATGTCGAACCACCACATCATCCGCGCCTGGAAAGACTCCAACTATCGCAACAGCCTCAGCGAGGCCGAGCGCGCCGCGCTGCCCCCCAACCCGGCGGGCCTCATCGAGCTGACGGATGCAGAGTTGAGCGGCGTGGCTGGCGGAGAGGTCATCATCCCGCCGACCACCCCGAAGCCCCGCACCTGCGCCCAGCTGTGTGTCTGCCCCGTATCGACCTCGGTCGAGAAGGGGTGCACCGTGACGAAAACCGCTTCCCTGCTCTGGTAAAGCGCACCGGTCACCTCGTGGCGGGTGGTGCGGAACACTCACCTGCCACGCGCATCACAAGCAAATTCAAAAGAAGAAGTGAGGGAGAGAGAGAGCCAATGTCAAACATCAACATCATCCGCGCCTGGAAAGACCCCAACTATCGCAACAGCCTCAGCGAGGCCGAGCGTGCCGCGCTGCCGGCCAACCCGGCGGGCATCATCGAACTGACGGATGCAGAGCTGTGCGGCGCATCCGGCGGAATGAGACCGCTCCCGCCGATCGACCCGAAGCCGCGCACCTGTAACCAGCTGTGTCCCTGTATCCCAACCACTACGACCATTACGGCCACCGCGCAACTGCTCTGGTAACGCGCGCCACTCACCTTGCGGCGGGTGGCGCGGAAAGCCCACCCGCCCGCAAGGCAACCACCACCAGCAACCCATCGCAAGCAGGCGGCCCGCACCGCTGGCCGCCTCTGCTAAACAACCCTCAGGAGAAGTTCCATGCTTGCTGAAGCGTCTGTCGGAGTAACCCAGGATTGCCCCTGTCCCAGCTTCCCTCTTCCGCACTCGGAGGAATCCCGGCGCCACGGTCTGGCAGGCTGCCTGGTTGTCGCGGCTCCCATGATTCAACGGGCACGGGAATATGTACGGAACGGTGCCCGCGAGCTGGCAACCAGTTTCCCGTGCGTTCCCTTCGATCCGCAGGCCATCGAAGAGAAGCTGGCCGTCAATCTTCTGGAGCCGCTGGGATCGATGATTTCCCGCGTATGCGTGCTGGAGTTGAACGTCGCAAGACTGGAAGGCGTTCTCGAAGGCAACACCTCCGAGGAGCGCTTCGTCAGCTTCCTCAAGCGGCTCGGCGAGCCCGCCATCGCCGGCCAGCTGTTTGCCGAATACCCGGTCTTGAAAAATGAAATTGAAAAGCGGCTGGAGCAATGGTCCGTCTTCAGTCTCGAATTCCTCAAGCATCTTTGCGAAGATTGGCAGCAGCTGCGCCGCCGGATTTTTTCAGGGGCCGCCCCCGGCGAGATCGCAAGCATTCAGGGAGGCGCGGGAGACACGCACCGCGGCGGCCGCTCGGTGATGATCATCACCTTTGCCGGCGGCGAGCGCGTTGTTTATAAGCCGCGCTCGCTCGCTGCCGACGAGCACTTCCAGCAACTGCTGGACTGGATCAACGGCCGGAGCGCCGAACCGGCCTTCCGCCTGATGAAAATCCTGGACCGCGGCGATCACGGATGGGTTGAATTCATCTCCGCCTCGCCCTGCCGGAGCCAGTCCGAACTCTCCCGCTTCTACCGTCGCCAGGGGAGCTATCTTGCCCTTCTCTACGCCATGGAGGCCTGCGACTTCCACCATGAAAATCTGGTCGCCGCCGGCGAGCATCCCATACTGGTTGACCTGGAAGCGCTCTTCCATCCCAGAGTCGCGACCTATGGCGGGCAGCGTGCCAACGAGCGGGCTCTCTCTGCCCTGGACGACTCCGTCCTCGCCGTCGGAATGCTGCCCATCCGCATCTGGGCGAACGGCGACGAGTCCGGAGTGGACATCAGCGGGTTAAGCAACTGCTCCGGCCAGCTCACGCCCTTCGCCGTGCCGCAGTGGGACAAGGCCGAGACTGACGAAATGCGTGTGGTCCGCAAGCGCGCGGAAATGGCCGGCTCCAACAACTGCCCCACCCTCGAGGGAATCCCCGCAAGCGCCTTCGATTACGCCGAGGAAATCGCCGGAGCCTTTGCATCGACCTACCGCTTACTGCTGGCCCACGCTGCGGAATTCCTCTCCCTGCTCCATCGCTTTGCGAAAGACGAGGTACGCGCCATTCCCCGCTCCTCGCGGACCTACGCCAACCTGTACCACGAAAGCTTTCACCCGGACCTGTTGCGCGACCGTAACAGCCGCGAATCGTTCCTGAACAAGCTGCAGGAGACCGTAGCGTTTCGTCCCGATCTCCAGAGGTTGCTTGCCGCCGAGCAGGAGGATCTCCTGCGCGGAGACATCCCTCTGTTCACCACCCGTCCTGGCTCGTGCGACATCTGGACCAGCGCCGGCCAGCGCATCGCGGATCACTTCACCGAGTCCGGAATTTCGTTGGTCGAGCGCCGCATCGCTCACCTCAGCGAAAAGGATCTGCAACTGCAGCACTGGATAGTGCGGGCCTCGATCGCCTCGATGAAGCCCTGCGACGAAGGACATGCTCCTGCCGCAACCCAGCCGACAGCCGCACTGCGGCAGGCGGCCGGCTCGGATGAGTTGATCGCCGCGGCGCGGCAGATCGGCGATCGCCTGACGCAGCTGGCCTTCGGCAATGAGGACGACGCGGCCTGGATCGGCCTGGTCATCGCCGGCCAGCGCGAGTGGCGCCTCTCGCCCCTGGGCCTCGATTTCTATGACGGCGTGCCCGGTGTCATTCTTTTCCTTGCGTACCTGGCGGAGCTGACCGGCGAGTCCCGCTACGCTTCCCTGGCCAGAGCCGCTCTCAAAACGCTCCGCACCGGGATGAAGGAAGCATCCAGACTCTCGGGCGGCATCGGCGCATTCAGCGGCTGGGGAGGCATCATCTACATGTTCGCCCATCTGGGCGTCCTCTGGCAGGACACATCGCTGTTCTCCGAGGCGGAGGAGCTGGCAAACTCGATTGCCGATTCGATCGCTGCCGACCCGGCCTTCGACGTCATCGGCGGCGCCGCAGGCTGCGCCCTGGCGCTGCTTGCGCTCTACAAGTGCAGACCATCGCAGGAGACGCTGAAGGCGGCCATCGCCTGCGGCGAACATCTGCTCGGCGCGGCACAGAAGCAAAGCCGGGGAATCGGATGGAACTGCATGCGCGATGCCGCGGCGCCATTAACCGGTTTTGCGCACGGCAATGCGGGAATCGGCTACGCTCTGCTCGCCCTGTACGGCGCAACCCGACAGCGGCGATTCCAGGAAGCCGCCGCTCTCACCTTCGACTACGAGCGTTCCGTTTACTCTTCGCAGCAGCGCAACTGGCCGGACCTTCGTAACAAGGCGGCTCAGGGCTTCGTCGCCGCCTGGTGCCACGGCGCGCCGGGAATCGGGCTCTCGCGGCTGTGCGCCCTCGGCCTCTCGAACGACCCGCAGCTCTCGGAAGAAATCGAGGCGGCCCTGGCCACCACGGCGGAGAACATCACGGGAGATCCCACCCTCTGCCACGGCGATCTGGGGAATGCCGACATCCTGCTTTATGCCTCCGAAATCCTGCAGCAGCCCTGCTGGCGCAATCGTGCGGACCAGCTCGTGACCGCCTTGTTGCACAGCGCCCGGGGAGCGGGATGGAAGTGCAGTAATCCTCTCGGCGTCGAATCGCCCGGCCTGATGACGGGCCTGGCCGGCATCGGTTATGCCCTGCTGCGTCATGCCGCTCCCGAGCGCGTTCCCTCAGTCCTTGCTCTTGAAGCTCCGGTGCTCTAATGAAAAACAATAAAGTTCCTGTCATCCTCCAAATGGACTCGGTCGAATGCGGCGCTGCCTGCCTGACCATGATTCTGTGCCGCTTTGGCCGCAAGACGCGGCTGGAAGAATGCCGCGCCAAGTGCGATCCCGGCCGTAACGGCGTGACCGCGCAAACCATCGTGAGCGCGGCCCGCGAATTCGGGCTGCTCACCAAGGCGTACTCGCTCCGCGTAGAAGAGTTGCAGACCCTGGATCTGCCCTGCATCATTCACTGGAATTACAACCACTTTGTGGTCTTCGAGCGCATCTCCGCCTCCAGCGCGCAGATCGTCGATCCGGCCCATGGACGGCTGACGGTGCCGCTGGCGGAGTTCCAGTCCAGTTTTACCGGCATCGCCATCGCCTTCGAACGCGGGCCGCAGTTCCAGACGCGCACTGAGCGCCGCCCCAATCAGATGTTGGGCTACCTGCGCCAGATCCTGGCTGTGCCGGGCACCAAGGGCGTGATGTTGCGAATTCTTGTCGCATCGCTCATCCTCCAGGCCTTTGGCTTTGCCTTGCCCCTGATCACAAAAGAGCTGGTCGATCGCGTGATACCCATGCACAAGGTAGGCGAGCTGAACCTGCTGCTGATGGCAGCCATGGTGGTCGCCATCACCCATGCCGGCGTCGGCTATCTGCGCTCGGTGTTGCTGGTGCGGCTTGAATCCCGCCTCGACTCCCACCTGATGATCTCTCTGTTCCGCCATCTGCTCTCGCTGCCGTACAGATTTTTCCAGCAGAGAAGCAGCGGCGATCTGGCGATGCGGCTGGGCAGCAACACCCTCATCTGCGAGGCCCTTACCGGCTACACCACCACTGCGATTCTCGACGGCCCCCTCGTCCTGGTCTTTCTTTTCGCCCTTCTGCGGATGGCCCCGCTGTTCGGAATCGCGGCTCTGACGATCGGCCTGGTGGAGCTGGCCTTTCTGCTGGCCACCTCGGGACGCGTGCACATTCTGGCCGATAGCGCGCTGGCTCGCCAATCGGAGTCGCAAAGCTGTCTGGTCGAGACCCTGATGGGCATCTCGACGCTCAAGTCGGCCGGCGCGGAAGAGGCGACCCTCGAGCGCTGGAGAAAGCTGCTGACCAAGCAAATTGAAACCTCGGAGCAGCGCGGCCGCTACATGGCCGGCGTCGATGCCGTTGTCATCCTCCTCCGCACCTTCTCGCCCCTGTTCCTGCTATGGCTCGGCGGCACGCTCGTGCTGAAAGGCTCGATGACTCTGGGGACCATGTTTGCCATGAATGCCCTGGCGGCGTCCTTCCTGCAGCCGCTCGGCGCCGTCGTCATGAGCGCGCAGCGCGTGCAACTGGCCGGCGCCTATCTGGAGCGGATCGCCGACGTCATGCACGCCAAGCCGGAGCAGGATCCGGAGGCCGTCGTTCCGGCCCCCAAACTCAGCGGCCGCGTCGAGTTGAGCAACGTCTCCTTCCGTTACGACTCGCACTCGCCCAACGTCCTCGAAAACGTCTCCCTGGCGATTCGTCCGGGACAGAAAGTCGCTCTGGTAGGCAGAACCGGATCCGGCAAGAGCACCCTGGCAAGACTCCTGCTGGGCTTGTACACGCCCACCGCGGGCGAAGTGCTCTACGACGGCATTCCGCTTGAAACCATGAACCTGCAAACGGTTCGGGCGCAGTGGGGCGCCGCCCTGCAGGATTCGTTTGTCTTCTCTTCATCGCTGAAGGACAACATCGCCTTCCACAACCGGCAGATGCACGTCGAGGATCTGACCCGAGCCGCCAACATCGCGGCCATCCATGAAGACATCATGCAAATGCCCATGGGATATGAGACCCGGATCGATGAGGGGGGCGGCAGCCTCTCCGGCGGACAACGTCAGCGGATCTCCCTCGCCCGCGCCGTCGCACATCGGCCTTCGCTCCTTCTGCTCGATGAAGCCACCAGCCATCTGGACGTCATTACTGAAAACATGGTGGACAGCAACCTCGACGATCTTTCCTGCGCCCGCGTGGTGATAGCCCATCGTCTCAGCACCATCCGCAACGCCGATCTCATCGTCGTCATGGATCACGGTTCGATCGTGGAGCAGGGCACCCACGACGAACTTCTGGCAAGAGACGGACACTATGCGGCGTTGGTCCGCAGCCAACTCGAAAGCGGATCCCGCCAGCTCGCCGTCGCCGGATAGCCTTCTGCCCCCGGCGCCTTTGACGATCGCTCCCCGCTACGGCTCCGGGGCATGGACAATTGGAAAGCCAGGCTCCGCTTGACGCAAAAGGTATGATCCGCAGCGTTGCTGCTAGAGCAACAATATGGAAAAGCGCCCCGCGAAATTGTATCCGGCCTCTCTGTGGAGCGCTGAGCTCCTGGCCACAAAGGATAACCACGGCGGTCAGAGCGCTCAAATGCGCTGGCCCCGCCTGCCGACGAGATGATCCGCTCGTCAGCGACGCTTGCGGCCGAGAATCGGGCAGATGCGGAACGAAGGGGCGGTCACTGATCTGTCTGCGGCGGCGACCATCGGGTGGCAAATGATAGCCAGTAATGAGAGATCCGTTACGGAAGGACAGTGTCGTACGAGAAACGTAAGTGAGCAACCTGGCTCAGACTGCCTGATTGAGAGTAGCTAAGATCGCATCTGCAACGAGGTACATCGGTCACTGGCCGAGAAATAGAGGCGAATGAGAACACCGAGTAATTACATGGCCTGTTTCACGGCACTTCTACTATTCAGTTTCGCCACGGGATGCTGCAATCCGGACCGGAACCCGAATGCAGGAAATCCCGATGCTCCCCAGACACCGCCTACCGTGACGTCTGTGACTCCGCCAAATGGCTCTACTCCGGTTTGCCCCGATACCGCGCTGATCACCGCAACGTTCAGCAAGGCGATGAACCCTGCGACTATCAACAAATCTACATTTATTGTGAGCGCAGGCGGGACGAACGTGGACGGCACAGTCACCTACGTTTCGGCGACCGATATTGCCACCTTTACACCCACGGTTAGTCTTGCACCGAGCACCACTTTTACGGCTACGATTACCACCGGGACGGCTGACACGTTCGGCAATACTCTGGCGTCCAAGTTTGTGTGGACGTTCACGACCTCCGCTTCCTGTTCAGAACCGCCAACGCAAACGGACTCAGGACTGGGATCGGCATGCAGCTTCGGAATTTTGGCCGGATCTACGGTCACCAACGTCACGGGCACGGCTACAACCGTTAGCGGAAATGTTGGGGTGTGGCCTGGAACCGCAGTAACCGGATTCGGACCACCGGCCTCCATCACAGGTGTGATCGATGCGGGCGATGCGGTTGCCCAGACAGCTCAGGGTGACTTGACGACTGCATATAACAATGCCGCCGGCGCAGCAGGCGGGGCCGTCCTCGCTGCGGACATAGGAGGGCAAACCCTTCCCCCAGGTGTTTATCGGACTACCAGCGCCCAGCCCTCGCTGGGAATTACTGGGAACCTCACCCTTGACGGTAAAGGTGATCCCAACGCTGTCTGGATCTTCCAAGTCGTATCCACGTTGACCACGGCAGCCGGTAACAGCGAAGTCATCCTGATCAACGGAGCCCAAGCCCAAAATGTGACCTGGCAGGTAGGCAGTTCGGCGACTCTTGGAACGAACACAACCTTTACAGGGACCATTATGGCGGAGGCATCCGTCACGGCCACTACCGGCGCGACTCTGGACGGAAGGGCGTTAGCCCTGACTGGCGGGATTACCTTGGACACCAACACGGTGGTTGTTCCTCCCTGTCAATAAGGTATTGCGGTCGTGGGCCGGCTTGAGGCCGGTCCATGACCGCTCAGTATAACTAAGCCGGAACAGCAGTATTTCACGTTATTAAAACTCGGAGGAACGTTCGCAATGTCATCTCATCTTAAGGGTCATATTGGCCGAGTTATAGCGACGATTGCTGTGCTGTGTGCGTTTGGCACCCTGGCGATAGCGCAGTACCAGCCTGCTCCCAAGTGGGAGCTTTACGGTGGATATTCATTCTGGTATCCCGGCGCGGACGTACACGGTGTCCTTCCCTTAGGAATCGTTCCAATCACCAGCCGTCTGGACTCGAATCCGCGCGGAGCTGGTGCTTCCGTTACTTATGACTTTACCCGGCATTTCGGCATCACACTCGACGCCAGCGACCATTGGGGCATCAGTGAAAGAGGCACGCCGGGCGCCTGCTGCCGGGACGCAGATTTATCCAACCTCTCCATCGGCCCAAAGGTTACATTCCGCGGCGCACGCTTCTCTCCATTTCTTGAAGCCTTAGGAGGCGACCTGCGTCTATACCCGGAAGACTTCCACCATATCGATAAATTAGGGCTCATGGCCGGCGGCGGTTTGGATATCAATCTGACCAGGCATATTGCTTTTCGGCTAATCCGGGCGGACTATGTAATGTCCAGCTACCGGTATGGTCCTTCGTCCTCGACTCCGACCACCGTTCTCTCGGGCGTGAGGCTCCAGAGCGGCATCGTGTTTATGATCGGCGGCGGTCAGCCGAGTGCAAATCCACCCATGGCAGCCTGTTCGGTACAGCCGATGGAACTCTTTGCCGGCGAGCCTGTGACCGCGACCGCAAGCGGTACCAATTTCAATCCCAAACGTACGGTCAAATACGATTGGTCCGGCACCGGAGTGAAGGTTGCCGGCAGCAATGCTTCGATTCAGATTGACACCACAGGACTGCAGCCTGGTTCCTACCAGGTCGTGGCCAGGCTGAGCGACGGCAGTCCGAAAGGAATCGCTTCCTGCAATGCCAGTTTCGCGGTAAGAGCGACGCATCCGCCGGTGATCTCATGCTCGCCAGATCCGGCGAGCATACCGATGGGCGGGACCTCGACGATCAGCTCGATTGCCAGCAGCCTCGACAATCGCAGCTTGACCTATAGCTACGCTACAAGTGCCGGGAGCATTACCGGCAATACCGCAACCGCTAAACTGGACAGCACGGGCGCACAGCCTGGGACCATCACCGTAACCTGCACTGTAACCGATGATGGCAATCCGCCGCTTAAGGCTTCTTTTATAGCCGCGGTAATTATTCAAGGTCCAATTCAACCACCGGCGGTGGAGGTACAAGCTGCCACACCGGCAATGATCGCCATCGAGAAGAGGCTTGCTCTCCACAGTGTTTATTTTGGAACGGCCAAGCCTACGCCGGAGAATCCCGATGGAGGCCTACTTGCCAGTCAGGAGAAGACTCTTGCTACGCTCGCAAGTGATTTCCAGACTTATCTCCAAAGCAAGCAGGGTGCTCGCTTGACTCTTGAAGGCCATGCCGACCCGCGCGGCTCCGCGGAGTACAATCAGGCGCTTTCCGAACGGCGTGTTGAACGCGTCAAGCGCTTCCTGGTCGAAAAGGGTATACCGGCAGAAAGTATCCAGACCGAGGCGTACGGTAAACAACAAAACCTCACTGACGCCCAGGTAAGAAGTGCGATTGAACGAAACCCCGAGCTGAGCACGGAAGAGCGGCAGAGATTGCTCGATCATAGCCATACGATCTTCCTCGCCAGCAACCGCCGTGTGGACATCACTCTGAGCAACGCTGGCCAGAAGTCTCAGGAGTCAGTCCGCGAATACCCATTCAACGCAGCGGATTCACTGACCCTGCTCGATACCCGCGAGACCAACAAGCCTTCACATCCCGGCACGAAAAAGGGGAGAACCACGAAGAACAGATAGCTTGGCGAGCTGCGTTATGACCGTGGTCCGTCGTCAAGCGGCGGGCCACAGTTGGTCAATTGTTAGCGGCCGAGAGCTGGAAACAATATATCTGTCACCGCACGTGCCCCACCCCAAGACGAATCGCCGCTGGCTCGCCGCGATCTTTGTTTGCCGATACCCCGCTCTCGAACTTAACGCTCCCACCACGTTTTCCTGGACTCGAGCGGCGATGGGCGCCTAAGTTGCCCATGCCTGGCGTTGTGCGGCGGGTCCGCGGCGGCTAATGTGGCCTAGAGACCGGAAGCCATTCCTACGAGGATGAGTCGTGCTTGGCGATCTCGGTGAGGCTCATGCCGCGGTCACGGTCAACGAGAATGGCAGCACGATCGAAGCCGAGAGGGGTGCGGCCGATATGCCGACCTTCGAGTTTGGCGCGGCGCATTCCAGCCCGGACCCGCTCGATAATAAGGTTGCGTTCGAGCTCGGCCATGGCGCCGATGATCACGATGATTGCGCGGCCGAGCGGGCCGCCGGTGTCGATGTTCTCTCTGAAGCTAACGAACTCGATGCCCAGGTGGTTCAGCTCGTCGAGCACCTCAAGGAAGTGGCGGACCGAGCGGGTGGGGTCCGCGCCTGGCCCAAAAGGCTCAGCAAGCCCTTTGAGGTCCGGGTTCGAGCGGGTGTTCCACTGCATCTCGGTCGGCAGGTCTGGTGAACATAGAATGCTGTCGTCCTTTTACTGGCAATCGAGGAATACTTCAAGTCGGACCGAAAGGCGAACAAAGAGCGAGTATCCAGCCTGCTCTTAAATCCTGCTTTGTAATGCGGGTGCTGTTTTGTAATACAAAACAGTAGAAACAATCCAATAACGGCCATTTCGGCAACAATGGCCACTGTCGTCTAAGTCTTTATAAGCGCGGACGAAGCAACGTCTGGCAGTGCCGCTTTAAAGTCCGCAACTCCTCTAGGATGGCAACTTAGTCGCCGACGTGCTCGGCTTTGATATCTCCGAGCGGCATCAGGGCAAACAGACAGACGCTCTGTCTTTCGGAGCAGCTCAGCACGGCATCGCGCAGGATGCGGGCAGAGGAGTGCGCCGGTACAAGATGGGGCAAGTGCAGTTGCTGGATGGTTTCGGTTGCAAGCTCCAGCTTCGGCGAACCGCCGACGCGCATCACCGACACGGTAGTACCCGCGGCCAATTGAAGGCGGAAGGTGGCGGAGCAGTAGGAATCAGGAGCTGACTTCAACTTTACTTTGAAGCTGCGCGCCTCCTGCATGATCTGTATGGCGCTGCCATTGACTGTGGACACGACTCCGGCCTTCTTGAGGCGCGCGATGTTTTCGTCGAGTTCCGGGATCAAGGGAGACGGTTTGTAGGGCTCGTAGACACCCCTGGCAAGTTCATAGAAATACAGCGCGGCCTTGGTATCCCCGCGCGCCTCATGCAGCCGGGCATAGTGACCGCCGGCTGCGCGGCTGTTCTGGTTGCGCCAGGCCGCTTCAAGATAGTCGGCTGCCTCGTCGAGTTTATTTTCTTCCAGGAGAATGAAACCCAGCGTATCCCATGTGGCGACGAGCAAGGAGGTGCGCTGAAACGATTGTGCGTTGGCCTCGCCGATCGAGGCGGTTGCGGTGTCAGCCTCCAGCAGATTAAGCGCCTTGCGGGCATTTTCTTCAGCGAGCGGAAGATCGGTGCTGGCTTGCGCGAGGGTGTAGGCGGAAGTATTGAGCGCACTGGGGCTATCCGGGTCCTCGAGTCTCTTTGCCAGTGCGACGGCCTCGCCGGGCTGGTGATTACGAACCAGATATTCGGCGAGAAAATCCCGGATGGATTGATCGTTGGGTACAGCCTCACTGGCGCGGCGAAGGGTTGCAATGGCGCCGGGAAGGTCATTATCGGCTTGAAGAGTAGCCAGCAGGAGGGCGACCTTTACCTGGGACGGGTCATTTCTGAAGGTAACGGTGAGCATGCGGCGAGCCTCGTCATTATTGCCGTACAGGTGGAAATTGCCGGCGCACCACAAGGCTACGTTGTTTTCCCCGGGGTGCAATTCCAGTTCGTGACGGCAATGTTTCATCATCTCGCCGGGTTGGTTATGGATGACATCGAGAGAGGCGTAGCTGCTCCACAGAAAGGGCTGCTCGGGTTGGATCCTCTTCGCCTCGTCAAGCTTGTTGAGTGAGGCCGCCCAGTCTTTTGCTCTAAAAAGATCCACCGCCTCCTTGACCAGCCTGGCGGCAGCCGGATTGTACTCGGCCACTGTTGGGTGCGGTCCGGCTCCGGTGGCGCTCCAGTTGGAGAGCTGTATCCAGGCTTCGTCTCCCAGAGATATGTCCTTTGCGAATTTTTTGTATTGCTGCCACGAAGCTGCCGGAAGCTTGGATTGCAGGACTACCAGCGTCTTCTCCGCAATCAGCTCTCCGCCTTTCAGCTTGTACGTTTTGTCATAGGTGGCAAACGGTGTTTTGACATGGATGGCTTCGGGAAGATCGGCGCCGAAGTTTTCCGGCAGACGTATGCGGCTGATCGAGGTGGTTGTGCGAACGGCGCCCAGGTCGATTTCATCCGAGGGCTGTTCTTCTGGAGCAGCAGGGAGAATGGTGATGGGAAACAGGGGAACAATGCGGAGGTTGTCCCAATCTCCAAACGGCTTTTTCTGGTAGTCGTAGGAGACGTGCATGGGAGCACCGGTATCGTCGGCAGGAGAGAACGAGGAGTTGCTGGTTGTGCCGCTGAAACCAAATAGATTTGCAAGGTACTGGGTACCCTGATCCCACTGCGCGGGAGCTATATTGCGAGCTAACATGCGAACCACCAACTCATCGTCAGAGCGGACGTCGATCTCCACATGTCCGTTGAGCACGCCATCGGCTTTTAGTTCGGCGGTGGCCTCAAAACGATCCGTGAAGGGGAACGGGGTTTGTGCTGGGGTACGCTCAATAGCGGCCAGCCCCGAGGACGGAATCACCAGCGCTTCTTTGTCGCGTAGAGGTGAGAGCAGCAACTGAAACGGCGCAACCTCCGCGGTGGTGTCCATCCAGAGTTTGCCGGAGGGCAGAGTGACGGTGGTGATCACATGGTTGAAGAGACCGGGTGAGGGGAGTTCCGGCACCATGTCGATATTCACGCCGATCAGCGCAGGCGCAGAAGCGAAGCCCTTGGCGCGCAACATGGCCTCCAGAAGTGTGTCCTTGTCCTTGCAATCGCCGTACTGATTGGCAAACACCTCTGCGGCGGCGTGAGGCTGAGAGCGGCCCACGCCAAAATCAATTCCTACATAGCGGATGCGGGTGGCGACGAACGTGTAGAGGGCACGGACCTGCTCCTCCGGTGTAATGGCCTGGCGCGTGATTGTATCGGCCTGGGAGCGAAGCGCATCGGTGGCAACTGCGCGGGAGGCAGCGAGGTCGCGGTACCAATCGCCCACTTCCTCCCAGGTATGGAAGGTCGTCCACGCCATGAGTGGCTTTTTGTCCTCGGGCGGATCTGGTGGATCGCCATCTTTCTTTTTGGCGGAGTGCGTGGGCCTAAGTTGGCTACCGCTCCATTGATAGACGCGGCGGCCGGCGCTTTCGCTGGTTGTGGGTTTAAGCTTGGGACTCCACACCTGCACGTATTTGTCGGCCGGGACATCCAAGGTCAGGCTCTGCGCGAGCACGACCGCATCCTTAAGGAAGGAGAAATTACCCCAGAACTGAGAGGGCGACTCCGCACTCTTGCGCTGAATGAGCGCCCGGTACTCCAGGGTGTCGCCGATACGTAAACCGCGAACAGGAATCTGGAGTTGCTTGAGATCAGAGTAGAGCGGGGCCTGCTGTGTTACGGGAGCAGGCATATCCATGGCGTCGGAAGCGGGGGTTTCGGTGGAGGTGCCATCGGAATGAACCACGCGCAGGCTTTGAATTTGTGCGGATTCGTTGGCGGATGCATAGGGAAACGAGAGAACGCTGAATTGGCGCGCTCCGGCTTCGCTCTGAATTTTCATCCGCATGTGGAGATTTTGGTCGCCAGTGCCGTCGGCGTTGTAACGGATCATTGTGTCGGACTGCTCGATTACCACAGCTTCTCCATCATAGGAGACCGCAGCAGCGGCCGGGACCGATTTGGATTGCGCCATGACCGAAGAGGCGAAGATGAAGAGCAGTGCGGCAATGATAGCGGAACGCATCCGGTGAAGCTCCATGCAACATTTCAGGATGCGAGAATCCTAATCGCCGGGGAGTCTCAGGAGAAACGAAAAAACACAAGAGGAGACACCGATGGTAACCGCCACTGGTGGGTTCCTTGTCTTTGCTCGTGTGGTCCGGACAGGCAGCCGCGGCCCTGTGGTTCAGGTGGGTTTTGCATCCCTCCGCTTGCGCTTCAAGCGGTCAATCTCATCCAACTGCACCCGGACATCCTTCACGGCATCTTGCTTCTCCAACTCGGGATAGTCTGACGCGAGTTGATCCAGCAGTACCCGGATCGCATCTCCGAGTTGGCCGATCTGCTTGCCGTACGTGCCGACCTGATCGAGGATCTGCGCCTCAAGCTCGGGATCGGAAGACTGCCCCAGGTTGACATTGATCAGACCGAATTGACTGCCCACGCTACTGAACATCCACGTCCATGGGTTGATGGTCTGGTTCACATTGCCGGAGAGCGGAAGACGAAATTCTGCCATAGGATTCTCCTGGTTGAAGTCACTGAGACGCAGAGTTGCTGCAGGAAACATACCCGCTCGCAAGGATTCAGGCAATTGGATTGTCGCCGCCTTCCATTTGCGGCCGCTGGAATTTTCCATAGTGCAGCGCCAGGGTGGGCAGCACCAGCAGGTTTAACAGCGTGGAGGTCACCAGTCCTCCCAGGATGACAATGGCCATCGGGCCTTCGATTTCGCGGCCTGGGTCGCCGCTGCCGATGGCCAGCGGCAGCAGGCCAAGGCCGGTCACCAAGGCCGTCATCAGGATCGGCGCCAGCCGTTCGGAGGCGCCTTGCAGGGCGGTTTCCAACCCCCAGCTGCGGCCTTCCACCTCCACCAGGTGCTCATAGTGCGAGATCAGCATGATGGAGTTGCGCAGGGTAATGCCGAACAGCGTCACAAACCCCACCAGCGAACCCAGGGACAGATTGCCACCGGTGAGCAGCGCCGCGGCCACGCCTCCCACCAGCGCAAAGGGAAGGTTCGCAAGCACCAGCAACAGGTGCCGGGTGCTGCCGGTCACCATCGACAGCAGCAAAATGATTCCCAGCCCGGCCAGCCCCGAGTGCATCAACAGGTCGCGCCGCGATTGCGCCTGCGCCTCGACCGTGCCGGCAAACTCCACGTAGCTGCCGGACGTGAGCCGCAGCCGCGAGATGCGCTGCCGCGCTTCGTTCACAAACGACTCCACCGAGCGCCCTTGCACATTGCAGGTTATGGTCTGCACCCGGCGCGCGCCCTCATGCAGAATCACGTATCGTCCCGAGGTCTGGTAAATGTCGGCGACCTGCCGCAGCGTCACAAAATTTCCATCGGGACTGCGCAGCGGCAGCGCGCCGATCTCGCTCACCGGAGGCCGGTTTCCGGAGGCCAGCGTCACGGCCACGTCGAAGACGCGGTTCTCGTCGTAAATCTGTCCCACCACCTCGCCGCCGTAGGCGGTCCGCACCACGTCGAGGATCTGTACCGGATCGAAGCCCCAGCGGGCCACGTCATCCTCGCGCAGCCGCACCGCGATCTCCGGCGTTCCGGGAGGAGATTGAATCTGCACCTGCGCCGCGCCGGGAACCTGGTTCAGCGCCGCGCCGATCTGCGCGCCCTCCTGGTCCATCTGATCCAAATCGCTGCCGAAAACATTGACCACCACCGGCGCCGTGTAGCCCGACAAAGTCTCGTCAATGCGCTCGGTCAAAAATCCATTCGACGTAAGCGTGGGGCCGGGGAACTCAGCCAGCACCTTGCGGATGCCCTCCTGCGTTGCGGCGACCTGCTTGCCGTCCCGCGCCTGCATGTTCACATCGATCTCGCTCTCGTGCGTGCCCAGGGTGTCGGTTCCGAGCTCGGCCCTCCCGGCCCGCTGCGCCACGTTTTTCACCGATGGAATTTTCAACAGGGCCTGGGTAATCAGTCCGCCCATGCGCATCGACTCCTGCAGCGAGGTTCCGGGCAGCGCCGTCATATGAACCGTCACATCGCCCTCGCGCAGTTCGGGCAGAAACGATTGCGTAAGAAAAAACAGGCTCGCCACGCCCAGCGCCACCAGCAGCGCTACCGAGGCCAGCAGCAGCCGTGGCGCCTTGTCGATGGCGACCAACACTTTTCGATATCCCCGCTTCAGCCAGTGCACCGCGGGCGGCTCCTGCGGCGCCAGATCGGCCTCGCCCAGCAGAAGAATGCAGAGCGCGGGAGTCACCGTCAGCGCTACGATCAGCGAGGCGACAATGGCCCAGATATAGGCCAGGCCCAGCGGATAAAACAGCCTTCCCGCCAGTCCGGACATGCTCAGCACCGGCACAAACACCAGCAGCACCGCGAAGGTCGCATAGACGACCGAGCCGCGCACCTCGACCGAGGCGCGCAGGGCAACCTTCGCCGCCGGCCTCGGATGCAGCAGCGCCCGGTTTTCGCGCAGCCGGCGATAGATGTTCTCCACGTCGATCACCGCATCGTCCACCACCTCGCCGATCGCAATCGAGAGCCCGCCCAAGGTCATCATGTTCAGGCTCAGCCCCATCATATCCAGCGCGATCACCGCAGCCAGCAGTGAGAGCGGAATCGCAATGCAGGAAATCGCCGCCGAGCGCAGGTTGAACAAAAACAGGAAGAGCACCACCATCACCAGCACCGAGCCCACCAACAGCGACTGGCGCACGTTTTGCAGCGCAATGCCGATCGAGTCTGCGGAGCGAAACACATCCGCGTGCAGGGTAATCCCCTGCGCCTCCAAGCCGGGACGCAGATCGGCGAGCGCCGCATCCAGTCCGCGCGTCACCTCCAGCGCGTTCGCGCCATAGGCCGAATCCACCACCATAATCACGCCCGGCGTTCCGCGGATCGAAGCCTCGCCAATCGCCGGCGCGGGTGCGTCGGCGACGCGGGCCACGTCGCCCAGCGTCACATTGCCGCCCTCGTGATGCACCAGTACGGTGCGCGCCAGCTGCGCCGCCGTCAGCGATTGCCCTTCGGTCTGCAGCACGATCCGCTGGTTGGGCGTCTCCACAAAGCCGCCTCCGCGAACCCCCGTGGCTTGCCGCGCCGCGGCCATCACGTCTTCGGCGCTCACTCCGAACTGCACCAGCTTCTGCGGATCGAACTGCACCTGCAACTGCCGCCGCTCGCCGCCGTTGACTTCGACCTCGGCCACTCCTCCAACCGCCAGCAGGCGCGGCTTCACCGTCCAATCGGCAACCGTCCGCAACGCCATCAACGACTGCTTGTCGGAGGTCAACCCGACGTGCATTACCCAGCTCGTTGTGGTGGTCAGCGGAGTCATCAGCGGAGGCTCGACGCCGCCCGGCAGCTCTCCGGCCACCGTGGACAGCCGTTCGCTCACCGCCTGCCGGTCTCGATAAATGTCGGTCCCAAAGCGGAAGACCACGGTGATCACCGACAGTCCCTGAATCGATTTGGAGCGCAGCGACTCGATCCCCGAGACTCCGTTGATCGAGTTTTCGATGGGCTGCGTGACGAGGATCTCGACCTGTTCCGAGGAGAGCCCCGGAGCCTCCGTCTGGATGGCGACCTCGGGCGGAGCAAAGTCCGGAAAGTCGCTGTAGGGGACGCGATAGACCGAGAAGACGCCGTAGGCCAAAAAGGCGCAGCCCAGCGCCACCACAATCCCCCGGTAGCGGATCGAGAAACGGACGAGGGCGTTCAGCATCGCGCGCCCTCAATTTTGAGGGTGTCATCCTGAGCGCCGAGCGCCCGCGGCCGGAGCGGCGTCTTTTGCCGCGTACCCGCCGCAAGGATCACATTTTTGAGGGTGTCATCCTGAGCAAAGCGAAGGACCCCTGCGCCGCTCAAATATCCCGTGGTGCCCACGAGGCTTTTCGGCCACTCAGCGCAGTTTTTCCGTGGGTACAACTTCGCCGGCCTACTCTTCATCGCTGCCGCCTTGGCTATGCAGAAGCATCTCCTCCGACAGCAACGCCTGCGCCCCTATGGTCACAATCTTGTCCCCGGCGGCCAATCCCTCTGCGGCGAAGAACCCGCCTTCCACCGGCACATCGGTGGGCACGGGACTGCGGCTGAAGCGCTCCGGCGAAACCTGCGCATACACCCAGGCCTTGTCCTCCGACCACACCACCGCCGACGCCGGAATCACAACTCCCTTCAGCAAACCTCCCACCGGGAGATGCGCCACTAGGTTCAGTCCCGGAGGAAGCTCCGATTTACTTGTTGTAACGTACAAAACGCTTCTGCCCTGAATCCGCGGATCTACCTTGGGATAGTCGGAGACAAACTTTGCCTCCGTTCTACTTCCGCCCGGCAGCTCCAGCGAAACGCTCATGGGCGGAGCAAATGTGGTTCCCGCAGGCATGGTCATGGACACTAACGCCTCGCGCCGGTCGAACATGTGCTGCAGCGGCGCTGAGTTTTGAGTCGCCCACTCCGTCACCACGCCGCCCCACTCCTGGCGCAGCACGTCGGCTTGCAGATTCAGCTGCTGCTCGGCCGCATGCACGTCCGCTTCATTCGATTGCAGCGCCGCCTCCGCCGCCTGCAGCGATTTCTCCGAGACGTTCTGTTCCGGCCCGGCGAGAGCCTTCAGCCGCGCATACTCCTTGCCTGCAACGCCTGCCTCGATGCGCGCCTTTTGCAACTGCGTCTGCGCCGCGACATAGCTGGTGCGAAATGTCGCCAGCGCCTGCACCGAAACCACCACCGCCGGGAACGTGGCCTGCGCACGAGTCGAGTTCGAAGTCAGGGTGGCCACCGTGAATCCCAGCCGCTTCTGCGTGGCCGCATCCAGAGTGATAAACGTCTGTCCGTTCTCCACCGTG
>Ga0316217_10003271_pt1 | contig 18637 bp, 13 predicted proteins | sample 1anoAmetaG_FD_203633 | JGI IMG/M metagenome (GOLD analysis project Ga0316217, IMG submission 203633) | Freshwater microbial communities from Trout Bog Lake, Wisconsin, USA - 1anoA | ecosystem: Environmental > Aquatic > Freshwater > Lake > Hypolimnion/Profundal zone | place: USA: Wisconsin...
GTGCGGGTGGGCATGGTGAGGCGGGCCAGGTTGGCGTGGGCCTCGTAGCGGTTGTTCACTTCCCGCTGGGCGGCGGCGAGCAGGTGCCTGAAGCGCTCCGGGTCGGCCTGTTCGACCATGCGGTAGCGGGTCTCGTTGCGCACGTAGCTGCCCAGGTCGACCTTGGGCGCCGGGGAATCCATCTGCAGCGGGCTTTCGCCCAGCTCGATCCGGCGCGGGTCGAAGCGGTACAGCGGCCAGTGGCCGGAATCCACCGCCAGTTTCTGCTGCTCGCAGCCCTGCACCAGGTCGAAGCCGTGGGCGATGCAGTGCGAGTAGGCGATGATGATCGACGGCCCGTCGTAGCTTTCGGCTTCCAGGAAGGCCTTGACCGTCTGGGCGTCCTTGGCGCCCATGGCCACCCGGGCCACGTAGACGTTGCCGTAGGCCATGGCGATCATCCCCAGGTCCTTCTTGGGCATCGGCTTGCCGGCGGTGGCGAACTTGGCGGCGGCGCCCATGGGGGTGGCCTTGGAGGCCTGTCCGCCGGTGTTGGAGTAGACCTCGGTGTCCAGCACCAGCAGGTTGACGTTGCGGCCCTGGGCCAGGACGTGGTCGAGCCCGCCGTAGCCGATGTCGTAGGCCCAGCCGTCGCCGCCGACGATCCAGACGCTCTTCTTCACCAGGTAGTCGGCCAGGGTGAGCAGCCGCTTGGCTTCGGGCAGCTTGATGCCGGCCAAGGCCTCCTTCAGGGTGGCGACCCGCTGACGCTGGGCGATCAGGCCCGCCTCGCTGCCCTGGTCGGCACCCAGGATGGCCGCCACCAGCTCCTCGCCGAGGCTGCCGCCCAGCTGGGTGAGCAGGTCGGTGGCCTGCTGGCGCTGGTTCTCCACCGCCAGGCGCATGCCGAAGCCGAACTCGGCGTTGTCCTCGAACAGCGAGTTGTTCCAGGCCGGGCCGAGGCCGTCGCCGTTGCTGCAGTACGGGGTGGTGGGCAGGTTGCCGCCGTAGACCGAGGAGCAGCCGGTGGCGTTGGCGATCAGCGCCCGGTCGCCGAACAGCTGGGTCAGCAGCTTGACGTACGGGGTCTCGCCGCAGCCGGCGCAGGCGCCGGAATACTCGAACAGCGGGCGCATGAACTGGCTGCCCTTGACGTCCAGCTTGAGCGTGGCCCGGTCCGGGTCGGGCAGTCCGAGGAAGAATTCGTAGTTGGCCCGCTCGGCTTCGCGCAGCGGCGGCTGGGCGGCCATGTTGATGGCCTTGCGCGAGGCGTTGGACTTGTCCTTGGCCGGGCAGACCGAGACGCAGATGCCGCAGCCGGTGCAGTCCTCGGGGGCGACCTGCAGGGAGTAGCGCAGGCCCTTGAACTCGGGACCCTTGGCCTCGACGCTCTTGAAGGTGGCCGGGGCGCCGTCCCGCAGCCTGCCGTCGAACACCTTGGGCCGGATCGCCGCGTGCGGGCAGATCAGCGAGCACTTGTTGCACTGGATGCAGACGGACTCGTTCCAGACCGGGATGTCCAGGGCGATGTTGCGCTTCTCCCACTGGCTGGTGGCCACCGGCCAGGTGCCGTCGGCCGGGAACGCCGAGACCGGGATCCGGTCGCCGTCGCCCTGGATCATCAGGGCGGTGACGTTCTTGACGAAGTCCGGGGCGCCCGCCGCCACCGTCGCCGGCATGGTCCGGGTGGCGGTGACTTCGGCCGGCACCTCGACCTCGTACAGATTGGCCAGGGTGGTGTCGACCGCCTCGAAGTTCTTCTTCACCACGGCGTCGCCCTTGCGGCCGTAGGTCTTCTTGATCGCCTTCTTGATCTGCCTGATGGCCTCCTCCCGGGGCAGCACCCCGGAGATGGCGAAAAAGCAGGTCTGCATGATGGTGTTGATGCGCACCCCCATGCCGGTGGCCTTGGCCACTTCGAAGGCGTCGATGACGTAGAATTTCAGCTTTTTGGCGATGAGCTCGGTCTGCACTTCCTTCGGCAGGCTGGCCCAGACCTCGTCCTTGCCGAACGGGGTGTTGAGCAGGAAGGTGGCGCCCGGCCCGGCCGAGCCGAGCATGTCGTACTTGTCCAGGAACGAGGTGTTGTGGCAGGCGACGAAGTTGGCCTGCCGGATCAGGTAGGTGGAGCGGATCGGCCGGGGCCCGAAGCGCAGGTGGGAGATGGTGATGGCGCCGGCCTTCTTGGAGTCGTAGACGAAGTAGCCCTGGCCGTAGTTGGCGGTCTCCTCGGCGATGATCTTGATGGAGTTCTTGTTGGCGCCCACCGTGCCGTCGGCACCCAGGCCGTAGAACATGGCGCGCTTGACGTCGGCGGCCTCGATGTCGAAGCCCGGGTCCAGGTCCAGGGAGGACTGGGTGACGTCGTCCGTGATGCCGACGGTGAAGTGCAGCTTGGGCTGGGGCTTGGCCAGTTCGTCGAAGACCGCCTTGACGTGGGCCGGGGTGAACTCCTTGCTGGCCAGGCCGTAGCGGCCGGGGATGATCCGCGGCATGGTCCTGAGCAGGCCGGTGGCGAAGGACTCCTGCAGGGCCATGGCCACGTCCAGGCAGAGCGGGTCGGCGCTGGCGCCGGGCTCCTTGGAGCGGTCCAGCACGCAGAGGGTCTTCAGGCTGGCGGGCAGGGCCTCCAGCAGGTGCCGGGCGGAGAACGGCCGGAACAGCCGGACCTTGACCAGGCCGATCTTCTGGCCCTGCCTGAGGGCCCACTCCACGTACTCGTGGGCGGTCTCGGCGCCGGAACCCATCAGCACGATCACCCGCTCGGCGTCGGGGGCGCCGTAGTAGTCGAAGGGACGGTACCTGCGGCCGGTGAGCGCGGCGAACTTGTCCATCTCGGCCTGCACCAGGCCCGGGCAGGCGGCGTAGAAGGGGCTGCAGGCCTCGCGGGTCTGGAAGAAGGCGTCCGGGTTCTGGGTGGTGCCGCGCACCACCGGATGCTCGGGGCGCAGGGAACGGGAGCGGTGGGCGGCGACCAGGTCGTCGTCGATCATGTGCCGGAGATCGGCGTCCTCCAGCCGCTCGATCTTGGCGACCTCGTGGGAGGTGCGGAAGCCGTCGAAGAAGTGCAGGAACGGCACCCGCGAGCGCAGGCTGGCGGCCTGGGCGATGAGGGCGAAGTCGTGGGCCTCCTGGACGCTGTTGGCGGCGATCATGGCGAAGCCGGTCTGGCGGGTGGCCATGACGTCGGAGTGGTCGCCGAAGATCGAGATGCCGTTGTGGCCGATGGCCCGGGCGGAGACGTGCATGGTGAAGGCGGTGAGCTCGCCGGCGATCTTGCCCATATTGGGGATCATCAGCAGCAGGCCCTGGCTGGCGGTGAAGGTGGTGGTCAGCGCCCCGGCCTGGAGCGAACCGTGCACCGCGCCGGCGGCGCCGCCTTCGCTCTGCATCTCGGCCACCAGGGGCACGGTGCCCCAGATGTTCTTCCGGCCCTGGGCCGACCACTCGTCGGACCACTCGCCCATGTTCGAGGACGGGGTGATGGGGTAGATGGCGATCACTTCGTTGATGCGGTGGGCGACCGAGGCGGCGGCCTCGTTGCCGTCCAGGGTGACCATGGGACGGTGGGACATGATGGTGCTCCTTGTCATGGGGCGGGACGGGGTGCGGTTCCCAGGCTGCGTGCGCGTTTCAAGGGTTGGAGGAAACCCCATTTTAGCCAACATTTGGGCTGCCCCGTCAAACTATCGGAGGGTCCGGGCCATGGGCGGCCGATTTGTTGAATCAATCAAGCCTTGGAAGGAACTACTTGTTTTGTTAACATTTGAATATTCCATCCAGACAAGCTGCAGGTCCAGCGAATGCCGGGGCGAGCAGCCACTGACCTCCCGGGTGCCAGACCATGACGCAGCTCGCCATTCTTGCCGTGTTCGCCATCTTTCCGATCGCCGGGATGCTGGCGGCGCTCACCCTGATCAAGTCCCGGGAGCGCGCGATCCGGGCCCTACGGGCCTCGGAGGAGGCTCTGCGGGAAAGCGCGCAGCGCCTGGAACTGGCCGCCCGTTCCGGAAACCTGGGGATCTGGGACCGGAACCTCCAGGACGAGACCCTGATCTGGAACGACCGGATGTTCGAGCTTTACGGCCTGGAGCGGGGGGCGTTCCCGGTCTCGTTCGAAAGCTGGCGGGAGCAGGTCATCCATCCGGAGGACCGGGCGGCCGTCGAAGCTGAGATGCAGGCGGCCATCGCCGACGGGGCGCGCTACCAGGTGCTGTTCCGGGTCATCCTGCCCGGCGGGGCGATCCGCCACATCGGCTCCAACGGGATGGTGATCCGCGATGCCGCGGGCCGGCCGGTGCGGATGATCGGGGTGAACCGGGACCGCACCGGGCGGGTGGAGGCTGAGGAGGAGCGCCGGCTGATCCAGGAGGACCGGCAGCACTCGGAGAAGCTGGAAAGCCTGGGCAGCTTGGCCGGCGGCATGGCCCACGATATGAACAACGTGCTGGCGGGCATCCTCGGCACCGCCGAGATGCTGCGCCAGCAGTTCCCCGCCGGCGACCCGGTGGCCAGGTCCCTGGACAGCATCGTGCACGCCAGCGGCCGGGGCCGGGACCTGGTGCGGACCCTCACCGATTTCGCCCGCAAGGGCGTGGCCGAGCCGCAGCTGTTCGACCTCAACGAGATGCTGCTCAAGGAAGTGGAACTCCTGCGCCACGCCACCCTGCAGAAGGTGCGGGTGGTCCAGGACCTGGATCCGCGCCTGCCGGAGGTGCTGGGAGACGCCTCGGCCCTGGGCGGCGCCCTCATGAACCTGGCGGTCAACGCCCTGGACGCCATGCCCGGCGGCGGCACCCTGTCGTTCCGGACCCGGGCCCTGGCCGGCGGCGGGATCGAACTGACGGTGGCCGACACCGGCCACGGCATGGCCCCCGCGGTCCTGGCCCGGGCGGTGGAGCCGTTCTTCACCACCAAGCCGGTGGGCAAGGGCACCGGCCTGGGCCTGACCCGGGTCTACGGGACGGTGAAGGCCCACGGCGGCTCGGTGGCGATCCGCAGCGAACTGGGCGGTGGCACCACCATCACCCTGCTGCTGCCCAGCTTCCAGTCGGGCCGGGGGGAGGCGCAGGCGCCCGAGGCCGCCCGCAGCGAGCCCGGCGAGGCGCTGCGGATCCTCCTGGTGGACGACGACCCGGTGATCCTCGAGACCATGCCGTGCCTGCTGGAATCCATGGGCCACGGGGTCACCACCGCGTGCCGGGGCGAGGAGGCCCTGGACCGCCTGGAGGCGGGGCTGGCGGTGGACCTGGTGGTGCTGGACCACAACATGCCCGGGCTCACCGGCACCGAGACCCTGGTCCGGCTGCGGGAGCGGCGCCCCGATCTGCCGGTGATCCTGGCCACGGGTTTCGTGGACGAATTCACCGAGAACCTGGTGACCAGCCTGCCGCAAGTGCTGATCCTGAAGAAGCCCTACAGCCTGCGCGAAATCCGCAAGGCCCTGGACACCGTCGCGGGGGTCCGGGTCTAGTCGATCCGCACCCACCCCCACTGCCGTCCCAGCTCGCCGTGGCGGTCGCCCAGGCGGTAGGACCATAGCAGGTCCGGCGAGCAGCAGGTGCAGACCGCCACCGAGCCGTCCCTGGCCGGGTCCAGCCCGAGCGCCAGCGCCTGGGCCCTGAGCAGCCCATGCAGGTCCAGGTGCGGCCGGCCCCGGGGGCCGGGCTGCTGCAGGTCCTCGCGCCAGGCCGGGTCCATCCGGGCCGCCGCCACCACCTCCTCGCCCACTTCGAAGTGGCACTTCAGGATGGCCGGCCCCAGGGCCCAGACCAGGTCTTCCGGCCGGCCCCCCAGCCCGGTGAACACGGCCACGCCCCGGGCCAGGATCCCGGCCAGGGTGCCTCGCCAGCCGGCATGGAGGGCGGCGGCCCAGGGCCGGCCGTGCACCGGCCCGGCCAGCAGCACCGGCACGCAGTCCGCCACCCGCACGCCGATGGCCAGGCCCGGGGTCATGGTCCAGAGGCCGTCGGCGTCCTGGATCCGGTCGTCGGCCTCCACCACTTCGCAGCCGTGGATCTGCCGCAGCCGGGTGGGCGGGAGGCTGGCGTCGGGGTCCAGGCGGGTGGTGAAGCCCCAGGAGAGGGGGAAGGGCGGGGGCAGGGTGGGGTTCAGCATGGGCTTCAGCGAGGCCAGAGCAGGGCCAGGAGGCTGATGTCGGTGATCGCCCAGGCCGCCAGGGCGCGGTACATGCCGGCCTCGTGCTGGGCCGGGGTCCACCGGCGCCACCGGGCCCACCAGGGCAGCAGGACCGCCATCCAGGCCGCCAGGGAGATCAGCAGGGGCAGGGGGTTGCGCCCGCACAGCAGCGCGCCCCAGCCGAACCACAGGTGGGCCACCAGGGCCAGCCCCGAAGCGAAGGCGAGCGACGGGCCTTCACCCAGGACGATGACCAGGGTGCGGTCGCCCCGGGCCCGGTCCTCGGCGGTCTGGTAGATCTGGGTGGGCGGGTAGAGGGCGCCGAACAGGAAGCCGAAGCCGATGGCCGCGCAGAGCATCCAGCGCGGCAGCGGCAGTCCGGTGAGGCCCCATCCGGCCAGCGGGGTGAGCGTCCCGAAGCCCACGCAGTTGATGAGCATGTCCCAGCCGGCCCGGGCCTTGAGCCGCACCGGAGGCACCGAATAGAGCACCGCCATGACCACGCAGGCGGCGTTGCTCCAGGCGAACAGCGGCGGCAGCAGGAAGCCCAGGCCCAGCGAGGCCGCCAGCATCAGGCTGGAGACCAGGGCCAGGTGCCGGGGCGGCTTGGGCGGCTGGCGCAGGTAGCCGATGTCCCCCTCGTCCTGGTCGAAGGCGCTGTTGATGGCCAGGGTGCCGCCGTTGAGCAGGGCCACGTAGACGAACCAGCCGAGCAGGGCCGGTCCGGGCGGCAGCCGCAGGCCCACCGCCAGCAGCGTGCCCAGCAGGAAGTGGGCGCTCATGATCGGCCATTCCATGGGCCGCAGGTGCAGCAGGTAGGCGGTCGGCCCGGGGCCCAGCAGCCGTTCGCAGGCCTTGCGCGGTCCGAACACTAGGCTTCCCGCTTGAGCGGGACGATCCGGTCCTGGTCGGCGCCGGCGGGGATCCGGGGCTCCACCAGGACCTCCATGGCGGTCATGAGGCGGGGCACGTCGAAGCCGGTGTCCACGCACATGCCGTGGGGCAGGTCCAGGGGGATCACGTAGCAGGGGATCTCGGGCATCTTGGTCAGGCCCTTGAGCAGCCGGTCGGTGCAGCTCACGGCGACCACCAGGTCCGGGCGGTACTCCCGGGTCTCCCGGTAGGCCTTGTGGCTGCGGTTGGTGATGCGGGTGGCCCAGCCGCGCTCCAGCTGCTGGGGCAGCAGCTCGCCCACGGGGCAGAGGCCGCACTCGTAGCACTTGCCGAGGTCGGTGAGGACGTCGGCCTTGCACCGGGCCATCTGGATGCAGTGGGGCAGCAGCACCAGCGCGCGCCTGGCCTTGCGCTGCCGGAAGACCTGCTGCACCCGGCGGTTGTTCCAGGCGCAGAACGACAGGATCCAGGCGTCCTCCAGCCGCAGGCGCCGGGCCAGGGGCCGCAGCGCCCGGGCCCAGATGCCGTCCCAGCGCAGGATGGGGGTGCGCAGCTTCAGGTAGGCCTTGCCGCGGAAGAACGTGGGCCGCACTTCGGCCAGCAGCGCCACCGCGCCCAGCAGGTACCAGCCCCGGCCCGCCGGTTCGACCGCGGCCAGGGCCAGCAGCAGGGCGGCCCCCAGCAGCGGCACGCCCCGCCGGACCAGGAGGAAGGCCCGGCAGTTCTCGGCGGGAAGGGCGGCAAGCTGGTTCATGGGAAGTTCCGGCGCCTCAGGTCAAGCCGATATCATACGTCATTTCCCGACCCCGGCGAGGCCCACCAGCTTCTTGAGGTCCTCATCCTTCCAGCGCAGCCCGCCGCCCACGAAGAACGTCCTCAGCTCCGGGTTGGCGAGGTCCTGCCAGCCGGCCTGGGCGTAGGCGCCCTTGTAGAACTGGTAGCTGCTGGTGATCCGGTAGCGGGGCTTGGGCTTGTCGTCGCGCTTGGTGAAATCGTAGCCCATCACGCCCAGCCGGAACCGGTCGTCCAGGGCCCGGAACTCGGCCCCGGCGCCGCCCTTGCCTTCGATGATGCCGGCGGTGAACACGTAGTTCTCGGCCAGCCGCTTGGCGAACTGGGCGGAAAGGGTGAATGCCTGGTCGGCGCTGACCGTGGTGGAGCTGGTCGAGCCGCCCGGGGTGCTGGTGATGGTGGACGAGGAGGAGGCGATCTTGCCGTCCGGGGTGGAATTGAAGGCCAGGGAATACCAGTGGTCGCGGGCCGGCACGAAATCGACCCCGATGCCGGCCATGGCGCCGCCGCGGCGGGTCCACTGGGAGGCGCCCATGTCCAGGTCCAGGTCCATCGCCTTGAAGCCGCCCAGCATGGAGTTCACGTTGTCCACCGCGGTGTTGATCTTGTTCACGGTGGTCTCGTCGTTGAGCAGCTTGCCGATGGTGCCTTCGCCCTTGTTCATCTTGTCGGTGATGGCGGCGGCGTTGTCGGCGGTCGCCTGGAGGCTGGCGGTGAGCCGGCGCACGTCCTTGAGCACCCCGGTCAGCTCCGGCTTGCCCTGGTTGACCAGGTCGTTGAGGTTGCGGCCCAGGTCCTCGAACTGCTGGGTGATGCGCGGCAGCTTGTCCTTGAGGTCGGCGCTCATCTGCTGGACGTTGGCCAGGGTGGTGTTGATGGTCCCGTGGTTCTCCTGGGCCATGGCGCGGAACTCGCCGGTGAGCTGGCGGATGTTGTCGACGATCTCGTCCAGCTTCTGCCGGCCCTGCTCGCCGCCGATCGACTCGTTGAAGGCGGAGGTGATGTTCTTCACGTCCTTGGCGATGCCGCCCATGGTCTCCATCAGGTTGTCCAGGCCCATGCCGGTCTTGCTGGGGATGGTGGCGTCCATGGGCAGGAGGCCGGCGGCGGGGTGGCCGGGGTCCAGCTCGATGTACTTCTCGCCCAGGATGCCGATGGAGCTGAGCGAGGCCGAGGCGTCCTGGTAGACCTGGAACTCCTTGGGCAGGCCGAGGGTGACCTTGGCCCGCTTGCCGTCCAGGTCGATGCCGGTCACCGCGCCCACCTTCACGCCGGCGACCCGGATGGCGCTCTGCAGGTTCAGCCCGGCCACCTGGTCGAATTCGGTGACCAGCTTGTTCTGGGAATGGCCGTTGAACAGGTCCATCTTTTCCATGCGCAGGATCAGGGTGCCCATGATGCCGATGGCCAGGATGAAGAAGGCGCCTACTTTGGTTTCAAGTTTCATGGTCGGTTCCGGGTTGGCTCAGGGGGTGGGGACGGAATGGGACGCGGCCCGCTTGGCCGAGGCCGGCGGCGGCGGATCCTCCAGGAACGGGCCTTCGGCTTCGCCGGCCAGGAACTGCTGGATCACCGGGTGGGGGTTGAGCTGGAATTCTCCGGGCTTCTGCACCGCCAGGCAGCGGCCCCGGAACAGCATGGCGATCCGGTCGGCGATCGCGAACGCGCTCTTCAGGTCGTGGGTGATGGTGATGCTGGTGACGCCCATCTGGGTCTTCAGGTCGAGGATGATGCGGCCGATGACGTCGGTCATCACCGGATCCAGGCCGGTGGTGGGCTCGTCGAACAGCAGGATCTTGGGCTTGAGGGCGATCGCCCGGGCGAAGCCGACCCGGCGCTTCATGCCGCCGGAAAGCTCCGAGGGGCGCAGCTTCTGGGTGTCCTTGAGGCCGACCATGTTCAGGCACTCCGCCACCCGGTCGGCCCGCTCGGCCACGCTCATTTTGGTGTGGCGCATCAGGGCGAAGCCGACGTTCTCCTCCACCGACATGGAGTCGAACAGGGCGGCCATCTGGAAGCACATGCCGATGCTCTTGCGGGCTTCGGCCAACTGGTCCCGGGTCAGGTCCTGGACGATCCTGCCCTCCAGCGCCACGTGCCCGGCGTCCGGCCGGAACAGGCCGAGGATGCAGCGCAGCAGCACGGTCTTGCCGCTGCCGCTGCCGCCCAGCACGACCAGGCTTTCGCCCTCCTCCACGCCGAGGTTGACGCCGTCCAGGACGACCTTCTTGCCGAACGACTTGGACAGGTTGACGACATCGATGACGGGCATGTTGGGCTCAGACCAGGAGGAGCTTGGTGAGGAAGAAATCCGAGATGAGGATCCAGAGGCTGCTGGTGACCACGCTGCTGGTGGGGGCGTTGCCCACCCCCTCGGCGCCGCCCCGGGTCCGGTAGCCGCGCCAGCAGCCCACCAGGGCGATGATCAGGCCGAACACCAGCCCCTTGGTGAGGGCGATGACCAGGTCGCGGAAGCTGACCAGCTTGTAGAAGTCCTGGCCGTAGACGTAGGCGCTCTGGCCCTGGACCCCGACCAGCAGGGCGTAGCCGCCCAGGTAGCCGACGAAGATCCCGATCCCGGTGAGCAACGGCAGCATCAGCGCCGAGGCCAGCAGCCGCGGCACGAACAGGAAGTGCACCGGATCGGTGGCCAGGCACTCCAGGGCGTCGATCTGTTCGGTCACCTGCATGGTGCCCAGTTCGGCGGCCATGGCCGAGCCCACCCGGCCGGCCATCATCAGCCCGGTGATGACCGGGGCCAGTTCCCGCACCACCGCCAGGCCCTCGACCTGCCCGGCCAGCCCCTCCGCCTGGAACTGCCTGAACCCGAACGACAGCTGCACGGCGAACACCATGCTGACCGCCAGCGAGGTGAGCACCACCACCGGGATCGAGTTCACCCCCACCGCCTGGAGCTGGTAGAGGAGATTGCGGCGGTCGAAAGGCACCTTGAAGATGCTGAGGAAGGCTCTCGCTGAAACGGTCGCGAAATCGCCAGTCTCGGTGATGATGTCAAGGATTTTCGCGCCGAGCTGCTCGACCAGGGATTGGGGCATGAGATTCCTATATGATGGAAACCACTACCCTACTCTAGCAGGGCGGTCCGCCCTAGTCGCGTTTCCGGGCCTTCTGCTTGGCCCGCAGGCGGTCCGCGGCGCCTTCCTTGAGCACCAGCGAGGCGCGGGTGAGGGCCAGGGCGCCGGCGGGAACATCGGTGGTGATGGTGCTGCCCGCGCCGATGATGGCGCCGTCGCCCAGGGTGACCGGGGCCACCAGCTGGCAGTCGGAGCCGACGAACACGTCGCTGCCGATGGAGGTGAAGTGCTTGTTGAAGCCGTCGTAGTTGCAGGTGATCAGCCCGGCGCCGATGTTGCTCCGCTCGCCCACCTCCGCATCGCCCAGGTAGCTCAGGTGGTTGGCCTTGGCGCCGGCGCGCAGGGTGGTCTTCTTGGTCTCGACGAAATTGCCCAGGTGCACGCCCGCTTCCAGCAGGCTGCCTTCGCGCAGGTGGGCGAAGGGCCCCAGCAGGCATCCGGGGCCCACCTCCGAGCGGTCGACCACGCAGTAGGGCCGGATCTGCACGCCGGCGCCGATCCGGCAGTCGGTCAGCACGCTGCCCTGGCCCACCGAGGTGCCTTCGCCGATGGCGACGCTGCCGGTGAGGCTCACCCCGCAGCCCAGGGTCGCGTCCCGGCCCAGGAGCACCCTGGGGCCCACCAGGGCCGCGGCGGGGTCCAGGAAGGTCACGCCCCGGTCCATCCAGTGGCCGTTGATCCGCTCCCGGGCGTAGGCGTTGAGCTGGGCCTGGTCCGCGCGCGCGTTCATCCCCATCAGTTCGGCCGGTTCGCACAGCTCCACTGCCACCGGGACATGCCCGGCCACGGCCACCACCGCGTCGGTGAGGTAGTACTCGCCCTGGGCGTTGCCGTTGGAAAGGCCGGCGAGGGCAGCCTTCAGGGGCGCCCACGGCAGGGCGTAGGCGCCGCCGTTCACCCGCTTGATGGCGCGCACCGGGGCGGAAGCGTCCTTGTGCTCGACGATGGCCTCCAGGCTGCCGTCGCCCCGCTGGACCACCCGGCCGTAGCCGGCGGGATCCTCCAGGTCCATGGCCAGCAGGGTGCCTCCGGACCGGGCCAGCCGCTGCACGGTTTCGCTCCGGATCAGGGGCACGTCCCCGCACAGGATCACCACCCGCTCGCAGCCCACCCGGTCCAGCTCCGCGGCGGCCCTCTGGGCGGCGTGCCCGGTGCCCAGCGGCTCGCCCTGGTCCACGGTGGTGGCGGGGCAGGGCAGCAGGCCCTGGGCGGCCCAGGCGGCCAGGGCGGCCTCCACCCGCTCCTTGCCGTGGTGGACCACCACCACGGCGGCCGAAACTTCGGCGGGCAGCGCCCGGAGGACCCACAGCAGGGCCGGGTCGCCGAGGATCGGATGGAGCACTTTGGGCAGGCTGGACTGCATGCGCTTGCCGAGGCCGGCGGCGAGGATCAGGGCGATGGTGGACATGGGGACTCCGGTCGGGGTTCGGGTTGCGCGCTGGGGATGGGATCGGACAGCAGCGCCAGCAGGCATTGCTGGAAATTCTGGCCGGGAAACGGTTTTTCCAGAAGGATGACGCGGCTGGGTCCGCCGTCCCGGTTGGAGCCGTCGCCCTGGGACCAGGCCCGGCCGTCGCCCAGCAGCAGGATGGCCGGCACGCCCGGGCCGCCGAGCCTGCGCAGGCGGGCCTGGAACCGCTCGAGCCGCCCGGTCCGCTCCAGCACCAGGACGTCGGGCAGGGCGTTCCGGCGGGCGCTTTCCAGGAACGGCCGCAGCCCGGCGTGGGCCTGGACCTCGCCGCCGGCGCCGCGGACCAGGCCGCAGAGGGCCTCGCGCACCAGCTGGTCGTGGTCGATGATCCAGACGGCGCGGCCGCGCAGGCAGCGGGAGGCGGGATCCACCTCGCGGCTCTGGCAGGGCAGGAAGATCCGCGGCCAGAGGAAGCCGTGGCCGTCGTGCTCCATCTCCAGCATGCCCAGGCTGACGCGCACGGTGTCCTGGAGCCAGGCGAGGCCCAGGAAGTCGCCCTCCCAGGCGCTGGGGCGGCCGTCCAGCTCCAGCGTCAGCTGGGCCCAGGAACGGCTGCCCAGGGACACCTGGGCCATGGCCAGGGTGATGCTGCCCTGGGTCAGGCCCTGGCGGCCGTGGAGCAGGAGCTGGGTGGCGATGCGCTGCAGGGCGTCGGGCTCGATGAACAGGGTGAGCTCCGGCGTCCGGTGGGCGGCGGTGAAGCCCGGCGGCAGCATCTTCTGCAGGCGGGGCAGCAGGGCCTCCATGGCCGGGGCGGCCTGGAGATGGGGAAAGGCGCTCGAACCCCGGTGCTGGTCCCGGTCCGGCACCAGGCGCTGGGCGGCCACCATGATCCGTTCCGCTGCGTCGCGGGTGCGGGCGTTCCAGGTCTCCTCGAGGATCTGCTCCACCGCGGGCAGGATCGTGCCCAGGGCGTTCTCCGCCAGCCGTCCGGACTCGCGCACGCCGAGCACCGGGGTCTGCAGCGCGACGTCCATCTCGTTGCGCAGGGTCAGGGTGCCCACGGCCGGATCGGCGATCCAGACCAGGGCCATGTTGCGGTCGAAGGCCACGGCCTCCAGCCGGACGTTCTGGAAGCTGGAGTCCCTGCGCACCAGGGTGGCCTGGGCGCTGCCCTTGAAGTCGCGCAGGAGCTTTTCCTTGAGGTCCTCCCAGGCCGGGGCGTCGCGGCCCTGGAACAGGTCCTGGAGCTGGTAGCCGCGGAACTGGTGGCGCGGGATGCCCACCAGCCGGCTGAAGGCGGTGTTGGTCTCCAGCAGCATGCCCTTCTCGTTCACCAGGAACATGGGCTGGCGGGCCTCGATGGCGTAGGCGAGGGTGGGCCCCTCGGGCGGCTTGTCGCCCTCCAGGGCCGACATGGCGACCCGGAAGCCGTCGCCCCGGCCCTCCACCCAGATCCCCTGCCGGCGCAGCCAGAGCAGCTGCTGGAGCGCCACCAGGCCCAGCAGCAGGCCGCCCAGGAGCGAGGCGCTCCAGGTCAGGGGGGAGGCGCCCAGGGGCAGGTTGCGGAAGATGTCGGTGGCGATCAGGAACGCCAGTCCGCCGGTGACCGGCATCCGCACCGCCAGCCAGCGTCCCTGGGTGAGCCGGTAGCCGAGGTCGGAGAGCAGCAGCCAGAGTCCCGCGTGCATCAGGGCCATGGCCCAGAAGGCGAACACCGAGCGCATGTCCAGGCCCAGTCCCTTGCCGGTGAGCCAGACGAAGAAGGTGGCGCCGCCCACCCCGTAGGCCAGCCGCCGGAGCCCCTTGCCCCCGTCCCGGTGGGCGGCGATGAACAGGGTGAAGCCGAGCAGGGCCCCGCCCAGGTGGGGCGAAGGCAGGTCCTTGCCCATCTGCGGCCAGGGCAGGGCCAGCAGGGCCAGGATGCCGCCCAGGAAATAGCCGTAGCTGGCCCCCACCCGGCCCCGGTAGCGGTAGATCAGGAAGCCGAGCCAGGGCGGCACCGGCAGCAGCAGGGCGAACAGCAGGTCGTGGGTGTTCTCCGTCATGCGGGGGCGGCGCCGGACGCCTGGGCGTTCCAGGGCTGGCCCTTGGCGCGTCCGGCGAGGCGCACGGCGAGAGCGGTGGCCTCCATGAAGTTGGCCGCGTCAGCGGTCCATAGCCCGGCCCGGTCGAAGGCGGTGCCGTGGTCGGGGGAGGTGCGGATGTAGGGCAGGCCCAGGGTGAGGTTCACCGCCCGGTCCGGTTCCAGGACCTTGATCGGGATCAGGCCCTGGTCGTGGTAGAGCGCCACCACCAGGTCGAACTCCCCGCGGGCGGCCCGCTGGAACAGGGTGTCCGAAGGCAGCGGCCCGAAGAACCGCGGCGGCGCCAGCAGTCCGGCCGGGACGGCGGCCCCCGGCGCGCCGGAGAAGATCGACCAGCCGCTGGGCGCCGGGCCCAGGCCGAACGGCGACGGGATATCGGCGCAGGGGGCGCTGGCGGCGGTGCCGTCGTAGCCGCGGAAGGCCTCCCCGGCGCTGAGCAGGGCCTGCTCCAGCACCGCCTCCTCGTGGCCGAAGGCGCCGCCCTCGCCGGCGTGGGGGTTGAGGGCGCAGAGGGCGACCCGCAGCCCGGACTTGCCGGTGAGCCCCATGAAGCGGTCCGCCGCGAACACCAGGGTCCGGGCCACCTGCTCCGCCGACAGGCCTTCCACCACCGAGCGCAGGCTCTGGTGGACCGTGTCCAGCACCACCGAAAGCCTGGGGCTGACGAAGGCCATCCGGGAGATGGGCGATCCGCAGAGTTCCTGGAGGAATTCCGTGTGCCCGGGAATGGGGTAGCCGGCCAGGTGTGCGGCCGCCTTGGCCAGGGGCAGGGTCACCAGGGCGTCGGCCCGGCCCGACTGGACCAGGGCGGCCCCGGCCCGCACCGCTTCCACCGCGCACCGGCCCGAGGCGGCCGACCCGGCCCCCAGCCGGAGCATGTCGGCGCCGATGGCCGGGGTGGGGTCGAGCCAGGCGGCGTAGCCGGGGGCGCCGCCCCGGGCGGCCGCCGTGGTCCACAGCCCGTGCAGCGTCTGCCCGGCGCCGGCCGGCGGCGGGACCGCGCCCGGGCCGGAAGGCGCGTCCCAGCGCCAGCGCACCTGGCCGTTGCCGGTGCCCAGCAGGTCGACCCCCGCCCGGGCGCCGACCACCACCACGTCGGTCCAGCGGTTGATGGCGTGGAGCGACTTCAGCAGCAGTTCCGGGCCGATCCCGCAAGGGTCTCCGAGGGTGATGGCGATGCAGGGGCGTCGGGTCATGTGCGGGTCTCGGCAGCGGAGCGGGTCAGTCGTAGAGCGGCAGTTCCACGTCCGGGGAGGAGTCCTCCTTCTTGCCGCCCCGGCTGCGCCGGATCCTGGGCTCCTCTTCCTGCTTGTAGAGGTACTTGATGTTGTGCTTGGGCACCACGACGTTGGGTTCCTTGATCCGGTTGATCTTGAGGCAGTGCTTGTCGTACCACTCGATCACGCCGCGCAGCTTCTCGTCGTCCTGGAGCACGATCACCATGGGCGTCTTGGACTGCATCTGCTTCAGGTAGTAGAAGCTCTCGGCGTTGGTCTGCTCGGGCGGGGCGATCTTGCGCCGGGAGCTGCCGGTGCCCTGGGGGGCGCTGGCGCCGCTGGCCGCGGGGGTCCCGGCGGCCAGCGCCGCTTCGGCCGGGACCGCGGTGACGGTGGGCGGGTCGGCGGCAATCTTGGCGGTCGGCGTCCGGCCGATTTTTTCCTTGATGGCGGTGAGATCGGGGCGAATGAGTTTGCGATTCATATTGAATCCTGAAAATATTGATAGATCGGGAGATGGACATTGCGGACGGGCGAATGCCCTAGCTCTTGACCCGAAGGCAAAAAGTAATGGCAATGTCCCACCTTTCCCTGCATTCCGCAAGGCATTCGGGCTTCATCCTCCATGAAGGTCTTGAGAAATGGCGGGTTCCGGCCCGGATCCGGGATGGATCGGCAGCGTCAGGGTGATGGTGGTGCCGCGGCCGAGGGTGCTGTCCACCTGGATATCCCAGCCCATCTGCTGCACGAACTGGAACACCAGGCTCATCCCCAGCCCGGTGCCTTCCTCGAAGCCGCTGGAGAACGGGATGAAGATCGCCCGCCGGCGCGCGTCGGACATGCCGCAGCCGTCGTCGCTCACGCTGACCGCGATGCTGGTCTTGCGCTGCCGGTAGGCCAGCCGGATGACCGGATCGGGGCAGCCCTTGAGCGCCTTTCTTGCGTTGCTCAACAAGTTGGTGAAGACCTGGTGGACCCACACGGTGTCGCCCAGCACCCAGAGATCGGGGGGCTCGCCGGCGGCGAAGGCCAGCCCGGAGCTGCGCAGGTCGGTCTCCCAGCTGGCGCGCAGCTCCTCGACGATGGTCCGGAGCCGGATCGCCTGGATCCGCGCGGGTCTGGGCCGGGTGAAGTCCAGGAAATCGGTCACCAGGGCGCTGACCCGCTCGGATTCCCGGCCCAGGATGGTGAGCACCCGGTCCACCATGGCCTTGGGCTGCTCGCCCTGCTTGAGGATCTGGACGCAGCCCAGGATCGAGGCCATCGGATTGCGCAGCTCGTGGGCCATCTCCGCGGACAGTTCGCCCACGCCCGCCAGCCGCTCGCTGGTGCGGGTGCGCTCCTCCAGCACCTTCAGCTGGGTCAGGTCCTGGAACACCACCAGGTGGCCGGAGACCAGGCCCCTGGCGCCCTGCAGGGTCACCAGGTTGCCGCCCACGATGCGCTTGTCGCCCTCGGGGGTGGTGAGATCCAGTTCGAACCGGCCGTCCTTGAGGTGGCTGCCCAGATCGGCGAGCGCCCCGAGCCCCTGGGCGTCGATGGGGGTCCCGGGCTCCAGGGGCCGGCTCAGGATCTTCTGCGCGGCCTGGTTGGCCGAGGTGATGCGGCCCTCCAGGTCCACCGTGACCAGCCCGGAGAACATGGATTCGAACACCTGCTGGTAGAGGGTGGACAGCTCGCCCACCACCGACTCCGACTTGCTCAGGTCCTGGCGCAGGCCCTCCATGTGCTTGCGGATGACCACCACCACCAGGGCGGCGGCGAAGATCTGCAGGGTGGCGAAGCCCAGGATGAAGGCCAGCTGGGGCGGGTCCATCCAGAAGTCCGGGCCGGAGCGGCCGAAGCCGGGCAGGGCGCCGGAGGTGAACAGCAGCACGCTGGCGATGTGCATGGCCGACGAGAGGATGGCCACGGCCACGATCTCGATGATGTTCAGGTAGAAGGCCGAGGCGAGCACCGGGAAGATGTAGATCGTGGCCAGCTGGGCCTGGTCCACGCCCTGGAAGGCGATGAGCAGGGTGATCAGCGCCGCGTCCAGGAACAGGTTGAAGCGGATCCATTTCGCGGTCGGAGTGGCGAACGGGGTGAGCCCGCGCCGGCAGGCCCGGTGGGCCTCCCAGACGCTCTCCAGGAACATCAGGGCCAGGCAGCCCAGGTAGAAGCCCTCCCCGGGCTGGCCGCCGGCGGAGTCCTGGGGCAGGGCCAGCTGCAGCACGATGAGCCCGAAGGCCGCCCCCAGGCGGAACGCCAGCGGCAGGAACGGAGCGTTCCGAACCGTGCTGTCGTCGAGCGGATGGTCCTGGGGGAACATGAGACCAGCATGACCGAAAGCCAGGACGATTCGAACCCGGATTGCGGCCAGGCCCATGGAAGAGAATGTTTTTCATCTGCATGGGTTTGTTGGCATCCTGGAGCCATGTCCAAATCCGAGGCCCCATCCCAGACCCCATCCCTCCGGGCCGCCGGCATGCGCCAGACGCCCCAGCGGGAGGCCATCCTGCGGGTGCTGCAGGCCTCCGACCGTCCGCTCACCGTGGACGAGATCTGGGGCGCCATGGCCCAGCACCGGTCAGGCCTGCCCACCGTCTACCGGAACCTGGAGCGGTTCGTCCAGGAAGGGTGGGTGGAAAGCATCCTCGGCCAGGACCAGGTGATGCGCTTCGTCCGCTGCCATTCCTCGCACCACCACCACCACCTGTCCTGCGAGCGGTGCGGGCGGATGGTCGAAGTGGACATCTGCGGCATCGAGCCGAGCCTCCGGGGGATGGAGAAAAGCTCAGGTTTCCTGGTCACCCGGCACCAGCTCCACGTGTTCGGGATCTGCCCGGCGTGTCAGGATGCAAAATGAGTGTTGACGCCGTCCACCCCCGTGGTAAGCTTAATTCTTCAAGCGGGTGTAACTCAGTGGTAGAGTGCAACCTTGCCAAGGTTGAAGTCGAGGGTTCAAATCCCTTCACCCGCTCCACTTGATCTTGGGCCCTGAAAGGGGCCCGAGTTTTTGAAAAACAAATAAGGCGACGTAGC
>Ga0316217_10003272_pt1 | contig 18636 bp, 9 predicted proteins | sample 1anoAmetaG_FD_203633 | JGI IMG/M metagenome (GOLD analysis project Ga0316217, IMG submission 203633) | Freshwater microbial communities from Trout Bog Lake, Wisconsin, USA - 1anoA | ecosystem: Environmental > Aquatic > Freshwater > Lake > Hypolimnion/Profundal zone | place: USA: Wisconsin...
TCTATGCTGGATTTGATTGTTAAGCAAAGCTTTACTACTTAAAATAATTAAAATAATGTGTATAATCTAGAGTTGCAGCTTCTAGAATAAATCTTAATGAAATGTTAATTTTGATGTTTAGTATTTAGAGGATGACTTTGAGCTCAGTTTGGTTGGATAAACGATAGTGACTAATCAAGAACTTTTCTTTGGCTAAACTTCCTGTTAATGATTTGGCATTTCCTAACCGATTTTGGGATTTTCATGATTAAGTTGTGGCTTTTGCTCATCACCGATCTTCCTGATTCCATTTGACCCACTTTCTTATTCTGCCTCTTCTGCCTACTCTTGAATTATGTTATTTGGCCTTATATATACTTCACCATCCACTTACTACTACTTTTACTCAACATTTCCTTAATCTTGGCCTATCCCATAGTGTCGTATTTCCACGTCCTCCTACTCCACAAGCTCAACCAACCGTTCTTAGCCTCTGGCTTCAGATGAAGAGTATTCGCTAGCCTACTCCTATAACATCTATTTTTAGTTGTTTTAGATTTAAATTTGCCTCATATCGCCTTTCTATTACTGCAGTATGTTGTCAGGCCCTATTATGAGATGATGCTTAACTACAGGTTATTCTTCTATTAGCACGTTTGAATGTTCTTTTGCAGACAAAGTAGAGTTTTTTAGGCCTTGATTTTCGATTTAGCTCATAATTTTTTAGTCTATCAGCTTTCTAAAATGGGCTTCTTCTTGTTCTTTATTTACAACTTTCTTCTGCCTTTATTTCACAGCCGCCTCAGTCTAAGCCTTAAAGTCAGGATTTTCTTTGATGTCTTGCTCTTTTTACTCAGCTGACAATTTGGTCGGAGCAATTCGTTTTAGATTGCTATCTATGATCATTTTGTGGAGCTCTTTCTTGAACATTTTGTTGATAAACTTGAGCCTAGAAAAGAGTTTTTCAGTCATCAGTGGATGTATTACTTTCTGGATATAAAGACAATTACGGTTTTGAAGATGTTGACAGGGACGTGATCGGGGAGTTCAAGAAAGCCAAACATCCGAATCAAGTTGTAGTTGCCTTACATTTTATAGATTTTCCTGGGGATAAGCTCACCGAAAGGATACTTGAACCTCGATATAAGTCTGTTTTTATGGTAGATCAATAGTCCGTTGTTGAAGTAATTGAGTTTTTTTTCTAAATGGCAAACATCTTACTTAGGTCATAGAGGTAGTAAAGCTAGACTATCTTAAATTAGAATTCTATCATGTTGTTTAATTCCAAAACATGCTTATATTTACATAGCTTGTCTACTTTTTAGAGGTAAGATTGAGTCGGGATAGAAACCGGATCAATATTTTTGACAGAAAGAGCTATGAGGGTTGATTCATTCTTGAGATAGAGACAAGTTATATAGGCTTTGAGTGAGACATCAACGCAATCAGAGATGTTATAACCTGCTTTCTCAAAAGCAGTATAGTTGGCTATCGACCCATTGATGATATCATTGGTAAAGAAGTGCACTTTCAGCTAAAGCTACTATTCGTGGTTGGACTTGAAATCTTGTATCTTGGGCTAAATGATGTAGATGGTATTTCTGACGTTAATCTGGGAGACGGCGTCCTCAATGAGTTCAGAATATCGCGATTAGATGTAGCTTTTTGTTGCGCTCATGTCAGCTTTGGTGACTTATTTTGTGGCGACTGAATAGGTATAGTACAACAGGATGTACCTATCTCTTGCTCGGCTTTGCTCGTTTTCTTACTTTTTGAACAAGCATACACGAATTAGTTCTCCGTTTTAGGAGTAGGAGATATGGAGGAATCCTGCTCCCAACTTCAAGCTGGAAATTTTACAGTTGCTTCCATATTCCATTTTCAAACTTTCACGCAGAATGGCGGTCTTTATCTTTTTGTCAGTGCTGGCAGGAATGGAGGTGGGTCCGGCTGAAAAACTAGCCATTGAGTTGATGAACTCCTAATCACTCCAGGGCAATTTGCCATTATCTTCAACCCTAATAAACTTTTGTCTTTATTTTCCCAGCTATTCATGATAAAATATGTTGATGAAGGTTGCTCCGTGATTCATTCCATTGTCTATAAGTAATCCAAAGGCTGTAAAAGGGAAGGAAAGGGTTTCGGCTATGTCTTAAATGGCTTCAGCAGACACATAGTTTTCTCTTTATACGAAGTTTTTCTTCTCTTCGCATTTGATGCAAGGCGGAAGCTGAGTTGGCTATATTGTAAACTAATAGTTGTGTATGCTGAGTTCTGTTAGTTCATTGGTAATGTTGTTATAACTATTGATTCCTCCAAAAGTAATGCACTTATTAGGTTAAAGGGAAATAATGCTGAATTGGGATCGGTATTTGAAGCGATTTCCATTCTTTACTATGATTTTGCGCCAGAAATTAGCCTCAATGCAGTAAACCCAGGCGCTATTGACCACTGTTGCGTCGTCAAATTTAATACCATCCTTAATTTTAGTTTGAGAATTCTAGCCTCCTAGCAACAGCAGGTATCTGTCATCTAGTGCAATTAAACAGTGTCCTGACCTTGCTTCTGGCATCAAGTCACTACTCAATCGCTTGATTGAAACTTTACCATTAAGATTTCGCGCAGGTGGGAATAGCTACAGTTCGTAGAAGTCATTAAGATACAACTCTTCGTTTTAGCGATTGCGATAAGTCCCTCCAAACATGTAGAACTTGCCATTGACTTCAGTAAAAGCCGAGTCCAGTCGACAGTACACTTGATACTGGTAAGCACCCTCATACTTGGTCCATTGTTTGGTATCGATGTTGTAAAAGTGGAATGTGTTAAAGATTTAGATAGTGTTAATGTTGACCCCTCCGTATAGCACAAGCCAGTTTTTTTCTATGAAGAACAAATGAGCAGAATCTCTGGCGGAGGGTGTTTCTCCTTTGCTTTAGAGTTTGTTCATCTCTAGAGTTTACAGATTGAGCCGCCAAAGATAGTTATTCGATCTGAATTCATTATTGGTCCCGCCAAACATAAACCATCTGTTTCCGTTTAGCACTCCACAGTGTCCGCTCACTACTTACAAATCCTTGCTATTGCATTTCAGCCTTAGCTTCTCCCACTGTGACTAACCGAGACCGAGTCGGTAGATATCCAAAGGGTCATCGAAAGGCTCGCTCATTGGTATTGTTGTACCTCCATAGATATAAATAGCTTTTTGGTAAAAGAAAGCTTGATGCTTAAATCTTGGTTTGGGAGGTAAAAAGCCTGAGTAGGCTTTGTCTAGTATCTCCCACTCGATAAAAGGTTATGATTTTTCGTGGTTGTAGGGGTGAGGGCTTTACTACTTCATTGGAATGAAGGAAAGTTATTTAATATTATTTTTGAATCTATTTTCACAGTAAAATTCATAAACTTCACCGTATTTTATGTTTTGAGAACACATAAAGTTGCAAAAGGATACTAAGAATCCAACCCAACTAAACAACGCGACGTTAAAGGAATCCACAAATTTTATTTGACATTCAACCAATTGTAAAGATACATCGGAGGGGGATTATGATCTTAGGCTAAAGTGTGATTATAAGTGAATCGAAAAAGATAGTTTTATAAGTAATAGCCAAAAAAAATGGGTGTTGACAAATTTCAAAAAAGTAAAACTGATCGAGACCCTTATCCAGCTGAAGAGGATATAGGTCTCAATTAGATAGCATAATTGATCTTCAACTGCCTTATGCATTTATTTTCTGATTAATTTTCTGTTTGTAAAGCTGGAAGTGTTGTATAATAACTACAATTCAACCAGCATGGAATACGTAGTTCAACATTTCACCTAAAACTCCCATATTTATACGAATGGAATCAGCTAATTGGCCAAGGCATCAGTGGGCATAGTTATGGTAGGCATCACCTTAGGCTGCTTGAACCTCATTGTTTTCCTAATCAAACTATTGCGTCTGCCGAAAAAGTCACGATAATACATACACAAAAGGGAACACGTTTAGGGTGATTCCCTAGTGAGGTACATCATAATGATTACCTGCGTGTTTGTATTGGATTGGCTGATAGTTGCGTACTTCTAGGCTGGTCCAAGAGTAATGTTGATAGGAGTGTCTGTATGGTCTATCTTTTTTATGGGCAAATATCTGTACAATCTAACAACATCATACAACTTCAAGCAGTAGAAAGAAAAGCTCTGATCTCTATACACTTATTATATTTTACGCAGTTAAAAAGATATTGATCTTTGTCTTTTTCAACAAACCCACTCTTGTTCAGAAAAGGCTATTTTTTGTAAAACTTGAAGGATTTGACCTCAATAAATTGTCAAAAAGATGCAAGAATAGTTGAAGGAAGAATTGGCGATTAGTCTGTATAAATTGTCGCTATAGAGGAAGTGAGCTATTAATATTACGTAAAAGGAGTTAAATGAAATAGGGCTTGAATATTTAAAAAGAGTTTAGCCATAAATAATTTTAAGGTTTTTAATGAGCAGTAATACACATAAAAATTAAATATAGTCTTTATCAAGCTTGAGCCTCGAACAAAACCTAAGTCAGATAAGAGACTCACAGATCTTCCCTACGTCCAATCGCAAATCATCTTTTGATCTTGTCAACCTGCTTGCGGTAAATCAACATTCATTCAGGAGTCCAACCATGGCCATTTCAATCGCAGCAGAATCGAACAGTCTCTTGATATACTTAAGTCCAGCATTGCCAAAAATAAATCTGTGAACTCTCCCTTGTAGCTGCATCTCCAGAGTTTCAGCTTCAACGAAGAAGATCGAAGAAAAATAGAGAGGACGGGAGCCAACGTCGTTTAGATTTAGCAGATTAACAGTGACAGCTAGCCGATGGATTAGTAATCGCAATAGAGCCAGTTCTAGAAATAGTCAGCATAGGTAAAGTAAGAGGAGTAAAAAAAGTACAATCTGGTTGAATATTTTCCTTCGGATTTGACAAAACTACTTATGGAAAAGTAGATTCCCCTTGAATATGTTCGAGGTTTATTGTTGGTTAGGTAACAGAAAGAAATAAAGTCCATCAGAAAACTTAAAGTTTAGCGCTACCTGTAGAAACGCAGGAACAAGACTTGGAACAAAAAGATATGCTACAATTGTAGGCAAAAAGTTGCAGAATAAAGGCTCAGGATCAAGGGAAAGTTCATCAAAAAAAGAAGGGCGATGGAGATACTAGGTCTAACTACACCAACCAGCACTTCCGAAGTGAAGCGTCTTCTAGAGGAGAAGCTGAAAGATAAGAGTTTGAAGTAGATTGAAGAAATCATAAAAAAAGAAGATATGGATTAATGATTTTTTTGACTATTGGAGTGTTTAATATCATTGTAGGTCATTTTGGTCCGACCATGAAAATGTTGATTTTTTTTTGGGAAAAGTTGGATAAAAAGCGGCAGATTAGTATGGCAGCCATAGTTAGTAATATATTAATATTAACTCAAATTAATTAGGTGGAAATTGAATTCTCAACATTTTAGTTTTAGTTTTATTTTCAACAAGATGGCCTAAAAAGGTGGCAAAAAAAATGATATTGCAACTTTCGCGCTTGACTTCTTGATGGGAGGAGTCTCTGCTGCTGTCTCTAAGACTTGCGCCTCACCAATTTAAGTTATAAAACTCAGACTTCAAAACGTGGAGGCTATGCTTAAAGCAGGAACCCTTGATAAACCCTACCAAGGTATCGGGGACTGCGCTACAAGAATAGTTAATGACGAAGGTGTCAAAGCTCTGTGGAAAGGAAACGGAACTAACGTCATTAGATACTTCCCAACCCAGGCTTTGAACTTCTCACTGAAAGACTACTTCAAAAGACTTTTCGGAAGAAACAAAGACAGAGACGGCTATTTTGTTTGGTTTTTGGGCAATCTAGCTTCAGGAGGTGCTGCTGGATCCGTTTCCCTTTTGTTCGTTTATTCACTTGACTACGCAAGAACTAGGCTCTCCAACGATCTCAAATCAGCTAAAAAAGGAGGACAAAAACAATTTAACGGTCTCATTGATGTCTACAAGAAAACTATCGCTACTGATGGCTTCGCTGGACTTTATAGAGGATTCGTTATTTCTTGTGTGGGTATAGTCATTTATAGAGGACTCTATTTCGGAACTTACGACTCAATCAAGCCTCTCCTTCCTGGAGACCTTAAGGACAACATGGGAGCAAACTTCTTGTTGGGCTGGGGTGTCACCGTTGGCGCTGGTCTTGCATCTTATCCGATTGATACCATCAGAAGAAGAATGATGATGACTTCAGGCTAGGCTGAAAAGTATTCTGGGTCAATTGACTGCGCCAGAAAGATTTTAGCAAAAGAGGGAATTGGCTCTTTCTTCAAGGGGGCTGGCGCTAACATCTTGAGAGGTGTGGCCGGAGCAGGTGTTTTGGCTCTCTATGACAGACTTCAGATGATCATTTTCGGCAAAAAGTTCGGCGGTGGAGAAGGATGATCGCTTAAACAAAAAAATCGAATTTCAAATCCATAACATTTCATAAAGAATTATACTTTTAGTATGTTTTTTCTGAAGGATTTTTAATGACCTCGTTTCAATCAATTTTACACTTTCTTTAATTATAGTCATGATCAACGTTTTGACAAATAATTTTATATTCTTTACTTTATGCACTATTTAAGAGACCTTATAATCGAGAGGATAGACCTAATTAAACTTTTGTAAGATAAACTTTAGAAACAAAATAATTCTGCAGGAAACAATGTCTCAGTATAAGCTGAGTTTCAGCTTAACAAAAAGATATTGCGCTAATACTCTCTAATGAAAAAGAGAGAGAAATAAAGGATTTCAAATGAAATTGAGCTCCTCGAAGAGATGAAGGACATAAAGCTATGGCAAAATAAAGTACTTGAAGATGTACTAATTGAATTATCAAGTTTTTGAGCGTAAGTTTGTCTATTTTTAGTAGACATCACTCTTCATATTTAACTCTCCTAGAAAGTGGAGTAAATACAGCGCAGCAGCTTTAGAAACTTTATCAGCAATTCGCCCAAGAAAGACACACGAAGGAATACAAGATACATATACAAAAAGTCAAGAATATGCAAATCGTAGAATTCACTCCTGCTTACTTGCTAAATTGGATATGTGAGTGGTCTCGGATTAATTTTAGAGACACTTTGAAAAAGGTTATGTCAAATGAGTTTTACAGGCATGAGGAAGAGCTAAAACGAATAAGTTTACCGAAAAGTAGTGTAATAAATGAAATAAAGTAAAAAACGCCGAATCCGCTATCAATTTCAGCTCAGGCAACTAAATCTATTGAGAATATCCCAATCCTTACCTTCACCAATAAAGAATCGGTTTTTGGCTTGTTTCTTTAATAACTAACTCAATATTATAGGCAGCTGCCTTTGTAGCTTGATACCAATTTCATTAAGAGCATGAAAAAGCTACATCCTAAAGGTAATTAGTTCGAAAGAGAAGACAACTTGGCGAGAGCCGTCTAAATATTGATTGAAGCTAAAAATAAACATATAAAAGAAGAAATGGAGTTGTTCAGTAATCGCTATTATTAAAAATATCCAAAATTAATGGAAAAGTACGAAAAATAGAGGTTAACTGTGAGTCAATCCCAGGCCAAAGTCGAAAGAAATCTGAAAAAAGTGGCCATTTATAGGGATATAGTCTTTTAGAGAATCAAGAGCTAAAACAATGAAGAAAATGCTTCAATAAAGGTTAGCTTCTATCCAAAAAGTAAAGACTCTTTACTGCTGTGCCCAAAACAGGCTGAAATCAACTTTGACATTTCCAAAATCAATTTATCGAAAAAAATTAAATACCAAAAGCAACTTTAGCTACCATAAATAATTCCAGCTCGCAGCCATTCAAAGCCAGGGACGACCAAAATTAAGCCTCTCAGCTTTATGTAGCCAATCAACAAATCTTTGATTTCTAACTATGAGAATGCCCTATTGAGGACTTCTTAAAAGGGAAAGCAATTTGAATATAAGCAGCGACAATCGATTGAAAAATTGTTCAGAAAGAATAACTATTCTTGTACGAATGAAAGTAAGCTTGAAATCTTTTAAAATCCAGAGACCGCTTCCAAAAAGAATAATGATGTAGAGCTAAATACAAATAGAAAGCTCATGCTTCAACTTTTAAGATAAAAAAACAAGAGTTTTTTCAGCTGATTATTTCTTAATTTGCTTCATAAAGTGCAATTATTTCATTTAAACGCTCATTTTTTATTTAAGTTTGATTCTTTACAGATTCTTGGCTTTTTAATGCACTGAATTTATGTCATTTTGAGTGAATTTTATCAAAAAAAAATCATTAATTGCTTCTTTAATGCTTCTAGATGCATCATAAAACAGAAATCTTTAACCTTTATGCTTTGGGTTCCTTAGTTTTCCTCTTTGAGTGATGAGTTAAATTGAAAGAAAGCTTTTGGCTCATCAAAGGCCTAACAACTTTTATATAATATAGGCTGAAATAAGCCTTTAGATAAAATTGCTGTTAAAGTTGTTGATAAGATTCGTGATTACATTAAATTGAAATGATTAATGAGAAAGGTGTGTACGGACTAATAAGCGGGGTCATCACCACCACTATCCTACAGCCCTTTTAAAATATCAAAATGGCTCTAATGATTCCTCCCTATAAATTGCAAGAAGCCCATAAGAATAACAGCATTTTCAACAATATTGTGTCTTCTAGCAGATACATTTACTAACACAACGGTGTCCCCGGGTTTTACAAAGGGCTTGCCGCTGCCAGCCTCAAGGCTGCCTTTGGTTGCTATATCTACTTCACTGGGCTGCGCTATTTTTAAGGTAAACACGACTCGACTTGGCTTCATAATTTCGTGGTTTCTTCAGTTTCCAGGCTAACTAGCACTTTTTTGACCAACCCACTTAATATAATCGAAACTCGGTTTTAACTTGCCTTCTTTTAGGGTTATTCATCAGTTTGGTCAGCAGCTGTCGATATATACAAAAAATAAGGTTTTAAAGCTTTCTTTAGTGGAGGTCTAACCAGCTGCATTAAGTAAGGTGCTTTTGGAGGATTTCACTACATGTGCTATGAAGAGCTCAAAAGCTCAGGTTTTGACAAAATCGCTTCAGGAATAGCCTCAGGTATGTTTGCTACAGCAATAACCCATCCATTTTAAATTATAAGAGCCAGGTTGCAAACAATAGGCCTGACTTAGCAGCATTCATTCAATGAACATCTGATTATGTGGCAGTTGAAGTAAATGAGGAAAAATGGGGGCTGGTTTGCTGGTTTAGCTCCTCGACTGGTCAAAAAGCCGATTGCAAACATGTTGACGTTTTTGATGTTCTAAATTTTCTAGGATTCAAAAAAAGCAAGTGATAATCAATGATAATTTATAGCCTTGAGTTAAACTTCTGTTAAGATCCATTATCACTTTATTAGAGCCTTTATATGAGAGCAATCCACTTTGTACCTTAAACTACTCATAAACTATAGGGGGCATGAGCTCTCGGAGCAATTGATTCTATTACAATAAGTGAGTTAGATAGAGAAATTAAAATTGAGATTCCTGAGCCAAAGTGAAAACTAGATATTTTGGCTGAAATCAATATTTTGGTATAGTTTTTATGAAGATGATACGAAATCAAAAATAATTCACTTTATCCGTGGTAATTCAACTACCCTTCGACTATGCTTTTTCGGAGAGGGTTTAAGGTTATAGATCTTTTTTAGCTAAGCTCGGATATCCCTATCTGCCTGTTTCCTAGCGATCTCATATTAATAATCATACCTGGGGCCTTGTTGACTGCCTTTGCCTTCAATTTTGAGCATATTAGAAATGTCAACTTGATGTGGTTTAATACTCTGTACCTATTGCTTCTTCGGCTCTTCTCCGTTCTTGTTTATTGCGTTTCGAAGGATGATTCTATCCAAGCGAGGCAAGTTTATATTTTTTGGCTGAGGGTAGTTTGCTAGGGAAATCGGATTTTTGTCTTTTGTGCTTTGGCTTAACTTTGATACTTTTTAGTATTCATGTCCATTGTTATAGTTAGACTTTGGTAGCCTATCGGTGAGATAGTGTAGATTTTTATTTGCTCGGATTGTCTTCAAAAGTTCGTTAGAATGAGGAGCTTCATGTTCGACATCTATACCCATCTACTCAGCCTTCGATCGGATGCTCATCAGTAGCTCCCCCGCATCAGGTCGATTGGATGGATTGACTTGCAGCATACTTTTTATCACTTGGTTGAATTGTTTAGAGTAATTATCGCCTATTTTGGTGTATACACCTTTGATGACTTTTTTGTAAAGTCCATCCATATCTTCAGCGCGGAACGGAGGCTTCAAAGTTGCCATTTAGTAAATTACACAACCTAAACTCCAAATATCAGATTTCGAATCGTAGGGTTTATCCTTCCAAACCTCAGGACTGGCATAGTAAGGAGTTCCAGTTTGAGTGTAAAGTAGGCCATTTTTGGCGATTTTGGAAACATTCATATCTCCTAATTTAGCGTTTCCTGCTTTATCCAAAAACACATTGGCGCTCTAAATATTTTGGGTTTTACTTTTAGATCTCTGTGTAGAATATTAAAATCGTGAAGACGCTTCAGTCCCAAAGTTACATGGATAAGGGTTTTCCATATTGTCTATTCGTCGAATGAAGTATTGTTCTTCTGGTGGGCCACAATCTTCTGATATAAGTCTCCATCGTCAAGAAACTCCATCACAATGCTACATCAAAACGGACATACCATAGAGAATTTGCTTCAATGAAAGAGTGTTTGTAGCCAACAATGTATGGCGAATTGAGGGAGGCCAGAATTCGGACTTAATTGAGTGCGTTTTCTTGTTCTTTGTCTGAGAGATTATTCATCTTAACTTTCTTTAAGGCATAGATTTGGGAATCTACTATTCTCTGCACTTTATAAACGCTTGAATAAGCGCCTTCTCCGAGTTTGGTTATTATCACGAAGTCTTTGAGCGACATCAAAATGCTAACTATTATATTTATTATATTCTATGCGAGTGCTTAATGATCAGCATACTTTTAAAGCAAAGAGATCAATAGCCCAACGCTGTCATAACTGCGTCAGATATTTCTGCTTGGTATGGAGTTGGATCGCTTGCTGCATGAGCCGGGAAAGCTCCATTTGCTAAAAGAACAATAGTCACATTTCTTTTTTTGTCAGCCCAGACATAAGATCCTGAAGGAGGGTCACTTAATCCAAAGGAGTTCGGACTAGGACTAAACTTCTTTCCGCAAGGACAGTTGGTAAGAGGAACTGTTTCCCATCCTAGAGCTCTAGTGTTAGTGAATTTGTATTTAGTGACATTTAAGAACTTATCAATCGTATCTGCAGTCCAAACTCTTGAGTAGCCAGGCAACTGACCTTTATTCAGAAGAATTTGCATATATAAGAGTACGTCTGAGACTGTTGAGAAAAGTCCAGCGTTCCCTGCAGTATCGTTCAAGAAGTGGGCCAATCTGTTATAAGGAGTACCCCATGCAACATGCTCAGTAAACCCACTAGGTGCAATTTTGTATTTGTCTGTCTTTGGACGATAAACAGTATCTCTCAATCCAGCTATTGTGAGTATTTGGAAGAAGGCATCAGTAAGTGACTTGTTTGTCACCTTGTTGATGACCTGGCCAAGTACGATAGGACCAAGCTCACTAAATAAGGTCTTGTTCTCAGTTGTGTACTCCAGCTTAAGAGTGTTGATGGCTTTGATGAGCTATGCAGGTGTTTTAGGCAAGGTAGCATTATAAGTGGCCTGGAGTCCTTCATAATCTAATGTTTACCTGAGTTATGTTCTAGCAGATTCTGGACAGTGATGTATCTTTTTCCGTTGTTGTCAAAATCTGAGTAGAGGAAACTGATTTTGTTGGTCAAGGAAATAAAGGTTTTGTCAACTAGCTCCATAAGTGCTGCGTTTATACCGATGGGCTCAGTAAGGTAGCCCAAATCGAATTTCATATCAACGGTAACAGGGGGTGAGTAGAATCCTCTTCGAGGTCCTAAGACTCCGTATGCTCTTTTGAGGAGAGTAGCATTATTGGTAGCAACTCCAAAAACACAGCCAGAGAAGATACCTTAATTTATAGCCTTTTCTATTGCACTTTCAACTGCCGTCCAATCGTAAGCCGAATATGTAAGCACAGCAAGAACCCCGAAGATTAGTAAGTTGTATAGGCTCATAATAAATAATCTACGAAATTAATCTACAAAGATATTAGTAGCAAAATTATGAAAAATTTTTTAAACATCACTTATTAACAAAAATTTCAGGACTAGAGGGGATTTTAGAAGTAAAACTGCTTCTTGTCTGCTTTCTGAAGCATTTTAGCCTTTGATATAGTAAAGTTTGCCTTGGTCTGCCTCATGCAAGGAATCGCATTTTAGTTTTTCTTTACTTAATCTGGATAATGCGCCATAAGAATTCTCCTGGATCGTCTGTTTTAATTTTCTTTCTTCAATAAGGTTTATTTTTTTTATGGCTCTTCATTTTTTTTTGTGCGAGTTAGCATTTGGTTTTATTAATCGCTTTCTTAATTGTGTTTTGCACGCAACAGCTGCTCTTTTGATTCTGCCTTGGTAGAAGTATCCTCCAGGTTTTGAATATCACTGATTTTCATGATATTCTCTTCGGCAGAATAAGTAGCATTAAACAGCCCTTTTCTGCTTACAACTTTTCTGTCATTTTCTAAGAAAAGATTTTCCAGAAAGTACTACAATTTCATATCCCCAGTTTTATTGTTATGTTTGTTCCTTATCCAGGATTAGAAATAAGTGGTCTTTCCTCGTTTAATGTTGTCAACAAGAAAAGAAATAGTCCTAAATTGTTTTTTGGAATGAACGATGGTAAGACTGATGACATCAGAGTAGTGAATAGGCTTCTTTAGATTGGGAAATATGGTCTTTGCTTTTTGTATAACGGTAAATTATTTTTAGAATATGGGTAATGTGTTTTGGAAGATTTCGACTTTAAAGCTTTAATCTTCATCTTCTAAGAAGAAAAAGCTGATCTTATAAATGCATAGGAACTTGTTCTCTATTGACTTTTAGACTTAGTCTTCCATAGATAAGGTGCAGTATAGCCAGCCAGTGATGATGCCTTCATATGTTAGTGGCTAATTAAAAAAAGAGGTACTATTTTAATTTCTTAGTTGAAATGGTCGCTAAAAATGTCCATGTCGATGATGCCCTAGCCTAGAACTCTGAGAAATCCATTATTCTGATAGTAAAGTTCCAGCTAAATCGAGGCCTCATGCGACCAATTTACTTTGATTTCTTGGGTTGTTTCCCAGCGTCTGCAAAAGGAGTTCCACCGCAGGTTCTGAATTTTATAGATTTTGGTGCCGATGCAAAGTTTCAAAGTTAAGAGCTGCTGTTTTTATATTGATTATTAGAGTAGAACTCTGCCTTCTCGAATGATTAAACTATTCATATTATTAATAATTAGCCAAAAAACTTATGACCAAATATTTATCTACTGTATTCCCATCTATATTCTTTAAAGGGCAATTAATCCTGAGGGAAAAGCTAAACCTTTTTTAAATATTTGAAGAATCATATCTTAAACATTTAATCTAATTGTAGCTGATTAAAAAAATCCTGATTTAATTAAATCTCATTAACTATAAATTGAAAGTTCTCACCTCAGATAGCGTTTACTCACACGTAAGAGGAAGAAAAGCAAAGACTATGAAAGATAATTGTACAATTTCCTTTTTGTGATTTACAAAATTCTTAAATTACTCAATATGCTCATAATTGGTTGTTTATTAATGTCCCATTTTGTTTGTAATAAATAGCTAACTTAAATTTGCAACTTCACAAATGTCTGAAGAACCCATTGATCCACCGCCTCCTGAGAAAACTCCAGAACAGCTTGAAGAGGAACTCAAGCAGAAGCTATAATAATAAAGATTGAAAGAAGAGGAGAGGAAGAAGGCTGAATAATAGGCAAGATTGAAGGCTGAGTAAGATTTGCGTAAGCTGTAATAAGCTTTGAAAGGTTCATTGTCTGGGTTGGGAAAGACAGCCAATAACAAATCAGTGGCTTATACTCGTCTAAGCATTGCTTAAAAGTAGCTGGAGCGATTATTCCCAGTCATCTTGCGATACAAAGAGATCAGATATTTGGACATTAGCAGTAACAACATCGCAGATATAACATTGATTGAAGGATTTAGCAATTTAGTCTGGCTAAATGCATCGAAAAACCAAGTTAACAATCTAAATGTATTCAATGAAGAGAAACTTTAGCAGCTGCAAATTGTCAACTTGTCCACCAATAAACTAAAATCAATTACTCCTATAACTTTGCCTTCACTGAAAAGGCTCAATCTCAGTGAAAATTAGATTTCTGAAGTAAGCTGGAAAGGCCATAATTATATTGAAATCTTGGAGCTAAGAAAAAATAAGCTAAGGAAGCTCAAAGGAATCGCGAATATGAAAAATCTCAAGCAACTTTATGTTTGTGAAAATGAGTTAACTGATATCAGGGGATTAGAAAACCTTGTAAGCCTTCAAAAGCTTTCAGTCCGAAACAATAAAATCAAAAGCATTTATAGCCCTTTCCCAAATCTTCCTAATCTAACCTACCTCAACCTAAGGTAAAATCAAATAGCAAAGCTTGATTAACTCAAAAAAGTTGACATTCAAGTGACAGGAATCAACATTCTCCAGAACCCGATAACAGATGAATTGGGAGAAAATTTAAAGAAAGAGGTTAGCTATTATTTGCCTCATTTGATCAAAATAAATAAAAGTTAGATAACTGTTTAAGAGAGAGCTGCATTTGAAAAGGAAATGCTTGAAAAGATCGCAGAAAAAGAAAGAGAAAGACTTGCTCAAGAAGAATAGGCTAGAAAAGCAGCGTAGAATGGAGGATGAACACTTGATTCTCGCAAATGCTTGTTCTAATCACTTTTTTAGTATTTAACCCTTGTAATACATTTTAAAACCGATTGAAGAGTCTTAGCTTTCGATTTAAAAAGGAAGTTAATCCTTAGTAAACCAATCTATAAATCGAAATTTTAGTATTTAATTGATATAAACACTATCACCCTTTCAGTTTTACTTGCTTTCTAACTTGCTTGATGTATTTTAAAGTTTGCTTTATTTTTGCTCTTTTTTTACTTATGTTTGAGGTTCATCAAAGCTTTAAACAGTTTTATCTTTCAGTATTTTCATTTTGATTTCAATTTCTTTCTAGCGGATTCGATTCAAAACAGAGTTGTAAAGGTTTACTGTCTTGTTTTTTGTTTCCTCAAGCTGCTCAATGCTCTTTATGGTTACATCTTTCATTATATCAGAAAGCAGTTTCATGATAAGATGGTAATTTTGTGAAAGATCCTTCTTTGAAACTTTGATTTCAAGTCCCTTTTGAACGTAATTAACTGTAAGTTATTTCAAAGATCCTAGTTTCTACTTTATTTTTTACATTAGCCTCTATTACTTAAAGTCTGCACTCCAGATCATAATGATTGTATCCTTGGAGGTTTTGTATGTCATTTTCAGTTGCCCTATTCTCTCCGTAAAAATTTACATTAAAAGTTACTTTGCGACTAGAACAACAGCTTTAACTGTTATACATATAGGAGTAATATACTTATCTCCAAATGCCTTTCCTTTTTTCAGTAAATCTTTGTTAAATGCAACAAGCTTGTTGAAATACAAGACGAGCTTTTTATCCTTTAGCTCCTTATAGATTCTCATGACCCTTTTCATTCTATGTTTTTCATCAGCCTCAGGGCACTCAATTTCGAGCTTTTATTAAATAAACTACAGAAAATCATCAGTTGTTTGGCAAATGACCCAGGTTAGATCTTTTTTAAACTGCTTCTGTCTTTTATTCATCTTTTTGACTCCGTTTGCAGAATACTAGTAGAGATTGTTGACGACATCACAAGATAATTTACAACTCCCCGTTGCCAAAGATGAGACCTTTGAATAATAAGGGATTGTTTGCCCAAGTTTTGAGTCTATTTGCTTCACAAGCTGCATTTGCCTTTAGTTAAAAGAAATGTTTATACTTTTTGATTGTAGTATAAAGTATTAATGACGATTTATAAGTATGATGTAATGATTAGACGTATGCATTTTGATGGATTCTGAAAATTATGACGCAACTGCGTTGGGAATCAAAAACAAAGGAAGTTAGTCCGAAATAATTTAGTATATAAAAACATGACATATCAGAGTTCATAATTCCATGTTGACCAGACTTTCGTATGATATAAATAGATCCTATTAGTCACTCGTTTCTTTTTTGATTATTGTGCTGATTAACTAGCCTTTCTCGAAAAAATCAGCGAGTTTTGCTTGTTAATATTTCTTTTGGTCAATTGGAAACACGCAGTTTTTCAAAGCGATGCGGCAAGAATATATTTTTTCTCTTGCTACTGAGATGGATCTTTTGGTTGAGGTTTTCAATATTTTGCTGTTCTCGATTTCATTGGTTTTGCTTTTATTGAGAGTCTTTTACATACAGGTTTCGCTATTTTCTCTTTAGTGCTCATTTTGGCAACTCTTTCTTCTCAAAAAATTGCTCTTCCTTTCATTATTACTGATAATTTGAAGACGATTGTTTTTGCTGGTTTCCTTATTCATATCTATTTGTTTTGCCACCCATGGCTTACACATCTTAGGTTTGGTCAATATATCCGTTTTTTCAGATTAAAGCAGCTTGATTTAAAGGAGTTATTCCAATTGCAAAGCATAATCCTTTGGTTAGTTTTTTTTGGGTAGAGTAAATAGGGTAGGTTGAAATCCAATTCTACTCAAACGATCTCTATTAGGCTGCAAGTTCTCTTTTGAGGTATTATGCTGGAAGTTCTTGAGATCTTTCCTTGAAGGACATTGAACGATGGTGGGTAGAAATTGGGTTTGTTGCTGGAACTGTTGAAATTTTCTCATCTTTCTATTCTATATTCTCAATAATCATAATGGAAGTTATTATGTGAGGAATAACATGAGTTTCAGTTGGAAAAATCAGTAATAAAATACCCTTGAAATGTTCACCACGAAAATCTATCTCGATTACCTATAGAATATAAAAATAAATGTATTAAGAATACCTAGAGAAATCTAACTATCCGCAAGATAACAATACAAATGATGGTACAATTTATATTAAGAGCGTATTTAACCTAAGATATTTAGGCTTTATGCTGAATTTGTAGTTTATCAAATAATAGTTAATAACTCCTTGAGGAGAATAGTTTAGTTAGGAGCTAGGAAAACGTTGATTATAGTCTAATATGTTTGAGCCGTTCTTTTTTATCAATTTTTAGATTATTAATATTTGATCAGCCGGAACGCTGACAATCTTTATTAACTATATGGTTAATTAAGTATTTATTAACAATAATTTCTAAGAAACAAATGGCCTAGTACAACCAAGCTTCTGAACATTTAGTCAAAGTTTTTGTTAGGACTTTTGACAAGAAGGCAAAAAGCATTAAATTTCCTGAAAAGATTTCAGCTGAATAATTAAAAAGAGCTATAAGCTCAACAATCAACATCCCAGCCTAGTTACTACTCCTGTTTAATAGAGGCGAAGAGCTTCAGTCTTAAGTAAGCTTAGTCCCGAATACAATCATCCACGCAGTTGACTTAAGAAACGTTGAGCATTAAAGGATAAACATATACATAAAGACTTTAGAAAAAGACTCAATTAAGCTAAACTTCTAGGTAGACTCTAATGAAATCATTAAAAATTTTATTGATTAGAATCTGACAAAAGTATATAGAGCAGTAAGCTAAGATTTGTTTTTAGTCTATACTGGAAAACAACTTAATGGTGATAAAAGCTTCAAAGAGGAATTCGTAGAAAATAATTCAGAATTGATTTGTGTGAAGTGTGAAGAATTTAAATCTAATAAAAAGATATAAGCATCAAAAAATACTATCAATAAAAGAAAGTCTTAAAATACAATAATACAAAAGGATGAATATACCTAAACAAAAATCGAAGTGGAGAATGTTGAAAATAATGAAAAACATTAAAAAGAGTAAAAAACAAAAAAAGTAAGAAAAGAGGAAAAATATGAAGTAGGGAATAAGTAGATTAGTTATGTGTAGGAGAAAATTATTGAAAATGCAAAAATAACTCATCATAAAGAGCCTCACTCCCACATAGAAACTGTTGCCCATCACGAAGAGCCTCATATCAACACTGAAATGACTCACACCTCCACTGAAACTGTTGCTCATCACGAAGAGCCTCACACCTCCACTGAAGCTGTTGCCCATCACGAAGAGCCTCACATCAACACTGAAGTGACTCACACCTCCACTGAAGCTGTTGCCCATCACGAAGAGCCTCACATCAACACTGAAGCTGTTGCTCATCACGAAGAGCCTCACATCAACACTGAAGTGACTCACACCTCCACTGAAGCTGTTGCCCATCACGAACAGCCTTACATCAACACTGAAGCTGTTGCCCATCACGAAGAGCCTCACATCAACACTGAAGTGACTCACACCTCCACTGAAGCTGTTGCCCATCACGAACAGCCTTACATCAACACTGAAGCTGTTGCCCATCACGAAGAGCCTCACATCAACACTGAAGCTGTTGCCCATCACGAAGAGCCTCACATCAACACTGAAGCTGTTGCCCATCACGAAGAGCCTCACATCAACACTGAAGTGACTCACACCTCCACTGAAGCTGTTGCCCATCACGAAGAG
>Ga0316217_10003273_pt1 | contig 18630 bp, 24 predicted proteins | sample 1anoAmetaG_FD_203633 | JGI IMG/M metagenome (GOLD analysis project Ga0316217, IMG submission 203633) | Freshwater microbial communities from Trout Bog Lake, Wisconsin, USA - 1anoA | ecosystem: Environmental > Aquatic > Freshwater > Lake > Hypolimnion/Profundal zone | place: USA: Wisconsin...
GCTGTCCGACGTACGGGCAGGCTTGACAAGTTGATTTACGTAGGCCCTCCAGATGCAGAAGCTCGATGTGAAATGCTCAAGATGAACCTTGAGGGAAGACCTGTCGTGCCTGGGTTTTCTTTGAATGCATTGGCCGAAGCTCTTCTTGGTTATTCGGCGAGCGACATACGTTTCGTGGTAGACGAGGCGGCTAGAGATGCGATGAGACGAGGAACGTCCATAACGAACCAATCATTTGATGTCGCCATGTCCAAAATCCAACCATCTGTGTCGCCTCAAACTGAAGCGCAGTACCAGTCAATCGAGCAGCGGGGTTAGACCAATCTAGTATTCGCCATCACTCACGGCGATTTACTCGCGTAACCAGCTAGTTCGTCGCACGACCCGACTGGGCGTGCCGTCGCACTTCTGGCACCGGCTCCAATTCGCGTGCTGTGTCGTGCACCGCATGTCTCCCGCCAATCACGGCAGCCCTCTCTTTCGACCTGTCGGCGCTGTAAAACTATAGCATACATAGTAGAACTATGTCTGCTATAGTCTGTAGCGAGAGAGGAGCTACATGTTCAAGATAGCGGTTCGGGTCGTGTATCGCATCAATGGCCGATGTTCACGGCATCCCGCCTACAACCCTGTGAAGGACGAGCAAGAGGGCATCAAGGGTGGATGTAAACAGTGTTACGCGCTTCTCATCGCTTATCGAGCGTATCTCGCATTTCGTGAAGCGATTAAGGAGTTCGAGACCGCGGTTCAACCTCTCATCAACAATAAGAAGGCACGAGAAAACAGCGTATATGGCGATCACGCATCTGCACCGGAATCGTCTTCGCCTGTTGCGCGGTGGCGCACTTCCGAAAATGGCAATTTATTCGCTCCGGAGGTGCGTTCTGAATCACGCAAGTGAAAAAGATGAGCACTTTGTCGAACAAATACCGGGGAGAGGTATTGCAATCGCCCTTTTGCTTTCTCTTGTCTTCTGGGCGTGCTTTGGGTCGGTCCTGTGGCGTTGCGGGGTAATCCGGTGGTAGCGCTGGCAATTCGTCCGGATGAGGTCATAGTGTGCGCCCAATCATCCCGTCACACTCCTTGCATTCATTGAACATTTTTCTGCGAGAGGATCTTTTGGAATGGAATCAAAACAGTTTCTTGGAGTGAACAGCTGGAAGAGATGGACGGCCGTGTGGGTCGTGGTTCTGGTAATGTCGGTAACACTGGTTTCTCAGACCACGCAGCGCCCCAATCGGATTACGCATGAGCCGAGCTCGAGGCCAGTGGTGACAGTCGCGGGAACTGTACATCCGCTAACACGGCAGGCGAGTGACCTAGGCGAGGCAAACCGCAATATGCGGCTAGAGTCCATGACGCTGAGCATTGCGCCGAGCGTAGCCGAGAAGGCGGAGCTGTATGCTCTGGTGGAGGCGCAGCAGAATCCGAAGTCGGCTCAGTATCACCAGTGGCTGACCCAGGAAGAGTACGGAGCGCGCTTTGGGCTGACGGAGGCAGACCTCCGCCAAGTGACGGGTTGGCTTGAGACGCAGGGCTTCACGGTGAAGAGCGTGGCGCCGTCGCGCAACCTGATCACGTTTTCCGGAACGGTAGCACAAGCGGAGTTGGCCTTCCGCACCCAGATTCATCAGTACAGGATTGGCGCCGACACGCGAATCAGCAATGCCACGGAGATCTCCATTCCTCAAGGGTTGGCCAACGTGGTGGCAGGGGTTGGCGGACTGAGCGGCTTCCGTCCGAAGCCGCAGGCGGTCGTGAAACGTCTCGATCCTCAATTTACCTCGCAGTATTCGGGAAATCACTTTCTGGCTCCGGGTGACTGGGCGACCATCTACAACGTCAAATCGATCTACAACGCGGGATACACCGGTACCGGAATGCATGTGGGGATAGCCGGGCAGACCTACTTTCCGCAGGAGGACATCGATGATTTCCGCGCGGCAGCTGGCCTAAGCGCTACGAAGCTGAACATGGTCTGCATCAGCGCGGCGGACTGCACTGACCTAGCAGGAGAGAGCGTTGGCGATGTCGGCGAAGCGGACCTGGACGTGGAATGGTCGGGCGGCATCGCACAAAACGCAACGGTGGACTTCGTCTATGCAGCAGCGGATGATCCGGGGCAGGACGTGTTCAGCGCCGCGGTCTACCTGGTGACGACCTACAAGGTCGATGGCGCGGTGGTTCCCGTAATCAGCATCAGCTACGCGAGTTGCGAGACACAGTTCTCGGCGAACATGAGAGCTAGTTTCGATGGGGTTCTGGAGGAAGCCGCGGCGCAGGGGCAGTCGGTAGTGAACTCCTCAGGCGATGCCGGAGCGGCCGGTTGCGACCAGGGAAGTAGCATTGCCACGCAAGGAGCGGTTGCGGACTACCCAGCCTCCAGTCCATACGTGACCGGTGTTGGCGGAACGACGTTCAGCGCCGACGGAAGCGCCGGCAGCCCAGAGCCTGGCGCGAACGAGTACTGGAGCTACAGCAGTACAGCCGACGTCGTCAGTTCGGCGCTGCAATACATTCCGGAGACGAGTTGGAACGACACGACCTACGATCAGTCGCTCGATCCAACCAATACGCTCACATCCGGCGGCGGTGGAGTGAGTCTGTACTATGCCATGCCGAGCTGGCAGTGGGCTCCGGGCAATTTTAGTGGGGCGCCGATGCGATTCGTGCCCGACGTTGCCTTCTCCGCATCGGCCGATCACGACCCCTACCTGTTGTGCTCGCAAGAGTTCACTTCAACCACCGACCCTTCACAGACGGATGGACCAAGCTGCGTGGACGGATTCCGCGACTCGAACACTGACCTGATGGCGGCGGGCGGCACTTCTGCGTCCTCGCCCTCGTTTGCCGGAATGCTGACACTGCTGGTGGAGAAGTACGGTAAGCAGGGAAACTTCAATCAGACGCTATACAGCTTGGCGGCGCATTCGACGAACTATGCGGCGGTCTTCCACGACATCACGACGGGCAGCAACGCGCAGCCCTGTACCGCAGGATCGAAGGGCTGCTCGGGCGGATTGGTGGGCTATGAGGCCACAGCCGGCTACGACCTGGTGACGGGATTGGGCTCGATCAACGGCGGTGCGCTGTACGCGGCGCTGGCTCCGCCAACATACACACTGGGGGCGTCCTCGAATTCGATCACGATCCAGGCTGGGAGCAACGCGCAGCTGAACCTCAGCCTCACAGCAACCAACTACCCGGGAACGGTTTCGTTTGTGACCAGCGTCAGCTCAATCGATGGCACGCCTTCGGCTGTCTTGGCGAGCGCGTCTTCGGTCAGCTTCGCCTCCAGCACGACAGGAAACTCCACACTGACCATCACGGCCACGAAAAGTGCGGCCAACCGATCGCCGCGCCTTCCGTGGAAGAGAGGCGGGCCGTTGATGTTCTGCGCAGTGCTGCTGGGTGCTCCGTTCGCTCGGCGCAGAAGTCAGTTGCTGGTCGTGCTACTGACGGCACTGGCGATCACAGTGGCGAGCTTCCTTGTGGCCTGCGGCGGGAGCGGCGGCAACTCGGCACAATCGCCACAGACCTACACCGTGACGGTGACTCCTGCGGGATCGGGCACGGTGATGAATCCGGCGGCGATTACCGTAACCGTGACCGTTCAGTGAGATGTGCATTGAACGAACCGCTGTGCCCTCGCAGGCTGTTACGAACTAAAGGCGGGCACGCTTCTCGTCGCCGCGCAGATGCGTGACGCGATCTCCCAATTACGTGCTGCCGAGTGCCCGACCACCCTCCAATCGAAAAGCATGCGCAGCGTCGCGGTAAGCCTCTATCAGCCCTTTCGCCGTATCGCTTGGACATGAAGCTTTTTTGCACAGCACTTTGTCTTTTTCCACATCCATCGTGTATGAAATACTGACATATCAATACTATGCCATCTATATATTCTCACAACACGAATCTGATCGTGGTCACAGCTGATCTTTTGAAGCGAATGGTTTGGGGTACGCATTTTCGGGGACCACAGCGACTAATCGTGCGCTACGATCTCTACCTTCATGGGCTGCGCAAATGCAAGGGGGAACTGCTTGAGTGCGGACATATCGTGATCCCGAGCGACGGATCTCGGCACAAGCACCGTCGCTGTCCTCTATGCCACCGGCTCAGCGCTACAAGCGCGCCGTGAACGGTAGCGTTTAACTTCTCCGGAGCTCACTGCAATATTGGGGTGGATAGATTTCAGAATTGCTATGGCGGGAGTGAATTCAACAAGGGCTGTTCGATTCGCAGAGCAGCCCCCGTTCCATCCTTAGGCAGGAATGATTGTGGATTTCTTGATTTGCCCAACGACGGCGAACTTCTTCTGAACTGCGTAGTAGGTGATCAATACCCGCACGGCCTCGCTTCGATTGTTTGAGCTAAAGAGATGCTTTGCGAAGATAAGTAGCAAAGTATTCTCCTCGGGAGTCCAGTCGAGGCGCAGCTGCGAGAAGCGCTGTCCGTTCTCGAAGGAAAGATTGCTCCAGACCTCTTGGTAGAATTTGGTGATTTCGGCCAGTTTGATCTTCTTTTCGATGGCGAGCCCCACAATCATTCTTGCTGCGTTTGCTTTGGTCAAGTGGTCTTTGTGCCTGATCTTCTCCAGTAGCGTGAGCGTCAGATCGTCCAGAGAGGTACAGGCCTTGATGAGCGTTGGGGCGTTCGGGTTCTTGATTCGAGGCATAATAGCGCTTCCTTACGTTTATTTCTACTATAAGTATAACAAGTATATGACGACTAGTACATAATATTTTTCATGCTGGCCGCTCATGTGGGGGAGGCATGAGCTTCTATTCACTCGAATGTTCAGTGCCAGTCTATGAATCCCAAGGCTCGTTGGGCGGCATGATTTCGTTTGCAATGTGCAGCGATTGAAGCACGTCCAGATCCGAAAGCCGGACCAGGGTGCTCATCAACTGCAGTAGGTGGGTTTCATCAGACGTGAACGCGAAGTTGGTATTTGACCAAAGGGCCTGAAGTGCGGCTGTGAGTGGTTCAATTAATGCCTCACGCTGCTGGCGATGTTCGTCGGCTCTCGATTGTTGCGCAGACGTCCGAGTCGGTTCAATCCTGCTCATTACAGCATCTCTCCCTTTTGCGAATTTGCCTGCAACAGTTGATGGATTTACGTGCGCAATTGTAAACAGGAGATGAACGCTTTGTAAGTTACCCGCGTAACGGGAAGCAAGAAAAAAAGAAAATATATTTCATAGTTGAGCTATGCTACATGTGTAAATCACAGCGTGCTTGCCCAGGAAACGTTCATATGAGCACTCAGGTCCTTTCTTCTTCGCATATTCCGCCGGTCACCACAAATTGCGAGTCCTCCGGCATCACCCACCACTTCATCATCAGCGGGCATGAAGGCTATATCACGGTTGTTTTGGGGGCCGACGGCCAGCCGATTGAGATCTTCATAACCATGTCGAAAATAGGCTCTATGCTGACTGGCATGATGACCGCCTATGCGGGGGTCGTCTCAATCGCGCTGCGGTATGGGGCTCCACTGAAGGATATCTGCTCGGCTGGATTTCTCATGAGATTTGAGCCGGATGGTCCCACGGGAGACGAGGATATCCCTCACGCGTTCTCGATTGTCGATTACATCTGCCGATGGCTGAAACTCCGGTTTGTGGACGAACAGCCGACGCTAAATATTTCAGCGTCAACCTTGGGACAGAGGTAGGCCAACTAACGTGCATCCTCAGCGAGTGCAAGAAGAGCAGCGGTCCAGGGATTTCTTAACACAAGAAATTCTGCGGATTCAGAAGTGGATGGTCAGCCGTTCCAAAGAATGGCTCAATCCCTGCGAACTGAAGAATGACGACGACGTTTTGTCCGTCGCGAGCTACCTCAGTGAGAAATGGGAGATCGATTGTGCGGTTTTGGAGGCTCTGGAGGCCGCCGATGAATCGGTCTCGCTTCTGTCCGAGCTAAAGCAACTGGACGAGGAACTCGAGAATGCAAAACCCGATGAGGAGAAGCGATTCGAGAAGGAGCACACCGCGTTAGCGGAGAAGATTCGAGCCAATGAGCACGCGATCATTCGGCGTCAGAGAAAGATCGAGAAATGCCGGTCCAACCTGAGACAAAAGGTTGAGTCCTGCAGCCGAGCCATGGATCTCGCCGGAATCGCTCCCGACGATCCGATTCGATCAGACGTGCCAGCCTCGATCGTATGCTGGCTCGATTCCGAGCTCGACGGTGTGGATGGACGGGTCCGTCTATGGTCCTACAAACTCAAATCGCGTCCCTGTGCTCCTGCGGATCAGGCCAATGTATCCCTTCTGCTGACCTACTTCGATCAAATTTCAGAAGAGGTTCACTACGCACGATTGGTGCAAAGATTAACCGATGATGTCGACAAAGCGGTTATTTGGGTCCGGGATGCAGGAGCCTACGAGTTCTTCAATATTCCGGAGTTCCAGAGCCTCCCATTCTTTCGCAAATTGAAGGAAGAGAAAGAGGCGGAGCAGGCGGCAGCCAAGCTTCCGAGTGCGGTATTCGACTCCTCGGTGAATCAGATGCTGTCTGAACGCCACCTGCTCTCACAGAAAATTGCTGGTATCCGTCAATGGATCGGCCTTCACTCGTCTTCCATTCTGGGGGCCATGGACTGTTTGGGAGTGCCGACCACCGACATTCTCAGGAGAAATCTTCATCCGGCCCGGATCATTGCCGGAAAGGCCTTGGATACCGTGCAGGGCGAAAGACCTCTGCGGTCTACCGTTCAGAGTGAACGCGCGCAGGCTGAGGAGCGCTTCAAGTCGTTTGCTGGCCATTGGTGGAGCAAGACCATGGCCGCCCATGGACCGTGCGGAAAGAAAATCTGCAGTGACGACGACTTGCTACGCATGGGACGGGAATTCGACGCCCAAGGCTTCGCTCCATCTGACCACTACTTCAAGAAATTCAAAACATGGAAACAGATCAGATACCACAACCAGTCGCATCAAAGAAGCACAATTCAAACCTACCCTGAGCTGGCTGCGTTCCTGACCAGGAAAGGAAGCCCTGGCGACCGGAAGACAGATCGTGGCGAAATGCGACGCGAGTTCGGCAAACTCCTGTCCAGACTCGCAAATCCCCGGCCAAAAACAAGAACGTAAAAATGCTGATTTCGGTGATTCCGACCATCAAAAGGCTAGGAAGCCGAACATTCCAATCGGAATCCTGCCACTGATTCAGCGGATTGCTTGCGCTCAGGCGCCGTTGTCGCGCAGGACGCGGCAGATATTCGTTCCGTACTTCGCCACGGTGCTGGACCCAATTCCCGGGACCGCGAGCAACGCTTCGGTTGTTGCTGGGTGGCTAGTGGCCAGAGTCTTCAGGGTGCGGTCGGTTAAGATTCGGAACGCGGGCACGCCATGCCGCCGCGCCTCGGCCATTCTCCCTGTCGAAGCCAATTCAGACCCCAAGTTTCTGCCGGATACGTCGCCAAATCCCATACAGATGCACCTTGGCGGCGTCGCGGATTCTCTCGCACGCACTCTCGATGTCCGCTGCTGATTGTTGCATCTCGTCGAACTGTCCAGTCAACGAGAATGCCTTAAGATTCAGCAATTCGAGGTTTATCCTGCGAGTCTCCTTTAGGACGACGCGACCCAGGCTATCAGGCAGGTCAAAATCCTGCCTGAACAGCTTCAGCGCGGCGTCAATCTGAGCGATCGTCTTCTGCTCTGCCTCGTGAAGGTCGCGGGCCGGCCATGCGACGCCCGGCTGATGCAGCGAAGCAAACGCCCACACGGCATACTGCAAGTCCACAGTCGCATTGGATAGTGCCTTTGCCGCCGCACGCTCTTCCTTCTTCCGTTCCTGGTTATTCTGAAGCAGTGCGTCCAGCAGGTACTTCCCCACCCCATAAACGGGAACGCCGGTGACGAGCCCAACGACGTATGAGTGCCAGTTCATGGTGTCTTGCGCTCCCAGGATCATGGCTTCGTTTCAGTCTGAGCAGGCGCGGTATCGACCCTGCCTTTGAGCATCTCCACAAGCCGCTCTGCCGAATTGATTGTCTCCTTCTCTCTGTTCTTCTCTCGCCTTGCCAGGCGCCGATGATCGGTTGTTGACCATAGGGACTGGCGCGTCTTGCCGTCGTAGATAGTCAACACGAGTTGCGGGTCAATTAACTCCCGGCTGTGAACATCGGTCTGTCCGGTATAGGTGTTGGTCGTGCTAAATACGCGAGTGCCGTGATCTTCCACCCTGTAGGCCAATTCAATCACAACATCTGCCGCGTCCGGAGAGCCAACAATTTCGTACTTTCCCCAGTTTTTCATGGCCGAATAAAACGCGTCGTAAGCAAGGTTGCTGCCCCCGCCATTGGTCAGAAATACCTTTTTCGCTTCTAGTATTGGTGAGGGCAGCGGCGCCAGCGGCACTTCCTTTCTGTTCTTTGCAACAAGCGCCAAAGAGAGTGAACAGATGAGCAGGATTATGAACAAAGGGCGTCGCATTTGGTGGGGTCCTTTCGCTGTGAACGAGATAGGCCTGCATTATCCCACTGCACGGCAGAGTTGCGGGAGTGTGAAGTTAATAACTCCTCCACTTGTGAGTCCGCCGCGCTTTTGTCTTGTAATACAGATCGCGAGCAGTACAATTCGGGCGATTCTTCCAAAGAAGGGATTTCTGCTATGCGTGCTTTTGTCGTCGTTCTGATTCTCGCACTGGCGAGTACAGTTGCTCCTGAGGTCGAAGCTCAATCTTGCGGGATAAAACCGATCCCAAACATTGGGTGCCGGATCGGCAGGTGCGTGAACGGAGCTTGGGAGCAAATTTGCGATCAGTCCCCGGCCATCTCCTGCGGAATAAAACCGATCCCTCAAATTGGGTGTCGTATTGGCAGGTGTGTCGATGGCGCGTGGGAGCAGATTTGCGATCAATCCCCGTCTATATCTTGCGGAATAAAACCAATTCCAAACATTGGGTGTCATATCGGAAGGTGCGTCAATGGAGCTTGGGAGCAGGTCTGTAATTGAAGCACCCGTCATATAGACCCAAGCCCACAAACCGAATCACCTCGCCCGGCCTGCAAAGTGCCGCGCTCGCCAATTTGCATCGGCAAACAAGGGGTAAGCGTAGGGATAAGCCGACCCGACTCCTATCGCATGGGGTTGTCCCTTAGCCTTTGCCGAGCTTGTCTTGAAGGGCAGCAAAGTGTTTCTCGATGTCCTCGTAGAGAGGATATAAGCGTTTTTCCCCGTGCCCGACCTCAAGGATTACATCCACTTGGGAGTGAATCGGAATGCTGCCTGTTCCACATCTCCACATACTCAACGAGCTCAGGATAGTGAGCCAGGGTGGATGCTTCTGCAAGGCCCATGTGTTCTGTAAAGTGGGCGAGCATCTGCCTGTATCGCGGCACCAGTTCCTTCTCTAGTTGGTCCGCGTCATAGTCCTGCAGTTTTTCATATTTCGGCCATTGATTCTGTTCAATCGCCAGCTTCTGTTCCGGGGTATGCTCGGGCCGAATCTTTTCTCCTGGAGTTTCATTCTCATCGCGATCTTCGCTTCAATCTCAGCCCGCATTGCTTTAAGCGGGGCATAAAACTCGTAGAGTTGCTCACGCCAGCGTGCCACTCTTCGCTCGGCGCGCTGATTCATCCCTGTGACCCACCACCAACGAAAACGCCAACCAAGCCCGCCCCGCCCGACATGAGACACAGGATTATTGCGAAGGAATGGGAGTCCGTGCTTTGAGCTTGCGCCGCTGTTGGGCGAGGAGTCGTGGGCATGCAAAAAACAAGAGAACGAGAAAGAGGAAGAGCCGCCGTTTAGCGAGCGCGCCATCGGTTGATGAATCAAACTGTCCCATGTGCCAATGATCCTTCTGCGGGGAAACTAGTCACGCGAAGGTTACTCCTTTCCCTGAGTACCGATGACCTTGTAGTCCCACTGGTAGTCCCCACGCTTGGGCGGCAGATTTGAGAAGTACACGGATTCGTCAACGGCACGGACCTGTCCGGGCGGGACATTAAGACTCCAGAGGTGAGTGCTATCTTGCCCCACAACATCACAACCCGATTGCGTGCAGTCACGGACCGTAATCTCTAATTCGACATCCGTGAGCCTATATCGCCGTGATGCGTTTCGGACGGTGCCAGTCAGCTTGCCACTCGTTCCTATACCAAGTCGAAGCTCGTTAAACTGGACCTCTGAGGGGGCGATTCGACTCTTTGAAGCCGCCTCTTTACTCTTCTGGACAGCCATGTAGCCCACGACGAAAACGACGAAAACAATAAAAAGAACCGCCGCGACCTTGAGCGCGTTACGGACTCCGGCTGCGCCGAAGGCAAGAAAGACTATCAGGAGCGCAATGACGAACCAGAGCATACGGGATTTTCTACCCCCCTTCTTGCGACCGATGACCTGGAAGACTATTTCAGCGCTGGGTCTTTCTCGGTGGGTTCACGATCTTCCTCTGTATATCGAATCACACCAGAAGAGTCCGTGTAGAAGCTGAGCCGTCCAGACTTTCCGTACTTGGTCGGGCGCCCAACAATCGCGTAAAACGAATTGCCCTTGCTACGGTAGGTGAACCGGTAACCAGAAGCCTCATACGGTGGAGTCGAACGAGCGGATTCTATCAGTTTGCCATGCTCCCGACTCGCTTCCTGTTCAATGCTTCCGCCAAGAGCCTCAAGAGACTTCGGGAATCCAGTCTTCGGATACGTTGACGCGTAGACCACCAGCGCAGTGTTGTATGTTCGCATCGTCCCGATAGCAGCGCGCTCGTTTGAGTCAATCCCAGGGTCACTTGAATGTTCGGGGTTTTCCGATGCATTCATCATCAGATCGCCAGCTTTAACGATGAGGCACCCGCCGTTTTGAACAGGAACGAGAATCATGTTGACAGAGGGTGATGTGGGGTCCTCATAGACGGAAAAACTACCAAGATCAGAGTAGTACTTCCACTCCTTGAACGTCTCGCGCATCTTTCCACAGCTTTCCTTCGAGAGCCAAACCTGAGTGAAGAGGGCATCGCATGAATCGCCCTTGGTCGGCGCAACCCCAATTGCTGCGATCATAGGTGAATCTGAATATGAGTTTCCCAGCACCGTGAGAGATGCGTGCTTATCCGTGTCTGTCGGTTGCCAGAGATTCAAGTACGCAGCCTCGTCGCTTTCATCGAGGAAGTGCACAATTGAGGCAGCGCTTTCGGCGCAGGTCTTTATGCCGACTTTCTTTAGAGCTACAACTGAGCGCGGCGTCGAAGTTTGATCGCCACCCGTCTTGCTCTTGTTGTCGCCATCTTGGGCAAGGATAAAAGGCGCAGAGAAAACCAGCAGGACTAGGCTGAGCGACCGTAGAAGCGACATAGGCATTCTCCAATCTTCATAGGAAACGACCCACTAACTTGTCCCTGGGACTGTGACAAGCAGAGTAGTCTCGAAAGTCCTGCTAATCCGTGACGCCACTCACAGGGGAGGGTGACTCTCCGAGAATCGGCGCCTCTGCGGTCACCCCCCAGGATGGCCGCTCTGCACCGGCTTCCACGGATTCGAGTTGTCTTTGCCTCCCGCCACTCTTTCCCCCATTGGTAGAGGGAAATCGCTCATGCTTCCAACGCTCCGCCCGCTTTCAAAGGCAGTTGCGTGTCTTTCTCTTCGGATGCGTGAACTGCATTGATTCGTGCGAAGGGGAAGGCTAAACTTCTCCAATCTGAAAATTGAAGTGTAGGGGTTAGCTGATGTTTTGCATCTATTGCGGTGTCAGAAATCCCGAGGTAGCGCAGTTTTGTGCCAACTGCGGCGCGCGCATGGAGAAGTGCCCTGAGCCTACTCAAGCTCTTTCGAGCGCGCAAGAGCAAGCACCAGGGGTACTCAAGACGGAAGCTCGGCAGTCTGAACTGCCTCGTGATGCCGAGTTGACGCGGCCCTTGCCGCTCGTTCCGGTAGATTACTCTGGAGGTCAAGAACTGAAAGAGGGGTCTGGAGGCGAAGGAACGGAACACAATGAGCACTATCAAGAGTTGCTCGCCACATATGCGTCAAGCTCAGACGAGATGCTTGAAAGACTCGTTGAGGAACGTACTGAGCTCGAAGATGTGGCTCTAAGAGCTCTAGCGGCGCCCCTAAGAGCCAGAGGACTTCCCGGTGTTGAGGCGGTTGAGAACTGTAAAGGTATCGTCCCCGCTGTGACCGAGGAGCTATTCTCACCACCTCGCCCCCCGATTTCACCAATCTATGCATCTCTCTCCCTGCGTTTGCTTGCGATAGTTCTGCTGTCTTCGGCTGGAACGTTCATTATCGCTGAGGGGCGAGCGCGCGGAGGGGGCGACGGAGTGATCCCGGCCGTCCTTCTTGGGGTAACGTTGCTGTTGCTAGGGCTGTGGACAGCTCCAGTCTGGAATAGCGTTGCACAAACCGCTCGGCAGCAGCCAGGGCAACCGAAGCCAATAAGGCTGCTGGCCGCAGCCGCAGTCATCTTGGTTGCCGCTTCCTGTGTGACCGTGCTTTGGGGGAAGGAAATTGGAGAGCGTCGGAGAGATGCGATTCAGTTCAACGCGGATATAGAGAAGGAATTAGAACTGGCTGGACAGATTAGCGCCGCGCGCAGCAAGGAAGTGAAAACAATATCCGAATATTCCGCCCTGTTAATCGGGATAAAGAGAGATGTGGAGGAGTACGGAAGGGTCGTGCTCAGGATTCAACAAGAGTGCCAGTCCCTCGACAGGATGTTTCCGAGCCAGCATGCTTCATGGCAGAAGACGACCGAGACCATGAACACTGAGGCTAAGCGAGTCACGTTGTTGAGGCAGGAAATAGCCGTTGCCGAGGAGATGGGAAGTCTGGACGAGGCAAGCCAAGCCAAGGCCTGGCGCTCCGATATGAAGCCGCTGCTTGCGGCAGAGGACTCTCTCACGAGGTAGCGGCCCGAGCCTTCTCCGGGTAGATGAGTTTGACCGCTGAGTCCCAATCGCGTGAGCAGAATACGTATTGGACGCGAGAGGAACGATAGAAATAGGCCAGCCAAAGCAGACAGTTTACGGTCCCAATAGCAGATAAGAACAGATTATCCGGGTAATACATTGCGTCGATAGCCAACCCTACAACACTGGTGCCAAACTCAACCGCGATAAGTATCTTTACTAGCCTCAGCATTTCTGGAGATCGCACAATAAGCAGAAACGTAGCAGCGATCATCTGCGCGAAGGACGCAATGATAACTGGAACGACAGAAGCGAGAAAGAGCAGATACATGCGCGTGTTCGCGAAGTTTTCTGGCACATAGCTCTCAATGTTGACGAATAGGAAGGCGGCAGTGATAGCAATGCCCCCGTACAACTGCCAGAAGTAGTACAGAAGCCAGCCCCCGATTGGGCTACGCCTATTCGAGTGGCATATCCACCATGCTATAAGGGCTCCTGGCCCATACGATGGTGTGTACTGGCTGTTTGCGGTAGAGAATGCGAGCAATCCCAGTATAGTTCTCACGTAGTGTTCTCCAAGAGCGTGGCGGCAAGCCTAGACTGGCGTCGTTCTGCAACAATACCGCCGCCAGTGCGAGTCCGTCCACTGATGTTGTGCAATCTTTCCCCAACGCCAAGGTCGCCGAAGGCATGTGGGTCACGAGGTCTCAGCACTTGACGAAGCCCCGCCGCGCCCTCTAGCGATTCAACAGCTCTTCCATCTCGCTGAACTCCCGCAGCAACTCTCGGAAGTGCGCCATCTTGCTTCGCCTCTGCGGAGAATTGGCCGTGCGTCCAGCGGGCCATCTTGGATCGGGCAAGGCCCGCCTTGTGGTTGGCCCGGTAGAGAGGCCGCCGTGCATCGGGCAGTGTTTCTTGCCCCGCATGGCCGGGCAGCCGCACGAGGTCCCCTTGCGCGTTCGCGCGCCGCATCGTGGGGCGCTGCTGGGATTCCCCAGAGGGTTACCGTTCTTGAGCCAGCCGCGCCGCTTTGCATGGGGTTCATTCGCCGTTTTGTTGCTTGCGCATCCCCACACCCACCCCCCGGTTGACCGTTCCTACAATCGCGTGGCCGCCGCCCTGCACGGTGACGTGCTCACCGGTCATTCGGTTTCTCTGAGTGTGCCTTCACCCATTCGCTGCAACGCCTCTGAACCTCAATCCGCATCTCCGGAGTTAGCATCTGTCCCTCTTTGTCGCGGGTTGCTCGTGCCTCGTCCCCGAGATTTGTGGCCCCTAAGTTCAGCCAAAAATAGGCTTCCGCGTCATCCTTCGGGACACCGTGACCAGTTCCATACATCAAGCCTAGGCCGTATTGTGCATCCGAGTATCCTTGCTCAGCGGCCTTCCGAAACCATCTGATTGCTTCAGACTCGTCCTTAACGTTGCCCTGGCCAGTGGCATATGTCACGCCGAGTTCGAACTGGGACTCCGCACTTCCGCCCTCCGCCAGCGCAAGAAGGGTAGCCACGTCCGCTGCGCTCGGTTGACGAATTTGCTGAACTGCCGGGGGCGGAGGGACAATCGCCGGAGACGCGGAGACAACCGGAGGGTGTGTGGCGTCAGCGAGAATAGACCTCAATGCCTCCTCGTACAGTTTGTCAGCCCGGTGCCGATCCTTCGAAGCTCTGATCAGGTTGCCTATTCCTGCACCCAACTCTGCACCCGCCGCATTGGTTCCAGAACCGCTTGCCGCCACACGGCTGAAGACGACGTTATCCGTGCTGAGGAGCTCAAGGTTCCCGTTGCTAACTCGATAGGTATACATGTAGAGGGCTTGTGAGGATCGCGAGATTGTCGTTTCCGTCGGGACGACCACCGTTGAGGATTGCGATCCCTGAACAGTAGCGGAACTGCCGTCGGACGATGTGACGTTGGCTTGGAACGGTTCAGTGGTTGTTTTTGTTTCGTAGCCATGCGTGGTCTGGCTCGTCGTCTTCATCGGTGACACGGAAAGCAGAATTCTATACTGCGCCTGGTCCAGGGTCGCTCGGGTAACTGGACAAATCGCGGGCGCGAGCTTTTCGCCTTCAGTAGAAAACCATTGAAACATCTTCTCCGTCATGAAGCCCCAAGCAGGTTGACTGCCCAAGTCTGGACGGTAAATCCCTGTGGTATACCGCACTGTGCACTTTGTATCGGAGAGGTGCGATGCTGTCCAGTTGTGAAGGTCAGACTGCCAATCTTTCTTTGCAGCCTCTACGAAGCTAGCGAGCGAGATAACCACCGCCAAGCAGAGCACGAAACGGAAAGAACTGCCATGAGCACGCATCACAGCACCTCACAAACTTCAGGTCTGATTTTGTTAAGCATTCTCACACTTGGCGACGCACATTGGAACATTTCTTTGTGACAGGCGTTCCCATGCGCCGTTCGCATCCGAGAAAAACAGGCCGCCAGTTCCGGTCAGAATGGAATCCCCATTCAGGAATAGACAGCCCGCACTCGCGCTACAACCGACGTGCTGGGGTGGAACTTCTTCTGGAGGTGACATCACACCGGCTGAACTAGCCGCAAAGTCGTTTTGAAGCGATGTCCACTTGTCTGCCAGAAATTCGCAGACGAGAAAATAGCTGACCATCCTCTGCGCTCCAATCGTGGTTGCCCGCCACGTTTTCTTGTCTACGCTCTACCGCGGACACTCCCTAACAGCTGGCGTTCTACTTCTTGCAATGGAATCCTGTCGCCGATCGCCCCTGATGCCAATGCGTGAGGCCGGGCAATCTGCATTGAGTAAAACGGAATGAGGTCGAATGGAAACGATATCAGTGAGACGAGCTGCCGCGGAGCTGCGCTGCACCATCACCTACGTGTATCAGCTCTTATGGGCGGGAAGAATCGACGGAGCAACCAAAGTGGGACGGCAATGGAAGATTCCGTCGGAAGCCATCAACAAGAGAGTGTCCTCAAGCCAAGCGATCGCGGCCACGATCGCCAGCCCGAAATTGAATGCCAAAAACCGCGCACCGCGCCTGGAGAGTCTATGACCACAATTGCTTTGCGTAATCAATTAGTTAGCACCAAAGAAGCCTCCGAGATCCTGGGCCGTTCGCCGGCCACGCTGAAGCGCTGGCGCTATGAAGGGGACGGGCCAAAGTATGTAGAAATCCGGCGCAGAATCCGCTACGATGTCTCCGTTCTTCAGGAGTACATCCGGACGAACACACGAGTGCCTTCCGTGCGGGCTGCATTGGAGGAAATTCGTGGAAGTATTTAAACAAAAGAAGTCGAAGTTTTGGTGGTATGACTTCGCCGTCCGGGGCAAAAGATTTCGAAGGTCCACGGGCGAGACGAACAAAAATAGGGCAGAGAAAATCGCGTCCTTGAAGTTCTCTGAGATTTGCGAACACGGAGATCCTCTTCCAAGGAAGGCTCCTACCATGCTCGAAGTGTCAAAGCGCTTTTTGGAGTCGGTGGACGCTTCCCGGCTGGTGGAGAATTCCAAACTGTATTACCACCGTGGATGGCGTCTTCTGTCAAAAACGCCCGTCATTGGACTGCGCCTGGATTTGGTGACGAACGAGGTTGCCGGGACTCTCCGGTTTGGGGGATCGCCGGCCACCACCAACTGCGCGTTGCGGACTCTGCGAAGACTCCTGCACAAAGCCGAGGATTGGAAGCTGATTCGGAGAGCACCGAAGATCAAGTTGGTCAACGAGCAGGCGCGCAGCTTGCGTTTGGACGAAACGGCCGAGCGCAAACTTTTGGAAGCTGCTGCTCTTTGCAAGTGGAGGAGCAAGAGAACCCTGGAGCGGTTTACCCAAGTCTTGATCTTGGCCCGGGATACCGGAATGCGCAATGAGAAGGAGCTCTATCGGATGCGCATTGAGGATCTTTACTGGGACCAGCGGCTCATCCATGTGGTGGACAGCAAGACCGAGAACGGCATCAGGTACGTACCGATGAGCGACCGGGTTATTACAGTGTTGAAGACGCTGTGCGGGACCAGGAAAAAGGGCTGGGTGTTCGCGTCCAAGCGATCTGAATCCGGACATCTGACCACGATGGCCGCGAAGTTTCGCCAAGCACGCGAGAAGGCCGGGTTGCCCAAGAAATTGGTATTGTATTGTGGCCGGCATGACTTCGGAACACGAGTTCTGAAGAATACCGGGAATCTGAAGCTGGTCATGAGTGCGATGGGGCACGTGGACGTCAAGACCGCGATGAAGTATCAGCATCCGGAACTTGGCATTGTGCGCTCGGCGCTCAACGACAGTAATCATGCGGTGTTGCCGCCAAGTGCGTAGCCAAAATCGGCTACGTCATACTTTACGTCATACCGTTAAATCTCAATTTTGTAAGTTATTGAAAAGATGGTGGGCCTGGTAGGATTCGAACCTACAACCAAAGGATTATGAGTCCTCTGCTCTGACCGTTGAGCTACAGGCCCTTACAGAATCTCCATGGAATGCGGGGAGAAGAGTTGAACCTAGTTTAACGCAGCCGGAGCGCAAACTGCGTGGCCGCCTCGCCCGGGCGGCCTGTGACTGTCTTCTTACCTGCAATGCTAGCTACTGGTGAAGGCCAGCGAAAGCAGTGTGCGCTGCTCCATCTGATGAGCCTTGGCCGAACCGGTGGCGGGGCTGGCCGCAGCCTGGCGCTGAATGGAGCGCACCGGAAGCCTGTGTCCGGCCAGGCGGCGCAGCCGAGGCTTCACAAAACTGAGTGCGCCCATGTTGGCCGGTTCCTCCTGCACCCACACCAATTCCTGTGCGTTCTGGTATAGCGCCAGGGCTTCCAGAATGTCCTGCTCCGGCAAGGGATAGAGCTGATCGAGAAACAGAATTGCCGTGCCGGTGTGCTGCAGGCGTTTGCGCTCGGCCATCAGGTCGTGGCCCACCTTTCCACTGCAGAGCAGGATGTGCTTGACCCCGGCGGGGTCAACCTCGGTGTCCGCGACCACGTTGCGAAATCGCGGCGAACTGAACGCCGCCAGATCGCTGGCCGCATCCGGATGGCGCAGCATGCTTTTCGGGGTGAAGCAGATCAGCGGCTTGCGCCACTTGCGAAGAACCTGGCGGCGCAAGAGGTGAAAGAACTGCGCCGCCGACGACGGCTGGCAGACCTGCATGTTCTGGCGGGCGCACAGTTGCAGATAGCGCTCAATCCGCGCGCTGGAGTGCTCCGGCCCCTGGCCCTCATAGCCATGCGGAAGCAACAGCACAAGGCCGGAGAGCAGTCCCCATTTTTCCTCTCCGGCGCTGATGAACTGATCGATGACGATCTGGGCGCCGTTGGCGAAGTCGCCGAACTGTGCTTCCCAAAGCGTGAGCGCCTCGGGATAGTCGCGGCTGAATCCGTATTCGTAGCCGAGCACGGCGGCTTCGGAGAGCTCCGAGTTATAGATCTCGATGAGGGCCTGATCGGGCGAGAGATGCTGCAGCGGCATGTACTCGGCTTCATTCTCCACATCGATGAGGCAGGAGTGACGGTGACTGAAGGTGCCGCGGCGCGAATCCTGTCCGCTCATGCGGATGGGAACCCCGCCGGTGACGAGGCTGGCGAAGGCGAGTGCCTCGGCCATTCCATAGTCGATGAGACGCTTGCCCTGCGCCATCTCCTGGCGCTGCTTGAGCAAAGCGGCGACCTTGGGATGAATGTGAAAGTCCGCGGGGTATTCGCAAAGCTTCAGGCCCAGGCGCGTGAGCTCTTCCTGTGCCACTCCGGTATCCACTTCGCGCTCGGGAGACCATGCGCGTCCGACGTATCCGTCCCAATAATCGGGC
>Ga0316217_10003274_pt1 | contig 18627 bp, 8 predicted proteins | sample 1anoAmetaG_FD_203633 | JGI IMG/M metagenome (GOLD analysis project Ga0316217, IMG submission 203633) | Freshwater microbial communities from Trout Bog Lake, Wisconsin, USA - 1anoA | ecosystem: Environmental > Aquatic > Freshwater > Lake > Hypolimnion/Profundal zone | place: USA: Wisconsin...
GTGGACGCCGATGGCAACTGGAGTGCCACGGCCAATTGGAACAGCGCCATCGTCGCCGACGGCAGCGGTTACTCCGCAGATTTTAGTGCGGTGAATATTTCCGCCAACCGCACTGTGACGCTCGACACCTCGCGCAACATCGGCGTGCTGAAATTCGGCGACGGCTCCGGCGCGCAGAATTGGATTATTACCAATTCCAACGGCGGCACGCTGACACTCAACAACGGGGCTTCCTCACCTTCGATCGTGGTCACCAACACGGCGACGCTGGCATTGCCCGTCGCCGGCGCGAACGGTTTTACCAAGAGCGGTCCCGGCACGCTGGTCTTGAGCGGAACCAATTCGTTGTCGGGAAATGTTTTTCTCGACAGCGGCAGCACCGGCGGCAATGGCGACGGGGCCGTGTGTGTGGCGACCAGCGCCGCGCTGGCCAATGCTTCCTCGCTTTCCATCCGCAACAACACCGGCAGTGCCAATGGCTCGACGTTGCAACTGGACGGCACGGCCGGCAGCGTCACGCTTTCCGCGCTCTTCACGAACAGTTGCCGCGCCAATGTCATTCCCAATGTCGAAAACCTCGCCGGCAGCAACACGCTTGCGGGCAATATTTACATGCAAACCGGAGGGTCGAACATCGTTTTCCAGTCCGACAACGGCACGTTGCTTCTGGCCGGCTCGCTGCAATACGTCGGCTCGCTGACTTCCGCGCGGACGTTCAATTTCACCGGTGGCGGCAACACGCTGGTCGCCGGCACGATTCTTTATTCGTCCGTCGCGCCGCTTTACCTCGCTAAATCGGGTGCTGGCACGCTGACTTTGAACGGAACCAACACTTACACCGGCTCCACCACAATCAATGCCGGCACACTCGCGGGCAGCGGCACCATCGCCGGCCCCGTCACGGTTGCGACCGGAGCAAGCCTGTCGCCGGGCGGCGGTGCCATCGGCACGCTGACCGTCAACAACGCGCTGACGAACAACGGCACCATCATCATCCGCTTGAACCGGTCAGGGGCCGCGCTGACGAACGACAATATCAAAGGCGTCAGCACGCTCGTGCTGGGCGGCACGCTGCAACTGGTATCATCCGGCGACCCGATTACAGTGAGCAACAGCTTCAAAATATTTTCTGCGACGAACTACCGGAATTATTTTACTAACATCCAGCCGCCGACACCCGGCACCAATCTGCTTTGGAACACCAACAGCCTCGCCACCAGCGGCACGCTGGCGGTGGCGCTGGGCAACGTGGCCCCGCTGGTTCGCCAGGCTTCGTTGGTGGGAACCAATCTGGTGCTGTCTGGTTCTGGCGGTGCGGCGGGTTATAATTATTCAATTTTATCCTCAACCAACTTGGTGGCGCCATTGACTAACTGGACCGTGTCCGCCTCCGGCTATTGCGACGGCATTGGCAATTTCACCGTGACCAATGGTTTGAATCCGAATAGATCGCAGCTTTTTTATGTCGTTCGCATACCGTGAGCGAATTTTGAACCGGCAAGTTTCGCGGTGGCGGCTGGCGGCGGTTTTCATGGCTTTGTTTTTATTCGGCTGGCCGGCCGGCCGGGCTTTGGCCGCGCCGCCAGCCGGTTATTATCTGGTCTGGTCGGACGAATTCAACGGCACTGCGCTCGACACGAATAAGTGGGATTACTGGCTGCTCGACTCGCGGCGCGACGCGGTGAATGTGACCAACGCGGTTTCGCTGAACGGCTCCAATCTCGTCATTACAACCTACACTTCCGACGGCACCAATTTTACCGCGATGGTGGCGACCGACCAGACGTTCCGCACCAAATACGGCTATTGGGAAGCGAGCGTCAAATGGGGCGACACGAACGGCATGTGGTCGGCGATTTGGATGCAGTCGCCGACGATGGGCGCGAATATCAACGACCCGGTCACCTCCGGTTCGGAAATTGACATCGCCGAACATCGTTATGTGGATGTAACCGACACCAATAACATTTCCAACCAGTTTCAAAACAACATCCATTGGAATGGCTACGCTTCGGGAATTGAGCAAAGCGCCGGCAGCACTTATACCGGAATCAGCAGCGGCTTTCACACCAACGGTTTTCTGTGGACAACGAGCAATTATAGTTTCTACATCGACGGCAACAACTGGCGTTCTTGGAGCTATGCCAACAACGGCGTGCCGGTTTCCGCGAGCACCGAGTGGATGATTTTCAGCAGCGAGGTGGATGACACCTCGACGACTTGGGCGGGCACGATTTCCACCGGCGGCTACAGCAGCCTCGCCGCCAGCACTACGAAATTGCAAGTGGACTACGCCCGTTACTACGCGCCGACCACAAGTATTTTCTGGACGGGCAGCGCCTCCGCTTACTGGACTAATTCCGCGAATTGGATCGCCGGCAAAACGCCGTGGGCAAGCGCCGATCTGACCTTCGGCCAGCTTGCCACGAACAATTATGCCACCGCGCTCGGCGCAAATTTGTCCGTGGACAGCCTCACGGTGCTGGAAACCGACAGCGCCATTTCCATCAATGACCCCAACACGCTCACGCTCGGCGCGGGCGGCATTGACATGATTTTCGCGTCCGCCGATCCCCTGATCAATTGCCCGCTGAACTTGAGCGCCGCGCAGACGTGGAACATCGGCGGCATGATTCATCTTAACGTGAATTCCAATTTGTCCGGCACGGTCGCGCTCACCAAGACCGGCACCGGCACCGTTTTTTTGAAATCGTCAAACAGCTTCAGCAGCACGCTCTATCTCGACACCGGCCTGACTTCGACCAACAACGACGGGGAAATCCGCGTCTTCACCAGCGACGCACTGGCGAACGTGCCCTCGCCGCTCCAGTTGCGCAACGCCGGCGAGGGCAGTTCCACATTCCAGATGGACGGCTCGGCGGGCACGGTGGTCGTGAACCAGGATTTTTCCATCAGCGGCCGGACGGCGGACAACACCGTGCCGTGCATCGAAAATGTCACCGGCTCGAACGTCCTGGCCGGCAGCCTGAATTTCTACACCGGCGGCCAGTGTTTCAACCTCACCTGTGACGCCGGCACGCTCGCGCTCGCGGGGACGAATCGTTATCTCGGCAATGTTTATTCCTCCCGCATCATCACCTACGGCGGCGCGGGCAACACCTGGATTTCCGGCCGCATCCTCGAATCATCCACGCCCGCGCCGACGACTATCGTGAAGTCCGTCGCCGGCACCCTCACGCTGGCGGCGACGAATACGTTTGCCGGCGGCACGCTGCTCTCGCAAGGCATCATTCAGGCCAATGCCAATGCGGCGTTCGGCACCGGCACCGTGACGAACGATCCCGGCGCAAACACCGCGCGAATCCTTTTGGCCAACAGCGTGAACATCGCCAACGGCCTCGTCGCCAACTCCGTCAATTCCAGCTCCGGCAACTACGGCATGATCATGGTCAACGACAACACCAGCGCGACGTGGTCCGGACCAATCTCGTTTTTTGCCAATGCCGCCAGCGGCGGCCATTTTTGCGGCCCGCTGACGACCGGCGTTTTGAACCTCACCGGTCCGGTGACGACGGGCGCGACAAATTTTCTCGTCATCCGCGCCGGCAACGTGCGCTTCTCCGGCGGCGGCAATTATCCCGAACTCCAGCCGCGTTCGCAGACCACCAGCCTCGGCGCGAATAACGGCATTGCCACCAACGCGGTGATTGATCTCGCGGGCAACGGCAGCACCACCACGCCCACCGCGCTCGACTTGAATGGTTTCGACCAAACGCTCGCCGGTCTGAAAAATCTTGTCAACAACGCCAACGCCGCGTGGGTCACGAACAGTGCCGCGACGACCAACACGCTCACGCTTAACCTCGGCCCGACCAACTTTTCCTTCGGCGGCAGCATCGTTGGTCGCGTCGCGGTGGTTTTGAATTCCGGCACGCAGGCGTTCGCCAAGACCGGCACCAGCGCGCTCAACGGGCTTTACACTTACTCCGGCAACACCACGGTCAACGGCGGCACGCTCGCGCTCGGCAGCGGTCAGACGTTGCCAAACACACCGGTCATCGCCGTCGGGTCAGGAGCCACGCTGGACGTTTCCGCCAGCGGCCTGACGCTCGGCGCGGCGCAAACCTTGAAAGGCAATGGCACCGTGCTTGGAAATCTGACGGTGAACGGCACGCTCGCGCCCGGCGGCAGCATCGGGGTTTTGACGTGCAGCAACAACGTGACCTTGCAGACCGGTAGCACCAACTATTTTGAATTGAACAAAGCCGCCGGCACCAACGACCAGTTGCGCGTCGGCGGCAGTTTGAATTATACCGGCACCTTGTTCGTCACGAACCTGGCCGGCGCGCTCGTAGGCGGCGACAGTTTCAAATTTTTTTCCGCCACCAGCGCCGTCGGAAATTTTTTCACGCTTGCCGGTTCGCCCGGTGCGGGGCTGGCTTGGAAATTCAATCCCACGAATGGCGTGCTGACGGTTTATTCCACCGTGCCGCCAAGTTTGTCGGTGCTGGTCACCAACCACACGCTCCAACTCGCCTGGCCTGCCGACCGGCTTGGCTGGACGTTGCAGGTGCAGACAAACAATCTTAATTACGGACTGGGCACGAACTGGATTTCCCTTGCAAATTCCAGCACCAACACCCAGTTTTCCGCGTTGCTCAACCCCATGAATCCATCCGTTTTCTACCGCCTGATTTACCAATGAAAATTCACCACCTTTCCACCATCGCGCTGGTTTGCACTCTGTTGCTGTTCGTCAGCAATACTTTCGCCGCGCCGCTCGACGACGGCTGGCAGAATCCGCCGAACGAGGCGCGGCTGCGCGCTTACTGGTGGTGGCTCAACGGCAACGTCACGTCCAATTCTATCACGCACGACCTCGAAGAAATGAAGGCGAAAGGTTTTGGCGGCGCGGTGCTGATTGACGCGAACGGTGCCGACCAGTGGGGCAACGCGCCGGTGCCGCACGGGCCGGATTTTTTTTCGCCTGCCTGGCGAGCGCTTTACAAACACACCTTGAAAGAAGCCAATCGGCTCGGCTTGGAAATCAGCCTGAACATCCAAAGCGGCTGGAATCTCGGCGGCCCGACGGTGACTAAGGCGGATGCGGCGAAAAAATATGTCTGGTCGGAAACCAAGATTTCCGGCGGCACCAACCTGGAAATCAAATTGTCTGAACCAAAATCGCGCGAAAACTTTTATCGCGATTCCGCTATCGTCGCCTACAAAATCAAAAACTCCGCGCCGGCTGCGCCGCTGAAAAACTGGAAACAAAAGGCGTTGCAGGAATCGCTGCAACCGTTTTCCACGCCGGATTCCTCGCCGCTGTTTGAAGAAATTCCCGCCACGGCCGGCGAACAGGACGCCGATGCGGCGGACGCGATTGACCTGACCAAAAATGTTTCCGGCGGCATTTTGAAATGGGTCGCGCCCGCCGGCGACTGGCAGATTTTCCGTTTCGGCTACACCGTCGGCGAACACGCCTACGTTTCAACCGCGAGCCAGAACGGCGGCGGCTTCGCGATTGACGTTTATTCCGCCATAGCTTTCACCAATTATTGGAACGCCATCGTCGAGCCGTTGATCGAGGATGCCGGCCCGCTCGCCGGAAAAACGCTGAAATATTTTCACACCGACAGTTGGGAAATCGAACTCGCAAACTGGACGCCGAATTTTCCCGAGGAATTCAAAAAACGCCACGGCTATGATTTGTTTCCTTGGCTGCCGGTGCTGGCCGGGCGCATCATCAATTCGCGCGCGGAGAGCGACCGTTTTCTTTTTGATTACCGCCAGACATTGGGCGATCTCGCGATTGACGGTCACTACCGGCTGTTCCGCGATTTGGCCCACGCGCACGGCATCGGCATCCATCCCGAGAGCGGCGGCCCGCACGCGGTGCCCATTGACGCGCAGCGCTGCCTCGGCTGGGACGACGTGCCGATGAGCGAATTCTGGGCGTGGTCGTGGGAACATCGCATCGGCGACGCGAACCGGTTTTTCGTCCGCCAGCCCGCGAGCGCCGCGCACACCTACGGCCATCGCATCACGCAGGACGAAGGCTTCACCACCATCGGCCCAAACTGGCAGGAAAAAATCTGGGGCAACCTCAAGCCCGCGTTCGACAAGGCGCTGTGCGAAGGCATGAACCGCCTCGTCTGGCACGCGTTTGTCTGCTCGCCGGATGAAACCGGCGTGCCCGGCCAGCAATATTTCGCCGGCACGCACCTCAATCCCAAGGTGACCTGGTGGAAAAAATCCGCGCCGTTTTTCAGCTACATTGACCGCTGCGAATTTTTGCTGCAACAAGGTTTGTTCAGCGCGGACGCGCTTTATTACTACGGCGATCACGTCCCGAATTTTTCGCAACTCAAAAAATCCGACCCGGCGAAAATCCAGCCCGGCTACGATTACGACGTCATCACCGCCGAGGCGCTCATCGAACGCGCCAACGTGCGCGATGGAAAAATTGTTTTGCCCGACGGCATGAGTTACCGCGTGCTGGTTTTGCCGGATCGCGCCCAAATTTCCGTGCCGGTGCTGAAAAAGATTTCCGAGCTTGTGCATGCTGGAGCGACCGTCATCGGTCCGAAGCCGGCGCGCGCGGAAACGCTGCAAAACTTTTCGGATCAAGACGCCGAGGTGCAAAAAATCGCCGATGAATTGTGGGATGGAAAAAATCTAAAAGGCCGCGTCATCACGGACAAAACTGCCCGCGAAGTTTTGTTGGCTGATGGAATCTTGCCCGACTGCGAAATTCATGCGGTCGGCGGCGATTTTGACTTCATCCACCGCACAGATGGCGATGCGGAAATTTATTTCGTCGCCAACCGCGCCACGAATGCCGCTTCCGCCGTTTGCACTTTTCGCGTCAGCGGCAAGGCGCCGGAACTCTGGAACGCCGTCACCGGAGAGCGGAAATTTGCCGAGGCTTACGCGGAAAAAGCCGGACGCACGGTCGTGCCGCTAGTTTTCAATCCGTGCGGCTCGTGGTTCGTCGTGTTCCGGAACAAGGCCTCCGCCCATCCGGCTACCGGACAGTCCAACGGAATCGAACCCAAACCAATGCAGGAACTTTCCGGACCGTGGACCGTGCATTTCGATCCGAAATGGGGCGGCCCAGCCAGTTCGCAGTTTGATTCGCTCGTGAGCTGGACCACCCGGCCAGAGCCGGGCATCAAGTTTTATTCCGGCACGGCGACGTATGAAAAAACCTTCGACATGCCGCAATCGGCAATCGGTAATCGGCAATTGGCAATTCTGCTCGACCTGGGCGACGTCCGGGAACTGGCGGAAGTGAAGGTGAACGGCAAACCCTGCGGCATCGTCTGGTGCCCGCCGTGGCGCGTGGACGTGACGGACGCGGTGCAGCCCGGCGAAAATAAATTGAAAGTGGAGGTGGTGAATTTCTGGCCCAACCGCATCATTGGTGACGCCAGCATGCCGGCGGACCAGCGTTTCACCCGCACCAACATCCGCAAACTCACCGCTCAAACGCCGCTCATGCCTTCCGGTTTGTTCGGCCCGGTCCGGTTGTTGGTTGAGGTTCCGCAGCAGTGATTCGTCGGTTGGACGATTTTGGAAGGTCGGGCGGTTGGTTCCAGTGGCCTTAACAGTTCGTTACAGCGTGAAGAATAGCTTCACCGTAATACTGCTCATCAGCAGGGTCTGCTCGCGCCCGTCACCTACACGGTGACAACGGGTGGTCAGGATTGGCAGGCTCAATATGGGAAAGGCGGCATGACGTTGCTGGCGGGCGACGCTGGCTATGGTGCCACCGCAAGTTTGAATCAGAATTTTGCCGCCGGAGCGAACGTGGCCAACTCGCCGCTGCAAATCCAGTTTGACGGTTACGTGGAACGTCTGGGATTAATTGGCATGCGCATCGAGCAGGGTCATCAAAATGCAGTTTTATGACTTCAGTCTTGCCACCGCTTGGGAACGGGAATGGACGTGTAATTTTTCATAGATACGTCCGATGTGGGTTTGGATTGTCCAATAGCTGACGCCGAGTTGTTGGGCGATTTCTTTCTGGAGCAAACCGCGCGCAAGCATTTCCAAAACCTCACGCTCGCGGGGCGAAAGTTGGGCCAGTTCGGTGTCTTCAGGCATTAACGGCTTTTTGAAGGTTTGCACGACCCGGCGGGCAATGTTAGATGACATGGGCGCACCGCCCTGATGGACTTCGCGAATGGCGTCCAACAACTGAGTCGCCCGGACGGGTTTGAGCAGATATCCACTAGCTCCGGCTGCGAGCGATTGGAAGATGGCGTCGGTGTCGTCATAGACGGTCAGCATGATGATTTGGGTATGGAGCAATGTTCTGGCCAGTTGGCTGACACATTGCACGCCGCTCATGCCGGGGAGATTGATGTCCATCAGCACTACCCGGGGATTTAAGCCCGGTAAATCCCGCACGGCCGGTTCCCCGGCGGGAAAGGTGGCAAGGCATTTCATGCCAGCGTCGCTCTTGACGATTTTTTCGAGGCTGCCACGCATGCCGTCGTTGTCCTCGACGATGGCAATAGTGATTGGTGAGGTGCTCATGATTCAAAAGGGATGCCCAAGATGACGATGGTTCCGTGTTCCGGAACGCTCTTACGCTCGAATGTTCCGCCGATGGCATCCATGCGTTTGCGCATGTTGGCACTGCCGCGCGTCGGGTTCGCGCCGGATGGCTCATCAAATCCGCACCCGTCATCCTCGACCATGATTTGAAGTCTGCCGCCCTGCAAAGCCAGCTTGAGGGTGATGGTTCTGGGTTTCCCATGCACGATGGCATTGTGGATGGCCTCCTTGGTGGCAAGCAACAGATGATGACGTTGAATGGAGGTCAGCACCCGAGTAGGCAGCGTTTCCGGCAGGGTCAAACGACAATGGACTCCGGCCAAGACGATATGGTCCTGGGCAAACTTGCTTAAATAAGTGGCAAAGTTTTCGAGCGTGTCGTTGGCTGGATTGACGGACCAGACAATTTCGCCCAGTCGGCGCGTGTTGGCTTCCGCCCGGGTGAAAATGTCATCAAATTGGCTCCGCGCCGGATCGTTTGAAGGCAAGGCTTGCCGTGCCAGTTCGCTGACCATGGCGATTTCCGCGAGATTGGCTCCGAGGTCGTCATGCAGGTCGCGGGCAATCCGTGCGCGCTCCTCCGCCAGGCTCTCCCGCACTCGGACGGCGGCCAGCCGTCGTGCCGCCCGCCGCCGATAACCCAAGAAAATCGAAGCGCCCGCAATGATCGTCGTCGTCAAGGTCGCGGCCAAAACCCGACTGGTGTGCTCGGGGGTCCACCACGGAGCGGCTTGAAAAATCTGGATGTCCGCCGGTGACCGCAAGATCAGTTTCAAAGCCTGCAATTGGAGCGCTCCCGGTAGCAAGGGGGGCGCTTCCAGCGCAGTGACGCAGATTCCAGTTACTCGAACGACCGTGCCCGGCTGCCACGTTGTTGGGGCGGAGATTTTCCCCGAGGCAGGCCAGAACGCGGTAAAGCGATTTGCGCCGGCTTCCAAATCTAATCGGCAGCCCTCGATGGTTGACAATCGGGAGCGGATAATTCCATCCAGTGTCACCAGCGCCCCATTATGTTTTTGCGCTTGGTCGGGGGTTCCCAATCGGATTGGCGTCACGGCTGACGTTTTGCCGGCGATGTGAACCTGGGCATCTTCCAAGATTGGGAATCCCTCCTCGCAGTTGAGAAAGCCAACGACATCCACCTGATCACCCAGATGCAATACGGCGGGTGGAATCGTCAATATATGCGCGCCCTGTTCACCCTCGGTGATCCAAAATCCGGAATCAGGTTCAACTAGCGTCACCCTACCCTGCACCCGGACGCAACGGCCCTCCGTGCCTTTTGGGTTGAACTCCAACAGCGTCTCAATCGGTTGAACGGGCAGTTGGAAGAAAGCTTTCGGCCCAGGATTAAGAATCGTGACCCGCTCCGACCAATCTACCGCCAGGACGGGGCGGACCACCTGACGGAATTCATTGAATTGATAAAAGCAAACGCCGCGCAACTGAATTCTGGCGCCCACCCTGGCCTGCTCTCCTTGTTCCCTCGTGAGCAGGGCAGTCATCTTGTAGCCGCTGGTGAACAGCGTGATCTTCCAAGTGTCTCCGCTGGGCAATGTCCTATCCAGGGGCCCGGATTCCCGCACGATTCCGGTGATTGCGACCCACTGGCCGTCCCATGAGCCGTCGCGAAGATCGTCGTAAGTCACTCGCTTAGGCTCGGGAATTTGGCTTTCGCCTACCTTGCGCGCGGTTTGGGCCTCCACGAAAGGTGCGAACTTGCCTGGATCCGTAACCCCCTCCACTTCGACCACGTCGCCAGAATGAAGCCTGGCTGCCTGAACGGCTAGCCCATGGCAATAGATGCCGGAGCTTTCATCCACCAGCACCAATTCACCCCACTTTGACCAGACGGCCACGCCACGCAAACGGGCTGGCAGGGCATTGGCGGCCTCATTCTGTGTCAAGTCACGGATTTGCGCGGCATTGGTCAGGACCATCTGGTCAGTGGCCGCTGCCTGGGCCGTCGGTATCTGAAAACACAAACAAATTACCCCAAGGCCGAAGCCAATTCGCCGAAGGAATTTCTCTGTGGCCAATTTACACATTTAAAAGCATGAGAAAGATGTCTGCGGATTAAACCTTTGGCAATTCTTGTCAAGTGACGCCCTCAATGGTCTGACTTCGAGTTCGCTGTTTTTATTAAAAGCTGGTGTGCAATCGTTATTCTTCCTGGATTCTTGAAAAACCTTGAAACCAGCGTCCGCATCTTTGATAACGAAGGTCAATGCAGCCGCAAGCCACAATCGTTTTGTTTTCTTCATAAATTATTGGGCGGACAAATTCCCCTGCACTTCAAGTTCCGCCAGTCCGGCGGGATTGCCGTCCGGGGTTGTGCCGAACGTCACGCGCAGGAAACGTCCGCGCGCTGAACTGGCTTGCGATGCGTCGGTGCGTTCCTTGCCGGTGCTGGCCGTTTGCGTTTGATCGGTGAGGATTTTCCAGCCACTTTCGCCGTCATCGGAAAGATCAACCTTGTAACGCCAGTTGCCATCAGTCGGGAAAATCAATTTTGTCTTTTGAACCGTCACGATGCGTTCCAAATCCACGCGCAACCAGGAATTCGTTTCTCCGGCGGTGGCCTGCCAGAACGTCGCGGGGTTGCCGTCGTTCGCGAGGCGCGCACCGTGGCCGGGCGCTTCGCTGCTGGCGCGCGTTGGGTTGTTGAGGCCAAACGTATCGGGCGTGCTGGCGGGATTGCCGGTGAAGCGCACATACGGCCGTGGTTTCACTGGCGGAATTTGACCGGCGACAAACGGCGGTTCGCCGTGCGAAATAATTTCAATTGCCGCGTCTTGCAAACCCGGCGACGTGGCGCGAATCAAAGTTTTGCCGGCGAAATAAGAGCGGAATTCCATCGCCGCCGCGCCGTCACGAATCGCGATGTCCGAATCCGGCGCGAACCTGATGGTCGGTCCGGTGGGAAATTCACCGGGGCCGGATTCAATCGTCAGCGTCACAGGCGGACAGTTGTTGATCGTTTTGCCTTTCTCGTTCAAAACGGTGACGATGAGTTGCGCGTCGTCCGTGCCATCCACGGAATTGAGCGTGGTCTTGTCCGCCGTCAGTTTCAGCGCGGCGGGAATGCCGTTGCCCGGCCACGCCGGCGGCGGGATGTGCCGATATTCGTTGCGATACCAATACCATGAGCGCTTCGGCAAACGGAAATAATCCACCAACCCCATCGCGCCGAAATTCCGGCCGGCGATGCTGCCGTGGTCAAAGCCGCACCAGATGGCTTCACCGCTGCGCCACGGCAAACGCCACGAACCGGTTTTGTTTTTGTCCGCGCCTGGCGTGCCTGGCAAATCGCCCCAACCGGGTTCGTATTTGCCCGGACGATCTGCGATCGTCGAGCCGTATTCGCTCACGACGCTGGGTATTCCCGGATTCACAAACAGCCGCGCGCCGTCGCCGTTGTAGCCGGCCACGTCGCCAAGTTGGTCAATGTCGCCGCGCTGGCAACCGCCAATAGCCGCCGGTCGTGTCGGGTCCAGCTCATGCGAATAGGCGACGAGTTCCGTCAAAAATATCCGCACCTTGGGCATCACGCTGCTGTCGCTGAAGAAAACTTCGTTGTCCATGCTCCAGACGATGATGCTCGGATGGTTGCGGTGGATCCGGATCATGTCACGCAGGCTCGCCTTCACGCTGGCTTCAAAACCCGCGTCGTCTGCCACGTCGGTCGGATACGCGCTGCAACTCCAGTTTGCGTTTTTAAAACCGCCTGTGCCCCAAAAACAATTTTCCGACCAGAACAGCATTCCCAGTTCATCGCACGCCGCCGCGAACGCCGGCGCATGCGGATAATGCGACCCGCGAATGAAATCGAAGCCGGCATCCTTCATCAGTTTCACGTCACGAAAAAATCCATTGTCGGCCACGGCGTCGCCCCAGCCGGCGTGATCTTGGTGCACATTGGCGCCTTTGAAATAATAATGCACGCCGTTGAGAAAAAATCCCCTGTCGGCGGTGAACTTGAACCAGCGAAAGCCGAGCGGCGACGTGTAATCATCCACCGGCTGGCCATCGTCCAGCACAATGGTTTTCACCAAATACAAGTTGGGATGTTCCGGCGACCAAAGCTTCGGGTTCGGGATCAGCGCGCTGGTTTGATTGAAGAGCTTCGTTTCTCCCGCCGCGACGGTTTGAGTGGATGCCATCTGCGCCACCGTTTTGCCGGCGGCATCCACCACCATCGTTTTCAAGGTGACGGCTTTGGCTTCGTTGGCATCATTTACCACTTCGGTTTTCACATTCACCGTGGCTGCTTCTTTTGACACCTGCGGCGTGGTGACGAACGTGCCATACCACGCCACGTGCAACGGCGCGGTGACGACGAGCCGCACGTCGCGATAGATGCCGCCGGAAAAAGTGTGTTCTCCGGCGCGTGGCGCGAGCCTTGCATTCCAAAGATTGTTCGCCCGCACCGCCACCACGTTGTCACCAGTCTTAACCGCATCGGTGATGTCAAAAGTGAATCCGGTGTAGCCGCCTTGGTGTTCGCCGACGCGCTGGCCGTTTACAAATATTTCAGCGACTTGGAACACGCCGTCGAATTCCAGATTGACGCGTTTGGCCGTCCACGCCGCCGGCACATTGAAATGTTTTCGATACCAGCCGTAGCCGACGTAAAATTTGTCCGAGGCGAAATAGGGCATGGAAAAAGTGTGTGGCAATCCGATTCCACTCCAATTTAAATCATCAAAACCGGCACGGCTGGCCGCAGCAAAGTCGCCGAGTTGAAATCGCCAGTCACGGTTGAAAGAATCAACTTCCCGCAGAGTGGACGAGGCTGAGGCAATGGTTGCGCTGGCAATGAGGAAAAGTGCCAAAAATTGCCGGAGGAGCGGATAATGAGGTTTCATTCGATGGCGTATTTCAGTTCATTTGGTTGGGCACAGAACCGCCGCGTAGCCGCCCGCTTGCAAAAGGTTCAAATGCAAAATGCTCTTAGAATCTACAGTGCTCTGCTTTTCCAACACGGCCTCGTAACTTGCCTCGTCTGGTTGGTCGGCGAACTCATGCAAGTCCCACTTCTTGCCGCCGAGAAATTTCAGCGGCACATCCAGCATCGCGGCGTCATCGCCGTTCATCGCGGCGAGATACCAGCGGTCACCGGCGCGGCGGGCGATGACGATGGATTTGGCGACCTCCGCATTCAGCACGACGGTTTCGTCCCACACCGTCGGGAGGCTGCGGAAGAATTCAACGCCGGACTGTCCCCGATAATTTGCCGGGCTGTCGCAGAGCACTAGCAGCGGGCTGGGATAAATCACCGTCATCGCCAGTTGCCGCGCGCGGGTGCCCATGACTTCGGCAGGCACGGTTTTTTGGAAATCCGCCGGCCTGCGGTTCAGGAATCCGCCGGGCGTGAAATCCATCGGCCCGAGCAACGCGCGGGTGAACGGCAGCGTGATGGTGTGCAACGGTGTGCATTTGTTGCCGTCGAGTTTGTTGTATTCGTTGCCCAACACGCCTTCCTGCGTGATGAAATTTGGATAGGTGCGCGCCAGGCCGGTCGGCTTATACATGCCATGCAAATCAACCATCAGGTGATGTTTCGCCGCCGTCGCCAGAACGTTTTCGCACCATTGCACCGTCTCCTGCGACTGGCTGTTGAGAAAATCAATTTTCACGCCGGCAAACCCGAGTTCCGCCAGATGCGCCAAGGTTTTTTCCACGCCGTAAGTTTCCACGTCCAGCGAATGCGCCCAGACAAACTCGCGGACATTTTTTGATTTGGCGTATTGGATGAGTCCCGGCACATCCACTTCGCGCACGGGCGTGAAATCGGCACGTTCCGCGTTGGGCGCGGAATGAAGTGATTTGTCATAGAGCGTCATGTGCTCATACCAAAACCAGTCCATCAACTGATACGGCCAGCCCATTTCAGCCGCAAAGTCGATGTCTTCCTTGTGCGATGGCGTCGTGCCGCGCGCGAACACGCCGGTGTGCGCCGGATCAAACGTGTTGGTGCCCGTCCACCACACGTCCCAAGCGCACACACCGGGCTTGACCCACGAAACATTGCTGAGCCGGTTCGGCGTGGCGAGATTTGCGATGACATCGGAGTTGACTAAATCTGCCGCCGAGCGCCCGATCATCAGCACGCGCCACGGACTGACGCGCGGCACGGTGGACGAAACCAAACCAGCGCCATCCGAACGCGCGTCGAGCAAAACTTTCACCTTGCTTGAACCAGTGGCGGTGACGGACATGCCCGACCAATCGAGCAAATCCGATTCCGCCACTGCGACCAAGGCTGCGGGCGTTTGCACCAGCAACGGCAATGTGTTGTGCTTGCCGGGCGGAATCGTGGCCAATGTCGCTTCGGGATAATGGTTTTCCGCGCAGGCGGATTCCTCGCCATACCAGCAGCGCCAGTCGCCGGCGAAATTAAATTCCGTCAGTTCGTTGGTCAGCACGAAATGGCCGAGCTGCGAGGCTTCGGGCAAATCGTAACGAAACGCCACGCCGTCGTCGTAAGCGCGCACGATGAGTCCAAATGTGCGGCTCTGCTCCTGCAACGTCAGCCGCAATTCCCGCCAGTGGTCGCGCACGTCCAACCGCTTGCCGAAATGGTTTTGCCAAGTGCCGTCGTGCTTCGCACTTTTGGTCTTGGTGATGACCGCTGCCGCGCCGAACTTTATGCCGTCCTGAAATTCAAGCCCTAGCCGCGAATCGGCCAGCACCGGCTGGCTGTCCACCGCCACGCGATAGTGCGGGCCGCCGTCGTCGGAAATCATCATTTTCAATTTGCCGTCCGGCGAGGTGAGTTCCGCTTCCTCGGCGGGCGCGTAGCAAATTGAAAAGACCAGGAAGCAACTTGCCAGCACCAATAACTGCTTTGAGGTTTTCATATCGTAATGTTCGGTTTGAAATTATTCAACGGGCCTGAAAAACATAATGCCCGCCTTTGACAGTAAAAATGGCAAGCCCGTCTTTGCTTTTTATATCACTTACGCCGGAAACTTTACCGGCTGGCTTGCCGTTCACAAAAATGTTTTTCAAACCAAATTTCGCCAGTGGTAAATAGACCGTGGCGGAAGTTTCTTTGGGAGCTTTGAGTGTGAGTTCAAACGAGTTGGTTGACCGGCAGATGTCCACCTGAATCAAACCGTTGACCGTGTGCGTCACCGAACTCACGCGGGTCAGCAGGCCAAGTTCCGGTTTCACTTGGAAAGTCAAAAAACTCGGCGACGTGGGCGTGACGCCCGCGACGTATTCCATCATCAACGCCAGCGGCCCACCGCACCACCCGTGGTTATAAGTGCCGCCGCCGAACCCATCGTTGCCGATGCCCCAACCTTCCCATAGCGTGGTGTAAGGACTTTCCACCATTTTTTGATAACGCTTTTTCATCCGAGTCAATGCGGCGTCCAGTTCCTGCATGATGAAGAGCGATTCGAGGACATATTTTTCCATGTAAGGGCTGCCGTGAAATTGGCTGGTGAAAACATTTTTTATCGCCGGCCATTGCTCTGTTTTCGCCAGACCAAAGACCACTGCCAGCGCATGACCACGCTCATCAGTTTCGCCAGTGTAACAGGGTGAGCGGTATTCTTTGCCGTTCCAGAAAGTGTGGTTGTAATTGGCTGCGATGGTGTCGCGCATATTTTCGTAGCCGGCGACATCCGCGTCGTGGCCTGTGAGCCGCGCCATTTTCGTAGCGGCATCCAGCGCCTGATACAGCCACGCGTTTTCGATGACAGGCACATCAATATTTTTGCCCCAGTCCGCCCAATCCCAGCCGCCGGAACGGTGAATGACGAGGCCGTTTGTTCCGAGTTGCCAAAGTGAGAGATAGCGTTTCACCGCCGGATAGGCGTGTTCGATGGTCGCCTTGTCGCCGGTCTGAAAATAATAATTCCAAAAACCTTTGTCGCCGATGCTCGCCAGCATTTGCATGGGCAGTTCCTTGTCCCAGTTGCCGGCGGGAATCGGCGAGAACAGCGCGCCGTCCGGCTTTTGCCAGTCCACCAGATTGTCAATGCCCTTGCGCACGAGCGCGATGGCGCGGTCGTCGCAGGTGTAGAGAATTTGGTCCATCAAAATCACCTCGTCGCCCCACCACTGCGCGCGTTCGCGATCCGGGTCTTGGATCGAATCGCGCATGTTCACATTCATCGTGTTGCGCGCCTTGAGCCAGAGCGTGTTCAGGAACGGATCGTCGCAGTCGAAACGGCCGACCCAGTCGGTGTCGTAGCGCGACTCGCGGTAGCGCAAGCCGAGAATCTCCACGCCGGCGGGAATGGAATAAATCATCCAGTGGCCGTTGAGATACGGCAGGCTTTCAAATTCCTGCACACCGTCCTTGGTGACATATTCCGAGCGAAAATTATATTCGCTGCCGCCGTGGTAATTGTCCGTGCGCAGGTCAATCGTCAGTCCGGCCGGCGTTTTGATTTTTAGATACGGCGAAATCGTGATGTTGCGCGGCAATTTGGCAATGATGGGTTTGCCATCGCTGACGCGCGGCAACTCGCGGGCGTTTTCATATTCCATGAGCGGGCTGATGCGCCACTGTGGAATTGGCCGCTCAATTAAACGATTCCACGGCGCAACCGGCGGCTGGCCGAAAGTGGCGGCGCACGGCCACGCAGAATCGTCGAAACCGTTTTGCGTCCAACCGCCCAAATCCAACCGCGCGTCAAAGTGGACGTTGTCATCTGGCAATCGAAAGTTCGGATGCGGTTCGCCGGTGAAGCCATAGGCCGGATGCCGGATGGCTTTCCAGGTCGCGTCGGAAATAACTTTGGTTTTGCCGGCGTCGAGTTCAAAAACAAAACCCGCCTTGCCGCTGCAATTGTAAGAGAAGCCTTGCTTGCCCCAATACCACGCCAGCACAGCGATGGTGTTGCTGCCCTGTTTCAAATACGGCGCGAGATCCACGACATCGAAATAAGTGTCGCGCGGATTCGGCCCGCGTTTCAAGCCGCCCTCAAATACCGCCAGTTGGCCGTTGATCCAGAGCCAGTATTTGGAATCCACCGCGATGCGCGCCCCGGCGTTCGCGGGTTTTTCCGGCAGAAAAAATTCCTTGCGCAGACTGGTCCACAGATTTGTTTGCGGAATTTCTGAAGTAAAGCTGCCGTTTGTCGTGGTCTGGCAGATCCCGATCCATTGCGCCACCCAAGGCTGTGATTTTGGAGAAGAAGTCTCGGCGCAACGTCCGATGGTTGCAATCATTAAGACCGTCGTTGCAATGCTAAAAATATTAGTCACTATTTTCATAAAGGATTCATCACGCTGACGCCCATCAAACCGATGACGACATCTTGGGATAATGTTTCGAGAGTAACGGAAGTTAGTTTCACTCCGGGCCGCAGTTTCCAACCATAGACCATCGCGCGGCAATTTTCGCCGAGTTGCACTTGGGGTGGCGGAGTTTTGGGTAGTGAAAAACCGTCGCGCTGGTAGTTGTAGTCCTGCCGGCCAAATTTGCAGAGCGACCAGAAATTGTCCGGCGGCGTCAAATCGAGCGTCTCGTCTTTGCCGTCGACGTAGTGAAAGCGCAGCACGGCGTTGGCGATTTTGCCCTGCATCGGCGTGGTCGAACCGCAGACGAGCAGCCAGACTGCGTCGCCAGCGGCGTTCACCGGCACGGTTACGGACTTCGGCCAATTGTCCCAGAGCGAGGTGAAAGCGATATTTTTTTCTGCGCCGATTTTCGCGAACTGCGCGCACTGAGGCGTGGTCAGCGGCTCGCCGGTTTTGTCGAGCTTGATTTCCGGTGTCGGGATGCCCCACCAATGAAACGTCCACGCGCTCCAGCCGTCGTCGCCGAGGCGCATGGAACATGTCGCGGGTCGCGGCGACAAATATTTCTGCTTAAAAATCCCGCGCACGTCGCCATTGAATTCTCCGGTCATATCCACGAATTGCCAATGCGCACCGGCGGGCGCTTCGCGCAACACGTTCGGGTTCGGTTGTTCCGGAACGTGAACTTCCGTGAATTGGTAGCGCGGCACCGAACCGGAAATCTTCTTCATTTCCAAATGCGCGCCGGATGTGCCGTCGGTTCTTTCCAAGACGAATGTTGACAGTTCCGTTGCTGTGCCTTCAGTCTCAATTACGACTTCCGCAAAATTTGTGGAC
>Ga0316217_10003276_pt1 | contig 18618 bp, 15 predicted proteins | sample 1anoAmetaG_FD_203633 | JGI IMG/M metagenome (GOLD analysis project Ga0316217, IMG submission 203633) | Freshwater microbial communities from Trout Bog Lake, Wisconsin, USA - 1anoA | ecosystem: Environmental > Aquatic > Freshwater > Lake > Hypolimnion/Profundal zone | place: USA: Wisconsin...
CGCGAGCCCTTGAGCAGGGTGGGGATGGTCCACTGGGTGGTGAAGACGCCGGCGACCATGCAGAGAGAGATGGCGAAGGGGGACAGGCCGGTGTTGACCAGCTTGGTGGGGGCTTCCGCTGCGCCGAGCCAGACGCCGGCAGCGAGGCCGCAGGCGACTCCCAGGCCGTGTACCGAACCGAAGCTTGCGGGCGCGCTGGTTTTTGTTGTGGTGCTCATTCGGATTGTCCTTTCCTTGCGTCCTCTGGCGGCCTGGCGCACAAATCCGTGCTGACGCTGCCGGCCTGGTGGAGCGCTGCGGGCATCAATGCAGAGTGATGAGCAGCGCGAGGCCGATGCAGAATACGACTAGCGGGACAAGGAAATGGCTGTCAGTGAATACAGCTCGGGCGTTGCGAAAAAGTGTCATTTGGGTCCTGTAAACGTGTGCATGATCGCAAGGGCCAACATAGCGATGCGGCGCGGGTGCTGTCAAGGCAGGCGGAGCGGGCGGGAGAGGGTCGCAGGACGAGGAAGGCAAAGGTTCGAGGCGGCATAATTTCCGCGGGAGGAAGGTAACTGCCTCCCCTATACTGATTTCCGGCACGGAGGCGCAATGAGCACAACCGCGATTTCAAGCCGCGAGGGCGAAGAGGTCAGACAGCCGCGGTCGCGCGACCTCTCCATGGACTACCTGCGCACGACGCTGACGCTGATGGTGCTGGGGCACCACAGTTCGCTGGCGTATACGACCTTTGCGCACTTCTCGGTGGACAAGACGACCCACGCGATCCAGATGACTGCGCCGGTGGTGGATGTGTCGCGGTGGGCATTTTTCGATTACGCCGAGAATTTCAACGACGTGTTTTTCATGGTGCTGATGTTTTTTGTGTCGGGGCTGTTTGTTTATCCGGCACTGAAGCGGCACGGGACGCTCGAGTTTATCCGGGATAGATTTTTGCGGTTGGGCGTGCCCTTCGCCGTGACGGTGACGCTGGTGATGCCGGTGGCGTACTACGCGATGTGGCAACTGACGGGGATGGACACGGGGTACTGGAACTTCTACAAGATTTTGGCGGCGCGGGGATTTGCGGTGGGGCCGCCTTGGTTTGTGTGGCTGCTGCTGTTTTTTGACGTGATCCTGGCGCTGGCGGTGCTGCCCGCGCGCAGATGGCTGCCGGGGATGGGGCGCTGGATGGAGAAGCTGCGCGACCACCCGGCGGCGGCGTTTGCGGCGCTCTTTTTTCTGTCGGCATGTGCGTATATTCCGCTGCTGGCGCGGTTCGGGTTTGGGACGTGGGTGAACCTGGTTACGTCGCCGTTCTCGTTCCAGGTTTCGCGGGTGGCGTTGTATGCGCTGTGGTTCGTGCTGGGATTCGCGGTGGGGATTCCGGGGCTGGACGCGGGGCTGCCGGCGCGCGGCGGGGCGCTGGCGCGGCGCTGGAAGCTGTGGCTGCTGGTGTGCTTTGCGGCCTACAACGCGCTGATTTTTGTGCCGAAGCTGGGGGGAGATTGGGCGCATGTGCAGCCGCTGTTCTGGGTGGCGAGCTGCGTGGCAAGCTGCTTCGGGTTCCTGGCGATGTTCCGGGGGATGGAGATTCACGCGCGGGCGTGGATGCACTCGCTGAGCCGGAGCGCGTACGTGATGTACCTGGTGCACTACGTATACGTGCTGTGGCTGCAGAGGCTGGTGCTGAACCGGCCGATCCATGCGAGCCTTAAATTTCTGTTTGTGTTTTTGGCGACGGTGCTGCTGAGCTGGCTTACGGCACAGATGCTGCTGCGGATTCCGAAGCTGAAGACCATTCTCTGAGGGGCGGCAATACTGTAGGCTCAAGAGAGCGCTTTTTACTTTAGGAATTGCAAAGTGACCATGACGAAGAATGTAAGCCCGCGCCCGTTTCATCATCCCCAGCCGGGGTCGGCACTCCACTGCGGGAAGGTATCGCTGGAGACCCTGGCGCGGCGCTATGGAACGCCGCTGTATGTGTACTCCGCCGATCAGATTGTGGAGCGGCTGGGGCTGTTTCAGCAGGCGCTGGCGGGGCGGGATCACCTGGTTTGCTACGCGGTGAAGGCGAACTCGGCGCTGGCGATTCTGAAGCTGCTGGCGGCGCGGGGAGCGGGGTTCGATATTGTGTCGGGCGGCGAGTTGGAGCGGGTGCTGAAGGCTGCGCCGGAGGCCGCGGGGCGGGTTGTTTTCTCAGGCGTGGGCAAGACGGTCGCGGAGATTGACCTGGCCCTGGAGGCCGGGATTCTGGAATTCAACGTGGAGAGCGAAGCGGAGCTGGAGCTGCTGGCGGCGCGCGCGAAAAAGCTGAAATGCAAGGCGCGGTTTGCGCTGCGCGTGAATCCCGACGTGTTTGCCGATACGCATCCTTACATTTCAACCGGGCTCAGGGAGCACAAGTTCGGCATCGACATCCGGCAGGCGCTGCGGATTTACCAGAGCGTGGCAGCCAATCGCTGGCTGGAGGCGCATGGGGTGAGCTTCCATATCGGCTCGCAGATTCGCTCGGCGGCTCCGTTTGGCGCGGCGATGGAGCGGGTGCGCAAGCTGGTGGGGCAACTGCGGCGCGAAGGGATTGCGCTGCAGGCTGTGGACGCCGGCGGAGGATTGGGGATCGATTATCACGCGGGCAGCTTTGACGTGGCGGCCAAGGTGCGGGAGTACGCGGCGGCCGTGGAGCAGGCGCTGGACGGATTTGAGGGACGGCTGCTGCTGGAGCCGGGACGGTTTCTGGTGGCGCAGGCCGGGGCGCTGGTGGCGCGGGTGCTGACGGTGAAGCGCAACGGCAAAAAGACGTTTGTGATTACCGACGCCGGGATGAACGACCTGATCCGGCCGGCGCTTTACCAGGCGCATCACGAGATTGTGCCGGTGCGGCCAAGGGGCGGACGGACGCGCGCGGTGGACGTGGTGGGTCCGGTGTGCGAGACGGGCGACTTTTTTGCGCGCGACCGCAAGCTGCCGCCGCTGGAGGCGGGCGACCTGGTGGCGCTGCTGGACGCCGGTGCGTACGGGATGGCGCAGAGCTCGAACTACAATACGCGGCTGCGTCCCGCCGAGGTGCTGGTGGAGGGCGGTAAGGCGCGGCTGATCCGGCGGCGGGAGACGATGGCGGATTTGCTTGCGCCGGAGATGGTTTGAATTGCGCGCATTCTTTGAGGAAGAGAATGCGTTATTTCCTGCGAGAAGCTTGTTTGTATTCGTCCGTGCCGCGGATGGATTCGTAGCCCTCTGGCAATTCATCCCCTGGATCAGGGGCATTGTGCGCCGGCCTGTCCAGGGCTGCGAGTCCTTTTGAAATGACCGCGGCGGTTAGCCTTGGCCGAACTGCCAACCATGCATCGTGTTGCAGATGCACCATCTTCTCTGCCACGGCTAGATTGATGAATTGATTCAGGGAGACACCCTCTCTTTGCGAAAATTCTTCGGCTGCCCTTCGCACGGAAGGCATTAGCCGGAGCGGAAACTTACTCACCACGCCTTTCCTTTGACTCGTCTGCATAATGGGCTCCTCCTCTTCTGAATTCAATCAAAAAGTCTCGTGGGCACAGCACTCGAATTCCAAACCGCGCTGCAGTTGACGCAAAATCTTTGATGTTGTTTGTCACAACAGCATCGGCATAACCATTGATCGCCACGTCGAGAACCATGTCGTCATTTGCGTCCTGGGAGAGCGGTCGATGTTTGACCAACACCAGAACGGGATCCGCAATGGCTTCCAGCATGGCGATGACGGATTCCACATCTTCCGGCGTTGTGCCCGATGCGGCAATATGCTGTGGACGCAGAGCAACATCCCGATATTCGCAGACCAGCTTGTAATCCATCAGCAGAGTCAGCTTTTCCAGTGCAGCCAATCGAACAATCTCAGCGGCAGCGCCAGTTCCTGAACGTACTGCGCTGACGAGAGCAGAGGTATCGAGTACAACTCTCACTGGGTTATGATATCACCTGTGGCATCATTCCATAGGGCATTTTTTGGAGATATTTCCCACTTCCGTTCAGTTTCTACTGTTGAGAAATTCTGTGCGTGTGACCCAATACGCTGCAGTTCCCTCGAAATTTCTGGAAGATGCGAAATTCCAAGGCTTGTCCTGCTATGGTGTTGCGCGGGGGATTTTGCGATGCAGACCGGTATGCGGGCGATAAGTGCAGTGGCTGTGCTGGGATTGGCGCTGGGGCTGGCGATGCCCCTGCGGGCCGATTCGCTGAAGGTGAAGACCGAACAGGGCAAGGTCCAGGGCAAGACCATCAACGATGGGAAAGTCAGGGCGTTTCTGGGGATTCCTTATGCTGCGCCGCCGGTGGGCGGGATGCGCTGGAAGGCTCCGGAGCCGGCAGCCAAGTGGAAAGACACGCGGGACGCCACGCACTACGGGCCGCGCTGCGTGCAGACGCCGGCCTCTGACCAGAGCTTTACGGACGCGGGGCAGAGCGAGGACTGCCTGTATCTGAACATCTATACGCCGGCAGACGTGAAGGGGAAAAGCAAGCGGCTGTTGTTGAAGAGCAAGGACAAGCTGCCGGTGATGTTCTGGATTCACGGGGGCGGATTTTCCAGCGGCGCGAGCTCCGAGCAGCGGCACAACGGCGACTTTTTGCCCACCAATGGCGTGGTGCTGGTGACCATCAATTACCGGCTGGGGGTGTTTGGTTTTCTGGCCTCGACGGAACTGGCCAAAGAAGGCAACGGCACGGTGGGCAACTACGGGCTGATGGACATGGTGGCCGCGTTGCAGTGGGTGAAGGCCAACATCGGCAAATTTGGCGGCGACCCGGGGAATGTGACGATCTTTGGAGAGAGCGCGGGGTCCATGGCGGTAAGCACGCTGATGGCGTCGCCGCTGGCGCGGGGACTGTTTGCCAAGGCGATTGGCGAGAGCGGCGGCGGGCTGGGCAACGGAGCGCCGGCGATTCCGCTGGAGACGCGCGAGAAGCGGGACGCGGATTGGACCGCATCGCTGGGCGCAAAGACGCTGGCGGAGCTGCGGGCGCTGCCGACGGATACGATCTTTGACGCGACGAAGGTCAAGGGCGCGCCGAGGTTTTCACCGGTGGTGGACGGGCGGGTGCTGACCGAGCCGGTGGCTGACACCTACGCGGCCGGGCGGCAGGCGCATGTGCCGTTGCTGGCGGGATGGAACCGCGACGAAAACAGCTCGATGGCCAAGGACATGACCGTGGAGAAGTGGAAGGCGTTTGCTGCGGACCGGTTCGGAGAGCGGGCGGCAGAGTTTCTGAAGCTCTATCCGGGCGATACGGACGAGCAGGCGGCGCGTTCGTCGATTGATTACGGCAGCGACGCGTTCATCGCCTTCGGGACGTGGAAGTGGCTGGAGGCGCAGCGGAAGACAGGCGAGGCGCCGGTGTACCGCTACCACTTTGAGCTGCCCGCACCGCCGAGCAAGTTCCATCCCGGCTGGTTTGTCTTCCACTCCGACGACATCGAGTACGTGTTTGGCGTGCTGGATACGCGGCCCGAAGCGCAGTGGCGGCCGGAAGACCGGAAGCTGAGCGAGCAGATGATGGACTACTGGACCAACTTTGCCAAGACCGGCGATCCGAACGGGCCGGGGCTGCCAACGTGGCCGAAGTACGGCGCGGACAAGCAGGTACTTCATCTGGACAGCACGATCACGGCGGCCCCGAGCACGGTGGAGCCGCGGGACGAGTTTCTGCTGAAGGGAATGCCGGCGGTGCGTTACTGAGCGCTGGGATATAGGAACAGTAACAGCGGGACGGGCGTTGCCCGTCCCGCTGTTGCTGTATTTGTATGGAGAAGGACGGAATTGTGCTTGACCTGATATCCCGAAAGTGGGATAAATAATGACACGGGAACCGGTGCCGGGCGAGAAGCCTCTCTATTGGGTCGGATCGTCGCTCAAGGATATAAATCAATTTCCGCCTGACGTACAGCGGAGCATTGGATTTGCCTTGAGCGCCGCTCAATACAGCGGAAAACATTTCTCGGCGAAGCCCTGGAAGGGAGAGGGCGCCGGGGTGGTCGAGGTTGTAAAAGACCATGATGGGAGCACATACCGCGCGATTTATACAGTGCGCTTTGCGGATGCCGTTTATGTTTTGCATGCATTTCAGAAGAAGTCACCGCATGGAATAGCAACCTCTCAACGTGACATTGTTCTGGTGAGGCAACGATTACGGATTGCGCAACAAGATTATGAGGAGAGACATGCCTGAAAAGGTCGCCGGAACAGTCGTTCAGAGCAGCGGCAATGTATTTGCCGATCTTGGATTGCCGGATGCGGCCGAGCTCGCTACCAAGGCCCGTCTCTGCGCGGCGATCAACCGGATTGTTGAGCGAAAGAGGCTTTCACAAGCCGCCACAGCTTGCGCACTGGGCATCAATCAGCCCAAAGTCTCTGCGCTGCTGCATTACAAGTTGGAAGGCTTTTCCGTCGAGCGCCTGATGAACTTTCTTCTGGCGCTGGGGCAGGATGTGGAGATTGTCGTCAAGGCCAGGCCCCGCTCCCGGTCTGCTCGAATCGCCGTGAAAGCAGCTTAATTCAGCCAGTTTTGTTGCTGTGGTTCGTACTGCTCACTTTGCAGGAGTAGCGGGAGTGATTGCAGGCAGGCGTAGGCGCGGTTTCAGATTTTGTTGTACGGGCGTTCTATTGCGCCGGAGGGCTCACGGCGCAAGGCTGTCCTTACTGGGTGACGCCCGCAGCCGCGGCAAAGCCGGCGGTCTGAACGGGAGGAATGGCGCTGGCGGAAGGCGGCTCAGCGAAAGACGAGTTTTTGGCGTTGATGGCGCCGGAGTAGTCGGGACCGAGGCCGAGCTTTTTGATGGCGCGGGAGTCGGGCATCAGCTTGGTCTGCCAGCCCTGATCGGCCTGGTATTTCTGCATGGCGGCTTCCGTGGTGGAGTCCCACTTGCCGGTGGGCTCGCCGCTGAGGTAGTGCTCGCGGATGAGAGCTTGCTGGATCTGGGTGGCGCGTTCCGGGTCAATCACCTGCTGGCCGTGCATCTTGTGCGCCTTGTTATGGGCAGGCCTGCGCGATCTGTGCGACTGTCCGCTGGTGGGCGCCCTGTGAACGCGCGAGGCGAATACGGCCGGAACAGTCAGGGCCGCGCCGAGGACGAAGACGAGGCTTAAACGGAAAATGGACACGATGCTGCCACCTTAATAAAAAAATAGAACTGTTTGGGACGTTCGGGTGAAGTCTAGCGGAACGTCCCGCATTACGACAAGCAAAAAATCGAGCCGAAGCCAGGAAAGTGCAAAGTCGAGCAAGAGCGCCGGCCGGCGGAAGGTCAAAGCCGGCCGGCGCTCTTGGAACGTTACTCCAGAGTGCCGCCCAGGTAATTGATTCCATTGCCCGGGTGGCGCGGGTCGATGACCTCGAAGACGACGTCGTCTCCGCTTTTGATTTTACTTACTATGCTGTTGAATTGTTCCTTGTTGCCGGTGGGCTGCTTGTTGATGTGGGTGATGACCAGGCCGGGCTCAATGCCCTGCAGGTCAGCAAAGGAGCCGGTGCGGACCGACTCGACGACCACGCCGGAGGTATGCAGCTTGGCGGCGGTGGCGGCGGAGGCGTCGCGGACGACCAGGCCGAGCTTGGCTTCGCCCACATCGCCCTTGTCGTCCGGGTTGGCTTCAGCCTGCTGTTCGCCGAGGTCGGCAAAGACCTTGTCGCGGTCGCCGATGGTGACGGTGGCGTCGGCCGGCTTGCCGTCGCGCATGAAGCCCAGGCGGACGCTGCTGCCGGGGCGGCGGCTGGCGATTTCATTGACCAGGTCGTCGCCGTCCTTGATGGCGCGGCCATCGATGGAGTTGATGATGTCGCCGGCCTTGATGCCAGCCTTGTCGGCGGGGCCGGAGGGCGTGACTTCCTGCACCAGGACGCCGTTTTTGAAGCCGTAGACACGATTGACTGCGCCGGAGAGGCCCTCACGGAACTGGATGCCGATGGAGCCGCGGGTGACCTTGTGGCTGGGACTGATGAGGTCGTTGTAGATATCGACCACGGTGTTGGAGGGCATGGCGAAGCCGATGCCCTGGTAGCCGGCCGACTGGGTGAAGATGGCGGTATTGACGCCGATGACCTCGCCGTTCATGTTGAGCAGCGGGCCGCCGGAGTTGCCGGGATTGATGGCGGCGTCGGTCTGGATGAAGTGCTGGAACTGTCCGCTGGCGCCGGGCTCGATGGTGCGGTTTTTGGCGGAGATGATGCCGGCGGTAACGGTTTGCGAAAGCGCAAAGGGGCTGCCGATGGCCTCAACCCAGTCGCCGACCTGGGCAGTGTCGGAGTTGCCCATTTTGACGGTGGGCAGGGGGGTGCTGGTGTCGATTTTGATGACGGCCAGATCGGTGGCCTTGTCAGTGCCGATGACGCGCGCCGGACGGCCGAGGTCCTGGGTGTCAGGATCGGTGGAGAGCTTGACGAAAATCTTGTCGGCTTTTTCCACGACGTGATTGTTGGTGATGATGTAGCCCCTGGAGTCGACGATGAAGCCGGAGCCGAGGGATTCCTGGACGCCGCCGCCGTTATCGCCGCCATCGGGAGCGCCGGGAACCTGGCCGCCGAAGAAGCGGTTGAAGAAGTCCTGGAAGTTGCCCTGGCCCTGGCCCTGCGGCTGCTGATCTTCGTCGTCGCCGTCGCCGGGGTTTTGGGGAACCGGCTGGATGCGGCCGTGGAAGTTGCGGCGGCCCTTGTTGTCAGCCTGCTTGGGGAGGGTCTGGGTGTTGATATTCACGACCGCCGGTCCTACCAGGTGGGCGATCTTCACAAACTCATTGGGAGGGACGGTGGAATTGACAACCCTGAGGGGAGTGGCATCGGCGCTCGAGTTCTGCTTCTCCTGTCCGCGGACACCGTGAGCGGCGAAGGAGCCGGCAACAATAGCAACCGAGAGCGTGGCGAGCAGGACAAACGCGGAAGCGAGACGGCGCGAACGCAGCCGTTCGAAGAGAGCTTTCATGGGTTCGATGACCTCGTCTTTGTGAGCAGCCTTGCGGCTGGCTTATTGATATCACCCTTAACAAGTATAGCCAGAAGCGGGAAAACCCGCCTGGTTGGGAGGACTGCAAACAGCGGTGCGATGGGCGCCGCGCAACGCAAGCCCTACCTGATAGACGCAGTCATGCGCAAAGTGTCGCAGAAGCGCCGGTTTGGCGCCCGGAGGCGGGGTTACCGGATCTTGATGCCGGCGGCGAAGGATTGCCGGCCGGCAACGAAAGTCTCAAGGACCCGGGCGGTCAGCAGTTGGTGCGCCGGAACGGTGTACAGGTCGCGATCGACGAGGATGAAGTCGGCATCGTAGCCGGGTGCGAGTTTGCCCTTGTGCTTCTCAGCGAACTCGGCGTAGGCCGAACCCTGGGTATAGGCGTAGAGCGCCTGGCCGCGGGTGAGCTTGTTTTCAGGGAAGTAGGTTTTGGTTCCAGCCTCGTTCATGCGGGTGACGGCGGCGTAGAGGCCGCGGAAGGGCGTGATGGGCTCGACCGGGTAGTCGGTGCCGAAGGCCAGCGGCACGCCGGCATCGAGGAAAGCCTTCCAGGCGTAGGAATAGGCGGCGCGCCGGGGACCGAGACGGGCCTGAGCCCAGTTCATGTCAGTGAGCAGGTGGCTGGGCTGCATGGAGGCGATGACGCCGAGCTGCTTGAAGCGGGGAATGTCGGCGGGATCGACGACCTGGGCGTGCTCGATGCGGTTGCGCGGCGGAAGCCCCGCCAGGACTGGGTAGCACGGCGATCCGTCTTTCAACCGGCAGACGGGCGTAGACGGTTTTTGCTCGCCGTTGCTGTTGGGGCAGGGCATTTTTTCATCCCACGCTTCATAGGGCTGGCCGGCGGCGCGGCAGGGACTGAGCAGGGAGAGTGAGAGCGGAGGGGTTTGCGGATCGCTGGCGGCTTCAAACGCATCGAGGGCCATGGACGTGGCTTTGTCGCCGATGGCGTGGAAGCCAAGCTGGAAGCCTGCATGCGCGCGCTCAACGGCCATCCGGTTCAGTTCGGCGGGGGTGAACTGCGGAAGGCCGGTGTTGGCGGGGTCGTCGGCGTAGGGGGCTTTGAGGGCCGCGGTGCGGGAGCCGAGGGAGCCGTCCATGAAGCCCTTCAACATGCCGGTGTGCAGCAGGGGGTCGTTCCTGTCGTGGTGATTGCGCATGCGGATGAGATCGAGAATGGGCGCCTTGAAGGGCAGCCACCCGGTGATGCGCAGGTTGAGCTTGCCCTGGTTTTCCAGCTCTTCGAAGACGAGAAAATCCTGCCAGTCACTGAAGTCCTGCACGCTGGTGACGCCGTGAGCCAGGGCGTCGGCAATGGCCAGTTGCGCGCCGCGCAGGCGGTCTTCGTGCGTGGGGGGCGGGATGAGCTTGGCGACAAGTTCCTTGGCGGATTCGCGGAGGATGCCGGTGGGCTGGCCCTGGGCGTCGTGGTCGATGGCTCCGCCCGGCGGAGGGAGGGTTTTGGCGGTGATGCCGGCGGCGGCCAGGGCGGCCGAGTTGCAGATGGCGATGTGGCCGTCCACGCGCTCGAGGAAGGCGGGGTGGCCGGCGGTGACTTTGTCGAGATCCTGGCGGATGGGGAGAACCTTGCGCGGCCAGAGCGTGTGGTCCCAATTGCCGCCGGTGAGCCAGTGGCCGGCGGGAGCTTTTGCGGCGTAGGACTGGACGCTGGCGAGCATGGCTGCCAGAGAGGTTGTGCCGGTGAGGTCGAGGTTCAGTTTGGTGCTGCCTGCGCCTCCCAGATGGGTGTGGGCGTCGTTGAAGCCGGGAAAGATGAAAGCGCCGGTATGGGCTGTGTCCAGGTCGCGCAGGCGCGTGTTGGGCCCGGCGAGCCGTTTCATCCGCTCGCTGGTTCCCAGGTACAGAATCCTGCCGCCGCCGATAGCCATGGCTTCAACGGTTTCAGGCTTGCCGCTTGCGAGGCCTGCGCCGGTGTAGATGACGCCGTTGAAGAAGATGATCTCAGGGGGCTTGTCCCACGGCGGCCCGGGCCTGAGCGGATGGGGCGTTCCCATCTGCACCCTGGGGGCCTGCGCGGGGCAGAGAGACGCGGCAGCTACGATTACGGCGAGCAAGGAAGCGTAATTGCTCATGCGCGGAGTGTAGCAAACTACTCTGCGGCGGCCCACTCCAACATGGACAGGGTGAGCAGCAGGACCCGCTTCAGGCCGGTTTCGCGATCCCGGGCGGAGTACCACTCGGCCTGGGTATGTGCGCCGCCGCCCTCACCCCCGGCTCCCATGGACAGGGCGGGAACGCCGAGCGAAAGCGGGATGTTGGCATCGGTAGAGCCCAGGCGCAGGTCAGTGCGCAGGCCGAGATGGCGGTCGACGGCGCGCAGCGCTTCAAGCAGCGGGGAATCGGCGGGCAGGTGGGCGGCTGGCCGGTCTCCGATTTTGGCGATGGAGTAGGAAAGACGGCTGCCTGCGGCCGCGTCTTTGGCGCGCACATTGCAGCGGTCGACCGCATCTTCAACGGCGCGGTGCAGGGCAACTTCAAGGCGGAGGATCTGATCTGGGTCAGTGGAGCGGAAATCGACGGAGGCCTGCGCGGATTCCGGGATGGAGTTGACGCTGGTGCCGCCGCGGATGGTGCCCAGGTTGAGGGTGGTGCGGGGCTCCTGAGGCAGGGTGGTTCCCGCCAGGGCGGCCAGGGCCGCAGCCAGAGCGGCAATGGGGTTGGGCGTGCCCGCGTCCGTAAAGCTGTGGCCGCCGGGGCCGGTGATGTTGACCAGAAAACGGCGGCTTCCGAGGGCCTGGGTCACGGCCGAGTCCGCGCCCGCGCCGTCCAGAACGATGTGGGCGGCGATGCGGCCGGCCAGCGGACTGTGGCTGTAGAGATGGCGCACGCCGCGCAGGTCGCCTTCGCCCTCTTCCCCGACATTGCCGAGGAAGACGAGGGGCGCGGGCAACGCGATTTTGGACTGGACCAGGGCGTGGGCAAGGGCCAACATGCCGATGACGCCGGCGGCGTTATCGCATGCGCCGGGAGCTTCAAGGCGGTCACCGTTGACCAGCGGGCGCAGCGGAGTATCGGCGGGAAAGACCGTGTCGAGATGGGCGGAGAGCACGACCACCGGGCCGGTGCTCTCCGGCGGCAGGCAGGCGGCGGGCAGAACCGCGAAGACGTTGCCGAGGGCGTCAGACTGGATGGAACGGAGGCCCGCTTCGGCGAAGCGGTCGAGGAGCCAGGCCGTGCGCGCCTGCTCGCCGAAGGGCGGGGCGGGGATGGCGACCAACTGCGCCTGCAAGTCCATGAGCTTGTTGGGATTGCCGTGCAGCCAGGCAAAGGCGGCATGAACCGGTCGCTGCGCGGCCAGGGCCGTGACACGGGTGAAGGGCGAACTGGGGGGGACGGAGGACATGCGGGTTGTTTCAGGGTAGCAGGAGGGCACAATACGCTCTCCAATATCAAATATCCGGGCTGTGGTTTTCGAAGCTTCAATCTCCGGCTTTGAACCTGGCCAAACGCCTTGCCAGCAACGCTGTCATGTTCCGCCGCCCATCGGCAATCAGAACAACAATCACGGTATTGGCGCGAATCCGGTACAGAATACGGTACGGTTTGAAGAAGATCTGGCGATAGGAACGGTTGCCCATCCCCAGCAGTTCCGGAGGGTGAGCTCCACGACCGGGTAAATCCCGCAGGGCTAGAACGGCACGAACGGTTTCCCGTGCAACATAGTCTGCGTTTGCCGCCGAGTCATGCTTCGCAATATAGGCATGGATGGCGCGCAGATCGTTCCGTGCGCTTACGGCGAACTGGACGTTAAAGGTCATCAGGCTTGCGCGGTCTTGACGCCGAATTCAGCCATTACTTCTTCTAGGGGGACCGTCTCTCCGGCCTCAATTTCTTTTTCAGTCAGCGCCAGAACCTTGAGCAACACCTGGGTTTCATGCATCATCTCCTCGTAGCTGGCGACATCGACCAGGACGGCGCGGGCTTCTCCGTTCTGGGTGATGATGATGGGCTCGCGCTCCGCGGTGATGCGGTCAAGGAGTTCGGCGGCGTGGGCTTTGACGTAGCTGATGGGCTTGATCTGAGTGGAATAGCGCATGGGGACCTCCGGTGACGGATTACTGGTCTAAATATAGTCCTAATTTAGTACGATAAGGAGTATTTATTCGGTCTTCAGTGCGAATGACTCCTCGTCGTACTCGACCGAATGGAGGAACAGGCCGCGGGCGGGGGCGGTGGGTCCGGCGGCGGCGCGGGAGCGGGCGGCGAGGATGCGGGGAATTTCATCGATGCCGAGGCGGCCCCGGCCTGCGTCGAGCATGGTTCCCACCAGGTTGCGGACCATGTGGTGGAGGAAGCCGTTGCCGCGGACGCGATAGACGAGGAGGCCGCCGGATTCGGAGGGGCGCTGCTCCCAGGTGGAGGAGAAGATGGTGCGGACCGTTCCCCTTTGCGCGGGCTCTGGAGGCTGCTGACCAACCCCCTTGGGCAATCCAAAGATTCCCTCAGTGGCTAAAGCCGGCTTTGAATTTGCGGGAGTGATGTACGGGCTGAAGCCCGTACCCTTCAACAAATTGGGACCATCCAACGACGCCGGCGCGGGGGGCGCCGGGGGCGCTATTGCGTTTTGGTCGAGATCGGCTGCGGGGAAAGAAGCGCGGGTGGCCTGATCGGGATCGGAGGCGGCGAAGCTGAGGAAGTCGTGTTCGCCTTCAAAAAGCCGGGCGGATGCCTGCAGGGCTTCGAGGTCGAGGGGCCAGGGACATGCGAGGACATAACGAGCCAGGAAGGGCGGGCAAAGCGCGCTGCGGAAGACCCGGTACTCGTAGGTTTTGGCCACGGCGGAATGGCGCGCATGAAAGGTGCTTCGTACCGTTCTCGACTCGAGAATTCTTATCGATGGGGGCAAGGTGCGGTTGAGTGCGCGCAGCAGGTTTTCAGCCGGGATGGGGGCATGGAGGGCAAAGCTGGCCACCTGGGCGAGGGCGTGGACGCCGGCATCGGTGCGGCCGGAACCCTGGGGGAGGGGGGATTCGCCGGTGATGCGGCCGAGGGCGGCCTGCAACTCACCCTGGATGGATGCTTCACCGGGCTGCACCTGCCAGCCCCGGAACCCGGTGCCGTCGTAGGCCAGGGTGAGCTTCCAGGTTTGCAGGCGGGGTGCGGGTTGTGCGCTTTCAGTGACAGGCATGAGCGTTGACAACAGGTTACCTGACCGCGGCGGCGGCGGGGGCGGAGAGTGCCGGTGGGATATACTCAGCTTTCTGCATGCGATGGCGGATTGACTGCCGCGAATCGTGGAAATCGGGATGCAGAAGGCCTTCCGGCGGGAACGAATTGAGCGGCGAACGCGTAGTACCGGATGAACCCGCAAGCCGGACAGGGAACGAAATGTCCCGGCGAGGCATAAATATGCGTCTGAAGAGGCACTTCAGGCGTCTTGTAGAATGGCACCCCACATGCCTTAGCAATCCGTGGAGAGGAACCATGCATTTGTTCGGTACACGTGTGTTTGAGCAGGAGCAGGATCAGAGCGCGCGCGTTGTGCGCGGAGTGTCAGGGCGTGGGCAGGCAGGCAGCCGTCTGCGCGCGATAGCGGCGGTTGTTCTGACGATGACGTCTTGCATGCCTTCGGGATATGCGCAGACGCCGGCCGGGACCAAGGGGCCGGATAAAGCCGCGTCGGATCTGCCAACGGCGCCGGCGCCGACGCCGACGGAGCCGTTTGCGCTCAACCGCTCGGCGCGGGATTTTTCCAAGCCTTACGCCGGTTTTCTGAGCAATCCGATCAACAAGTACCGGCCTACGACGATTAGCAAAGCGAGTTTTGAGAATTCGGTGCGGCTCACCGACATGTTGAAGGACGGCAAGATTTATCTGAGCTTGTCGGACGCGATCGCGCTGGCCATCGAGAACAACTACGACATTGCCATTGCGCGCTACGACCTGAGCATCGCGGACACGGACATTTTGCGGACCAAGACGGGCAATCTTCCGCTGGGCGCTCCGTCCGGGCTGATTACGAATACGCTGGGCGGCTCCGCGGCAATCCTGTCCACGGGCGGCGGTCCAGGTGGAACGACAGGCGGCTCGGGCGGCGCGGGTTCCGGCGTGAGCGGTTTGACGCTGACCACGGCGGGCGCGGGCCCGGCACCGGCGAACCTGGATCCGAACCTGACGGCGGCGGTAAATTTCGATCGCGACCATCTGCCCTCTTCGAGCTTTTTCTCGGGCGGCACCAGTTCGACCAATAACTACAATTTCGCGGTGAACCAGGGCTTTGTGACCGGCACAAATGTGAACGTGGCCTTCAATAACGAATATGCCACGACCTCAAACTCGACCGCGCAGTTCAGCCCGGAGTTGTACTCCACCTATAAGGCGACGGTGACGCAGCACCTGTTGCAGGGCGCCGGCATCTGGGTGAACAAGCGCTTTATTTACCAGGCGCTGAACGACCGGCGGATTGTGGACGCGTCGTTCCGCCAGCAGATTCTGTACACGGTGAACCAGGTGGAATCCATTTACTGGGGACTGGTGCAGGCATATGAGGACGTGCAGTCCAAAGAGCGCGCGCTGGCGCAGAGCACAAAGCTGGACAGCAACGACCGCAAGCAGTTGGAAATCGGCACGGTGGCCCCGCTGCAGGTGGTGCAGGACGACTCGGCCGTAGCCACGGACAAGCAGGCGTTGATCAGTTCGCAGAGCGCACTGAACTATCAGCAACAGATCATCAAGCAGGCGATTGCGCGCAACCTGAACGATGCGGCGCTTTCGGCTGCCCCGGTGATTCCCACCGACCGGGTGAGCATCGAGGAAATTCCCGAAGAGGCCCAGCCGGTGGAAGCGCTGGTACAGGAAGCGTTTCAGCAAAGGCCGGAGCTGGAAGAGGCCGTGCTGACGCTGCGCAACGATGAGATCACGCTGAAAGGCGCGCGCAATGCCCTGCTGCCGACCTTTGATATTTTTGCTTACCTTGCCGGACAAGGCATTGGCGGCACCGTCAACAAGGATCTGAATTGCAACTACTACCCTGGCGGCATTTGCCCGACGGGCAACTCCGGTTACGGGACGGCGGTGGACCACGCCTTCAACAACTCGGCGCCGGACAAGGGCATCGGGTTCAACATCACGATTCCTCTGCGCAACCGGTATAACCAGTCGGTGCAGGAGCGGTCTCTGATGGAGTACCGGCAGGCGGAGCTGCGGCTGGAGCAGTTGTACACGCAGATCCGGATGCAGGTGGTGAATGCGCAGTTTGCGTTGACCAACGACCGGGCGGCGGTGATGGCGGCAACGGCAGCCAGGGACTTTGCGCGGCAAAGCGTGGAGGCGGAAGACACGAAACTGCGCCTGGGCGCTTCAACCTCAGCCAACGTGCTGCTGCAGGAGCGCAACCTGGCGACGGCAGAGGACAACCTGATTGCGGCCCATGCCGCCTATGCCAAGGATCGCGCGGGCCTGTACCAGGTGTTGGCTTCCACCCTGCAGCACTACGGCATCAACCTGACCGAAGCGGCTTCCGGCGAGGTCAAGACAGCGCCGCTGGTTCCGGGACTGAAGGCAGCCGAGCCGGGCAAAGAGCCCACGATGACTCCGCCGGCCAACCGGTAGTATCTGCGTAGATTCAATAAAAAGGCCCGGCTTTAAGCCGGGCCTTTTATTGTGCGGAGTTAGCGCGGTTAGCGGAGTTGGCCGCGCCTGCGGCGCGAGTTGCCAGGACCGTGACGGCATGAAGATGTTCCTTTTGAGTGCTGGCACGCGCGGGTCAGGAGACCCGCGCGACAGCCGGCCGGGAGGCCGGCGGTCCATGCCCTGGAAGTACATTTTCATGCAGACAGAGACCTAGCGCTCGGCGACCAGGTCGAGCAGGTCAAAAAATTCAGGAAAGCTGATGGCGGCGGATTCGGCACCCTGGATGAGCGTGTCGCCCTGGGCGCGGAGAGCGGCAACGCTGAAGGCCATGGCGATGCGGTGGTCGGAACCGGAGTCGATGGTGGCGCCGTGCAGGGTTTGGCCGCCGGGAACGTCGAGGCCGTCTTCAAACTCTTCGACTTCAGCGCCCATGGCGCGCAGGTTCTTGACGACCAGGGCGATGCGATCCGACTCCTTGACGCGAAGTTCTTTGGCGTCGCGGATGCGGATGCCGCCGCTGGTGTAAGGCGCGATGGCGGCCAGGACGGGCAACTCGTCAATGAGCTGCGCGGCGAGCGCGCCGGTGACGGCCGTGGAACCGAGGCCTTCAGGCGGGGCGGAGATCTGGACGGTGCCGACCAGTTCGGAATTTTTTTCTTCGAGATTGAGAACGGCGATGTGCGCGCCGAGAGCGGTGAGCACGTCGAGCAGCGAGGCGCGCGTGGGGTTGAGGCCGAGCGAATCCAGAGCCAGGCTGGAGCCGGGAAACAGGGCCGCGGCGCAGAGAAAGAAGGCGGCGGACGAGATGTCTCCGGGAACGGCGGCGTCGATGGCGTGAAGGGATTGCGGTCCGGCGATGGAGACTGAATCGATGGTGCGGGTGACGGTGGCTCCGAAGGCGCGGAGGGCCAGCTCGCTGTGGTCGCGGGTGCGGACGGCTTCGCGCACCGTGGTGGTTCCGGCGGTTTGCAGGCCGGCCAGCAGGACGCAGGTTTTGACCTGGGCGCTGGGGACGGGGGTGGTGAAGTCGATGGCGTGGAGCGGGCCGCCGTGGATGGTAAGCGGGGCGTGGCCCTCGGTGAGGGTGAGCTTTGCGCCCATGGCCTCAAGGGGCTTGCGGATGCGCTCCATGGGGCGGCGGGAGAGCGATGCGTCTCCGATGAGGGTGAAGCTGCCCTGCTGGGGCGCGAGCAGGCCGGAGATCATGCGCATGGAACTGCCGGAGTTGCCGCAGTCCAGGGGGTGGCTGGAGGGGGTAACGCGGCCGGCAACGCCTGTGATTTCAATGGCTTCGTTGCCGCTGCGGGTGACTTTGGCGCCGAGAGCTTCCATGCAGGCGAGGGTGGAGGCGCAGTCGGCGCCGGTGGAGAAGTTGGTGAAGCGAGAGGTCCCCTCGGCGAAGGCGGCAAGCATGGCGTAGCGGTGGCTGATGGACTTGTCGCCGGGCAGGCGCAGGCTGCCGTAGACGTTGCGGGCGGGACGGATGAGGCGTTCTTCAGTGGTGGTGTGCAAGGGGGCTCCGGGGTGGTGGATCGTCACTTTGAGTTTATCGGATGGAGAACCGGGAACGGGGACCGGCGGGGCGCAAATGTTGGCTTATAAGGTTGTATTCAGACGCTCAATGTTCGCTTAGATGGTTGCGATTTGGCGCGAATGTTCGCCTATAGGGTTGCACTTCTTTGAGGGCTTAACCCCGCAGGGTTGCGCATCCGGCGATTTGGCTGCTGAGAACTTCCCATTCCAGAGCAAAGGGTTGCCTGGAACTACCCGGCCAACAGTACATAAAGCGATTTACCTTGGTAGAAAAGCGGCTATTTGCGCTTAAAATGAGGTATTTTCCGTGTTTATCCCGACAGTGGGACGAGGGAACGGGGGCCAGGGACTAAGGAACCAGGGACTAAGGGACTAGGGACTGAGGGACTAAGGGACCAGGGACTAGAGACCATCTCATAAATACGATTTGGTCCGTGCGAAGCGTCCCTCAGGGGCTAAAGCCCCCGGTTTTGTTGGACACTATGCGGCACGGCTAAAGCCGTGCCCTTTCAAAGCCGGTTTATGAGATGGCCTCT
>Ga0316217_10003277_pt1 | contig 18618 bp, 13 predicted proteins | sample 1anoAmetaG_FD_203633 | JGI IMG/M metagenome (GOLD analysis project Ga0316217, IMG submission 203633) | Freshwater microbial communities from Trout Bog Lake, Wisconsin, USA - 1anoA | ecosystem: Environmental > Aquatic > Freshwater > Lake > Hypolimnion/Profundal zone | place: USA: Wisconsin...
GGGCGCCATCATCGAAATCAACAATGTGGTAGAGTTCTACCGCGAAGGATTCCTGCGGGCCATCGACAAGGAGATGGTCAAAAAGGCAGCCTGGACGGTGGTGGTGGACTTCAACTTCTCCCCGGCCAGCCAGGTTCTCCCGCTGATCCTCAATGAGCTTGGTTGCAACGTTATAGCCCTTAACGCCTATGTGGACGAGGGACGAGGCAACAAAAAGGCCATGGACAAACAGGCGGCACTGGATCAACTTTCCAAGATAGTCGGCTCGCTGGGCGCCCAGACCGGCTTCTGGCTCGACCCCACGGCCGAGGCCATCGTCCTTCTTGATGAGAGCGGCCGCATCTTCAACGGCACGGAACTGCTCTCCCTGGTAACGGCGTTGTTCTTAAGAACCGGGCAAAAAGGGGTCATCGCCGTCCCCGTACAGACCCCCTTGACCATCGACCTGATGGCCAACCACAAGCGCTGCCAGGTAACCCGCACCAAAAGCAGCGACCGGGCCATGCTGGAGGCTGCCAGCTCCTCCGAAGTCATTCTGGCCGGCACCATTGACGGCCGTTTCGCCTTTCCCAAGTTCCAGGCATCCTTTGACGGCATGTTCGCCATCGCCAAGCTGGTCGAACTGGGCGCCGCCAGTGCCACCCCCCTTTCCAGCATTCTTGCGGAAGTGCCGACAAGCGCATTCCTCCAAACCCATGTTCCCTGTCCCTGGGAGATGAAGGGGGGCATCATGCGCAAGATGAGCGAGGACAGCCTTGACAAGGAAGCCACCTTCATCGACGGCATCAAGGTGCATTTCGGCGACGCCTGGGCCCTCGTGCTGCCCGACCAGTATATGCCCCATGTCCACATCGTGGCCGAGGCCAAAGACCAAAAGGCGGCCCAGAGGCTGTTGTCGGAATACCAGAAAAAGGTGGAAGGGTGGAAGAAGGAGTTGGAATGATACTTTTATCTTCAGGATACCTGCGATCCCAACAACAAGGAGCTGCCTGAGATGCCGATTCCGCTCGATGTGGTCATCATATGGCACATGCATCAGCCCTACTACAAGGACCCGCTCAAAAACGAGTACGCGCTGCCCTGGACCTACCTGCACGGCATCAAGGATTATTTCGACATGCCGGCAATCGTCGAGGATACCCCCGGTGCAAAAGCGGTCTTCAACCTGGTCCCCTCCCTGATCGAGCAGATCCAGGATTATGCCGCGGGCACCGCCGTGGATCCCTTTCTGGAAAAGGGCAAGGCGGCTCCGGCCGACCTTGAGAATGATGCCCGGATCTTCCTGCTGGAGAACTTCTTCTCCGCCAACCGGCAGCGCATGATCGAACCGTCACGCCGCTACATGGAACTGCTCTACATGGCTGGGGAAGGAAAACCGGGCAGCGCCCGCGACCGGGTGCGGCACTTCAGTGATCAGGACCTGCTGGATCTCCAGGTTCTGTTCTTCCTGGCGTGGACGGGAGAGGCAGCACGCAGGCGTTATCCTGCGTTTGCCGAACTGGTCGCCAAGGGGGAAGGCTTCACCGCGGCCGACAAGGAGTTGCTGTTTGCCACGCAACAGGAACTGTTGCAGGCCATCATCCCGTGCTACAAGCGCCTGCACCAGGCGGGACGCGTGGAACTGGCGGTTTCCCCCTACTACCATCCCATCCTGCCGCTTTTGTGCGATGTCCGCAGCGCCCAGACTGCCATGCCGCGCGTCACGCTGCCCGCCGCCATATTCCGCCACCCTGAAGATGCCCGTGCCCAGGTCAGGCGCGGCATCGAATATTTCAAGCAGGTCTTTGGCTTCACACCCAGCGGGATGTGGCCGTCGGAGGGATCAGTCAGCAACGAGGCGCTGGAGATCATTGCCGACAGCGGTATCGGTTGGATCGCCACGGATGAAGACATACTGGTCAAAAGCCTTGAGGGGGGTCTGGGGGATCATAAGGAGCGCCTCTACCGTCCCTGGCGCTTTGTCTGCCGGCATGGGGAGATCGGCGCCTTTTTCCGCGACCACCAGCTCTCGGATCTGGTGGGTTTCACCTATTCCCAGTGGGACGCCAGCCGGGCCGTGGCGGATTTCTGCGGACGGCTGCATGCCATCAAGGGGCGCGGCAGCGGCGAAGGCAAGGTGATCCCGATCTGCCTGGACGGCGAGAATGCCTGGGAATACTACCCAAACAATGCGTACGACTTTCTACGGGGTCTGTACCGCGGCATTGCAGAATCACCGGCCCTCAACCTGACCCTCTGCTCCGACGTCCTGGCCCGCAGAACCTTTGACGGCCGTCTGCACGGCATCCATCCCGGTTCGTGGATCAACGCCAATTACGGCATCTGGATCGGGCACCCGGAGGAGAATCTGGCCTGGGACCTGCTGGCCGGGGCACGGGATGCTGCCGTCTCCCACAATCCGGCTGTGGCCGAGGCCCTGGCGAGCGGCATCCCCAGTGCGGATCCCAATGTGGAAACGATCTGCCGCTCACTGTACGCCGCCGAAGGGAGCGACTGGTTCTGGTGGTACGGCGACGACCACTTTTCGCCGCACAGCGACCGTTTTGACAGGCTATTCCGCCAGCACCTGATGAACGTCTACCGGTTGCTCGGGATCGACATGCCGCTTGAGTTGCTGGAAGCGATCAAGAAGAAGAACCCGGCCGGTCTGATCCGGGAGCCGGCAGGCTTCATCGACCCCGAAATCAACGGCAAGATCAGCGACTACTTTGAATGGCTTGCCGCCGGTCTTTACGATCTGACCCGACAGGGTTCCGCCATGCACTCTTCGGACCGCATGCTGCAAAGTTTCTACTACGGCTATAACAATAGCCATCTTTATTTCCGCATCGACGGCATCCAGGAGCTCTCCCGCATGCTGCGGGAGATCGATGTGCTCAACCTGCACCTTATCTATGACCGGGAATACCGGCTGCCACTGCAGATACGCAGTGACGAAGGGCTACTGCAGGTCAGGGAAAACAACGTCTGGGTGCCGACCAACGGCCATTGTCGCTGGAAGATCGCAAAAACCTGCGAGGTCTGTATCCCGCTGGAGGCCATCAAGCCCGCTCCCAAGAGCAAGATGTTCGCTTCGGTGACCCTGGTGCGCGACAACGAGGAGATCGGCCGCTGGCCGACGGATGCGCCTTTGCTGCTGTATTACGCGGGGGCGGAGATCGAGCTGGACAACTGGCTTATTTAGAGGAAACGCCATATTTGATACGCAGATGAAGGAGCATCACATGTCAGAACTTCGCTGGGACCCCATAAAGCTGCACTGGGTGATTATCGCAACCGAGCGCGGCCGGCGGCCGCGGGATTTCCAGGTTGAGCCGGAAATTGGCGGTATGACCGCCTGCCCCTTCTGCTACGGCAACGAGGACAAGACGCCACCCGAGATATTCGCCATCCGCCCCAGCGGGATGCCCAACGCCGCCAACTGGCGGGTGAGGGTGATCCCCAACAAGTACCCCGCACTCCGGGTGGAGGGGGAGTTGAACAACCGCGGCTATGGGATGTATGACGTTATGAACGGTATCGGCGCCCACGAGGTGTTCATCGAAACCCCTGACCACAACCGCAGTCTGGCCGATCTCACGCACCACGAAATCACCGACGTCCTGACAGCCTACCGTGCGCGTTATCTGGACCTGCGCAGGGATTCCCGCTTCCGCTACATGGTGCTCTTCAAAAACCACGGGCAGCGCGCCGGGGCGAACCTGCACCACTCACACAGCCAGTTGATCGCCGTGCCGGTGCTGCCGCCGGTGGCAGCCACCCAGCTCAAGGTGGCGCGCAACCATTTCATCACCAAGGAACGCTGCATATTCTGCGACTTGATCGCGTTCGAGCTGAACTGCGGCGAACGGGTGGTGCGGGAGTTTTCGAACTTCGTCACCCTGACCCCCTACGCCTCCAGTTCCCCTTTTGAACTGCGTTTATATCCCAAACGCCATAGCCATGACTTTGCCCTGATGAACGACGCACAACTGGCCGAGTTGGCAGTGGCGATGAAGGATATGCTGCTGAGGATCAAGAACGTGCTCCGCGATGCGTCCTACAACTTCATCCTCCACACCGCTCCCCCCATGCACCGGCGACCCGGCAAACCCACGCACTGGAACTCGCTGGAGCAGGACTATCACTGGCATATCGAACTGGTGCCGCGTTTGACCCAGGTGGCCGGATTCGAATGGGGCACCGGGTTCTACATCAATCCTACGTCTCCCGAAGATGCGGCGAGCTTCCTGCGCCAGGCAGAGGTATGAGGTGGCCCTGAAAACCGTTCTCGACAGCCTCTATGCGGCCCGTTCCGCCGCCCACCTGGCCAACGATCCGCTATCATTCTGCCACCGCTACGAAGCGCCGGCCGACCGGGAGGTGGCGGCCGTCATCGCCTCTGCCTTTGCCTATGGCGGGATCAAGATCATCCTGCGCACCTTGGAACGGATCTTCAGCGAGCTTGGTCCGTCGCCGCGCCTGTTTGTTGAACGTTTCGCCCCAAGGCAGGGATTGAGGACGTTCGCTGGCTTCAAACACCGCTTCAATGACGGGCGCGACCTGTGCGCCCTACTGTGGGCCTGCCGGCTGATGATCGAGGACGCAGGCGGCATCAACGCTTTTTTTATGCGCTTTCACGATCACAGGGCCCAGGATGTGACACAAGGCCTCGACGGCTATGCATCTGCCGTGCGCGGTATGGATTACCGGCCGATCTTCGGTATGAACGCCATCCCCGCCGACTCCTACTTCCCTTTTCTCTTCCCCGCCCCTGCCTCGGGCAGTGCCTGCAAGCGCCTCTGTATGTTCCTGCGCTGGGTGGTGCGCCCGGCCGACGGCATCGACCTGGGGATCTGGCAGGGGATCTACCCATCGCAACTGGTCATCCCGGTGGATACCCACATCAGCCGCATCTGCTCCTACCTCGGCTTTACCAGCAGGAAAAACGCCGACTGGCGGATGGCCCGGGAGATCACGAACGCGCTTAGGCTCCTCGACCCCCTTGATCCGGTGAAATACGACTTCTCCCTGGCCCACCTGGGCATCAGCGAGGGCTGCACGGGCAAAGACCGCCTGCATTGCCTGGACTGCGCCATCGCCGGAGTCTGTCCGCAGGCGGTCTCGCAGTGAGGGCAGTGAACCTAAAAGCATCTCATTCTTTTGGAAGACCCTTTAGGGCAATTTAAGCCAAAAACAATTGAGTAAGGGGATGTTGGAGGGTTCTAGGCAAAAAACACCCCGGCAACTAGGAGGGAAAGTTACCAGGGCAAATGAGGGTTCTTAGGAAACCCTCGCAATGATTTTTTCTGTAATTTTATTATACCAGACTGCTTGTGCCCTGGCAAGCATGAAAAACATCTAACCTTATGGTATCACATGTAAATATCTGTAAAGCATAGCAAACTAGTCAAGTTTGTTTTTTCGGGTTGCAGCCGGAATCGAAGGTTGGGCATTGCTGCGCCAGGGGGCAGCGGTCGCATAGCGGGCGGGTACGGCAAAAGGTCTTGCACTCCTCCACGATCAGGGCGTGGTACTCGTTGAACAGCAGGGCATCGCCGGGAAGATGCTCCATGAACATAAGGCGCGTCTCATCGTAGCCGGCTTTGGCAGGAAGCAGCCCCAGACGGTGAAGCAGGCGCCGGGTGTAGGCATCGACAACGAAAGTCGGCTTTTTACCGGCGTATAACAGGATCGCATCGCAGGTCTCCGGACCAATGCCGGCCACCTTCAGCAACTCTGTGCGCAGCGCGCGCCACTCCACGTTGAACATAACGTCCAGGGAGCCTCCGTGGCGCTCCCGGAGCCATTCCACAAAACCCTTGATCCTCTTGCTTTTGACGTTGTAGTAGCCGGCCGGCCGGATCAGTTCCGCAAGACGGCCGGCCGGGGTGGCCTCTATACCCTCTACGGTCAGCACGCCGGCTCCCTTCACGGCGCTGATGGCCTTTTCCACGTTTGTCCAGGCGGTGTTCTGGGTGAGGATCGCCCCGATGCAGACCTCGAAGGGAGTTTCGGCCGGCCACCAGAAACGTGGGCCGAAGCGCTCCAAGAGCAGGGAAAAGATCGCCTTGAGCCTTTCCCCGAGCGGGGAAAGGGATGCAGCGGTCGGAATCTTCATGGCGCTTGGAGCGATGCGGGCAGCCCCTCAGCCATGCTTGGGTAACGCAACCTGATGCCCAATCTCTCCAGCATGCGGGTATTGTCCACCACCCGCGACTCGCTCACGTAGGAGAACATCAGGGGGGACATGACATGGCGCGCCTCCTCCAGCGTCACTTGGGGCTGTCGGGGCATGCCCAGGACGTCGGCTGCGGCATTGAAATAGCTGGTCATGCTGCCGGGATGGCCATCGCTTATGTTGAAGATATCGCCGTCCCCCCCCTTTTCGGCCGCTGCCAGACAGACCTGCGCCAGGTCGTCGGCATGGATGCGGTTACTGGGGCCTGACTCCTCTTCCCGCAGGAGCGGCTGCCCCTGACTGATCTGCATGAGCGGCAGGCGGCCGGGGCCGTAGATGCCGCTGATCCTCAGGATGATCACCGCTACGCCGTGGGCCGCTCCGAACTCCCGAAAGGCAGCTTCGGCATCGAGCCGTCGCTTGCCCATGGCCGATGCCGGGGCGGTAGGCGAATCCTCTGTCACCATGCCGCCATTGGTCTCGCTGTAGACCGAGGTGGCGCTCAGGTAGACGATCTTCGCCGGGGGCGCCGACATGGCCAGGCGGGCGCAGAGATTCCTGGCCCGCGTATCGAATAGCCCGCCGCCCGGCGGCGGCACGCAGTACAGCAATATCCCGCCTGCAGCCGACTCCGGCATCGGTATTGCGCCCGGATCATCCAAAGTGGCGACAATCGTTTTGTACCCCGACTGTTCCAGCTCGTTGCCACGCTCCGCGGACCTGACCAGGCAGGTCGTAGCGTACCCCGATTCAAGGGCGAGGCGTGCGACGCGCCGGCCTATGTAGCCGCAGCCGGCGATGAAAATGCTTTTCATGGTTTTCGTCCAATCTTGGAAAATATTCGAAACGGATAAACAGGGTAACACCGACAGCTTCCATAATCCATCATGTGTTTTTTGTTTCCACCCGCGTCTATCTATTCATCGGCGCTTGCCAAGGATTTTAAAGTATTTCAGAACCGTGACGAGCACCTATGCACGAGGATGGAATCGAAGTGTTGACTTTTATCCTTGATCATACTTTCCGTCTGCGACTACTCACCAAAACTCCTTCGACCAGAGCAGCAACAGGCTGTTCCCTGCTACGCCGTTTCTGAGAATGCCGCTGTCGTAGGAGTATTCCAGATAGAGTGTTGAATTCCAGGGGAGTCCGGTGGTAAGCCCTACAGTAAGAATCTGGCCACGGCTCTCGCGGAACAGCAGGGGCCGGCAGGTGAGCACATCCCGGTTGGCCCAGGCAAGGGTTCCGCGCAGATGCAGATAAAGGAAAAACAAAAGCTCCCGCCGATACTCGGCCGTGCCGACAAAGTAATCCGACACCGGGAACTGGTTGAACTCCGCTCCGGGATAGGGGACACGAGCCAGGTCGTCGCTCTCGGTGGGAAACGGCCCGCCGATGCGGAATGCTGAAAACCTGTCCAGGCCGTTTTCGGCCGCGGCGCCGCCATAGACACTGAATATGAGCCGGTCGCGCTCCGAAAGCCCCGGCACCGGGGCGGCAGCTATCAGGTAGCCGGACAGCTTGACGAATTGCTGGGTCTCATCCTGTTTATAGAGTGCTCCCCCGTAATTGGCATCGGACCAATGGGCCCGGCTTTGCCACTCCGCATCCAGGCCGCCCGCCACCCCATTGTGCAACAGCTCCATGATATTGCGGCGCATCCCGTCGTAACGGACGCGCACGCGCACACCGTTGGTGGCGGTGTCAGGCGGCAACTTGACATCCGGCCCGGTGTCACCGGTGCGGAAGGAATAAAGGTAGCCCCCTTCATAAAAAAGCTGCAGTCGCAGGTCGTTATCCATCTGGAAAGGCGCGACCGGGAGCCGGTAACCCGCCCCGATCCAGGCGGATGCATCACCCCAGATGATACTGCTGGCCTTGACCTCCTTGCCGCCCACGATCTCCAACGACGGGAAAGGTATGGTCATATTCTCCAGGTGGGCCAGCAGTTCCAGTTTGTCGTATTTCAGGGCATGGTCGAACTCGTTGTAAAAGGCGCTGAACACGAGCCGGGTCCGGTAATTGTCGTTCTCCCGCCTCCAGTAGAGCGCGCCCATGGGGAGGGCATCCGAGTCGCCCAGGCCAGGCAGAAAGAGCGTTCCTCCCAAGGTCAGCGCCAGGATGTTGCGACGATCACGGACAGCGATATCTACTTTGGTCCCCAAAACACTCGTCGAGTAGGCTTCACCCGCCAGAGGCGTGGTATAGCTTGGCACGGCTGTTGGTCGCTCATCCCCGTGCAAAACCGGCTCGTCCCCCATGGCGCTTGTGCCCCGGAAGAAGAGGAGAATGAGCAGATGCAACGCAGCAATGCGACTCATGAGATGTCTGCGGCTCACTGGGATCATCGATACTAAATAGTATAGCAGGTAGCCGGCAATGCAAATAAAAAGGCCCCGTGCATGCCACGGGGCCTCGATATGACGCGATTTGCCTATAAGCTATTTAGGTTCGTCGAAGGTCAGCGCCGCCAACTTCTGGAAATACGCGAAGCGGTTGGCGGTAAAGACACTGGCCTTCTTCATCAGCGTGGCAGCAGCGTCAGGATTGCTCTTCTGGAGCACCTTCCAGCGATTCTCTCCGTAAGCAAATTCTTCGAGGGAGATAGTCGGCGCCTTGCTGTCCAGTTGCAGGGGATTTTTGTTCTCTTCGGCCAGAACCGGGTTGTACCGGTAAAGCGGCCAGTAGCCTGATTGCACGGCCTTTTTCTGCTCGTCCACCGCAGTCGTCATGTTGATGCCGTGGGCAATGCAGTGGGCGTAAGCGATGATCAGGGACGGCCCGTCAAAAGCCTCCGCCTCCAGCATTGCCTTGATGCACTGTGCCGGGTTGGAGAGTGCAACCGTGGCTACGTAGACCGAGCCGTAGGACATGGCCATCATGCCCAGATCTTTCTTGGCCACCGACTTGCCGCCGGCAGCGAATTGGGCCACTGCGCCAAGCGGGGTGGATTTGGAGGCCTGGCCGCCGGTGTTGGAGTAGACCTCCGTGTCCAGTACGATCAGGTTGACGTTCTTGCCAGAGGCTATGACGTGGTCCAAGCCTCCGTAACCGATATCGTAGGCCCAACCGTCGCCGCCGACGCACCAGACAGACTTCTTCACCAAGTAGTCGGCGATGGGGACCAGGAGACGCGCAGCCTGCTCCTTGCTCCCCTTGAGGGCCGCCTTCAACTTTTCGATGCGCCCGCGCTGTTCCTCGATTCCAGCCTGCGTGGACTGGTCAGCCCCGATGATCTCCTTGATCAGGCCGGCGCTGGAAGCAAAGGCCTTGCTGCCTGCAAGCTCGTTCAGATACTCCAGGGCGGATTTGTTGAACTGGTCCACGGCCATGCGCATGCCGAAGCCGAATTCTGCGTTGTCCTCAAACAGCGAGTTGGACCAGGCCGGACCTCGGCCGTCGGCTCTCTGGGCCCATGGGGTGGTGGGGAGGTTGCCGCCGTAGATGGAGGTGCAGCCGGTTGCGTTGGCAATCAGCATGCGGTCGCCGAACAGCTGGGAGAGCAGCTTGAGATAGGGAGTCTCGCCGCAGCCGGCGCAGGCTCCGGAGAACTCGAACAGCGGGCGTACAAGCTGGTTGCTGCGCAGGGACTCCAGTTTGACCTGGGTCGGATCCACGTCGGGCAGCTTGAGGAAAAAGTCGAAGTTCTCGGCTTCCAGGGCGCGCAGGGGAGGCTGGAAATGCATGTCCAGCGCCTTGTGATCGGGATTCTGCTTATCCTTGGCCGGGCAGTTGTAGGCGCAGACGCCGCAGCCTGTGCAATCCTCCGGGGCCACCTGAACGGTAAACTTCTTGCCGACCATCTCGGGGATCTTGCAATCCACGGATTTGAAGCTTGCCGGGGCGTCCTTGAGCAGTTCGGTGTCATAGGTCTTCATGCGCACCACCGCGTGAGGGCAGACAAACGAGCAGATGCCGCATTGGATGCAGATCTTTTCGTCCCATACAGGGATGTCGATGGCGATGTTGCGCTTCTCGTACTGGGAGGTGGCGGTAGGGAAGGTACCATCAACCGGCATCTTGGAAACCGGCAGGTCGTCGCCCAGACCGGCCACGATCACCCCGGTGACCTGCTTGACGAATTTGGGCGCCTTGGCGGAAACGGCAGCGGCCATCTTCAGCTTGCTGGTGGCCTTGGAGGGGGTATTCACCTCGTAGAAATTGTTCAGGCCGGCGTCCACCGCCTTGTAGTTCATTTCCAGCACCTTTTCGCCGGCTTTTCCGTAGCTCTTCTTGATGGCGCCCTTGATGGACTCGATGGCGGTCTTGAGCGGAATGATGTTGGATATCTTGAAAAATGAAGTCTGCATGATCACGTTGATGCGGGGTCCCAGGCCGATCTCGTTGCCCAGCTTTACGCCGTCGATCACGTAGAACTTGAGCTTCCTGTCGATGATCTGCTGTTGCACCTCCTTCGGAATGCGGTCCCAGACCTCGTCGTGCTCGAAGGGAGCGTTGAGCAGGAAGGTTGCCCCTTTCTTGGCCTTGGAAAGCATGTCGTACTTTTCCAGGAAGGAGAAGTTATGGCAGGCCACGAAATCGGCCTCCTGCACCAGGTAGGGTGCGCGGATCGGCTTCTTGCCGAAGCGGAGGTGCGACGTGGTCATGGAGCCGGCCTTCTTGGAGTCGTAGACGAAGTAGGCCTGGGCGTTGTTGTTGGTTTCCTCGCCGATGATCTTGATGGAGTTCTTGTTGGCGCCCACGGTGCCGTCCGACCCGAGGCCGTAGAACATGGCCTGGTAAACCCCGTCCATGGGGTTCTTGTAGCTTTTGTCCACCTTCAGGCTGCAATTGGTGACATCCTCCTCAATACCGACCACGTAATGGTTTTTGGGGGACTTGGACTTGAGATTGTCGAACACGGCCTTGGCCATGGCAGGGTCGAACTCCTTGGAACCTAAGCCGTAACGGCCGCCAACGATGACCGGGTACTCCTTGAAGGAGACTTTTTTCTCGGCCATTGCCTCGCCGATGGCGGTGCGCACATCGAGGTAAAGCGGCTCGCCAAGCGAGCCCGGCTCTTTGGTGCGGTCGAGCACGGCGATCTTCTTGACTGTCTTGGGCAGGGCCTTGATGAAGGCATTCAGCGGGAAGGGGCGATAGAGGCGAATCTTGACGACGCCGACCTTCTCACCGGTCTTGACCAGATTCTCGACGGTTTCCTGCACCACGTCGGCGCCAGAGCCCATCACGATCACCACGCGCTCCGCATCCTTGGCCCCCACGTAGTCGACCAGCTTGTACTTGCGGCCGGTCAGCTTGGCGAATTTGCCCATTTCCTCCTGGACGATGTCGATACATTTGGGATAAAAGGGATTGACCGTTTCACGCCCCTGGAAGTAGACGTCCGGATTCTGGGCAGTGCCGCGCATCACCGGATGGTCCGGGCACAGCCCGCGTCCCTTGTGCTCGGCGATCAGCTTTTCGTCCAGCATGGACCGCATATCACCGAAGGTAAGTTCCTCGACCTTGAGAACCTCGTGGGAAGTGCGGAAACCGTCAAAATAATGAAGGAACGGCACCCTGGAACGCAACGTTGCCGACTGGGATATCAAGGCGAAATCCATCGTCTCCTGAACGTTGTTGGAACAGAGCATGGCCCAGCCGGTGGAGCGGCAGGACATGACGTCGGAGTGGTCGCCGAAGATCGACAGGGCCTGGGCCGCAATGGCGCGGGCCGAGACGTGGAACACGGTGGAGGTCAGTTCGCCGGCAATCTTGAACATGTTGGGGATCATCAGCAAGAGCCCCTGGCTGGCGGTGAAGGTGGTGGTCAACGCCCCGGCCTGCAATGCTCCGTGGACCGCACCGGCGGCGCCACCCTCGGACTGCATCTCCACCACGGCAGGGATGTTGCCCCAGATGTTTCTCTCACCTGCGGCGCTCTTGGCATCTGATATCTCCCCCATCACCGATGACGGGGTAATCGGATAGATTGCAATGACCTCGTTGGTGGCGTGGGCCACATGGGCGGCGGCCGTATTGCCGTCGATGGTTACCATTTTTCTGCTCATTGATTCCTCCTGTTTGTGGTGATCCTGAATATTGGCTCAAACCGAAGCATTTTCTCTTTTGCTGCCTACAGCTCGTTTCGCCCCTGGAGCGCCCACTGGACCGTGGCCGCGTCGACGAATTCAATATCGCTCCCAAGCGGGATGCCGTGGGCCAGGCGCGTTACCTTCACACCGTGCGGTTTGAGCGCCTTGGTCAGGTAGAGGGCTGTCGCCTCCCCCTCGACCGTGAAATTTGTGGCCACAACCACCTCGCCTACGCCGCCGCGTCCGACGCGTTCCAAAAGCTCGGCGATCCGCAGGTCGGAAGGGCCGATCCCTCCCAACGGCGAGATCGCTCCCTCCAGAACATGGTACACACCATGGTAGGCGTTACTCCGTTCCAGCGCCATCAGGTCCTGGGAGTTCTCCACCACGCAGATCGTGCCGGCATCGCGGTTGCCGGCGCAAATGGCGCATGGGTCATCCTCGGTAACGGCAAAACAGGTGGAACAGGCACGCACCCTGTTGCGGACCTCTTGAAGGGATTCCGCAAGCGCCGTCAGGTTATGGGGAGCCTTGAGCAGATGGAACGCCAACCGCAGGGCCGTGCGCTCCCCAATACCGGGCAGCTTCTTCAACTCTCCAACCAAACGCATCAATGAGGAAGATTTTGTTAACATATTTTCCGACACAAATAAAACATTTTTTTATAATTATAGCACGGGTAAAAAATGTGCTCCCCGTCATGGAACGGGCCGGTCAACAACCGAATACCGTGGAGGAGCACATAATAACGACCTTAACACCCGCAAAAACATGATAGCGCACTTTACCCTGTACGCCATCAACTATTAGCCGAACTAAAACTTTATCAAAACTAAATGTTCTGAAAAACGTCAACGGCATCATAGTTACGGCAACATCCCGAAAAGACTAGAAAAGCCCCGGAATATTCATGCCGCCAGTGATCTTGGACATCTCTTCGGAGATCTCGCCGTGGACCTTTTTCATTGCCTCGTTGACCGCAGCGGTGATGAGATCTTGCAGCATTTCCACATCATTCGGATCAACAGCTTCTTTTTTTATCGAAAGTGAAATTATTTCGTTCTTGCCGTTGACCTGGACGTTTACCGCTCCACCGCCTGAGGACGCTTCGGCCGTACGCTGGCTCGCTTCTTCCTGAAGTTTCGCCATCTTCTGCTGAATCATCTGCGCCTGTTTCATGATGCTTGCCAAACCTTTAGACATCTGTCCCTCCCTGGGCATGAAATATGTTTTGATCCCGCTTCCAACTCAAGGCGCTATCTCCGTCGGCCCGTCTTCGGGCTTCTCAAACGTACTGCTCATACGGTATTCGCAGCCTCAATCCTTGCCGTCTTGATTTCACCCTTGATTTGAAATCGGTATAAAACCTGGTTATAGACTTCTTGTCACGCCTTGCGGATCTCCGTGACAATTCCGCCGAATATCCGTGCCGCTTCGTTTATAAGCGGATGCTCGGCAACCTCCCGTCTCAGATCTTCCATCAGGCGTTCATTATCGCTCTTTTTTTTTTCCGCCAACGACTGGGGTGGTTCACCGGTTTCTGGCGTGATCGCCTTGACCCTGATCACCGTTTCATGCCCGCTGAACTCTCGTGCCAATGTCCGGATCTCGGCGATGAAATCCGCGTCCTGGGCCATATTCAGATAATATCCGACCGGAAAACCGATTTCCATCTGCCCCTGCTCCAGCTTGAGAGGGCTGCCGTGTTCCAGCACCGACCCGTTGGCCGGACGTTTTTCCACGCAGAAAGCCACGAAACGCTCCCAGTCGGCATACCCCCCCAGAGGCTCCGGCCTCTGAGGCGGCTGTGACGGTGGCGTGGCGACCTGACGCGGCGACTGTTCGCGGCGGGAGGGTTCGGGGCGCTCCACCGGTGCGGCGGGAGTTGTCGCCCGGGCGGCATCCCAGGGGAGGACCGGGGTATGGACCGCACCGGTTTCAAGCGCCTTAAGCTTCTCCAGAACGTCCTGGATCGGGATGACCGGTACGAGGGTAGCCGTCTTGAGCAGCGCCATCTCCAGGATCAGGCGGGGGAAGGTGGCATATGCCATCTCTGTTTCCGCCTTCAGGAGGAGGGTCAGGCGGCGCTGAATCTCCTGGGCCGAAAAGCCCTCCCCCTGGCGGCGCAGCTCTTCAAGCTCCGCCTCGGCCAGGTCAAGGATCTCCCCTGGACTCTTCACAGAGCGGATCACCAGGAGATTGCGGAAGTGATCGATCATCTCCTGGCAAAATTGACGCATGTTGTAGCCGACCCCGTCCACCCGTTTGATGCCGGCCAGCACCCCCTGGGTATCGCCGGCAAAGACCGCCCCGGAGATATCGGCCAGCAGGCGGCGATCGACGGCCCCGATCATGGTGGCCACATCCTCGTCGCTGACGCTGTTGCCGCAAAAAGCCAGCACCTGGTCGAAGACCGACAGGGAGTCCCGCATGCTGCCGTCGCCTTTGCGGGCGATCATGGCCAGGGCGGCGTCACTGATGGAGATACCCTCCTCGCCTGCGATAAAGCGCAGACGCTCGATCAGTTTCGGCATGAGGATGCGTTTGAAATCGAAACGCTGGCAGCGGGAGAGGATAGTGACCGGGACCTTGTGGGGTTCAGTGGTGGCAAAGATGAATTTCACATGGGCCGGCGGTTCCTCCAGGGTTTTCAGCAGGGCGTTGAAGGCGCTGGTGGAGAGCATGTGAACTTCGTCGATGATGAAAATCTTGTAACGGCTGTGGGAAGGGAGATACTTGATGTTGTCGCGCAGGTCGCGGACATCGTCCACACCGGTATTGGATGCGCCGTCGATCTCGAAGACATCGGTGGAGGTGCCTTCGGTGATCTCCTTGCAGACAGGGCAGGCATTGCACGGCTCGGTGGTCATGCCCTGCTCGCAGTTGAGCGCCTTGGCCAGGATGCGGGCCGAGCTCGTCTTGCCGACGCCGCGGGCACCGGTGAACAGGAAGGCATGGGCCACCCGGCCGATGTCGATGGCGTTTTGCAGCGTCCTGCTGACATGCTCCTGGCCGGTCAGCGCTGAGAAGGTCTGGGGACGATATTTGCGGGCGAGAACTACGTAGGACAAAGGGGCGTTACCTCACAAGGGCTGCGTTCGGAGGTCATGAGTGTTGCCGGCGGGACTGCTTTCACTGCGGCCCGAACCAGGGATCAAGGCCCCCGCAACCTGTTTGCAGGCGCATATGATAGCCGGGCTTACCCACGGCACACGGCGGGAGCCGCTGCCGTTGCTTCCTTCCGGACCTGGCGGAGTTCACGGCGTGCCGTTGCGTGGGGCCCGGCTATCATATGCGCCTGCAAGCGGGAATATGCAAAACAGGGTGTTTTTCCGGCTGCAAAGATTTATAAATCTATCATGTCAACCCGGCTTTGTCAAAACGATTTCACCGGTCCAACAGGACGGATGGCCTGGGAAAAGAGCGCAGCAAGGGAGAATAAGCGGGCAGTCGCATCAGGAGGGTTTTTCCGGTTTATCCTGCAACAGGGGGATGATCACGACCCTGATCCTGCCCTTGCCCCACAAGCCGATCTTTTTGGCTGCCGCGCGTGACAGGTCGATGAAGTTGAAGGACTTCTTGGCACAACGATCATTGATCGTAACATGGACCGCCTGGCTGGTGACCGGGTTGACGACCCGCACCACGGTACCCAGCGGCAGGCTGTTATGGGCAGCGGTCAGTTTGTCCGGGTGATAGCGGTGGCCCGACGTGGTTCTGCGCCCTTCAAGGCTCGTGGCGTAATAGGAGGCGAACCCTTCCATGGGATCCAGAGGGCTGCTCTTGAGAATAAGATCTTCGAGCATCTCCTCCAGCTTTGCGGGCTCCGCCCCGCCGGCTGCGGCTGGCCTGGCGGCGGCAAGCGCCAGCAGGAGCAGTGCCCCGGCAGCAAACATAGGTAAGGATTTGTGTCCTGTCATAACGAAATCTCCGTACGATGTTTTATACAATAGAACAACCGACAAGTCAAGCGCCGGCCAAAACCTACCTGGTTATGTATTCGCCGATACCCTCCCTGAACCCCTTCGGCTCAAACCCAAAGGTCTCTTTCCAGCGGCCGTCGCAGATAGCCTCCTCCACCAGCATCTGCAACTGGTCCATGGTTATGGGGAATTGGGGAAGTCCCTGCATGAGCGGAATGACCAGCTTCATCAACCCCAGCGGCAGGCGGGGTTTGAGCGGTGGGGACTTGCCCATGGCAGCGGCTACGGCGTCCAGCAGCTCCACATACGTCAGGCGGTCGTTGCCGCACAACTCGTAGCATTGGCCGATGGTCGCGGGCATCTCAAGAGCCAGGGCCAGGCAACGGGCCACATCGCCGGCATGGACAGGCTGGAGACGGTACGCCCCGCTGCCGATGACCGGCACCGCAGGCGCCAGGCGCAGTTGGCTCGCAAGCATGGTAATGAAGGCATCCTGCGGTCCGAAGATCAGGGAGGGGCGCAGGATGGTCCATTCGAGGCCGCTGTTTCGCACCAACTCCTCTGCCCGGAACTTGGTCCTGTGGTAGCGGGAAACGGCATTAGGCCTCGTCCCCAAGGCAGACATCTGCACGTAGCGCCGGATGCCGGAGATTTTGGCGGCAGCCAGAAGGTTGGCTGTGGCCTGAACATGCAGCCGCTCGAAGGTTATGCCTTTCGAGTGGAACTCACGGATAATCCCCACAAGGTTTACCACCGCGCCGCATCCGTCAAGGCCCTGCTGAAAGCTCTCCAAGCGGGTGACATCCCCTTCAACCTGTTCGAGCCCAACCGAAGCCGCACTGCGCCGATGCACCAGCAAGCGCACTTGGTGCCCCCGGCCAAGCAGTTCTCGGACAACGTGAGCACCGACAAAACCGGTTCCACCTGCGATGAAGATCTTCATTGCACCCTCCTGGACTCAGCGCCAGCTTAACTACCGACGCAAACATTGTAACAGGCTCGCCGGGATTTTCAACCAACGCGGCTGTAAATCGTGGAAACGACCGCACAGGACACTAACGCCGCCGCAGAATCAGGTCGGCTACTACCGGACGGTGGTCGGAGGCTTCGCCGGTGCCGGTCCGGCATCGCCGCGACTGAAGCTGCGAACTCATCATGATATGGTCGATCCGCATCCAGGAAAGATTGAAACCCGGCACCCTGTGTTGCAGCAGAAAATGGCCGTAGGTGTAGCCATATCCCGTCCCCCCCTCGGCAAAGGCATCGTGTAGCCCGGCACTCCTTAGCGCTGCACACACTTGGGAAGCATCGGGCGAGTTGAGGTCGCCGGCAACGATAACCGGCCCCTGTTCCTGACGGATATCATCCTGTAACTGACCCACCTGGGTAAGGCGCGCCTCCACATTATTCTCAAACTGCTGGATGGCCTTAGGCAGATACCATGGGCTCCTCCTCGTCGCCCTGAAGGCGTTCAGTCCCCACCTGGGGGTCTCGAGATGGACATTGTACAGGGCGACAGATGTAACTCCGACCTGCACGCGGGTCCGTACGCAGGTGTGTTCCTCGCCGGGAAAGGCAATCTTCAGGACCTGCAATTCGCCCAGGGGAAGCCTGCTCGCGATGATGTATTGCCCGTTGGAGCGGACGTTCCACGTGCCGAAAAACTCCCCCAGGGGGCCGTTCAGCCCTCCCTCGGCGTCCTGGAGAAGGACGACGGCAGGGTTGTTTTGGTTGATATCGTGCAGGAGCGCCTGGGTTGCCAATCTGCCGTGGGTGCCGTACTTGACGTTCCAGGTCATTATCCGAAGCGGCAGGCTTCCCGGCGATTCCTGGGCCTCGGGCACAGATCCGCAGAACCCCATGAGCGGCCCTGCAACCCAGACCATGCCGAGCAATGGCGCCCAGATCCACCGCCTGGCCTTTGCGAGTGTGACGACGGCCAGAAACATTCCTGGAAGCGCCCATACCGCCTGGGGCAGGTAAAGATTCAACGCCCCGAACCACCAGCGGTCTGCGCCGAGCGTGTTGACGATCGTCAGCGCCACGAGGATCATGCCATAGGCGACGATCAGGCAGAGTAGCCATGCTGGAGTCTTGCGGAGGGGCTTGTCCGGCATTTTACGATTCCATCCTTCAAGGCATTTCATTGTGACTATCTCATACCTATTCCAATTCCAGGATTCAATCAAGGCGACGAGGGTTGAGGCGTAAAAGCCCCACGGATTGTACGCTGGGGAGCCGAAGACAACCAACGCCGGTAGCGCCTTGATCAGGGCCTGAGAAGGGTCTCCCCCCACAACCGTTCACGAAGCCCGGAACTCCGTACGGTTCTCCGCTCCACCGTGCAGCGAAAGACCTCCTCGGTACCCCAGATCTCCACATGAGATCTGGCTCTGGTAAGTGCAGTGTAGAGCAGTTCCCTGCTGAGCACTTCCGATACACATTCCGGCATGATCAGGAGCACCCTGTCGTATTCCGACCCCTGGCTCTTGTGGAC
>Ga0316217_10003278_pt1 | contig 18614 bp, 16 predicted proteins | sample 1anoAmetaG_FD_203633 | JGI IMG/M metagenome (GOLD analysis project Ga0316217, IMG submission 203633) | Freshwater microbial communities from Trout Bog Lake, Wisconsin, USA - 1anoA | ecosystem: Environmental > Aquatic > Freshwater > Lake > Hypolimnion/Profundal zone | place: USA: Wisconsin...
TTCTGGTACTGTATTCTGACTGGTATTACATTTTACATGACCTCAAAATTATTTTCCGAGCTCGGCCTGTCCGCCGAAGTTCTGCAAGCCGTCAAGAAACTGGGCTTTGAACAGGCCTCGCCGATTCAGGCCGAGGCCATCCCCGTGCTGCTGGCGGGTAAGGACGTCGTCGGCCAGTCCATGACCGGCTCTGGAAAAACCGCGGCGTTTGGCATTCCCGCGGTGGAGAAAGTGGACCCGGCCAAGCGCGAGGTGCAGGTGTTGATCCTTTGTCCCACGCGGGAACTGGCGGTGCAGGTTTCCGAGGAAATCCACAAGCTTGCCTTGTTCAAACGCGGCATCCATGCGCTGCCGATTTACGGCGGGCAATCCTACGAACGCCAGTTTTTCGGACTGAAACAGGGGGCGCAAATTGTCATCGGCACGCCGGGGCGCGTCATGGACCACATGCGGCGCGGGACGCTGCGGCTGGATACGGTGAAAATGGCGATTCTCGACGAGGCGGATGTGATGCTCAACATGGGTTTTCGCGAGGACATCGAGTTGATTTTGCAGTCCGTGCCGGCGACCCGGCAGACAGTCTTCTTTTCTGCCACGATGCCCAAACCGATCCGCGACTTGATTGAAAAGTATTCGCACGAGCCGCAGTCGGTGAAGATTGAGCAGAAGGCGATGACCGTGCCGACGGTGGAACAGGTGTATTTCGAAGTGGATCGCCGGCACAAGATGGAACTGCTCACGCGGCTGATTGATTTGCATGATTTCAAGCTGGGCATCGTTTTCTGCAATACCAAGCGCATGGTGGATGATCTGGTGGATCACCTGGAAGCCGCGGGTTATCAGGCCGACCGCCTGCATGGCGACATGTCGCAGAACATGCGCGACCGGGTGATGAACAAATTCCGCCAGTCCGGCCTGGAATTCCTGGTGGCCACGGACGTCGCGGCGCGTGGTATTGACGTGGACGACGTGGAAGTGGTTTTCAATTACGATCTCCCCTACGATGTCGAGGATTATTTGCATCGCATCGGGCGTACGGGCCGGGTGGGCCGCAGCGGAATGGCGATTTCGCTGGTGCCCTACCGCGAGCTGTTTCAGATTCGCAATATCGAACGTTTCACCAACGCCCGCATTCAGCGTGGAAAAGTCCCGACGGTGGATGAGGTATCTGAGGCGCGCGAAAACGTCTTCCTGGACAAACTCCGCACCCAGCTCACGACCGGCGAATACACCAACTACGAGCACCTGCTGGAACGGTTGCTGCAAGAGGGATTCAGTTCCACGAACATCGCCTCGGCGTTGATTCATCAGTTGCAAAGCGGCGAGGCTGCCAAAGCCGCGCCGCACGCCGAAGAATCCGAGCGCCCGCCGAGGGAAGATCGTTCGGGACGCTTTGACGACCGGCGCGAGCGGGCGCCTTATGGCGACGATCGCCGGGGCCGCTTCGATGACCGGCGCGAACGCGCTCCCCGGGACGATCGCCCGCCGCGTTTTGAGGATCGCCGCGCCGAACGTCCTCCGCGTGCCGGAGCGCCGGCCTCTGGTGCGGCTCGTTCCCCAGCGTTGCCCCGTCCGGCTACTGCCCTCCGCTCGCCGGCGCGGGAGAAGGTGGTCAAACCGGGAATCAAGACCGTTGAGGTGAAACCAACCCCGGTTGAGCAGGCGGTGGGCAACCAGGCTGAGGTTCTGCGCCCGATGGCGGTTGAAGGGGAAAACCAACCCATTCCCGCGCCCGCAGTCGCGGCCCCGCCCTCGGAAGCAAAAGCGGCCGCGGAAAAAACGTATTCCGACGCCGAGATTCTGTCCTCGATAAAACCGCCGGAGCCCAAGCTCGAATCGAAATTATTCATCAAGCCCAAATCCGCGCCCGCCGCGGCCAAACCGAAAGCCAGCCGGGCCACGCCCGAAGGCCAGACGCGGCTCTGGATCAACTTGGGTGAGACGCAAGGCATCAAGCCGATAGACATCGTAAACGCGGTTGCCGGCGAAACCGGCCTGCCGGGCAAAGTGGTTGGCACCGTGGACGTGCGCGAGAAGCACCTCTTTGTGGACGTGGCCAGCGAACATGCCAACGGCATCATCGCCAAAATGAACCGCGCCCAAATCCAAGGGCACAAGGTGAAAGTAAAACTGGCGTGAACCTGAATCGGGGCGCGGACAGCTTGTCCGCGCGTTCCCTTCCGAAGCGGGCAACTGGCGGACAAGCTGTCCGCACCCCGAACAAGATATGACCGAACCAACTCCATTCCAGCCCGGTGATTCCTCCCAACCGGGCGAATCCGCAAATCCTGGCGATTCTTCCCAACCCATCGAGCCCTCCCAAGCTGTCGAGCCGGTTCATCCGGTTGAGCGGCTGTTTCCCTTCGTACTCAAAACCCGCTCGCTGGTGGCCGGGCGCAACGCCCTGCGCGCCAACAAGGGCAAGCTGCATTTCGTGCTCATCACCACGGACATCGGGGAGGCCAACCGCGACGAGGTGTTGAACGATTTCAAACATTACCCCGTCGTGCAGTATTTCGCGGCGGCGGATTTGGAAAGGTTGTTTCACGTCAAAGGCGCCAAGGCCATCGGCTTCATGAAATCCGGCCTCGCGCAGTCCATTTACGCCGAGCTCAAGGAGCATCGCATCAACCGGCCTTTCGTTCCCGTGAAGCCGCCTGAATCGCCTCGAGTTCTTCCCGGCAAAGATACGTGACGGTGATATTGCCTGATGAGCGGGTCGGACGAGGCCATAGCAAGGCCGTGTGCCTGCGCCTGGCAAATCAGCATCCGGTCAAAGGGATCGCGATGCAGAGCGGGGAGTGCGCCCAACTGCGCGACAGCGGTTTCATCCAATGCCAGCGGAGCGATAAGATGATTTTCGCGTTGCGATGGGATAAATTGCCCGGGTGGCTGTGGCAGCGGCAATTTGCCGAGGCTGTATTTGACAGAGATTTCCCAGAACGAAACGGCGCTCAAAAAGACCTGATTGTTGGGGTCGCGTATCGCAGCGGAAACGGTGGTGGACAATTTCGCGTCGCCGGACAGAAGCCAGAGAAATTCGCAGGTGTCCAGCAGGATTTTCATTTGCCTGCAAACGTCTGCATAACGTCCTCCGGCAGCGGGTCGTTGAAGTCCTCCGGCACGGTGAACAGGCCTTGAGCGAGACCGATGGGGCGAAGTTGCGGCATCGGTGCCAAGTCGAGGATGGTGAGCAGGCCGGAGGCCTTTTCCGGCAGACTCTCCGCACCTTTGGCCAGAACGTGTCCATGGTCAAACTCTGCTTCAACGGTCAGGAAACTCATGGCCAGAAATTACCCTTCCATCCGGCTACCCGCAAGCGGTGATTTCTAAAGACTTAAACGCCCGTGGCTGTCTTGATCGCCTCCAACTCCTCCCAGCGGGCATAGAGCTTGGCAACTTTTTCCTTCGTGGCCTCCAACTCGGCAGTGAGGTCATTTACTTTCGTCGCATTTTTCCGAAAAAACTCCGGGTCGGCGAACAGCCCTTCGATGCGGGCAATTTCCGCCTCGGCCGCGTGAATCTGCGCTTCCATGCCTTCCAGTTCGCGCTGTTCCTTGAACGAGAGCTTGCGGGGCTTCGTTTTGCGCGTGGCGGCATCCCGGGCGAGCGCCGCTGATTTGTTCATTGCTAAAATAGCGGCGCTCTGCCGAGAAGCCGCTACGGCGGCTTTTTCCTTCTTCTCCAGATAATAATCGTAGTCGCCGACGCTGTGATGAATCCGGCCGTCGCCTTCAAACGCCAGAATGTCGGTACACACGCGGTTGAGAAAATAACGGTCATGGCTGACCACGCAAACCACGCCGGGAAAGGCCGTCAAGGCCTCCTCCAGCACGCGCAGGGTGGGGAGGTCCAAATCATTGGTCGGCTCGTCGAGAATCAGGAAATTGCCGCCGCTTTTCAAGATGCGCGCCAGCAGCAGCCGGCTGCGCTCGCCGCCGGACAGCTTTTTAACCTGCGTCAGGATGCGGTCATCCGCAAAGAGAAACCGCTTCAGATAAGAGCGCACGGACAATTTCGCGTCGCCCCATTGCACGAACTCCGTGCCGTCGGCCACTTCATCCAGCACCGTGCGCTCCTCGTTTAATTGCAGGCGCGCCTGGTCCACGTAGTTGAACTTCGTCAACTGCCCGATTTTCACCGTGCCCTCTGTGGGCGCGAGCTGGCCGATCAGGATGCGCAACAGGGTGGTTTTGCCCAAGCCGTTGCGGCCGCAGATCCCGGCGCGGCGACCGTTTTCAAAGGTGAAATTGAAGCCGGAGAATAATTTCTTCCCGGCGATTTCCATGCCCAGCCCGCTGACTTCCACCGTGCGGTTGCCGAGTTGCGGCGGGGGCGGAATGACCAATTCCACGTCTTCCTCGATCACTGGCCCTTCCTTCGCCGCCTCGTCGTAATAGCGCTCGAAACGGTCTTTCTGTTTGCTGCGCTGGGCGCGCGGACCCTGGCGCACCCAGGCCAGCTCCTTTTTTAGGAACATTTGGCGCTTGTGCTCGATCACCGCGTCGGCGGACTGGCGCTCGGCCTTGTCCAACAGGTAATCGGTGTAATTGCCGCGATGCGAAAAGAACTTGCCGTCGCACAGTTCCAAGATGCTGGAGGCCACCCGGTCGAGAAAATAGCGGTCGTGCGTGACCACGAGAAACGTGCCGCCAAAATTCTCCAGAAATTCCGCAACCCACTCGATGGATTCCGGGTCGAGATGATTCGTGGGCTCATCCAGCATCAAAAAATCCGGGCGCGAAACGATCGCGCGGCACATCGCCACCCGCCGCTTCTCGCCGCCGGAAAGGGAATCAATGCTGCGTCCGCCGGGAGGACAATTCAGGTGGGCCATGGCCACTTCGATGCGCCGGTCCACGGTCCAGCCATCCAGCGTCTGGATGCGCTGCTCCAGCTCCTCGTGCCGCTTGGAGTCGTGCGGCAGCGACTCGAATTCCACGATCAGATCCTGCACATGCCGCGCGCCGTCCCGGATGTTGTCATGCACATTCTTGGTGGCATCCAGCATGAAATCCTGCGGCAGATAACTGGCCACGAGGTCGTGCTGGCGCGAAACTTCACCCTGATCGGGCGCGAGCAGCCCCGCCAGGATCTTCAGGAACGTTGTCTTGCCGCAGCCATTACGTCCGACCAGGCCGATGCGGTCGCCCTCCTGGATACCGAGCGTGACGTCGTCAAGAATCGCGCGCTCGTTATAGCGCACGGTGACTTCGGAGACCGAAATGATGGTGGACATGCCGATTTTAGGATAGGCGAAGCGGGTGGCCGAGTCGAAGTCAAAGTCGTGATTTTATCCCCAGCTCGCATCCCTGAGCGCGGGCAACGCCGAACTGCGGACTCTTTTCCTCCCGCGGACCTTCCGCCCGCCAGGCAAGTCATGGCGCGAGGCGCTCCAATTTCCAGGAATTGTCCGCTTGTCGGGAATAGCTGAACCGGTCATGCAACCGGCTGGGCCGCCCCTGCCAGAATTCCATGCGCTCCGGTTTCAAGACATAGCCGCCCCAGTTGGGCGGCAGCGGGACTTCGCCAGGAAACTGCTTCTCCAGCTCGCGCCACTTGGCCTCCAAAAAGGCGCGATCCGGCACCGGTTCGCTCTGGTTGGATGCCCACGCGCCAATGCGGCTGCCGCGCGGACGGGTTTTGAAATAGCGATCCGATTCCGCCACCGGCAATTTTGTCACCGTTCCCGCCACGCACACCTGCCGTTCCAAATCCGGCCAGAAAAACGTCAGCGCCCCTTGAGGATTTTCCGTCAGTTCCCGGCCCTTGCGGCTGTCATAGTTGGTGAAAAAAACAAAGCCCCGTTCGTCCACCGATTTCAGCAACACGGTGCGCGTCGAAGGTTTCCCGGTGGGACTCGCCGTGGCCAGGGTCATGGCGTTGATGTCCGGCGGCCGATGATTGCGGATGGCGCTCCAGAGCTTGAACAGCGCAATGCCGATTTTGCGCCAGCGGCTTTGCGCGTCTTCGCCGGCGGCGGCGCGAAACCAGGCTTCAAACTGGCCAATGGGATTGGCCTCCAGTGTCCCGCGGTCAAGCGCCCCGCGCCGGTAATCCTCGCGGAAATCGGACAGGTTCATGTCACATGGTGCGGAACGCCGTCAGGCCCAGGATGAGGACGAACATTGCGAAGGCTAACCGCACCGCGCTCAACCCCCGCGTGCGGGCCTCGGTGGCCGTCGCCCAAGCGATGAAGTCGCGCAATTTCCACGGTGTGACGGTGAACCAGATGCCCGCCACGACGAGCACATACGCCCAGCCCTGGATGACCAGCACGAACGGCGACTGGCCCAAATGCGGGCGTCCGGCATCCACCATGAATTTGCCCAGCAGCAGCAGGACCACCGCCAGTCCGCGCACGGCCAGAAAATCCTGGACAAACACGCAGGACAACACGCCCACGGCGACAAAGCCGGCCATCATGTAGGGTTTGAACGCGGAAAAATCCGCAATGGGTTCCTGGTTGACGTTCCAGACAAACCACGCCGTGCCGAGCAGCATTAGCACGATGCCGAGCGGCAGGTTGCGGGGGAATTTCTTCGCGGCGGCGGCGAGTTGCGCCGGCCGCGCGAGGCCGACCACCTGTGGCAAACCCATGCCCACCCCGAGCAAAATGGACAAAAGCGACAATTTCATTCCGCTGATTAAACCATGAACGCACCCCGATGGACACGAAGAAAATGAAGCTTTTTAGGTTGGCTTTCGCCGCGGATTATGCTTTCCTTTCCGTTCATGAAACATTTGCGTTTGACAATTTTGACGGTGGGCCTGCTGGCCGCCATGTCGTTATCCGCCGCCCCAACCGATCTGGCCAGCGTGGACATCAACAAAATCCTCAACGGCTATTGGAAAACCAAACAAGCCAGCGCGGCCTTGGAAAATCACCTTTCGGTGGTGCGCAAGGAATTGAAGGACGTGGCCGAAGACATTGACAAGGCGAAGACGGATTACAAGCAAATGCTCGACCAGGCCAACGACCCGGCCATCTCCGCCGATGAACGCGATAAACGCAGGCAATCGGCCGCCACCAAAGCCAAGGAGATCAACGATGCCCAAATCAAGCTGGAACAGGAGCAGCGGCGGGACGAGGCGCAGCTTGATGACGAGAAGCAGCGCATGCTCCGCAATCTTCGGACCGACATCCAGAAAGCGGTGAACGACAAGGTCAAGGCTGGCGGATATACCTTGGTGGTGAACGCGGCCAACACCGATGCCTTTGTTTACGTCAGTCCGCAAACCGACATCACCGAAGAGGTGCTGAAGCAATTGAACGCCGGAGCGCCGATTGACCTCACCAAACCGGCCAGCGCCGCGGCGAGCAATGTGAGCACGAATTTGCCGAAATAAACCCTGCGCTCCTCGGCGGCCACTTTGAAAGCATTTCGTGCTTGCCACCGCGGGAAGGAAAATCTATATTCCGCGCTCTTTTGCTATTGAATAAAATTTATGCGACGTCCTAAAGGCATCAAAACCAAGAAATCCGTGACGAAACGGTTCAAAATCACCGCCACCGGCAAGGTCATGCGCTCCCATGCCGGCCGCCGTCACCTGGCCCAAACCAAAAACGCCAAACGCCTGCGCCGTCTTGGCAAGGACGCCCAAGTGGACAAGACCGATGCCTACCGCATCACGCAAAACCTTCCGTTCAGCCACTGATTTCCCCCCGCCCCAAGACGCCCGAATCCAGTTTCTAATTTTATGCGTGTTACCAACTCCCCCGCTTCCCGCAAACGCCGTGGAAGAATGCTGACAGCCGCCAAGGGCTTCCGCCTCAAGCGCTCCAAACTTTACCGCTATGCATCCGATGCCGTGGACCACGGTCGCGTCTATGCCTACCGCGACCGGCGCCGCAAAAAGCGCGAGTTCCGCTATCTTTGGCAGATCCGCATTAATGCCGCCGTCCGGGAAGCCGGCCTGACCTACAGCCGGTTCATGGAGGGCCTCAAGACCGCGAAGGTCGCCCTTGACCGCAAGGTCCTCGCCGATATTGCCGCCACCGACGCCGCCGCTTTTGGCGAAATCATCAACACCGCCAAGGCCGCGTTGAAGTCCAAGCCTGCCGCCACCCTGGCCAAGGCTTGATGGGAGCTGAATTGAAATTTTAAATCGCAAATTTGCGATGCAAGCGACGGGCGGGCCAAATCGGTCCGCCCGTTTTGCGTTGGTGCTTGCCTGAGCCCAACCAGCAACCACAAAGTGGTTGAAGCATCCGCCCAGGTTCGCTTGCCGTAGGGCGGCGAAGGCAACTCACCCGGGGTTACCGTCCCGTCAATTCCACCTACCCCAGCGGGATTGGATCTTCCGCTTCATTTCCGGCAACTCAATTCCCCTGGCCGGCGCCATCCGGCTGCAGTTCGATTTCCACCGTGAGGTTGCCGGATGCGGGCACCGACAGGTTCACCGCCAGAATCCGCGCGTTGCGATTGGGTTGGTTGACGCCGTCTTCCGGCGGTTGGGCGCTGGCAATTTCAAACCGCGCGTCGGCCGGCGATAGGATTTTGGCCGCCAGCGTCTGGCCCTGCTCCTGCAGCGTCGCTTGGTTGTGGTTCACAGTGATTTGGGTGTGGGTGACCATTTGCCAACGCACCGTCAAACCCGGCTTGGCCGCTGTCACGTCATCGCGGATGCGTACCGTTTTATTGCCCGCCAACGAAAAGGTTCGCATCACGTTGCCGGCTTGGCCGGCAAAAATCGGCGTGAGATTGATCGTGGCGGAAGTGTCGCTGAAACTGGTGATGCGCGCATCGCCGTCCGCGGCGTGCAGTTGGCCGCCCAGTGTCAGCGTGTTATGGCTGAAATTGTTCAGCCGAAAGACCCGCCAGCGGTCGCTAGGCTGTCGGTTGTCGAACAGCGCCCAGCCTTTGGACTCAATGGAATAATAGTCCTGTGCGCCCAGGTCGCTGGCCCAGCGCACGCCGTTGGCGTCCAGGACAAACGAGCCGGCGTCCATGTGGGCGTGGTTGAGGCGCGCCGAGCCGCCCTTGAACGCCAGAAACAGCGCGTTCGAATCCGTCCACGAACTCCGATAAACTCCGACGGGGTTGGGGCCGTTGCCGTGCCAGGCCAACGGCAGCCGCGTGGGCGCCGGGAGTTCCGGCGGCAAGTCAGCCACCCAGAGTGCCAGCAGCGGCGAAAAGCGGCTGGCTTCGGCATGGATGTTCTGCCGGGCCGACAATGCCTGGCGCAACAACCGATTCTGACCATAGACCAACTCCGGCTGCTGACTCCTTTGCGCAAACCAAAACAACGTCGGCTCGAATTCCACGCCGCTGCCGCCGTCGGAAAAATTGAACGGCTCGCCGGTCGGGCCGATCTGTTCGACCAAGGCCGGCGCGCTGGCTAGAAAACCCGGCGCAGCCGGCAGATTCCAGTCCGTGCCCAACGCGGTTTGCAGCGCGGAAATCATCAGCACTTGGTAGGTGGTCCCGTAGCTCCAATACCCCGGGCCTTCGGGATAAACCCCATCGGGCGCATAGGGCTTGAGGCCATTCGCTATTCCGCTCCGGGCGCGCGTCAACAGTTGGCGGGCGACTTCGGGATTTTCGTCCGCGACGGCCAGCGCCCCGAGCGTGAGCCCGCCAAAGCAAACCTGGTTCCAGTTCATGGCCGCCTTCTGCCACGAACTCGGTGGCAGGCCGGGACGGATGCCTTTTTCAATGATGGCCTGCCGGAGCGTGGCCTGGACGTCCGCCGGCAACGAGTCAAACACCCAATCGTAGCCCAAGGCGACGGCGGTGGTCATCTCGGCCACGTCCAGAAAATGCGATGGATTCCAATCCTTGAACGCGCTGACTGTCAGCATGTCTTGTTGCGCGTGCTGGAGAAAAGCTCTCTCGCCGCTGGCCCGGTAAGCGAAGCTGCACAGGGTGATCCGCCGCAGCGCCTCGCGGGACACCGCCAGCAGTCGTTTTCCCTCCTTCTGATACACCAGCGTCGGTGCGTTCAAGACCGCGCGCGCATCGCTGATCGTCTTGGCCATCACCGCCTCCAGCTCCGGGTCCTTCGCACGCCGCGCCCGCAAATGATCCCATTCATTTGAGGTGATGAGGAGCCTGGGATGTTCCGGACGCAGGCCCGCGAGAATATCCGCATCCTGCGCCTGGGCCCGTGCCGTTACGGGCCAGACCACGCCAAACGTCAGCCAAGCCATCAGCAAAAAGGAATTATACTTCATCGGTGGATGACTCGATGGACGATGCAGCCGGCACAAAGGTTTCAACCCGGGATGACTACGGACCGCGCGCCGTCCCGGCCCGCAGCGGATGGGGGAACAAGTGGCGTGCGGTGAACCTCTGGCGCATGGGCGAGAATGCGGAGTGCTGCGACCGGAGGACCAGTCGCGATCCGATGAGGTCGGACCGCGCGCCGTCCCGGCGCGCAGCGGATGGGGGAACAAGTGGCGTGCGGTGAACCTCTGGTGCATGGGCAAGAATGGGGAGTGCTGCGACCGGGGGACCGGTCGCGGTCCACAGACTGCCTTCGTTTTTGTCGCTTGCCGCCATCCCACCGTCGCCGCATGATGGCCGGGATGATTACGAAGCAATGCCAACATGAGCGTATTGGCTAGTCAATTTGAAAGGCGTCCGCGGGCTTTTTCCGCCCTGGCCAGCGTGTTGCTGGTGGCGGTCATAGGTTTGGTGGATTATCTGGCCGGTTATGCGGTTTTCTTTTCCGCCTTTTATTTGATTCCGGTGGCGCTGGCGTCATGGTACGTCGGCAAGGCGTTTGGTGCGGCGATTTCGATTTCGAGCGTCGCGGTCTCCATTGTGGGCGATTATGCCGCCGGCGCCGCTTATCCCAATGTGCTGGTCCCCATTTGGAATGGGCTGATTTCCCTGACGGTTTATTTCGTGGTGGTGAAAATCCTCACCAGCCTGCGCAAATTGCAGAACGAACTGGAAGGCCGGGTGCGCCAGCGAACCACCGCGCTGACCAGCGAAATGCTCGAACGGGCACGGCTCGAAAAGGAAATTCTGGAAGTCAGCGAGCGCGAACAGCGGCGCATCGGCCACGATTTGCATGACGGCATCTGCCAGCATTGGGCGGCGACCGCCATCGCCGGACAGGTGCTGGGCGAGAAACTCGCCGCCAAATCGCTGCCGGAAGCGGCCGACGCCCGCGAAGTCGTAAGACTGGTCGAAAACGGCATCACCCTGACCCGGAATCTGGCGCACGGCATCGCCCCGCCGGAAATGGAGTCCGAAGGGCTCGTCCGGGCGTTGCAGGAATTCGCGGCCAATATCTCCAAGATGTTCAAGCTCAATTGTGTGTTTGAATGCGAATCTCCGCCGCTGGTGGAGGACACGGAGGCGGCGACACATCTCTATCGCGTCGCCCAAGAGGCCGTCAACAATGCCATCCGCCATGGCAAGCCGCAGCAAATCATCATCTGTCTGGCCAACCAGAAGAACCGGGTGGAATTGACCGTGGAGGACGACGGCTGCGGACTGCCGGATGACTGGCAAAAAAAGCGCGGTCTGGGAACGCACATCATGGCCCACCGCGCGGCGATGATCGGCGGAATTTTTTCCATTGAACCCAACCCGACGGGCGGAACGTTTGTAAAATGTTCCATGCCCGCGCGGCTGACCTGAATTATTTCCGAGCATGAACCCATTGGATAAAAAAAGAATTTTGCTCGTGGACGACCATCCGCTGGTCCGCGAGTGGCTCACCAATTTGATCCATCAACAGCCGGACCTCATGGTTTGCGGGGAAGCCGAAACCGCGCCCTCCGCGCTGTCGGCCATTACCACCGGACGGGCCGATCTGGCCATCGTGGATCTCAACCTGGCCAATTCGTCCGGTATTGAGTTGCTCAAAAATATCAAAGTATTGCACCCCGAGGTGCCGGTGCTGGTCCTTTCCATGCACGACGAGTCGCTTTACGCCGAACGGGTTTTTCGGGCCGGCGCGCGCGGTTATGTCAACAAGCGCGAAACCGCGCAAAAAGTCATCGAGGCCATCCGCCGTGTGCTCGACGGCAAATTGTATATCAGTGAAAAGACCGCCGAAATTCTGGCTGGCCGGGCCATGCGCGGACAGACCGCGAACCGTTCGGCCATTGAAATGCTGAGCGACCGCGAACTCCAAGTCTTCGACAAGCTTGGCCAGGGCATCGGCACGCGCCAGATCGCCGAGGACTTTCACGTCAGCGTCAAGACGGTCCAGGAGTATTGCGCCCGCATCAAGGAAAAGCTGAACCTCAACAATGCCACGGAACTGCTTCGCGAAGCCGTCCGCTGGCGCGAGTCAAAGAACTCCGGCTGACAGCGCATATGCGAGTGTTTCCGCATTACGCATCACGCATCACGCATCAATCCATCAATCCATCAATCCATCAATCCATCAATCCAATCAACCGCTCCCGCCCACCTCTGTGTCAGCTTTTGCCTGACAAAGAAATAGGGCGCGCCTGACAGACAGAAAAACTCCCGCTGGCATCATGTCTGCGGATGAAGTTCTCTTTCCAAACGTGGTTGGCAGTTGCGGTCATGATGCTGGCGAGGTTGGTTCCAGTCAGCGCGCAATCGGCCACCAATGCCGTTCAGCCGCTATCGCTGGCGGACGCGAAACGTCTTGCTTGCGAACGTAACTGGGATTTACTGGCAGCCAAGAGCGGCGTGGATGCCGCCACGGCCCAACTGCTGATGGCCAAGGAGTTTCCCAATCCCACCGCCAATTGGAACACCTATAAGATCGGCGCCAATGAAGCCGCCACTTCCCAAGGTAATGGGCTGCTGGACCGGAGCTACGACACCATTGCCGCCATCAACCAACTCATCGAAATCGGCGGCAAACGCAAGGATCGGCAGGCTGCCGCCCGCGCCGGGGTGCTCGGCGCCAAGGCGCGGTTTCTCGATGCCAAACGAACCCTCGATCAGGGCGTGACCAAGGCTTATGTGGCAGTGCTGCTCGCGGAGGAAAACAAGCGCGTACTGCGCGAATCCGGCAGCTACATGCGGCACGAGCAGGAAATTGCCGAGGAGCGCTTCAAAGCCGGTGATTTGGCGGAGTCGGATTTGAAGCAAATCCAAGTGTCCGTCGAACAATACGTTTTGCAGGAGGACGCCGCCAAAGCCGCGGCGGTGCAAGCCCGCACGGCGGTGGAGATTTTGCTCGGTGTCAGCCGGCCAAAGGGCGACTGGCAACCGTACGATTCGCTGGAACAAATCAGCGGCTCCAGTCCGTCGCAACCCATCTCCAGCACCAACGCCTTGCGCCCGGACGTGCTGGCGGCCAAGACGGATTGGCGCGCGGCAGAAGACAATCTTAAATTGGCGAAAGCCATGCGGATTCCGGATCCGACGGTTTCCCTTGGTTATGAACACAATCCGCCCGGCGGCGGACCGCCTGTGGATACGCTGAATATCGGGATGTCTTTTCCGCTGCCGATTTGGAACCAAAACAAGGGTGCGATTGATGCGGCCCGGGCGGCGGTGGAGCAGTCGCGCCTGGCGTTCGCCAAGTTGCAGGCGCAAATGATCAGCGACGTGGTCAATGCCGAGGCGGCCTTCGACGAGGCCTCCTCGCGCCTGAAACGCTACCACGAACAAATTCGCCCACAGTCGGCGTCGGCCCGCGAGTCGGTGGTTTTCAAATTTGAAAAGGGCGGCGCAACGCTGGTGGATTTGCTGGAGGCCGAACGAACCGACAACGACGTGCGTCTGGCCACGGCCCAGGCAATGGCTGACACCGCCAGCACGGCGGCGGATTTGACCGCAGCCAGAACCACCCTGACGGAAACCGAGTTGAGTTTGGAGAAATGAAAATGACGTTTGCAATGAAAGAACTTCTAACCCGGATATTTCGCACCACGACCTGTCAAGTGAGGACGCGCGGCGTTTTAGATTTCAAGGAACCTCTGAATTTTCTTCAGTTTGAGCCTCCTCACCTCGGCTGCCACAAAGTCTTGCTCCTGGCCGCCTTGCTTGCGCTGGCCGGATGCCAAAAGGAGGCGTCAATAAAGCCGCAACTACCCGCCCCGAAAGCAAACGGCGACGAAGTGAGCTTTCCTGCCGGTTCGCCGCAGTTGGATTCCATCACGATTGACACCGCGCGGCCGCGCACGGTGGCAATCCGCCATTTGACGGGACGGCTTTATTGGAACGACGAGGTGACGGTGCATGTGTTCACGCCGGTCGGTGGCCGGGTCACGGCGGTGCTGGCCGACCTCGGGCAGACGGTGGCCAGTGGAGCGGCGCTCGCGCAAATTGATTCGCCGGATTTCGGCCAGGCGCTGGCCGCCGCCCGCACCGCCGTGGCCAATCTCGCCGCCCTGGATCGGCAGAATGCGCGCGCGAAGGAATTATTCGCGCACGGTGCCGCCGCGCAAAAAGACGTGGAGGCGGCCGAGGCGGCTTATCTCGCCGCGCTCGCTGAACGCGACCGGGCCGAAGCCGTCCTGGCCAATTATCACGGCACCGACCAGAGTACCAATGAATTGTATCTCCTCCGCTCGCCGCTGGCTGGCGTGGTGGTGGACAAGAACATCAATCCCGGACAGGAACTGCGTCCGGACATGATGCTCGGCAACGTGCCCCAGACCTTCAATTCACTGTTCACCGTGAGCGACCCGGCGAAGCTCTGGCTGCAAGTGGATGTGGCGGAAGCCGATCTGCCGGCGCTCGAACCGGGCCAAAAGCTGCGGGTCCATGCCAATGCTTTCCCCGAAAAAGTCTTTGCCGGCACGGTCGAAAAAATCGGCGACACGCTGGATCCGGCCACCCGCACCGTCAAGGTTCGCGGCGGCGTGGCCAATCCCGAGAAACTGCTCAAGGCGGAAATGTATGTAACGGTGGACGTGGAGGAAGGCATGAACAAGCTGGCGGACGCCGGCGTGGAAATCCCGGCATCGTCCGTGTTCGTGGTGGATAACCAATCGTATCTGTTCGTCGAATCCTCGGCCGGCGTTTTTAAACGCCAGCCGGTGAAAGTGGGCCTGGAAGCGGACGGGAAAATTCCGGTGTTTGACGGCCTTACCGCCGGCCAAAAAGTCGTGGCCGAAGGCGCGCTGCTGTTGCAATCCATCGTCAACCCCGCCAACTGAAATGATCGGCAAACTGACTGCCTACGTCCTGCGCAACCGGCCGATTGTTGTGGCGGTGCTGGCGGTTTTTATTCTGGCGGGCATCAACGCTTACGAGCATCTGCCGGTCGAGGCGTATCCCGACGTGAGCAATCTGCGCGTGCAAGTGCAAACCCTCTGGCCTGGCCACGCGGCGGAGGAGGTCGAGCGCCAGGTGACCATCCCGATTGAGGCCGCGATGAACGGCGTGCCCCGCCGGCTCTCGATGCGGTCCATTTCCTTGTTCGGTTTGTCGCAGATCTCCATGATCTTCGAGGACAACGCCGATCCGATCGCGTCGCGCAATCTGGTCAGCCAGCTCTTGGGCACCGTGAATCTGCCCACCGGGGCGAGCGCCGGTTTGTCGCCCGATGCGACCCCCATCGGCGAGATCTTCCGCTACACGCTCCGGGCACCGGCGGGGTTCCCGCCGGAGGAACTGCGCGCCCTCGAGGACTGGGTGGTGGAAAAGAAATTCCGTTCCGTGCCCGGCATCGTGGATCTCAATCCCTTCGGCGGGCTGACCAAGCAATATCAGGTGCTGGTGGACCCGGCCCGCTTGAAGGCTTATGGCCTGAACCTGCAACAAGTTTTCACCGCGCTGCAAAATGGCAATGTCAATGCCGGTGGCGGTTATGTGGAACACGGTGCGCAACTGTATGTGGTGCGTGGGCTGGGGCTGATCAAAAATGTGGATGACATCAAAAACGTCGCTGTGGCCACCGTCAACGGCACGCCGATTTTGATCAAAGACATCGGCCAGGTCGTCATCGGTCACGCGACGCGGTTGGGGCGCGTGGGCCGGACGGATTGTGCCAACGGCACAGTCATCCGGGACGAGGACGACGTGCCTGAGAACATCGTCATCATGCGGCGCGGCGAAAATCCGACCGTGGTCTGCGAACGCGTCAAGCAGATGTTCGACGACCTCAACGCGCATTTTCTCCCGTCGGGCGTTAAGCTGGTGATGTACTATGACCGCACCGCCCTGGTGGACCGCACGGTTCACACCGTCCATAAGAATCTACTCGAAGGCATCGCGCTGGTGATGACGGTCACGCTGCTATTTCTGGGACTGGGCAACTGGCGGTCCGCCCTGGTGGTGGCGCTGGCCGTGCCGGTGTCCTTGCTGGGCGCTTACATGCTGCTCGATCTGCGGGGCATCCCCGCCAACCTGATTTCACTCGGCGCGATTGACTTCGGCATCATTGTGGACGCCTCCGTGGTCATCATGGAAAATCTGCTGCGTATTCTGCACGAGCGGCAGGGCAAATTGCGTTCGCTGCCGCGCGCCATCACCGAGGCCGTCATGCAAATGGGCCGGCCGATTCTGTTTTCCAAAGTCATTCTGCTGACCGCGTTCATCCCGCTGTACACTCTGCAACAGGTGGAGGGCCGCATCTTCAAGCCGATGGCTTGGACGCTGACGTTTGCGCTGGTGGCCGGCACGGTCTTCGCCCTGCTGGTTGCGCCGGCTTTGGCCACCTTTGCCGTCAAGCGGGGAACGCAGGAGCAAGAATCTTGGATCGTGCGCTGGCTGCTGCGAATTTATCGGCCGGCCCTGGATTTTTCCCTGAAATCACGCGGCCTGATTTATGCCGGCGCAGTGGTGATGCTGCTGATCGGCGGGGTGGTGTTTCATTTCGTCGGCTCCGAATTTCTGCCCAAGCTGGACGAAGGCGATTTGTGGGTGCGCACGTTCCTGCCCCAATCCATTTCGCCCTCGGAAGCGGCTAAGCTCACCCACAAGGTTCGTCTGTTGCTGGCCTCGTTTCCCGAAGTCCGCTACATCGTGGACCAAGAGGGCATGCCGGACGACGGCAGCGACGTCAATGGCTGGGATGTCACCGAATACAGCGTCGGTTTGATTCCACGCGAACGCTGGACCACCGCCCACAACCGGGAGGCCTTGTGTGATGCGATGGCCCGCAAGCTCAGTGATATCCCCGGGATTGACAAGCAATTCAGCCAGTACATCGAGGACAACGTGGATGAGGCGGTTTCCGGCATCAAAAGCGAACTGGCCATCAAAGTCTTTGGTCCCGACACTCTCACCCTGCAAAAATTGGCCGACCAGATTGTGGAGGTCGTCGGCAAAGTGCCAGGCGCGGCGGATGTGGGCACTGAACACCTGACCGGCCAGCCGCAAATCCAGATTACCGTGAATCGCGCGGCCATCGCCCGCTTTGGCCTGGCTATGGCGGACATGCAAAACATCGTCGCCACCGCCCTGGGCGGCCAGGCCGCCACGCAAGTCCTGGAAGGCGAACGCTCGTTTGACCTCGTGGTGAAGATGGCCCCGAAGGCCGTCACCGATATCCCCTCCATCCGCAGCCTTCCCGTGTTCGGTTCCAACGGGGAACGGATGACTCTCGGCGACTTGGCCACCGTGGAAACCCGCCCCGGCATGGCGCGCATCTACCGCGAGGAAAATGAGCGCCGTACGGACATCAAACTTTCCATCCGCGACCGCGACATGGGTTCCGTGGTGGCGGATGCGCAACGCGCCCTGGACGCCAAAATCAAACTCCCCGCCGGCTATCGCATTGTCTGGACCGGGGCGTTTGAAAACGAGCGCCGTGCCGAACGCCGTCTGGCCATTATCTTTCCGATCACGCTCATGGCGATATTCTTCCTGCTGTTCATCACGTTCAATTCGTCGGCCTTCGCCGCGTTGATCCTGCTCATCGTGCCTTACTCGGCGGTCGGCGGTCTGTTGGCGCTGCCGCTGGCGGGACTGAATCTTTCCGTGGCCGCGCTTGTGGGCTTCGTGGCGCTGTTTGGCATCGCCATCCAAAACAGTGTCATCCTGGTTTCCCGCATCCGCGAACTGCGGAACACCGGCATGGCCAAGACGGTGGCCATTCGCGAAGGCGCCACGCAACGTGTGCGGCCCATGGTGATGACCGCGCTGATGGCCATGCTCGGATTGCTGCCGGCGGCCCTGTCCACCGGTGTGGGGGCGGAAACGGCGCGGCCGTTCGCCGTGGTCATCATTGGCGGCTTGATCACCGGCACGGTCATGACGCTGTTCCTCGTGCCGCTGCTCTATTCCTGGTTTGAAAGGAAATCCGTGGAGGAAAACGCCAAATGAAACTCATTCTTGCCATCATTCAGCCGGAAAACCTGTACAAGCTGCTCGACGACCTCGACGAACATGAATTGCCCGGCCTGACGGTTTCCGAGGCGCGCGGTTTCGGCCAGCATGACCGCGATTTCACCGAGGTGGAACTGCCGCCGAAACTGCGCCTGGAAATCATCTGCCGGGACGACGAAGTGGAGAAGATCGTGAAATCCATTTACCAAAGTTCCCATACCGGCCAGCGCGGCGACGGCAAGATTTTCATCCTGCCCGTCTTGGACGCCCTCCGCATCAAGACCGGCGAACGCGGAAACGCTGCGCTGGGTGTGACACCAGACGACCCCGGCTCACCGGCGATTTAGGTATCGCCTTCCTTGTCGGAGCCGACGTGAGGAGGCTCCATCGAGAACCGGGCAAGAAGGGTCAGTAGGCCCAGAGGGAACCGGCGGTGTGGTCGGACCG
>Ga0316217_10003279_pt1 | contig 18610 bp, 25 predicted proteins | sample 1anoAmetaG_FD_203633 | JGI IMG/M metagenome (GOLD analysis project Ga0316217, IMG submission 203633) | Freshwater microbial communities from Trout Bog Lake, Wisconsin, USA - 1anoA | ecosystem: Environmental > Aquatic > Freshwater > Lake > Hypolimnion/Profundal zone | place: USA: Wisconsin...
ACCAGGTCGCCCGACCGGGCAAGAAAGCGCCCACCTCGCCCCGCGTCATCCCGCGCACCCCACGCTCGGGATCCCGCGCTTTTCGACGCTCGCTTCCAGAAGGGTACCCCCGCCTCCGAAAGTGGTGCTCCCGGTGGTGCTCCGGCCTCCGTGAGTGGTGCTCCCGAGGAGCCGGCCGACTGAAAACCCCTTGTTTTCTAGTGCGCCCGGACCGATTCGAACGGACGACTTTCGGCTTCGAAGGCCGAGGTAAAAACGAATGGTTTCTTTGTAGTTAGACCATCTTCGGGATCAATCCGGGATCAATCTTCAACGGCGGTCGAGCTCGCCCGGATGCTCCGGGCTGACGCCGCCCGGCTGCCACGGGTCCGCGCGGTCCTCATCGAGGAGCTGGCTCGCTCCGTTCTTTCGTCCGAGGCGGTCCAGCTCGCCGTCGCCGTGCTCCGCGAGGCGAGCGCAGATGCGCGCCTGACTCTGGCGCTCCGGCTCTGCGAGGTTCTTGACGCGGACGAGTCTCCAGGATCGTTCCTCGCGAAAGGAGGCAGGGCGTGACCAACGTCTTCGTTCAGCGGCCCGGCCGCCTGACCGTCGGTGGCGTCCGCCGACCGCGGAGCGTGTCCGCCGTGGAGGAACGGCCATGACCGTCGTGCCAATGGTCCCCGCGAGCTACGCCGGCGTCCCGATCCATGCGCGGGGCTTCGCCGTCGCCGCGGAGTACGCGAGCTCATGGTCCCCACCCGACGACGGCGAGTGGGAGGCGTCCGAGCACGTCACACGCGTGTGGGGGCACCCCCTCTTCCCGCGGCACATCGTCTGGAAGCCGGATCCTGGTCGTGTTGTCGTAACGCAGGTCCCACTCTCGACGCCGAACATGGCGCCGCTGGTCGCGTTCGCAGCGTTCGCGCTCGGCCAGGGAGCGCCCCCCACGCGCGTCGTAAGCTACCCGCTCGCCCTACGGTCGCCGATACGCGGTCCAGGCAGACTCGCCGTGCCCGTCAACCCCCACCGGTGCTTTCGTGCGTGGCCCCCGAAAGGAGAGCCGGCCCACATCGAGCACGTCGACGGCGTGCCCATCGAGTTCAGGATCACGACGAGCGCCGTGAACGGCAGCCTGCTCGCATATGCCGAAGCGTTCGTCGGGCGCGCCCACGAGAACGAGTACGCAGAGCCCAGGGCGCTCATCTACCCTGCGGACGGCCGTCACGCCCTGCTCGCGCCGACCACGCTCGACATCGTCGGCTTCACCGCCCACCTGATGGACCGCCTGTTCATGTTCGCAGTCAGCCGGCGTGACCAGGGGCTCGCGCTCGACCACCGACGCTTGACTGGCCGTCGGCTGGGTCGCTCGCGGCGCGACGCGCAGGGCAGCGACATCGAGTTCGAGATCCGGCTCCCGCAGCCCGGTCGGACGCTGCGCTACGTCGGGAACTACGTCAGCGGGTACGAGAAGACTCCGACCTAAGGGCCGGGCTCGGCGACCCCGATCGACAGGCCGGACCTGAGATGGCGCTTGGCATCAAGGGGATCACGGGGATCGAGATCGAGATCGGAGCTTCTCGGAGCGACACCGCTGGAAGACCAGCACGCGCGGTCCGAGCGTGAGCCGGAGCCAGAGGTTCCGTTGGAGTGCGGCAACTAACGGCAGCCCCGTCGTCCCGGGTCCCGCGGCGGCGACGCCGAAGCCGCGTCAACGTCGGCGAGCCCCCCCCCTTAGATGGACTCGGGCGTGGTCGCGACCGGGTTCATCGACAAGAACGGTACCTCACGAGACCCGTCGAGTCCTGCGGCCGAGGCGCCAGCGCGGGTCGTCGTCCGGAGCCATGGTCGGGTCGCAGGTCATGGCGATCCGGGCTGCGCGCCCGTAGCGACGGCGCGGGGACGCGCTCGTACTTACGGACCGGCGAAGGAGGAGCCGGGCGGCGCGGAGCCGAGCCCGGGCCTGTCGTCGCTACCAAATCTCGACGTGCTGGTCGGCGTCGACGACGCGTTGGGGGCCGGGCCATGCTCGACCGTGGTTCCGCACGACGAGGCCCGGCCGGGAGATGCGGCTCCTGGTGCTCGCGATGTTCCCCCACGGCTCGATCGCAAAGATCAGCAAGCTCTCGATGTCAGCGAGGGCCTGGCGAGTGAGGCGCGCGCTGGTGACGGGCTCGCCAACGAGGACACGATGGTCGAAGATCCCGCGCTCACGCTCCAGGTCTCGCCAGAGCCGCTCCTTGTCCGCTGCGCTCCAACGGGCTGAAACCGTCGTCCCGTCCGCCTTGCCCACGTACAGGATCTCGCTCGTGCTCGGGTGCAGGTAGGCGTAGAGAGCGCGGTTCCAGTTCCAGCCCGCGTGATCGTCGTGGGCCTCCTCCCAGTAGACATGCACGTTCATCCGCGCCTCCGGCTGCGGGGGCCGAACGAGAGGTGGCCCGACAAGGGCCGCTCGGCATCCTCTTCAGCGTCACCTTCGAGGTCGAGAATCTGCGCCTCGTCCCGCCACCACAGGAGGGTGAGCACCACGCCGCTCGCGAGCATCGAGTCCTCGACCACGGTGTATCGCTTCGCGTGCGGGTGGTCGATCCATTCATCGCCATCGACGACCGTCGGCCCGCACGACCGCACAGATCCACCGCCGAGAAGCTTCGCGGCGTTTGTACTCGGCCCGGGCCTCGCGACGGGCCACAGAGGCACGAGGTTCGAGCGGAAGAACCAGCGTCGGACCTGCGGGTCGTTGCAGATGATCATGGCTGGCGTTCCGCAAAGCTCCGTGAGCCGAATCGCCGTCGCCGTGAGGCTGGTCTCGAAGGTGGATGCGAGAGCCCGGGCAGTCTCGTGCGTCGGAGGAAGCCCCTTCGCCGCCGGCTCGAAGAGCTTGCGTGGAAGGAGAAGGTCGGTGGCGTAGCGATTCGCGCGGCGCTCCGGGCTGTCATCGCCCCAATCGCGCACGAGGTTGCCGTCAGTGCACGAGAACGCGACCCCGCCTCGGTCACGCATCCAGTGGCCGAGTTCGTGACCTGCCGAGAACCGCTGACGCGGGCGGGGCGACGCCGCATTGACGGTGATGATGGCCCGATCGCCGCAGCCGAGGATCCGTGCCTCGCAGCCGTCGAGCGTCTCGTAGACGATCGTCGCCCCGCAGTGCTGAGCGATGGCCTCGATCACGATCTCAGACGCGTCGGTGACCCCAAGCTCGTCGAGCACGGCTGCCGGAGCCTTCACCGCCCGGTTCATGACTTGGACTCAGGGTCGTCATCGAGGAGCCCCAGGGCATCGAGCTGCTTCAGAAGCATCTCGACGTCCGCATCCGAGAACGATGTGAAAGCGCGATGCTGAAGTGTGATCCCGTCCTTCACCTGGGGGCGTCGTTCGAGGCTGCTCATCAGCAGCGCGCGTCGTTCCAGCGGCGCGGTAGGGATGCGAGCGCTCCGATGTGCGAGCGCCGCGACGTTCTGTCGATGCGCTGCCATCGCCTCCGTCAACCGCGCCTTCTTCGCGGTCACGACCGCGCCAAGAAGGACTCCGCGAACGCGACTCGCCTCCGCCGTGACATCCATCCCGGCCGCAGCCGCGTCGTCGAGCACCTCCTCATCCGTCATCGCCTCGACCTGGTCAGCAAGCGCGTCGAACAACGCACGCAGTCGATCCTTGGGCTCACTCGACGCGCTCACGGACGCCACCCTCGCTCTCGGTCTACGCCCCGCCGGAGCCTCGTCATGATCGTCTCGTAGTCGTTCACGCTGATCTGAAGATCCTGCTGAATCTCTGGTCCGCTCATGCCCTTCGAGAGGCCGTCGAGCAGAAGCCCCACCTCCGTGTCGCTCGCGAACTTCTTCTCGATCTTTGCGACCTGCTCGGCCGCTGCGGCGGCGCACTCCGGGTCCATGATGTGCGACAACAGCGCCACGCCGTCGAGCCGACCGTCCGAGTCCTCCGCTGTCGCCGCGACGACGTGGCCCCCCTTCAACTCATCGCCCGCGTGGTCCGACACGCTCTTGATCGTCTTGTATAGGTGCGTCACGAACTTCACCTTCTTACGGCGCCATCGGCGAGTTCCCTTGACCGTCCTCTGGATAGCCTCCTGGAGCAGGTCGTCGCCGCCCATGCCCAGACCAAAGAGTGCCCGCGCGCGATACGCGGCGTACTTGCCGAGGCGGATCAAGTCGGCGGCGGAGAGCGAGCGGATCGCCGCCACGACCTCCTCGTCGGTGGCGTACTCCTCGGCGGGCGTCGCGTTCTTCGGACCCATCTGGGGATTCTTGGGCTTATGCCGGGCCTGGGCCGGTTTCCGACAAAAAAAGTTTCGCCCCCTCGATGTCGGGAGGAGCCCCCACGTCCGGCAAGGGTCTCTCGAAGGCGGTGCATCCCGCGCCGCTGCCGGAGACCTCGAAAATGGAACACGCCCACCCGCATCCCCATCCGCGCCCGCACATCATCAACATCGTCGTCGAGGTCGACGGCAAGAACAAGCACGTGAGCTTCGATCACAACACCGTGACGGGCCGAGCAATCCGCGAGAAGGCCGAGGCCCCCCTGACCGACGACCTGACCCGCCTCGTCCACGGCAAGCCCTCTGGCGGGAACATCGCGCTCGACGACAAGGTCGAGATCCACGAAGGCGAACGCTTCGTCGCGCTGCCGACGGGCACGGTGAGCTGAGCGATGACCCCGACCTTCATCGCCAACGCGGTGGCGCTCACGAAGGAGACCTATGGCGCGGGCTCCGTGCGTACGGCGCTCGACGCCGGGCGCACGCTCCTCCGCATCGACGAGGTAGAGCTGTACGAGGGGTGCAAGCCACCCTCGACGCCGATGCTGCTCGTCCTCGACCCGGGCCAGCCGAAACCGCTGCCCTACGTGCAGCCCGGGCAACTCCTCGGAAACGGCAAGGTACCGAAGAGCACCTCGCCCGTCATGGTCGGCGGCGAGTCCTGGCTGCAGTTCTCCTTCAACGTCCCCTGGGAGGAGAGGCACGGGATCCTCCGCTTCATCGCCGCCGCACGCCAGAGGTTCGCCCAGCATGAATAGCGTGCAGATGAGGTTCCCCCTGGGTCTCGGCCACTCCCTTCGTGAGGCGGTGTTCGCTCAGGGGCACCACCACGAGACCGTCGCCTTCTGCCTGGTGAGCCACGCGCAACTAGGTGGATCGACGGTTCTCGTGGTTCGCCACGTCCTCAAGCTCGACGAGCACGACTACCTCCGCGAATCGGGCCACGGCGCGGCGTGGAGCGGGACGAGCATGCTCCCGATCATCGAGGCCGCGATCCGAGAAGACCTCGGCATCGTGCTCGTTCACGCTCACGACTTTCCTGGCTCCGCGCGCCTGTCGTCCGATGACCTTGCGAGCGCGCGACGGCTGGTGCCGATGTTCCAGGCTCGTGTACCCGGCCGGCCCCATGGCTCCGTGGTCCTCGGTCGTGGGACGGCCGCAGGGTTCGTGGCCCTTCCCGATGAGGCCCCGAAGCTCCTCGGCAACGTCGCGGTCCGGTGGATGGGCAAGGCGATCGAGAACTGGCCGCGCCGTGCCGACGAGGCTGGACGCGACGGGGAGGTGTTTGATCGGCAAGCCCTCGTCGTCGGCGACCAAACCTCGCTGGCCGAGGCATGCGGTGCCGTGGTCGGGCTCTGCGGTGGCGGAAGCCACGCAGTCCAGCAGCTCGCGCACATGGGCCTGGGTACGGTCATGGGCGTGGACCACGACTTCTCGGAGCGGACGAACCTCCACCGACAGGTCGGGATGACGCCGACGGACGCCCGACGAAAACGCGCCAAGACCAACATCATGGCGCGTCTCGTCAAGTCGATCGGGACCGGCACGAGGTTCGTTGGGATCGAAGGGAGGGTCCCCGAGCCTCACGTCGTCGAGGCGCTCAAGCGCGCGGACGTGATCATCGGGTGCGTCGATAACCTTCACGCGCGTGCTGACCTTCAAGAGATCGCGTGGCGGTACTGCATCCCGTACGTCGACGTCGGGGTCAGTATTCGACCGCTGAAGGGGACCGCGAGCGCGCCGCGCGTCGCCGTAGGGGGCAACGTGCTCGTGCTGATCCCGGGCGGGTTCTGCATGTGGTGTCTTGGCTTCCTGTCGGAGGAGAAGCTCCGCGAGGAGACCGACGGGAAGGGCCGCTCTTACTTCCAGAGCAAGAAGGGCCAGGCCCAGGTCGTGAGCCTGAACGGCGTGGTCGCGAGCCACGCCGTCACGGAAGTGCTCCAACTTCTCACCGGCTTCCGGGGAAGCACGCTCGACCCTGCGGGACTTCTGCTCGACGACTCAGACCTACAACGCGGGGCGTTCAAGCTCGACGGGCTGCGCGGCACGCTCCTAGACTGGGGCACGCGACGGCGGCCAGACTGCCCGGTCTGCAATTCGCGACTCTCGGCGGGCTCGGCCTTATGGAAGGCCGCGTGAGTCCTCGTGCGACGGTCGCCGGCTTGGCCTACCCGGCGCGGACTTGACACCGGACGAATGCTATGGAAACGGGGACATTCTGTTGTCATACTCGTGGGCGAGCCCGTATCGTGGCCGACGAGTGCAACCATGATCCCCTCTTCCAAGCGCCCGCTGAGCAACCTGTGGTCGAAGCCAGCGGCCAGCCGAGCGGACGTGGAGCAACTCAAGGGTGCCCTCACGGGCTTGAAGCTCACGCCCACGCAGATCGCAGATCGCCGCAAGGCTGCTGCTGAGCGTGTCCAGGCATTCAGGACCGGAGTCAGCGTCGAGACGCTAGCGTCGCGCACAGACTGATGCCGCACGAGCCGCGACCGCTGCGCTTCTACGCAGCCGAGGGGGCCGGGGATCCTCTCGTCGCCCTCGGGGAGATCAAGCAAGCGCTCTACGTGCGGTCGTACCTTTTCGACCTCCACTGCCGTGCTCACGTGGCGTTCTCGCCGATCGCGGACTCGCTCATCGACATCGTGACGCAGGGCGACGCCGTGCAGCGCCTCAATCTGGTCGGTACTCGCGTCCAGGGCTTCTGACGGGTCCGCGACGTGCGCTGCTGCGAGCGGTCCACGCACCGGTGGGACTATCAGAGTCAACGGCTGCGGATCTTCGAGCCACTCCCGCGGTACGGCATGGGTTCAGGGGTCCGGCAGGCCACCGCCGGACCGACGCAGCCGGCGGGCGCCCACGCCCCGCAGGTCGACGTCGCGCGCAGCCCGCTACTGCGACGAGGAAACTCTCGAAGTCATCGATCGGCCGCGTGAAGTAAGCCACGTCGATCCCACCGGTGGTGACTCGACACGGAGTAGGTCACGTCGCCGTGGCGCGCATGATCGCTCGGCGTGCGTCGCTCAGGGCGAACACGCCGGCTCCGCGCCGGGCTTGACGCCCAGGAAGAGAAGGAGCGCTCGCGAGGCTGACGTACGCGGGTGCGATGTCGAGCATGATCGGCTCGCCGTCGGCGCTCCGGCCAACTGCTGGACGGTGGCGAAGTCCGCCCCGAGGTCGAGCATCTTCCCGACGAACGAGCGCCGGAGGTTGCGTGGGGCTCAGTCAACTTTCGTGGCTCTTCGGAGACAAGAACCTGAAGGACTCCACGCCCGGCAATTTCGCCGGGTCCGAACTCGTCCTCTCAGGAGCGCATTCCCATGTCGATCCCCAACGCTTCCCCCAGCTTCATCTCCCGCATCCTCCAGAACGACGCCGCGAAGAAGGGCATGGCGGGAGCCGTGGCCGGAATCCTCGTCGCCGTCGTGAGCGAGGTGCTGTGGCCGGCGGCCTGACCAGCGCCATCGGCGAAGCGCTCCTCGAGCTCGTCGAAGTGGTGTGGCCAGACGCCGCGCCTCACGTGGCGCGTGTCGCCCGCCAGGTCGCTGATGCCGTGCGACCAGACCCGCCGTTCACGGTCACCACCCAGGACGGCGAGCTGCTGACCGGCATCCTCGTCCTCGACCGCGGCCGGGCGCTGCTGTTCTTCGGCACGCGCAACGCAGCAACTTCTGGACGCGGGTACCGACCGCCGGACCCGCCGGACCCGAGCTACTCCGACCGCGGGTTCGTGCCGCGGGGATACGAGCCGGACCAGTCGCTCTGGTCTCCTCGGTCGGCGTACCAGCGCTAGCAACCGTCACCTGCATCATTGAGGCGTCCGTCGAGCTCGCGGCTGTTCCGCAGGCTCCGGGCGCCTCGCTTCGTTCCATCCTCCAAGGAGTTCAAGCATGCGTATTCAAGGCAGAATCCTTCGACCCTCGAACCTCGCTGAGCGCCGCGTTCTGAAAGCCCTCGGCACCGATGAGCTGCGCGTGCCGCGCAAGCTCAACCCGTTCGCGGTCGCTCGGCACATCCGTAAGCTCGCCTCCGGAGCCGGGGGCAACCTGCCCGAGCTCCGGGCATTGCTGGTGAAGTCGCCGTGGCGACCGGCGTTCTCCACGCCGCCCGGCACCGACGTGCCGGCGATGCCGGTCGTCCCGACGCTCCCCGACTCGACCAGCGAGCCCCGTGAAGCCGTCGCGGCGTGATCCGCTGCGGGAGCTCCAGCAGCTCCTGCGGGTGCCAGAGGAAGGGAGCCGAGCCCTGGCTTCCTTCCTCTGCGAGCACGCCGACGCGCTAGCCCCCGCGCTCGGCTCCACCCCCGAGGACCTGCGCGCGAGCGCGGACATGCCCGACGAGGTGGTGGCTCCCCGGATCCGGGTGCGACTCTCCCGACGTCGGGAAATCGACCACGAGCGGAAGCTGCTCGCGGACTCGGACCTGGCGATGCGTGCAGCGACGACGCTGGGTGCTACCGTGCGCTGGACTGAGCACGGGGCCGTGCTGGACACGGACCTGCTGCTCGGCGATGTGCTCGCGGACCGCGAAAAGAAGTACATCGCGTTCAGGGGGCCGGACTTCACGACCGCCGTCGAGCGCGAGACCCTGGCGCGCACCGCCTCGCTTCAGCGGCTGTTCATCGACGTGGCGACGTACGTGGATGCTGCCGGTCTACACTTCCGCTACCGCGGCGGTCGGGGCGGGTACAACTGGAAGCCCCGGCTGGTCGTGCCCGCCGACAGAGAGCGCGTCCTGACGATAGAGCTTCGGCCGCCGGTTCCTGCTGCGGTGCCCAGGCCCGGTGCATGGCTTGGCCAGTTGCTCCAGGAGATGGGGTTCGCGGTCGGCACGTAGGTCAGCCCAGAACTCCTCGCACGTCGAGGGGTGGGCTCGACGGGCTCGATCTGGGGCCCGTCAGGCTTCGGACGATGCGTTGAAAGGCCGACTGCCGGATCGGAGGAGGCGGTGGGCTCACCGCCCGGGCAGCCGACTCGGGACGGGTCGGCGGGGAGCGCCGGGAGACCTGCGGCGGCGGGCAGTCGCCGAGGGACACTCACGGCAGTGGACGAATCGTCTTGCGGGCGGATCGCCAAGCTCGTCCTTGGCGAGCGGACGAGCGGGCCGAAGTGTGGGAGGAATGACGGCGAGGTCTGCACCTGGGATAATCCCTTCGAGATGCGGGCTAGAGGGTGAGCATGGACCTGGAGAAGAGGCAAACCGTCATCGAGGAAGTGCTCGCGCGGACGGAGGAGCGGGATCCGGACCAGCCGTACCGGAGATGGCTCTGGACGCCGCCGGCGTCGGGGGGCACAAGCTTCCTCCGGCAGCTCGAGGAGCAGATGCGCGGCGCCGGACGTGCCGTGATCCGACTGGAGCTGCCCGCGTACGCGTTCGACGCGCCCGAGCACGTCCTCGCACAGCTCTGCCAGCACCTCGGCCGCAGCTCCACGCGGGATCTCGATCCGACCAGACTGCTCCACACGCGTGTACGCGAAATTGCCCGCCCGCTCGGGCGCGAGGGGAACGCTCCCGTCATCCTGGTGCGTCTCCCGATGAGTTGGCTCGGGCGGCTGGGACCCCAGCACATGGTAGTCGACGATGCCCGGAGCGTTCTCCGCGCGCTGTTCGGGTCGGACCTCGATGCCGTCGTGGTGTCCACGCAGCGGCCGCCCTGGCTCGTCGACCTGCTGGGGGAGGGCCGACAGCTCGAACCGCTCGAAGCAGGGGATGAGCTTCTCCTGGACCGCGACCGCTGGCAGGGTTTGCTCACTCATGCAGCCCGGCTCCGCGAGCGGTTGGGCGCCAGCGGCGCAGTGCAGCTCCCGCTCGATCTTCAGCTCGGCGTCGCTTGCCTCGCGGCGGGCGTGGGCGAGCGCCTGGTTTCGGCGGCCTTCGAGGAGGCTGTTCCGACCGATGCGCTGATCCAGCTCTTCGCGACCGCCGTGGCCGGCAACCCGCCGTGGCCCGCCGCCTTGCGACGGATCTCGCTCCCCCGGTTTCCGATTCCGGAGGAGATCGCCGTGGCCCTCGCGGGGGACGATGCGCGCGTGCGCGAGATCGTGCTGCACGCCCTGGCGAGCCGGAGCCCGGACGGCGTCCGGTTCCACGAGGTCCTTCACGCGCTCGCCGGTGAGGTCGAGGGCCACGGCGAGCCGGCGGCAAACCTCAGGCTAGCCGAGCATTACCGGGCCCATGACTCCGCCCCGACCTCGTCCGAGGCCGTCGAGCACGCCGTCCCTTGGCTCGAGCGCCTCCACCACCTGGCGCGGTCCGGCAGGGATGGCGTGGTCGCGCTCCGCGACACGCCGGTCCTGTCGCGGATGTCAAGATACGAGCTGGCCTGGTCGCTCAGCGTCGAGTATCGGGAGTACGAGGCGGCTGCGTCCATCTACCAGCGCCTCGTCACCGAGAACGACAAGGACGCGTACAGCCACCACTACTGGGCGTGGAACCTGGATCAGGCAGGAAAGGAGGGGCCTACCGTCCTCCGCGAGTACCAGTGTGCCATCGACCAGGAGCCGGCGAACCCCTGGTACCACAGCCGCTTCATCACGTTCCTGCTCGACCACGGGTTCGAGGCCGGCGCTCGTACGGCGTTCCGCAGGGCGATGAAGGCATTCGCGCAGGCGGGCGTGACCCAGCGCGACGATCTGCCGCTCAACTTCCACACGTGGGTCGCGCGAGCCGCGCTCGACGCCGGCGATCTGGAGCTCGCGCAGCAGGTGCTCGCCGCCGCAGGGCGCGATCGGATCAAGGCGCTCCCCCTGCTGCGGGCGCTCCGAGATGAGTTGGACGTGCTGCTGGAGGTGGACCGGCTCGGTGAGGCGCTCTATCCCGCGACCGTTCCCGTTGCCGATCGCTGGAAGCCCGCGTCGCCGCAGGTCCTGCCTCCCACCCTCGGCCGCATAGTCTTCGACGAAGAGTTGCTCGGCGGCGCGCTCCGCCCCAGTCCGGCGCCCCTCGTGCGCTTCCATCCCGGCCGCGTGCTGGCGATCGACGAGGAAGGGATGGTCGAGTTGGTCCTCGCCGACGTCACGCGTTCGCCGCCACTCCTCTTCGCGCGCGAGATCTCCTACGCCGATCTCACGAAGCTGGCCGGCGGAGACGAGCCCGAGGTGGGGCGCTTCCTGGAATTTGGCGTCTACGAGGACGGTCGCCAGCGCGTCGCATATCACCCGCCTTCCCGCTACTCGGGCGACCGTGAAGCGTTCCTGCGCAGCCTCCGGTACTTGCGCGACGCTTCCGGCGAGGAGGAGTCGTGACGCTCCCCGCGCGTGGGGCCCTCGACCGGACGAAACTCAACCTGTTCCTCGCCGGCCCAGGCCGCGGCGAGGGCATCGCCATCGCGCTCCCCGCGCCGGCGCTCGGCTGGATCTTCGTCGACGGGTGCAAGGTCGACTCCGGTGAATTTCCTCTTCGCGAGATCTGGACGACGCATCGCCAGGGCGACGAGCCGACCCAGGGTATCTTGCTCACCCATCCGCACGACGACCATTGCGAGGGGATGCTGGAACTGATCGACGCAGCCGCCCCGCGCTGGCTGGCTTGTGTCGCGACGCACCACGGCGACGGCGGCTCGCTCCGCCAGGAGATCCTCGCCCGGCGCGACGATCCGCTGCTCGTCGACGGTACCCCGCTCGCGCTCGCGCTGGCGCGTGTGCGGTCCCTGCTCGCCCGCATCCAGACCATGTGGAACTGGGGGCGAGCGGAGCGCGTGCTCCTGCGCGCGGGCGGCAGGCTTCCGCTGGACCGGGCCGACATCCAGATCGACGTAGTGTCTCCCGACCCGGACGGCGCCGCCGCCTTCTTCGCTGGCAAGGATCTGCCCGCGCGGATCCGCTCTCGCGCGAACGAGCTGAGCGCGGTGCTCCTCGTTCGTTATGGCGCTTCGCGTCTGGTCCTCGGCGCGGATCTCCCCGAGCACGACCACGGCGTGGGCCCGAGGACGGGCTGGACCAAGGTCCTCGCCACGTATGGGGATCTGCCCGGAAGCCACCTGCTCAAGGTGCCGCACCACGGCTCGGACGGCGCTCAGCACCCGCGCATCGTAGGTCCAGGCGTCGCACCTTTGGACGCGATCTGGACGCTCACCCCCTTTCAGGGAGGGACGAAGCGGCCGGTGCCGAAGCTGCGGGACGGCAAGGGCGTTGCGGCGCTCCTCGCCGGCCATGCGAGCGTGCACCTGACCTCGTTGCCCGGCGGATGGGAAGCGATACTGCCCACGGATCGCGTGGTCCCGATCGATGCGCTGCGGCCGATCCCGCCCCCGGTCCCCGCTGTCGCCGGCGCCACCGACACGAGCCTCGAGACGCCCCCCTGCGGGCCGTTGGATCCGGTGTGGCTCTTCACGCTGGACGACGCGGGCCATGTCACCGCGAAGCACGGTGGGGTGCGGGCGATCGAGGTCGGGGCGGCAGGTTGACGCCCAGTGGCGGCACGAACAGGCCGCCGTCAATGGTCTCAGAAGTGGGGGGGGCGTCGAGGCAGAAGCGACGGTCGTCGGCGCAAGCCGCGATCTTAGGGCGAACGAGCGCGGTTCTCTCCACGTCCTGTAACGCGGGGCTGACACCCGCCCGGGACCCCGAGCGTCGTGCATCAGGGTGAGCGCTCCTCGTGTCGGGCGCGTCTGATAGGCGCGCCACGACGAAGAATAGAAACGAGAGTCCAGCAGCGCGGCACAGTGAGCTCCCGGCCGCGCCGGTTGTCGCTGCCCCGTTCAGGGAAATCAGTCGTGCGTTCCGCAATCGAGGCGCCACCGTTCCCAGCGCAACCACTGCGTGAAGGTCTACATCGCGGCACCATCAACCGCGCTGTAGCGGTCTCGTCCTCCTCATCACGACCGCCCCGGCGACCGCTCCCCTGGCCGCACCACCACGGGCTGCGCCTTTGCGCGCCCCCCGTCCCGCGCACGAGGCACCTTCTTCAAGGTCAGCGTCCGACCGGGGCGCGCCCGCCGCCAGAGGTCCATGACCAGAACACGCACGCTCGCTGACAGTCTCTCGTCGTCGCCCGACACCACCCTCGCCCGCCATCGAGCCACCCAGCGACGAGCACTCCCTGACGGGATCGAGGCTCTAAGTGACGCCGAGCACCTTGCCGTCATTCTTGGCACGGGCGGAGGAGGAGCGCCCCTGGCTACCCCGGCTGCCGGTCTGCTCGAAGAGCATGGTGGCGTTGGCGGCCTCTTGCGCATGGGCGTCGGCCGGGTCGCCTAGCACCGGGGTGTCGGGCCACCCAAGTTGCTGCGGATCTCAGCCGCCATCGAGCTGGGTCGTCGGGCGGTTGCTGCGGCCTCGCTCGAAGCCTCGCCGAGACTGCCTGACTACGGGGCTGTCATCGCGTGGCCCCCCGAGGCTCGCCAAGAGGAGCTCTGGGTCCTGGCCCTCGACGGGCGCAATGGACTTCGGGCCGCACGACGTGCGGCGGTTGGGGGCATCCACGGCCTTCACGTTGGCGCGCGAGATGTCCTTCGCGTCGCGCTCCGAGAAGCGGCTGGGTCCTTCCTGATCGTCCACAACCCACCCCAGCGGAGACCCCACTCCGAGCGAGGAGGACGTGACGTTCACGCGGGCCGTCGCCGATGGCGCCGCCGTCCTCGGCACCCCGCTCGTCGCTCACGTGCTCATCGCCCGGGAGGGATCGAGCTCCGTGCTCGACCTCGGCCTCATGCCGCCGGTCCGGGTCCCCGCATAGGCGCGGGCGAGCCCATCTCACCTGCAAGCCGCGTTGGGACGCACGTCGCGTCGCCGCCGCTCTCCTTCAACCGGGCTGCGCTCTAGCGCGCCCTCCTCCCCCTCACGAGGTTCCTCATGAACAGTCCGACCAACGGCACCACCACACGCGACACGCGCTCCATCCCCGGCCCCCTCCGCACCGCCCCCGACATGCCGTCCACCTGGCAGGACGTCGAGCTCGGCTTCGACGAGGCCGCCGAGCGCATCATCCAGGCACACGCCAAGGACGGGGCCGCTCAAGACCTCCCCATCGGCGATCTGAAAACCTGGGCCGTTGCCCCGCTGGACGGCGAGTTCGCGCTCGTCCCGCTGGCGCGGCACCACGCAGCGAAGCCCCTCCGGTCGACCGCGTTCTCGAACCTGATGACCAGGGTCGGGGCGCCCGTCGAGTTCATCCGCCGGCTGCCGGCCCCCCTGCAGCTCGCGACCACCAACTGGCTCCTGGCCGAGCACGACGACTCTTCCTCCGCGACCCTGCGACTGCGCGGCGACGAGGTTGCGGCGGTCGTCAGCGGCAGGTACGCGCCCCTCGACCCGGAGGAGCTGCTCGGCTGCGTGCGCTCCAGCCTCGTCAAGTTCGGTCTACTCGGGGACGTCCGCGTGCGCAGCGTCGCCAGCGGGCTCGTGGACAACCTGCGCCTCATCCTCCCCAGCGAGGGGGTGGCGGTGAAGGTCGGCGACACGTCGAACGTCGGCATCGACATCTCGACGTCGAGCTTCGGGAGAAGCGCGATCCACGTCAGCCCCATGGTCTGGCGCCTGGTCTGCACGAACGGGCTCAGGAGCCCCGAGCGCCGCGGTCAGCTCTCGTTCCGCCACGTCGGCGACAGCGACCGTCTCCGCACGGCCATCTCCGAGGCCATCCCGAGCGCGCTGGCACACGCCAGAGGGCTCATGGGCCAGTGGCAGCGCGCCGTGACCTTCATGGTCGAGGACGTGCAGGCGATGGTCGACGGGATGCGCGAGCTCACCGTCGGCGAGAAGAAGGCGTTCGAGAGCGAGCTGGTGCGCGAGGCAGAGGCCCCGGCTCTTCCCGAGCACATGCCGCTCTACAACCTCGTCAACGCGCTCACGGCGACGGCCAGGTCCGCCGTGCCGGTGCGCAGGCTCGAGCTCGAGGCCCTGGCGGGTGACGTACTCGGCCGGCACGTCGGGAGGGCGTCATGAAGAAGGACGTCCTCACCCGGCCCTTCGCCCCCGAGCAGGTGAAGACCCGACCGGGACAGGGCGGCAAGTCGCTCAGCTACGTCGAGACCCACGCGGTCATCGCCCGGCTGAACGAGGCCGCTGACTTCGAGTGGTCGTTCGAGGTCACCAAGCACGAGGTCCTGGCCGACGAGGTCATCGTGCTCGGGCGGCTCACAATCGACGGCGTCGCCAAGATGGCGTTCGGCGGCAGCACCGTCACCCGCGACACCGCGGGCAAGGAGGTGTCGCTCGCGGACGACCTCAAGGCGGCCACCTCGGACGCGATCAAGAAGACGGCGTCGCTCTTCGGCATCGGGCTCGAGCTCTACGGCGCGACGCCGGCAGGGCAGGCCCCGAGGTCGGAGGAGCGTCATGCGCCCCGCGTCGATGACCGCCTCACCTCCCGCCAGCTGGCTGCTCTGCAGTCGGCGTGCCGGAGGAAGGGCTGGTCGAGCAATCACCTGACGGCCTTGACGGACGAGCGCTTCGGGAAGGCGAACCCGCAGACGCTCACGCGATCCGAGGCATCGTCGCTCATCAGCGAGATCACCGGCACGAACGGCCACTGAGCTCGCAGCCCTGGGAACGGCGCGCTCCACCGTGGGGCTGCGCCGCTCTCATCCTCTCCCGAAAGCCCACCACCGTGACTCTTCTCCTTCGCATCCTCAATGCGCTCCGCGCCGTCGCAAACATCGTGCTCCTCGCCGCAAGCCTGATCATCGCGGTCGTGACCGCGCTGTCGACCTGAACCCCGACCTCGACGATGCGCTCCTCACCGAGCGCTGACCCGACACCCACACGACCGGCGCGGTGCTCCATCACGGGGCCCGCGCCGCTCAACTTTCTACAGGAGTCCCCATGCAGACGCTCGCAGACCTGCGCGCGAAGCCGCACACGTCCATCTCGGAGTTGAAGGCCTTCCTCTCCTGCCCGAGGAAGCACGCCATGCGGTACATCGAGCGGGCGGTCCCCGCGTTCAGGCCGCTCGCCCTCGTCCTCGGCAGCGCCTGGCACGAGACCATCGCCGAGCATCTGACCCGTTCGCGTCGCGAGCACCAGGTCCCGACCGACGAGCTGCGCGCCCACCTGCGCGATGGCATCGTGCAGGGGGTCGAGGGTGACGCCGTGCCCGTCCTGTTCGAGGAGGAGGAGCAAGACATCGGCGCGGTGGTCCACGCCGCTCTGAAGATGCTCGACGTGTTTCTCGAGCGGGTTCCTCTCCCTGACGTCATCCACGGCGTCGAGGTGCCGTTCTCCATCCAGCTCGTGCACCCCGTCACCGGCGAAGTCCTTCCTCGGCCGCTGGTCGGCGCGATGGACGCCATCGTCGAGGAGGACGGGCACCCGGTCGTGCTCGAGCTGAAGACCGGCAAGCGGAAATGGACCGCCGACCAGCTCGACTTCGACATCCAGCCGACGGGCTACAGGATGGCCGCCAGGGCGCTCGGGTACAACGCTGGCGTCAACCTGGTCCTCACCACGAAGGGCAAGAAGCCCGACGTGCAGGTCGAGCCTCTGGCCCGTCACCGGCGCGACGAGCGGGAGTTGGTCGAGACCGCGTTCGCAGTGGCGCGCGCGGTGGAGGCCGGCGTCGACTACCCGAACCGCGGCTGGATGTGCCGGACCTGCCCCTACGCCCAGGCGTGCGGCTCATGAGCTGGCCGACGAAGGACATCTTCGCGATCACCGTCGACGGCGCGATCCTCATCAACGTCCTCGCGCTCGAAGAAGACAACCCGCCCGACCTTGCGCTCCGGCCGGGCGTGTTCGTCGGGGTCCTGGTGACGGAGGCCGAGCACCAGCTCGTCAGCGAGCGGGTCTACAACGCGCTGTCCGAGATCGCGTCCATCATCAGCGGACGTCGTCGACGGGCACGCGCGGATCGGACGTAGGTCTACTTCTTCGCCGCGGGCGCCGTCTCACGCAGCAGGCGGCGGATGGCACCCCTCGTGAGAAACCGGGTCCGGTCGACGAGAGCCGCGCGCTCGTCGTCTGCCGGGAAGGTCACGAGATCGAGGAGCTTCACCTCGAGGCGCTCTGCGATGGCCGCGAGCGTCTCGACCGTCGGGCGCGCGAGCCCCTTCTCGACGTCGCTCATGAACCCCTTCGACCCGACTTCGCTCTCGTAGGCGAGCTTCTCGAGCGTCAGGCCCGCCTCTTGCCGGAGCTCCCGGATGCGCGCGCCGATCCGTTCCGCAAGAGGGTCGGGGGTCGTACGCCGGGGCATCAGCGTTGACCGTAAGAGGAGGCAGCGCGATGCTGGTTCGTCCGCGACGAACCTGCGAGCTGTTAATGAGATGCGCGAGGAAAGGTCAGAACATGAACAGGTCGATGCAGGTCGTATTAGCTCTCGTGCTGACGGGAGCCGGGTGCAACAAGGTCGCGATCAAGCAGGACACCCCGCAGGCGACGGTCGCGACGATGGTGAAACTCTTCGCAGCTGGGGACGACAAGCATTGGGCTGAGGTCGTTGACCCCGCGGTGAGCCGCTCCGGCGCCCGCATCGGGGCGTGTGGGAGCGCGATCATCAAGTTCGGCGAGTGCACCCAGGCGCTCATTGCGCGATCACGGTCGTCACTTGCGCCGCGCGGTCCCGACGGGTGCGGCGCCAAGGTCGAGGACTGCACCTGCGGACCCGTGGGAAACAATGCGGCCGCCAAAGCTATGGGCTTCGACTCGACCTACAAGTACGACGCCCTCAAGGCCTCCAAGCTCGATCCGACCGCGTGCACCATCGCGGCCGCGAAGACGCTCACTCAGGACGCGCTGGACGAACTGAACAACGGCTTTTGGGACGGAGCCTGCACGGACATGGCGAAGAGCGACGAGTTCGCAACCGTAACGCTGACCTGCGCCGGCGGAGAACAAGAGAGGCTTGCTTTCATCCTCCACAAAAGAGCGGACAAGTGGATGGTCGCGGGTTTCGGCGCCGATACGGACGCCAGCCTTTACGCCGCAGTCTTGGCGCGGTCTGCGGAAGGCGCGGCCGACAAGAGAAGGCAGGAACTCAACAAGGACATGAAGTAGCTCGCTGCCGTCCGCCGTCGCTTCCGATGCTGTCGATCAACGATCAACACGCGGCCGCGGCCGCGGAGGAGCGGGAATGAGCCTCATCAATTGTAGTGAGTGTCAGATGGAGATCTCCGACCGGGCAGCATCCTGCCCGAAGTGCGGATGCCCGGTGGCACCCCTCGCGAGCGCGCCGCCGCCGGCGGTCGTGGGCAAGCCGAAGCGGCTCTGGTCTCCCCTCTGGGCGTTCCCCGTCGCCGTCGTGCTTCAGTACGCCGGCTGCGAGATGCTGAAGGGAGCCATGTACAGCTTGCCACCTAGCTGTCCTGACCCCTGACGTCTTGCCGCAAATGGGCCCGGTAATTCCGCAAAGGATCAGCGTGAGCTGAGGAGGGTCGAGCGTCTCGCCGGCACAGCCGGAAGTGAGGCGTTCATGTCCAGGAAG
>Ga0316217_10003280_pt1 | contig 18610 bp, 11 predicted proteins | sample 1anoAmetaG_FD_203633 | JGI IMG/M metagenome (GOLD analysis project Ga0316217, IMG submission 203633) | Freshwater microbial communities from Trout Bog Lake, Wisconsin, USA - 1anoA | ecosystem: Environmental > Aquatic > Freshwater > Lake > Hypolimnion/Profundal zone | place: USA: Wisconsin...
CGGGCGCGCAGTTCGGCGATGATCGCATCGCGTGGATCGGGTTGAATTGGACCGGCTTGAACCTTGACAACATCCATGCTGGTAGTATTATCGGCTGTTGAGCGTAAAAGACGCTAATTATGCACGTTATGGCTTGCCTGGTCTGGCGAAAAATAACCGGTCTGCGGAAACAGACCCTGCTTTTACTACGCCCATCCATGCTGTTTCAACCACCCTGCACACAGGCCGGGCCAAGTGCTGATGTGGGCTTTGTCCGAGGCCAAGCCAACACCATGCCCGCCGGCTTTTTCGTAGGCGTGCAGTTCCCAGGCCACCCCGGCTTTGCGCAAGGCGGCGGCATAAGCCAGCGAATGTTCGATTGGCACCACCGGGTCATCCACGGAATGGAACATAAACGCCGGTGGGGTTTGCGGTGTGACATTACACTCGGGTGAAAGTTTCACCCGCACGGCTTCGGAGGCGTCCTGGCCCAGCAGGTTGTTTCGGCAGCCAACGTGGCTTACCACCCCGCTCATGGAAATCACCGGATAAACCAGGATGGCGGCATCCGGCCGGCTGCTGACCCGGTCGATGGGGTCAACGGCAGATGGATCGCCGGCGTCGTACAGCGTGCTGGCCGAGGCGGATAGATGACCGCCGGCGGAAAAGCCCAGGATGCCGATGCGGTTGGGATCGATGTTCCATTCCTGGGCGTGATGGCGAACCATGCGAATGGCCCGCTGGGCATCGGTCAGCGGAGCCGGATGTTGGTAGGGATTCACGCGATAACGCAGCACCAGGCCGGCGATGCCCAGGGAACAGAGCCATTGGGCGATGGGGTCGGCTTCGTGCGGGGCCAAGCCGACATAACCGCCGCCGGGACAGACCACCACGGCCGCGCCGCTGGCGGGGGCCAGGGGGCGAAAATAGCTGAGCGTGGGGATGTCCGCCGGGGTGGTGCCTTTGGCGCCGGGGGCATCGCCTGGCCACAAACGAAAAACTTGACCGGTTACGACTGTTGACAAACTCATGGATAAACACCTTTTATACAAAAACCCGGCCACAGGCCGGGGCTAATGGAAACAATATCAACGATTCGCTTGCATGGCCTGCGGGCTGGCCTCCGGCGGAACCACCGGCGGGCGCGTGGTCTGCCGCTTGATTGCAATCACCGCCACGGCCAGCGCGATGCCGACCAAGGTTACCATGCCTGCCGCCAGCATCGCCCGCCAGCGCGGCGATGCGTCATGGTGGCTTGGCGCCGCACTTGACCGCGCTGCCACCGCGCTGGTTTCGCCTAACCGCGCACGCCATTGCGCCAACGTGGCTACCGTGGCCGGCGCGGCCGCCACATTCCAACCGCGCGCTTTGCCCGCGTCAATCACCAGATTGGCGACATCATGCAAATCGCTGGCTTGGTTATCGTATAACAGCGGGCTGACGTGGGTCAGGCGGATGCGATTGTGCGCATCGATAATCACGTTACCGGCATGAATCCGGCCATGCACGATACCCAAGGCGTGCATCGATTCCACCGCCAGGGATAGCTCGCGGGCCAACGTCACCAGTTCCGACGCCGACGGCATCTCGGCCACGCGCTGGCCGAAAGTCTTGCCTTGCAGGTATTCCCACACGGCAAACACGCGGTTGCCATCGCGCTCGACACCATAAAGGTTGGCCACCGAGGTATCGGCCAATTCGCGCACGCGGGCCAGGCGGTCGTGGATATCCGGGTGAAGCTTGCCGCGCAGTAGACAATCTTCATCCAGCATTTTGAGGACGACTTGCCGGCCCTCGGCATCCAACGCCAGAAAAGTGCGATCCGGGCTCAGGGTCTGCGCCAAGCGATACACGCCGATACAGGCTGGCGGCACACACGTTTGCACGTCGCGATTCCCGAAAAAACGCCGGGTCGTATCACTTGCGGGTGCTGATGCCTGCCGCTTTGGCCAAGGCCACAGCTTTGTCAGTCTTTTCCCAACTGAACGCGCCATCCTTGCCGACCACGCGCCCAAAGTGCCCATGCCGTGCCGTCTGCTTATAAATCGGCCGCAGCATATCCAGGTACTTGATGATGCCGCGCGGTGTCAGCGGAAAATGCTGCTGAATCAGTTCGGCAATTTGGTCTTCCGGAATCACCGCCGTGCTTTCGGTGCTGACGGTGACGCTTACCGGATGGGCCACCCCGATGGCATACGCCAATTGCACTTCGGCGGTTCTGGCCAGTCCGGCGGCCACAATATTCTTGGCGATATACCGGGCCATGTAGCAGGCACTGCGATCCACCTTGCTGGGATCCTTACCGCTAAATGCGCCACCGCCGTGCGCCCCGCGGCCGCCGTAACTATCGACAATGATCTTCCGGCCGGTTAGCCCGCTATCACCGTGCGGGCCGCCCACAATAAATCGGCCGGTGGGATTGATGTGGAAAATAATGTCGTCGTTCCACAACTTGGCGGGGATCACCGGCCGAATCACCTGCTCGATAATCTGCCGTTTGGCTTTTTCGCTGATGACGTCCGTCTTCTTGTCGATCACTGATTCATCATGTTGCGTGCTGACCACCACGGTATGCACACGCACCGGACGCTCGTCCTTGTATTCCACGGTCACCTGGCTCTTGCCGTCAGGCCGCAGCCAGGGAATCTTGTTCTTCTGCCGCAAGTCGGCCAACTTCTCCACAATGCGATGCGCCAGATGAATAGGCAGCGGCATCAGTTCCGGGGTTTCGTCGCAGGCATAACCAAACATCAGGCCCTGGTCGCCAGCGCCTTGTTCCTTGGTATCGTCTTCGGCATGGTCCACACCACGGGCGATGTCGGGCGATTGGCTGTGGATGGCACTCAGCACGCCGCAGGATTGAAAATCAAATCCAAGTTCGGGATGGGTGTAGCCAATTTCCTGGATGGTGTCGCGGGCAACTTGCGCCGCATCCACGTAGGCCTCGGTAGTGATTTCACCCGCCAGGACAACTTGCCCGGTGGTGACCAGCGTTTCGCAGGCGACACGGGCTTTGGGATCCTGCGCCAAAATGGCGTCCAGAATCGCGTCGCTGATCTGGTCAGCAACTTTATCCGGGTGGCCCATGGTGACCGATTCACTGGTAAACAGGTGGCTGCTGCGACGAAATTCGTATGACACTCTATCTGCTCCCATTCAGGTTTTATTGTCCGCCAAACCGAGGCTACACATTGTAGCCACCTTGCGGTTTGATAAATGTACAACGCAATCCCCGGCAAGGCAAGTTGACATGTGGTACACGCTATTTATCTGGGCGCGCGACCCAATCGGCGGCATGGATTTCAGCCCCAGCGGAGCTTAATACCAGCCGTCGCAAGCTTCACACACCTATTTATTCGTGCAATCCCCTATAACGGCATCCGGGATATCGCGTAAAAGTGTGGAAAAACTGGGAAACCGCCTGGTAAGGCCCTTCAGGCCATTGCATCCGGCGGATGAATTCCCATAATGCCCCCGCAAGGTCGTCGCCGGAAATTTCCTGCGCTGATTCCATGGACTGGAATTTTGGCCAAACGTCAGCGACACCATCCCAGCGTCATGACTGCCTCAAGATATTTGTGGCCATGATGCTGGATAAGAATCCAGAGTCACAATCCCGGCTGGCGCTTGTGCCAGTCCTTTTTGAGAAGTGAGGTCTGTCTATGCGAGCGTTGTTGAACAATCGATTCCGCCGTCCCGGCCGAATCACCACCATCTATCTGGTGCTTCTGGCGATCTTCTTCGCCGGTTTCGCCATCTACCGCACCGCCAAGGCGGAAACACCGGTAGTCCCTGGCACCGCGTCCGCGTCGGCCGCTGCCGCGCCCGAAGTCAGCGCCGGCGTGCCTTGGTTCGAACCATTCCGCAGCGCCGATTATAGCAGCTACGAACGCGCTGCGCTGATCGTCATTCTGGTTATCGCGGTCATCGGATTGCTATACGCGGTCATGCTGGTCGGCCAAGTGAAAAAAGCCGATGAAGGCACCCAGCGTATGAAAGACATTGCCGACGCCGTCCGCGAAGGCGCCAATGCCTACCTCAAAGCCCAGTTCACCAAGATCATTCCCTTGATCATCATCATCACGGTTCTGCTGTTCTTCAGCGTCAAGGAACCGGGTTATGCGGCTGGCCGCGCCGTCGCGTTCTTCGTCGGCGCCGTCTTCAGCTCGATGGTGGGGTTTGTCGGTATGCGACTGGCCACGACCGGTAACCTGCGCGTCGCCGCCGCGGCCCGCAGCAGCTATGGCGAAGCCATGCAGCTTGGTTACCGCACCGGAACCATCACCGGCATGTTGACCGACGGCCTGGGCCTACTCGGCGGCACCTGCATCTTCCTCATCTACGGAACCCATGCTTATGAAGCCCTGCTGGGCTTCGGTTTCGGCGGCACCCTGCTCGCCCTGTTCATGCGCGTCGGCGGTGGCATCTACACCAAGGCTGCCGACGTTGGCGCCGACCTGGTCGGCAAAATTGAAGCCGACATTCCTGAAGACGACCCCCGCAACGCCGCCACCATCGCCGACAATGTCGGTGATAACGTCGGTGACTGCGCCGGTATGGCCGCCGATATTTTTGAAAGCTATGAAGTCACCATCGTGGCCGCCATGATTCTGGGTATCGCCAGCTTCGGCCACAAGGGTGTGATCTTCCCGCTGCTGGTGCGTGGCATCGGTGTGCTGGGTTCGATTATTTCCACTTACACCGTTAAAGCCGGCAAGGATGACACCTCCGACACCGCGCTCAAGAGCGTTCACCGCGGTTTCTGGATCGGTTCGCTGATCTCAATTGCCGGGTTCTTCATCCTGGGTTACCTTTACCTGAACTTCAATACCAATCCGGCCAACGGTCGGGTCAACCTGCTTGACCGGGAAGATCCGATTACGCACGTGGTCACCAGAACCGAACCGCAAAGCGTGATTGACAGCTACCAATACACCGACCCGAGCAACCTCCCCAGTTGGGCTAACTTTGGTCACGTTGGCTTGGATATGCGTCCGGCCATCACCTGCTTGATCGGTGTGATCCTGGCGATCGCCCTGAACAAGACCACCAGTTACTTTACCCATACCAGCCATTCCCCGGTAAAATCGCTGGTCAAAGCCTGTCAAACCGGGCACGCCACCAATATCATCCAGGGCTTTGCCGTGGGTTATGAAAGTGCCGTGGCCAATATCATCATTATTGCCATAGCCATCGTCTTGTCGGTCTTGTGCTATGTCCACACCCCGCCCGTGTTCGTGGCGTTTGGTGTGGCCATGACCGGCATCGGCATGTTGACCCTGACTGGTAACACCATCTCCATGGACGTGTTCGGGCCTGTCGCCGATAACGCCAATGGCATCGGTGAAATGGGTTACGACGAAAAGGAAATGGAGAAGATCAAGCCGGGCAGCTACAAGAAGGCCCGGCAGGTCTTGGCCGACCTCGATGCCGTCGGTAACACCACCAAGGCCGAAACCAAGGGCATTGCCATTGGTTCGGCGGTGATCGCCGCCGTCTCGCTGTTTGCCAGTTTCATCGCCGTGCTGGCCATGAATTCCGAATCGGCCATGGATAAGATGACCGTCTCGCAGTACCTGGATCAATCCAAGTGGCTGTCCGTGGCCGATCCCATGGTGCTGATTGGCTTCCTGATCGGTGGTGCCGTGCCGTTCCTGTTCAGTTCCATGCTGATCCGGGCGGTCGGTCGCGCCGCGTTCTACATCGTCAAGGAATGCCGCTTGCAGTTTAAGGACAAGGAAATCTGGGCCGGCACCAAGAAGCCGGACTACGGCCGGGTCGTGGACATCTGCACCAAGACGGCCCAAAAAGAACTCATCGGTCCGGGCGTGCTGGCCATCTTCAGCCCGTTGCTGGTTGGTTTCCTCCTTGGGCCGTACGCCCTAGGCGGGTTCCTCGCTGGCATGATCCTCACCGGCCAGTTGCTGGCAGTGTTCATGGCCAACGCCGGTGGCGCTTGGGACAATGCCAAGAAGATGATCGAAGACGAACCGCGCGACCCGGCCAACAACACCGGCAAAGGCTCGGAGCGTCATAAAGCGGCGGTCACCGGTGACACGGTGGGCGATCCGCTGAAGGACACCGCCGGCCCCGCCGTCAACCCCCTGGTGAAAGTGATGAACATGGTCAGCCTGCTAACCCTGGGCGTGATCAATATGTTCACTGTCAACAAGAACGCCGTGGTCGGCTTTACTGTCGCCGCGGCCTGTATCGTGTTTATCGCCTGGGCCGTCTGGCAGTCCAAGCGCGAAACTGCGGACATGGCCGAACAGGCCTAGTCCTCTGCCTGTAAAGCCGCGACTCGACTGAGCTCGCCGAAGTCTGAAGTTATCCGCGGACATTTAACCCCAGCCGCCGGTGATTCCAACAAAAGAATCACCGGCGGCTGATTTTTTTCCACCGCGCGGGTAAAGTGCCGGCTCATTCACGGAGGTGAACTATCGCCAGCGAAGAGACTGCCCTGATTGCAGAAAAAAAGAACGATATGGAAAAACAAGCCGTCGCCCGCCAATTTGCCCTGGACGCCGCCAAACTGGCGGCCAACACCCGCTGCCACAGCGTGCTGATTTTAGAAATGGCCGGCATCTCCCCGGTGACCGATTATTACGTGATCGCCACCGGATCCAGCGCCCGGCAAATGCGCACCGTCTGCGACGAGATCGACGAACTGGCCCTGGCTCAGCATTTCCCCAGCTTCCACCGCAGCGGCTACGAAGGCGAAACCTGGATCGCCGTGGACTACGTGGACGTAGTCGTCCACATCTTCAGCCCCGACGCACGCACGTATTACGACCTGGAAAACCTCTGGGGCGACGCCAAACGCACGCCAGTGACTCCCGGCTGATCCGCCGCTTACTGCTTGCCCGTCGCGGGTTTACTCGCTTCCGCTTACCAACCCGCGTCCGCAGTCATCTCATCATCGCCCCGCGTCAATCCTGCGACCATTTCACGCCCAGCAGCAAACACGTTAACCCATACGCCGCGCCGCCGGTGACCATGAGAATCACCAATTGTTCGGCGCTGACGATCATCCTCATGCCCTGCGGATAGTGCGGCAACAGCGTCACGCCAAAGCACGCCATGCCCATCACCGCGCAGGCCACGAGCATTTTGCCGGCATCCTTGGCGATGCCGCGCAAGCCGATGCCGCCGGCTTTGCGGTCCAGCATGATCAGCATGACGATGGCTTGCACGGCGAAACTGGCTAGCGTGCCGCAGGCCATGCCGGCTTCTCCCAGGCGGGTGAAGGCCAACGGCACCTCCACTACGGTATTCACCACGATGGTGACAATCGACAGCATCAGCGGCGCCATCGTGTCGTGCATCGAGTAATACGCCCGATTGAGAATCTGCTGCAAGCTGAACGCCCATATAGCCGCGGCGTAAAAGACCGTGCTGAGGGCGACCCATTGCGTGTCAGCGGCGGTAAAGCTGCCATGCTGAAACAGCAGGCGAATGGCCGGATAGCGCACCACGATCAGGCCAACGCTGGCGGGGAAACCTTCCAGCAGCGTGAGGCGGATGCCGTGCCGCAGGGCGGCGCGGAATTTGGCGCGGTCCAAGTCGGCGGCGTCGGCGGCCAGGCCGGGGAAGATGGCCGTGGCCAACGCGATGGCGAAAATGCCCAGCGGAAACTGATAGAGAAACTGCGCCCAATTCAAACGGGCCACGGCACCCATGGCCATCGGATACGGCAGCGATAACCCCAGCATATGGATCCGCTGGCCGGTATCGACCCCGCGCGTGAGCCAGACGGTTATGCCGGTATCCACCAGCACCGAAAGCTGCAACACCGCGGCCGACAGGGCCACGGGAATCGACAGCAGCAGCATCTTCTTCACCGGCGGCGTCCAGATTTTCGCCCGCAACGACCAGCGGTAGCCCACGGCTTTGAGCGCCGGCATCAACATGCCGATCTGCATCACCCCGGCCACCAGCACGAACCCCGCCAGCCAGTAGGCCAGGCGAATTTGCAGGGCAATTTTGGCATTCTCACTCGCCCGCGCCAGCATGAGGATGCGTGCCCCGGTAATGATCACGCCGATGTGAATGATGTTCAGCAGCACCGGCGCGAAGGCAGGCAAGGCGAAGCGTTTATGCACCTGCAAGATACCGCCGAGGAACGCCGTGCCGCAGATCATCAGCACGTAGGGCAGCATGATCTGCGTGAAGCGCACCACCAGCAGGCTTTCCGGCCGCATGGGTGTTAGCGTGGCCGCCCACAAGATCACTTCGCCAACGGCGGTGATCCCCAGCAGAATCATCCCCAGCAGATTGACGCTGGCGGCGGCAAATCGCTGGGCTTCGTCCGGATCGTTCTTGATGGCCTGGGCGTACAGCGGTATGAACGCCGCCGACAACGCCCCTTCGCCCAGCAGCTTGCGGAACAGATTGGGAACCTTGAACGCCACGGTAAAGGCGTCGGACACGACGCCCGCGCCGAAGTAGCGGGCCACCACGCTCTCGCGGGCCATGCCCAATATGCGGCTAAGCAACGTGAGCGCGGAGATCACCTTGGCGTGGGAAACATAGGAGCGCGATGCGGGGGCTGACTGGGACATCCGTGTCCTGCAAAGGGCAAATAACCGGTCCGCTGAAGCGGACCCTACTCAGCGTATCTTCGCCGCGTTCAACCGCTGTTTCAATGCTTGGGCGGCGGCGGTGACATCTTGCGTAGCGGTCACTGCGGCGGTCACCGCCACCGCCTTCATTCCGGTAGCCAGCACCTGGTCGATATTCTCCAGCGTAATGCCGGCAATCGCCATGGCCGGAAGCTTGATCGTCCCGGCGACGGCGCGAGCATACTCCAAACCGGCGACAAAATCGCGGGGCTTGGTGGCGCTGGGGAAAATCGGCCCCACGCCGATATAGTCCGCCCCGTCCTCGACGGCCGCGCGGGCTTGTTCGATCCGATGCGTGCTGACGCCCACGATGCGCTTTACGCCCAGCAGTTTGCGCGCCTCACGGGCCGGCAAATCGCCCTGCCCCACATGCACGCCATCGGCATCGGCCAGCACGGCAATGTCCGCCCGGTCGTTGATGATGCTGAGCACCTGATGCCGCCGGCACAGGGCGACGAACTGCTTGGCCCGGGCCAAAAACTCGCCGCCGTCCAGTGACTTCTCGCGCAGTTGCAAACAATCGGCCCCGCCGGCAATTGCCTGCTCGGCCGCCTCCGGCCATGGTAGCCGGCAATGTGCTTCGGTAATCAGCACATACAGCCGCACGTCGGCCATGCGATTGCGCGGGTGCAGCCCGATGACGATAAGCCGTTCCAGATCATAGAAGCGATAGCGCTGCCGCTCGACCTTGGCCGCCGCGGCCGGATCGACAATCTTGGCATATTCCTCCAGCGTCCGCAGCGCCTCGCCCAGCCGCTTGCCGGCGGCGGTAACCACATCGGCCAAGTTCGCCCGCGTCATTTCGCTGGCGGTGGTATTGGCCGTGCCGACATCCCCGGCGGTATCCCGAAAACCGATGGCCGTCGGCAGGATATCGGCCAGCGCCATGCCCAGATCATGGCGGATATTCTTCAGCGCCGCGCTCATCACGGCATCATCGCGGATGAACCGCGCGTAGTCTTCCAGCACGCGTAAAGCTTCGCGTGCGCGGTTGGCGTTGGCGTCCAGCAAACGGAGAACGGCAGGGTCCATGTTGCATAATGTTACATAATGTTACTTTTTTAGCCAGGAAATCGTCATTACGGCCCGCACAAGAGCCGATCAACGGCCGTTCGCAAACGGTACGCCAGCGGCTCTTGTGCGGACCCGACGCCAGATTTCTTACTTTTTACTGCTCTGGGATTCCTCTCTGGCGCAGTGTCCCTGTCCGCATTGGCATTGCCGCCAAACAAGCGGCGAAGCGCAGGGGATTCGGCAAGCCCTGACCGCACGCTGGCAATATTATCGCATACCGCGAACCGGCTTGATCCGGCCAGCTCATGGCATGCGCAATAACCGCTCCCGTTCCGATTCCGTTCCCGTTGGTGGCTGTTCACCGGGGTTTGCAGCCGGTTTGCAAGTTCGAATCGAACCTGCCCTGCCTGCGGCATCTAATGAATCACCAAGTCCTTGAATTCCACGGGAATCATCATCACATGGACTTGCGTGGGTAACTCGATGATCCATTTCACCGGCTGGCCATGCGTGATGCCTGCATCGCCATTGCGGGAATAGCGGATGGTGCAGTTATTGCCGGCAGCGCTAATACTTTCTTGGTGGAACGCGCGGCCATTGACATCCAGCAGTTGCCCCGCTTGGAACAGTTGGTAGGCAGGCTCGTTCGGGGCGCGATCGTTGGCGCGGGCGGCATGCGCCTTCAATTCATACCCGCCCTGCGCCGACCGCTGGAGGGATTCAAAGGTAATCGTCGTGCCGGCGAAATCCTTGCTGGTCTCGGCGGCATCCAAAGGCTGATCGATCGTCAACGTCTCGCTCTTGTCCACGTTTTGCAGTGACAGCGTGCATTTGAAGTCGGCGATTTTCTTGCCCACGCTGGCCGGATATTTCAACGCCGCGGTACAGTCGCAAACCAGTGCTTGCGCGAACAGGTAACCGTCGGACGGGTCGCCCGGTTTATCTGCCAGCATCGAGTTGCCTTGGTCATCGACGGCCTGGTCCGCCCTAATGTTGGCATTGACCTTCCGCACCAGCAGGGCCGGGTCCATGTAAACCATCAGTTCCAGCCCGCATGATTCCCGGAAGACATCGGGTTCCACATAGTTCACGCTCAGGCGGTGCGCGAACGCGACCGCCTCGATCACACAGCCGTTGCTTTCACACACCGGGCGGGGTTGCGAGGCGCGGCTGTTGCGCGTCGGGCTCAACAGGATGCTGCGGCCACCGCCCGTCCCCACCGGCCGAATCTGCAAACTGCACATGCGGCAGGCGTCCCGAACCGCCAGCCAAAACGGACGGTTGCTGAAATCCACGTCCAGCGGCTCTTGCATGGCTGGGCGCTGCCAAAGGTCGGCATCGGCGGTGATCCTGATCCCGCCTTGCTTGGCCAGTTCGGCAAAGACCGTTTGGGGCAACGCCTGGTTGAGGTGCAGGTTCACCAGCGTGACCGTCGCTGGCGTCGTCGGGCTGGTTGCCGGTTGTTCGCCCGGCTCCGCCTGCGCCGCCCAAGCCGCCGGTAACGCGCCGGCCATTACCACGCTCAGAACGGAATGTCGTAGGTTCATAGCCGCGCCATCCTTTCCGCCTGCGTCCACCGGTTTTTAGCCGGGATTGTCCATAGCAAACTTCACCGACCAACGTCGTCGGCCTGTTTACGTAGCATAGCAAGGTTGGAAGCGCTGAACCACATGGTTCCTGATTCGTGAGCAACGTAATGGTGACGAGGTTGACGCTACCGTCGGTTTTAGTCCGCTCCGTTCTGCCGCCAACGTCGATGACGGGAAAAAGCACGTCCCCTTTAGTCCGTCCCCAAATAACGCCGTTTCTGACTCCGGAATATTATCCTGTCACATTGTTATGACGCCTTTTTGCTGACGATTAACTTCACGCCAAAGATTGCCTGGCATTCAGCCCCGCCGGCGGCGATACTTGGCAGATGCCGCTCCGGTTTTTCTCCCGGTAAACCATGGTGAAGGCGAACACCTTATGAAACCCCGTTGTCTGATCGTGAGTCTGGCCTGGCTGGCGTTGTGCCTCGGTCGTGCCCGTGCCGCGGGGATAGCCGAACCAGGCCATTGGGAAGTCACCGGCTGGGGGGGTGGCGGTGGCTTTTTTGCCGACGCCTGGGATCCCGGCAATCCCAACGTGATCTATATGGGCGGTGACGTCAGCGGTATGCTCAAGACCGACGATAAGGGCCTGCATTGGCACTTCATCAACAAGGGCATCAGCAGTTACGGCATCTACAGCATTGCCATCTCCAGGAGCAGTCCCAATATCCTCTTTGTCCTGGGCATGGGCGGCGGGATGTGCAAGACCACTGACGGCGGCGAGCGCTGGCAAGTGCTGCCGGAAACCACCCCCGATAAGCTCAACATCACCGGCGTAAGCTCCTGGACGGTGCGCGCCATTGCCATCGATCCCATCGATCCGCAGATTGTTTACGCCGGTTCGGCCGCCAGCGGCAGGCTGTACAAGACGCAAGATGGCGGGACCACCTGGAAAGAACTGGACATCGCCCATGCTACGCTGGCCGAAGTGCCCCTTGAGAAACCCAAACTTACCGTGCCGGAGAAGAAGACCAAGGGCAAGGCCAAACCCACCGCGCGGGGTACGGCCGGGGGCAAAGGCGTTGTCATCAGTTCGGTGGCCGTGGCGGCGCTGAACCCCAAGCTCATTCTGGCAACCAGTTCCGGACAAGGCATCCTGCGCAGCCAAGACGGCGGCGTCACCTGGACGCAGGTACATGCCGCGCCGGAAGCATGGAGCGTCGCCATCGCCACGAGCAATCCCGACATCATCTACGCCTGTTACAACAACGACGAGCGTATGCTCCGCAGTGCCGATGGTGGCAAAACCTGGAACTACATCAACCAGGGTGTGGACCCCGCCTTCGCGCCGCGCGAGATTGCCGTCGATCCCACCGACCCCGACATCATCCACGTTATCGGCACGGTCGGTGGAACCGGTGTGATCGGTAACTCCCGCGACGGCGGTCAAACCTGGGGAGAATTTATCACCCACGTCACCCGCGATCTGACCGTCAATCCCACCCATCCCGATCAGCTTACCGATGGTTCGACTGGCCTGGCCCGCCTGAATCACGGAAACAATATCTGCCTCAATCCCCACAATCCGGACGAAATCCACGTGGCCGGCGGTGGGGTTCCGGCCCTCAGCAGCGATGGCGGCAAAACCTGGCAGGAGCGAGACCGCGGCGCCGAAGCCACCAACACTGACGACATCCGTTTCCTGCCCGGCGGTAAGGTCTATGTCGGTTGTGAAAATCAAGGCCTGCTGATGAGCGCAGATAACGGCGGTCACTGGCAACAACTGTTTCCGTTGATCCCCCAGAACCAGACCGATGGCCACGTCTGGCGTGTCTGGCCGAGCCATGACGGGCAGCGCATTCTGGCGACCCATCAGCCGCCGGGGCTGATTTATCCTAATCACGTGATCCTCAGCGAAGATGGCGGCAAGACCTTCGCGCTGATTACCGACGGCCTGCCCGCCGCGCAGCCCATCGGTAGACCCACCATGTGGGATCATGGCGCGTTCCGTGGCTTGGCGGTCGATCCGCAGCACCCCGCGGTGATCTACATCAGCTTGGACGGGCAGCCCGACGGCGGCATCTATAAGAGCGCCGACGCCGGCAAAACATGGGCCGCCTTGCCGCACCAGCCTCCCAGCCGCTGTAGTTGGATGGGCCTGCACCTGGATCCCACCGACGCCAACCGCATCTACTACGGCACTTGTGGCAAGGATGGCGGGTTGTATCGCAGCGATGATGCCGGTGATTCCTGGAAGCTGGTTTTCAAGCAGGAACCATGGCTTTGGGACTTCGGCGTCTCCCCAACGGGCATCGTCTATTGCGGCCAGCAAAATCTTTACCGCAGCACCGATCACGGCGAAACCTGGGAAAAGCTGACCGATTTCAAGGAAGCGGATCGGCGGATTGCCGCCGTGGAGTTTGACCCGCGCAACCCGCAGCGCTTTTGGATCGCCTCTTTCGACCCCAACAGCGCGATCGGCGATATCTGGCGCACCGACAACGCCGGCAAAACCTTTGCGGACATCACCGGCGACAACCCCATCGGCAAAACCTATATCCTCCGCTTCAACCCGGAAACCAACGAGCTTTGGTCCGGCGGGGTGGGATTGCAGAAGATCAAACAGTAGGCCGAACGAACCTCGGGCACCATCGCCACCAATAGTCCGAACGTCAGCCATTCGACAGGCTTGAGAGTGGCAAAGGCAATGTCGGCCAGCAGTGGATGCCGGGCGATTCGCCGCGCCAATGGTGGACCGACGAAATCGTAGACGCGGCGGATCAGGCGATGCCCCGCGGGACAGACCGTGGCCAGGGCGATTTCCACACATTTCAGCCGGCGCAACTGCCGATTGGCCGGAAAAGTCGATCCATCCGCCGCACGGGCCGGGGCCGATCCCACAAATCGCCGATGCCCCGCGGCGGCGGCGGTGGCAATGTAGCAACCGGGCGGTTGGGTGGGCAGCGTATAGTAGAGGGCCACCGCGTTGATGATCGACCACTTCCAGGCGACGGCGTAACCAGCCAGCCACGCGATCCAGGCAACGATCGTTGCTGTGCGCGGCCGCACGTTATCCGGTTCACGGCTCAATTTCCTGGCGAGCAGGGCTGCGCGAGTATAGACGCCGGCAAACCACGCCGGCGCGAAGAGCAGCGATACGATTCCAGCCCCGGGAAGAAAATCGCCCGTCCACCGCACGCGATAAAGCCGCAGGGAACCACTTCCGGCAAAATCGGCGAGCGTGAGCACGGCCAAAACAATGGCAGTTCCCACCACCAGATAGATGAGAATCCTCCCGGGAATTCGATTTAACAGCACGACGATGCCGAGAAGAACGAAGTTGCTGGCCAATCCGATGAGAACTGCCAGCGGGAATTCAACCTGGAAAAATGCCGCTTGAATCAACGTGTATTGCAGGCCCAGGATGATGCCGGTGTAGAGTGCCAAACGCACGGCCAGCAATCGCGATAATTGCGGCCGGGCGACGAACAGGCACAGGGCGCCCATGCTGTAAAGCAGCAGCGGATAGAATGGGAAACCCGCCCGCCCATCGGGTATGAAGCTGACATAACAATTCCACTGCCCCGATTGCCAATCCGGCTCCATGGGATAGCCCCCGGCGGCAATCCCAAAGCACACCACCGGCAGCACAACCCCCAGGGCGACCCAAACGCACTTTTCCAGCACGGTGACCGGTGGCCGGGCGGTTTGCGCCCCCGGTGTACAGTAGTCTAAAATGGGCAGCGGCATACGCGAATTGTACCCAGCCGGACACAAGATGCGATCAGGCCGCTATCCGCGTATCCGCAATCCAAGGTCTTGTGCCCATGGCACCATCTCCTGCTCACCTGCTCTCCTGCTCCACATGCTCACGCAGCGCGGGGTTGCGACATTGACCCGCTTCGCGCATCCTATCCCATACCCTCACGGGGCTTATATATGATGCAAACAACTTCACGTGCGTGCGGCCGGTTACTCCCGCTCATTCCTTTGCTGGCGCTGGCAATGCTGCTGGCGGGCGGGTGTGCCAGCGCTTACCCCCCGGCTACACCGGAGCGGGTGGCCGATGTCGTGCAGCGGATTAGCCCGGCGGTGGTGCGCGTGGATATCGCCCAGGCCGTGTATGAAAAGGGCAAACAAAATCTGGTGCGCGGCAATGGCTCCGGCGTCATCTTCGATGCCGATGGGCACATTCTCACCAACTATCACGTGGCGGGCCGGGCGGTGGAAATCCATGTCGTGCTGGCCAATCGCGAGCGCGTGCCGGCCAAGTTGATCGGCGACGATCATTGGACCGATCTGGCGGTGATCCAAATGGATATGGACATGATCCGCGCCAAGCATATCGACTTTGCCTGGGCCAAGCTGGGCACCAGCACCTCGCTGCAAGTGGGGCAGGACGTGATGGCGTTTGGCACGCCGTTTGGTTTGGCGCGCACCGTTACCCGCGGGAGCATTTCCAATACCGACCGGACTTTTTATACGCCACAACACCGCATGGATATCGACGGTTATGAAACCGGGGATTTTTCCAATTGGATTCAGATGGATGTGCCGATCAACCCCGGCAACAGCGGCGGGCCGCTGGTCGATCTGGACGGCTTTGTGGTGGGCATCAACACCCGCGGCGGCGCGCAGCAGATCAACTTTGCCATTCCCATCGACACGGCGATACCGGTGATCGCCTCCATCCTGAAGACCACCGGCGACGGCAAGAAGGGCCATGTGGATCGCAGCGATCTGGGTTTTGATCTGATGCCGCTGCACGAATTGGAAGCGTTTTTTGATCTGGATATCAATCAGGGTGTGCTGATTAACAATGTGGATCGAGTGGGGCCGGCCGCCACGGCCGGGGCCAAGTCGCAGGATATTTTGCTGGCGTTAAACGACGTGCCCACCAACGTGCGGTTCCCGGAAGAACTGGCCGAGGTTCACCAGCGCATCGCCGATTTGCCGGTGGGCAGCACGGTCAAGCTCATGGTCAAACGTCGCACGGCCAATGGCTACACCACGCTGAATCTATCAGCCAAGACGGTTTTGCTGGAAGGCATTCTGGGTGAAGAACAAGCGTTCCAGCAATGGGGCGTATCAGTGCGGCAGGTGACCCGGCCTTATGCCGTGGGCGAACAATTGGACGAAACGCGCGGCGTATGGATCACCAGCAAAGCCGATGGCGGCCCGGTGGATAAAGTGGAGCCGCCGCTGGAAGCCGGCGACGTGATTCGCGCCGTGAATCAAGTGCCGGTCAGCGATCTGGCCGATTTCGCCGCCAAGTATGAAAAGTCGGTTAAGCAGCATGATGGCAAGGTGCTGCTGGAAATTCAGCGCCGGCAATCGCGCTTTGACGCCGTGCTGGATGTAAAGAAGTATGCCCCGGCGACCGAGCCGAGTTAGGTGCGCAAGGCACGCTACTCGCCGCCAAACACTGAGCTATTAGCAACGCAATAAGCAGCCTTTTGCCGATTGGCAAGCGTTACCCTCGGCACCCCGGCATGAGCCATCATTGCAAAAGATCGCGCAGTTCGTCCCGCCAGTCGCGCCCAAGGTCGGAACCTTCATCCAGAACTTGGAAGCGAAATATATGATCCTTGAATTCCCGTCCAAGCTGCTGCCAGCTCACTTTCTTTCCGGCCCGCTCGAAATATTTGGCCACCGCACGCTTGTAATTCGTGTCGCGATTGCCCTCAAGCTGTTGTCCCTTGCTTTCCAGCACCAGCACCGTGTGCATGGGCTTGTCTTCATATTTCCGTTGCACCACAAAGTCCGGGTAAATCTGATTGCGCCGGAATCCCTGAATGGCAAAATTCCCTTCCCCCACGCGGTTGCGGAACCACCAAAGCACGTTGGCGTCACGATCCAACACCAACGCCACTTGCCGCTCGTAGGCGTTTTGCGATTCCGCCTCGACGAAATCGAAAAGGGAATTGGCGATGGAACCGCCATCATCGTGGGCCAGCGGCGTGATCGGCCCGATCCGCTCAATGCGGATCGACGGGGGAATCTCAAAGTTGCAATCCTTGCATTGCAGATAAAACAAAACTTTCTTCCTATCGAACAGGTCGTTAAACGCCGCCTCGGTTTGCTTGTCCAATTGTTCCTGCACAAAACGGGCGATGTGGTCGCGCACCACAAACTTCACCAAGCCTAATTTGCCGCTCAGGCCGATTTCCGTGGCGTATAGCCGCCGGCAAACACCCTCGACAATGCGCTGCAATTGCTTTTGGCTCAAATAATCAAACCGCAAACTTGCCGCCAGCCATGCCTGCACTTGCTCATCCGATTCCGTCGTCTCGATGTCAAATTCGTCAATTTTTACCGGTTCGCGCTCGCCCAGCGACATCTTATAAAACCGATCCTTGGCCTCGCGCAGCGCATCGGCCAGCGGCCAATCAATGCCGTCATAAGGGAACTGGCCCACTTCCACGCGGGCAATCAAATGGCGGAAATAATCCAGCGGTTCGTAATCGCCTTTGGCGATCTCCACGCAAAAGCGCGGCAGATAAATTTTCCCCTTAAAGGGCGTGGTATACAGCCCGGCCAATTCCGGCTTGATATGGGCCTCACGCGCCATGCGCTGCCCCGGCCCGCCGGTGTCTTCGCGCACCATCGAACCGGCGCAATCTTCATAGCCTTCTTTTTCCAAGGCCGATTTTACCTGCCGGGCAACTTCCCCGGCCGTCTGGTGCAGGCAGTAAACGTAAGCTTCATCCAGCCGGTTGTCGCCGGTGCGCGTCTGATAAGGCTGCCGCAAAACCCGGCCCACAAGCTGGGTCATCGCCTGCGCCGCCCCGGTGTTATTCAGCGAAACCAAAATGTAGGCAAACGGGCAGTCCCACCCTTCCTGCAACGCGCTCTTGGTGATAATCCATTCGGTGGCGCAGCCTTCATCCAGCAAATCGACGTCTTCCAAATCGTCGGCTTCAGCGCTCTTGACGGCAATGGCTTCCCGGTTGACGTTCAAGCGCTCGATCAGATATTCCCGCACGTCTTCCGAATGAATGAATTCTCTGCGGCGTTGTTCCTTGCCGGTGCGCTCCACTTGCACCAAAACGATGGGCCGGATGTACCGCCCGGTTTTGGATTGATATTCCACCGCCGCTTTGGCCAGAACCATGCGGCGGTCGCGCGCCTGCGTCAACACGTCCTGCCAATTCTTGTTGCCGCTGGTGGCGATGTTCAGCGGCAGTTTGATCATGTGTTCCTTGAGCAACTGCTGCCCGCTCACCCTGGCGACAATATTTGCTCCCCGCTGCGGCGTGGCGCTGAGTTCCACCACCGCCGCCGCGTTGAAGGTTTCAATCGTCTGCCGCGCCAAGGCACTGGTGGCTTTGTGCCCTTCATCAACGATGACCGCCGGCCGGCACAGCCGCACCAAATTACCGATGGAAGTCTCGCATAAATACCGGCCGCTGGCGGCGTTTTCCTCCAGCATCTTCAGATTGGGCGTTTGTTCTTTGAGCTTGC
>Ga0316217_10003281_pt1 | contig 18604 bp, 13 predicted proteins | sample 1anoAmetaG_FD_203633 | JGI IMG/M metagenome (GOLD analysis project Ga0316217, IMG submission 203633) | Freshwater microbial communities from Trout Bog Lake, Wisconsin, USA - 1anoA | ecosystem: Environmental > Aquatic > Freshwater > Lake > Hypolimnion/Profundal zone | place: USA: Wisconsin...
AATGCTGCATGAGTAAGATTAAGAAGGCAAAACCCGTTGTACGGCAAACCGCGGAGTATTTTTTTCTGAACCGGCCCCTCGTTTGGCTCACATTAATTTGCGTTATCGTTTATGGTATGTCATTGTGGTTTGGTTATGCCGAACTGGACGATAGCATTTTTATCCGCGAGATGAAAGATTATAACAGCAACTGGGCTAATATAATCACCTCCTTTCACCGGGGAGTATTCAACCCCACCGCCGATATTTATTACCGCCCGGTTTTTTTGATTGACTTTATTGTTGAAGGGCATCTGTTTGGAACGGATATTGGTTTCTATCACTTTACCAACTTGCTCTTTCATATCATTTCTGTAATACTCGTTTTTACGCTCTTTCGAAAATTAAAGCTTGGTGAGCTTTCTTCCTTTCTTTTTGCGGCGGTATTTGCTGTTCATCCGGTTTTAACACAGGCCGTTGCATGGATACCAGGCCGAAACGATATGTTGCTGTGTGTTTTTTTGTTATTGGGTTTTATCGGGTTAATCAACTACATCGAAAGCGGGAAAGTAACTGGTCTGGTATTATTCGCAGTTATGTTTTTCATTTCCCTGTTTACTAAAGAAACAGCCATTGCTTTTCCGGTGATATGCCTTGGCTATATGTTTTTGTTGGCCGACATAAGGATAACTGACAGGCGAGTTATTTATTTTGTAGTTCTTTCCGGACTGTGTTTCATCATTTATTTTGGGGTGAAGTCAACAGCCACGCTTGATCAAAGCAATCTTGCACACAATGTTTTTGGCCTGATTATTTATCGCCTGCCATTGATGTTTCAATACACCGGTAAGGCCATGTTACCGGTCAATCTTTCGGTTTATCCAATTATGGAAGACACGCAAAATATTTACGGCATTGTTGTAACCGTACTTTTAGCGGTGGCTTTCGTTTTCAGTAAAAGCTACAAGAATAAACTGGCTATTTGGGGTCTGCTTTGGTTTGGCATTTTTCTTTCTCCGCTATTGCTGGTGCCAAAGGAAATGAACAACCAGATATTTGAGCATCGTTTGTACCTTCCGCTTATTGGGCTACTTCTTTTTTTAAGCCAGGTGGTAAAACTGGATAACAAAACCTATCAGTTGAGAAAAGTATACGCCACTGGTGCAATTATTGTTGTTTTTGCCGTCGTGTCATTTAGCAGAGAAAGTTATTTTAAGGACCCTGTCACCTTCTGGTCGCGTGCTGTGGAAGATGCGCCGCATTCAGCTTCGGCCAAAACTTTCCTGGCCATGCGCATTTTTGATGACCCGGGGCAAAAGGCCAGGGCTATTTCACTTTTTCATGAGGCCTACCGGGAAAACCCTGATGAACGCTGGCTAAACTTCTATCTCGGCAAATATTATCAAACCGTTGACTCTTTGGACAAGGCAGAATTTCACGCGCGCAAAGAAATTGAGATTACAAACTATCATGAGGCCAATTTTTTACTGGCCGGTTTAATGTTTAGTAAAAATCAGAAAGACTCTGCTTTGTTTTACCTCGAAAAAGTAGCCAGCCTGAATCCCCGTGATGAAAGGATTTATAATAACATGACGATGTTGTACCTCGAGAAGAATAACCTGGAGGGTGCTAAACATACCATTGAACGCGCCCTGGCAAATGGAGTGACTCTTAACCCTGACCTCGTTAAAGCAGTTAACCTGCGCGAAAAGCAAGCCGGGCATTGAAATGATGCAGCTTTTGGTCTGCCATTATTTAAGCCATATATTGCAATATGCAGGCAGCGCGCGTCCCCTTATCAAAGTTAGTTGCATATGCGGTTGGCGTTTTTGGCTGGAGCATATCCATCAACATCATTTCGGTGATGTTATTATATCTCTACTTGCCGCCCAATAACGCGGGCATGGTAAACCTGGTTCCTCAAATGGTGGTTTTGGGTTTGTTCAACATTATCGCCCTGGTTACTTCCAGCGGTCGGTTATTTGATGCTATTGTTGACCCCATGATTGCAGGGTTTAGCGACCGGAGCAAACATCCTAAGGGTAGAAGAATTCCTTTTATGGCAGTAGCGGTTATCCCGCTTACATTCTTCGCCATCATTATGTTTTACCCGCCTTTCCACACAGAGAATAAATTGAATTTAGTCTGGCTGGCAGTTACGCAACTGGGCTTTTACTTTTTCTTCGGCTTATATGTTATTCCCAATAATGCATTGGTAGCCGAAATGGGCCACTATCCCGGCGGTAAAATGCACATGAGTACTGCGCAATCCGTAGGGTTTATTGTAGGCATGGTAGTCGCTTCTGGAGCCCCGGCGATTGCAGACTACATTAAATCGCTGGAGCCGGCCATCTCGGTTTTCAGAAGTAACCAGTTAGCCATTGTGGGGTTAAATATAATTGGTGCGGTTTGTATGGCGGTGCCGGTACTGGTAATTGATGAGAAGAAATATGTTTTACCCGGCCTGGCTACCGAACCTTTGATTGATTCGTTGAAAGCGGCCTGGCGCAACCGTAATTTCAGAATTTTTGCCTTAGCTGATGCTACCTATTTTATGTCTATTGCTATTATCACCAGCGGTCTGCTATATTATGTAAGGGCCATGCTGCTTTTACCCGAATCTACCGGTACTATGCTGATGGGTTTGATGGTGGTTGTTACGCTGGGCGCATATCCTTTTGTAAACATGCTGGAAAAAAGACTAAGTAAAAAAACAATGATGGTGATAACCTTTATTACCATGTTTTTTGTGTTTGCATCCATATACTGGTTGGGGAAATATCCGTTTCCTCCAATATGGCAGGCGGTTATGTTGATGGTAACCTTTGGCATTCCCGATGCCTTTTTAAGCATTTTACCGGTGGCTGTACTGGCCGAAATTGCCATAGCTGATACCAAAGCCACCGGCCAAAACAAAGAGGGCATGTACTTTGGTTTAAGAGCGCTTACCCAAAAATTCGGGCAAACGCTGGGCATTATGTTGTTTGCTATGCTTACGCTGTACGGAAAAGACCCGGGTCATGATTTTGGTTTGAGGTTGAGCGGTGCGGTGGGCGCCGTGCTGTGCTTGTTTGCCGGGGTGGTTTATACAAGGTATAAGGAAGGGTAAATAACCCTTCGCTATAATTTCTTTGCTTATAACCAACTTTTTCGAAGACTAACTTCGAACTTCGTTTGAAGGTTTTGAGTCTGGAGACCATTAGTTTTCGAAATAAATGTTTCGGACACTTATGATCTCCAGACTGGAACAAGGCACAGTGTGGGCCGATCGAATTTTTTGAAGGCGGAATCTATTTAAAAGTATTTCATGGATTTAGTTGTTACTAATATAGCAAGATGTATGGGTCTGCTGACCTATACAATTCATTTAAACTTCCAGGCTCGTCTTCGACACGCCCGGGAAAACAGGAGAACAGGAAGTGAACACCACAAGATCTTAGTTAGCGTATTTGCCTGTTTCGGCATCTATTTGGTAGCAAATTCTATGCGGTAATTAAACAGCGGGAACAAGCCCTGCTGATAATAGTACTGAATGGAATTTGTTTGGTTGCTGTAAACCTGGCTGTAAATGTTAAGGTGATCCGTTATGTTCTGTATATCCAGCATGATAGTATGCGTTATGCGTTTAGTGTTGAACCTGAAACTTACACCGAGGTCCCACCGGTAATAGAGCGGTGCGTGTAGAGAGTTTACCTCAGTAACATAATCCACCTCAATATGTTGTAGGCTTGATTGCTGAAAGTTAATAGGCGTATATCTGTTGCCGCCCATTATCAGGAATTTTGTATTAATGCCTATTACATTGGCCTTGTTTTTACCCACCCTGAACTCCTTACCACCCAACGCATTAACAGTATAGTTCCTATCGTACGTACTGGGATATATTTTACCGGTTAAGGTTTGATAAGTAGAGTTGAACAACGAATTGGTAAAAAGGAAATAGTATCCCTTTGTGAAAAACTTTTGCAGTGTAATATCCAAACCATAATTCATGCCGGTACCTTTACTTACAAAAGGAGTTGTAACGGCCCATAAATCGGTAAAGTTTTGAGCGTTTATGAGCGAAACAGCACTGCCGCTATCTGTTGATATGCCTACTTTAAATAAGTATTGGTAATAAAGTTCTGTTTTAAGCTGAAAATCGTTTTTGAAGTTATACGTGTAACCTAACACTACATGATAAGCCCTGGGAATTTGCAGGGTTTTATTAGGCAATGAAGCGTTCCCTGAACCATCTGTATAACTATAAAGCAGAGTCGAAATATCATACGGTTTTGAGTAAAGGCCGGTTGCCAGAGCGACACTATGGTTTTGATTGAACCGGTACTGGACCGATATCCGGGGATCAATGGCGAAGGTATTGTTTAAAAACAGATAGGTAAAATGCGCGCCACCGTTTAGCGTCCATTGCGGGCCAAATTTTTGCTGCCACTCGGCATAGGCCTGTAACATTTCGGTCCATCCTTTGGCGTTGTATCTTCCAGTCTCTGCATTGGTATTAGCATCCCACTGATTGAACTTATAATTGTATCCGGTGGTAGTTAAAATTACACCGGTACGGAGGTTCGAGGCCGCAGTTGGCTTTACATTGTACATTTCACTTAACCTGATAAAATAGCTATTGATATTGATATCGCCGGTTTGGCGGTTTATAAGCGTAGGGTCGTATACATATTGCTGGTCTGTCTCTTTAGAGCCATCACCTGAAAATGAAATTATGGATTGCAGATAGCTTTTTGTATCGAGTATGTATTTATGGGTAATGCCATAAGCCCCCCTCAGGTCGTATTGATTATAGCTTTGACTGCCTAAGCCGGTACTCCAGGTAGAGGAGTCGGGAGAGGCTGAATTTTTGGCATCACTTTTACCCATAATGCCCCATATTGAGAAAGTACCGTACTTTTTGGTCGGCGCATTAATTTTGAACGACAGGTCCTGATAATCGGGGGCAAAGGAACCTAAACCAGGCAAAAACTTGCCTGCCAGACCCAATGTTGAATACCGGTAATTAACGATATATGAAGCTTGTGAGTTATGCGAGAAGTACCCCTCCGTAGATGCCTCAATGCCCAGTATTCCTATCATAAATGAACTTTCCCTTTCCTCATTATTACCTGGCCTTAGCCTCAGATCCATTACACCGGAAAGCGCATCCCCGTATTCAGATGGAAAAGCACCGGTATAAAAATCAGAGGTCCCCAGGGTACTACTGCTGAGCATACTTATAGCGCCGCCGGTGCTGCCTAATGCGCTAAAGTGGTTAGGGTCTATAATTTCCACACCCTCCATGCGGTACATCACCCCTTGGGGAGAGTTGCCTCTTATAACCAGCGAATTATCTAAATCGCCGGCACACGCCACACCGGCTAAATTCTGCGCTACCCGCGCCGGGTCAAAGGCCGCAGCCACAAACCTTTTGGTTTCTTCAACAGAAATGGAAGTGGCGCTAACGGTTGCCAGCTCATTTACCGCTTCGCCCCTGTTTACCGCGTAAACAGATACTTCTCCCAATTGATTACTCTGCGATTTCATTTGAACATTTAAAACAAGCTCCTTGGAAGCTTCCAGCAACATGTCCGGACAAATCGCTTCGGCATAACCTAACACAGAAACACTGATAGTAAGACGACCCACTGGAACGCCTTCAATTCTGAAAAAACCCAGACTATCGCTAACTGCTCCCAGGCTTAGCGCTGAATCAACTACTCTTACTACAGCGGCCTCTACCGGTTGCTGCGTTCTTAAATCCAGTATTTGTCCGCGTATGGTTTGCCGTGGCACAGCATGTTTGGGTAAAGCCTTTTTAAGAACCACATTGCCATTAATTACTTCAAAATCCAGATGTGCCTTATTACATAACTCAGCAACAAATTTTTCAAAAGTCTGGCCTTTAGCATGCATGGTAATTTTAGCATCGCCATCGGCAACAGTGCTGTTAAACGAAAACTGAATGTCGTACCTTTTGCTAATGTCCGCAATTACATCCGACAGCTTTACATCTTTATAATCAACAGAAATCAACTTTGATTTTATATCGGTCTGTGCTAACAGGTTGCCGTACAGGCATACCCCTAAAAGCACAAGCAGATAGCTTGTAATTTTCATGACAGAGAGAATTTAATGCTGTTATTTGGAATATACCGAGTAGGATTGCGCACTATCGCGAATGATACGCAAGCCCAGCGATGACCTTAGTATTTCCAATGCAGAGTTGAGCGGCTGCCTGTTCAACCGGCCTGAAAAGGATACTGAAGTAACCGAAGTATCTTTTATGTTTAGTTTGATACTGTAATACCTTTGCAAATCATCTAATACCTCGGTCACCATGCAATGGTTAAATACCAGTTCGCCTGTTTTCCAGGCCAGGTAGTTATCCGAAGTTCTTAGTTTTTCAAGCCCATGTGCTATTGTGTTATACCGCCCTCTGTCGCCTGGCAGCAACACCAGCTTTTCGCTGTCCTGCTGTGCTGAAAACCAGACCTTACCGGTGGCTACACTTACTTCAATATCCCGTTCGGATATATATGCCCTAACATTAAAGGATGTGCCCAACACCTGAGTTGTAGTACCTGCTGCAATAATTTTAAACGGGTGGTCAGCATCTTTAGCTACTTCAAAAAACGCCTCGCCACTTAGCTTTATCTGGCGGTTATGCTCAAATTTTTCAGGATAGCTAAAAGTGCTGTTATGGTTGAGCCATACCGTTGAGCCATCGGGTAGTAATATTTCTTTGGCGGCATTGTCGGTTAAAACCTCTTTCCAAACCGGCGGGTTAAACTGCTGGTAAATAAAGTAACCAATACCCAAAAGCAAAACAATTGTAGCTGCAAACGCCCAGGCGCTCCGGTAAAGCGGTATTTCCTTTGTTGCCTCAGTGTATTTTATCTTTTGATGAACTCTATTCCATGCTGCATCTATATCCGGCGCTATATCCGTCCCAAAACTTCCGCTGGCTTGCCATGCAGCTTTCATCTTATCAAATTCTTCGTTTAGCGAGCTATCGGCAATAAGAGCCTTGTCCAACTCGGTCTGTTCCGGGTCAGATATACTTTGCTGCAGGTGTTTAACCATCAACTCGTATATGTAAAGCTCACTCATGTTTTTAATTCCCCTTTATTATATGACACCGTTATTTGCCCTTACCCTACCAACTGCTCAAAAAAATTTTGCAATCAATAAAAGGGGTAAATATTTACGGATATGTTTTAAAGCTGCGCTCATATGCTTTTCAATCATTTTAACTGATACATTGAGTTGCTCTGCGATTTGCCTGTAACTCATTTCTTCAAATCTGCTTAAAGTAAATACCAAACGGGTGTTAGGAGGCAGAGCCTGCAAAACACGGTTCACTTTTTGCTCAGCTTCTGCGTTCAATAAGGCGCTATCGGTAGCAGTTGCTGATGCTATTGTTTCAATGTTTTCATCGCCGGTAAACTTAACTTTGCCACGTAAATAGTTAAGCGAGCGGTTTACTACTGTATTACGCAAGTAACCTTTAATGTCGCCGGTTACATGTAGTGCTTCGCGCTTTTGCCATAAATTAATAAACGCCTCCTGTACCAGGTCTTCGGCAGCAATATTATCGTCAATAATACGGGCAGCAATTCGAACCAGCCAACTGTAATGTTGCCTAAACAATTGTTCAAATTCCTGTTCGTTTTGGAAAGACATGACTATTGATGAGGTGATAAATAGATGCCGTAATATTAATTCTTTTCTTTTAGTTGAATTTTGCAGTGCCCCATGCATGCTTTTTGAAAGAAGGACAAGCATAGTATGAGGTCGTATTTGTAAATATGGAGGGCGGGGTGCGGGCTATACAGAGAATTTTTTTAATCGGGATAATTTAATTGTGTATAACCAACTACCATTTCATTGGCCCGTGGAGAATCAACCTTTTCCAAAGTCAACACATAATCATTTCCAATTACATCGGAAATGCAAACAATATCATCGGCTTCGAAACCGATTTTGTATTGATCGTCCAGATGGGCGCTGCCCTGGATGCCAAGGCTAGCCGGTGAATATGAAACCATAAAATCTTCTGTCATCATTTTACCCAGGGCTTCGCTGACAGCGGGTGCTACCACAAAAAGTTTTTTGTGGTACTCTTCAAACTCATTTTCCTTGTAGCCACCTAAATTGATGAAATACAATTTCTGTTCGCTGTCACCGGTAGCTATTGATTTGGGTTGAATGTTCACTTTGTAACCATCTACATATTCCACTTTGGTCCAGGCGTCAATATGCACTTTATCGCGGCGCGAAAGAGTTGCGAGGAGATTCTTCTTAAGCAGTCCGCTGTCAAGGCCGGGCAATTGTTTTTTAAGCGCGTCACCCAATTCGTTCAGGATGGTTTTATACCAAAACTCCTTGATATTGACCGAAAGGTCATCCAGCTTTTCCGCCACGCCGAAAAACACGTCGTGTTGCTCAACGTTTCTGCCCCGGGGCTTGCAACCCAGAAGAATAGAGAATAATGCCAGTTCTTTCTTTTCATTTGAAGTTTCCATCGTTGCGGTTTTATAAGGTCTTTGTAAATATAAGGCCGTTAGGTTATCTTTTTAGCTGGTTACCTGATAATGATTTTCTTTCTTTGCGCCTTATTACTTACTAAGTGAAGAAGGAAATAAAATTATCTGAGTTAGTTGAGCAAATACAGGAGACCATTCAGGAACGTTTTGAGGGCGGGTCTTTCTGGGTTTCTGCACAAATAACCAATGTCAAAAAATATGAAGCTAACCGTAGGTGCTACCTGACTTTGGAAGAGTATGCACGTAGCGCTAAAGTTGCCGAGGTGAAGGCAGTGTTCTGGTCTGATTACTATGATGAGATAGAGCGGTTTGAAAAGGCGACCGGGCAGGTATTCAAAAATGGTATTGAAATCATTTGCCGGGTAAAAGTGAGATTTCATAAAGTATATGGGCTCAACGTTGATGTTGTTCAAATTGACTTTGCGCATACCCTGGGTACCCTCGAAATTGAGCGGCAACAAACCCTGGAGCGCCTGCTGAAAGAAAACCCCAACACCATACAATTTTTTGATGGGGTATACAGAACATACAACAACCGACTTCCCCTCCCCCTGGTGGTAACCAATATTGCATTGATAACAGCGCCTAACTCAGACGGGCAAAGGGACTTTTTGCAGGAGATTACGAAAAACCGCCACGGCTATACTTTTAATGTAAGGGAATTTCTGACTACCATTCAGGGCGATAATGCCCATAAACTCATTTTGAAACAGCTTCGGGAAATTGAAGAAGCGAGTGTGCAGTTTGATGCTGTAGCCATTGTGCGTGGAGGCGGTTCGCAAACAGATTTTAAGCCTTTTGAGGATTATGAACTTTCCAAGTGTGTAGCAACATTTCCGGTTCCCGTTTTTACCGGAATAGGACACGATAGAAATCAAAGTATTGTTGACCTGATGGCCCGGGAGCAAAAAACGCCCACCAAAGTAGCGTCACTATTTGTGGAACATAACTTTGAATTTGAGAATCGGTTGATGGATTTAAAAGAACGATTGCATGATATCATTGCTGAACAGATTGAAACCGCTAAAGAGAAATTAATCCACGCCGGTCGCCTGGTTAAATTAGCAAGCCCGCAAGCCATTTTGAACCGGGGGTTCGCTATCATAACTATGGGCGATAAAATTGTAACTAACCCGAACGATATTGCTGAAAACGCAGTACTAAAAACACTTCTGCGCGATGAAATAATTTACAGCACGGTAACCAAAAAAGAAAAAAATGGGAAAGGAACTGAGATACTCTGATGCATATGCAAAACTGGAAGAACTGGTTGAGCAGTTGGAAGACGGCAACATACCTTTGGATAAACTGACGGCTAAAGTGAAGCAGGCCAATGAGCTGATTACGATTTGCGAAACCAAATTGCGCAGCATTGAAAAAGAGGTTGACGGGATTATTAATCCGACGAAAGTGGATTAACCAATCTTCACTTTCTGGCCCAAAAACTTTGGTTGCTTTCCGGTCATATAATCTACAAAAACTTTTACCCGGGCGAATCGCTCACGGATAGAGGTGAAAAGCCCGCTTCGTTTTGATACATCGCTGGCGTTAAATGCAATAACCGATAGTCCCTCCCGCGTGCCAATATAAACGGCACGTTCGTTATGAAAGGCCTGCGAGATAACGGTGAGCGAATCCTGTCCAAAAATTTCCCTGGCCCTTACCATCGAATCAAAAGTCCTGAAGCCTGCATAATCCGGATATATACGCGTGGAATCTACTCCGGCAGCAACCAGGTCATCTCTCATTTCTGTGGGCTCGTCATAATCCTTTCTGCTATTATCCCCACTCACTATTACGTAAGTTATTTTGCCGCTTTTTATGAGCGCAACGGCGGCTTCAATGCGGTATTTATAAAACGGGTTGATATCCGAATTTGTTGTGAATTTGCTTGTTCCCAGAAGCAGCCCGGTACGCCTGTAAGGAATGTTGTCTATATCCGAATAAAGCTTTCCTTCGGCTGCCTGCTGTATTATTTTATTGCAGGCAAAAACAGCAATTCCTGAAATCACTATTGCAGGGCATAAAAGCAGCAAGGCTTTTTTAACATGTTTGAGTTTTAACAAATGTAAGATTACAAAATCACTACTGCGTAATTACCAACCACACTTAAACGGTATTATTTATCTTCGGCTTTAACATCTGCAAAATGGCAGGGTTCTGTGCGGGCCTGATTCGGATTCAGTCAACGATTTTTTAAAAATATTATTGCATGAAAAGACGGTTACTCTTCATTGCTGCTTTTGTTATCTGCGGCCTGCAAGCCGGGGCGCAAACTATTCTCGGCATTGATGTTTCGAGCTATCAAACTACCATCAACTGGACACAGGTTAAAAACCCCGGCGATAAGATTTTTGCCATTGCCAAAGCCACCGAAGGATTAACGATTACAGACGCATATTTCGTAACGAATGAAACCAATGGCGCAGCGGCCGGCGTTGTGATGGGAGCTTATCACTTTGCTCATCCCGAAACCAATAGTGCTACATCGGAAGCAAATTACTTTTTGAGCGTAGCCAGTCCTTATATCGGAGCGGGCCATATACCCCCGGCCCTGGACCTTGAAGATCCTCCAACAGGCCTGGCATTAACCAGCGCCTTTACCAGTGCCCAACTTACTACCTGGGTTCAAACATGGATGACAACCGTTCAAAACGCTACCGGGGTTAAGCCTATTTTATATACCGATGGCTCTATCGCTAACTACCTCAATGCTTCATTAAATACTTACGGCCTTTGGACTGCTGATCCCGATGGCAGCCCCACGGTAACACCAAGTGGCACTTATTTGGGGGTGTGGGGTGCAGATGTAATTAAGCAATACTCATGGACCGGAACCGTATCCGGAATCAGCGGTACCGGCGATGAGGATTTGGATGTTTTTAATGGCACGCAGGCGCAGTTCAATACTTTTATTGGCCTGGTCGTTAACCCAAAATTTACGGCCGACGTTACAACGGTTTGTCAGGGCTCGCAGGTTCATTTCACAGATCAGAGTACGTCAACCGGAACTATTACAGAATATAAATGGACCTTTACAGGTGGCACGCCGGATACCTCAACTTCAAAAAATCCGGTAGTAACTTACAACACCGCGGGTAGTTTTACCGTGAAGGAAGTTGTGATTTCAACAGCGGGTACCGACTCAGTTATTGAAACGGCCTATATACATGTTATACCCACTTCAACTTTGCCCCTGGTTCAAACCTTTCAGTCTTCTACTTTTCCACCCACCGGTTGGACTATGAATTATCCTAATCCCGGTGACAGCGCATGGGAGCTCTGTACTTCCACCGGTTATAGCAGCAGCCAGTGTATGTATTTTCCGGCCAATTGTGGTTATGTAACAAGCATAGCCGGTGAACGCCAGCAGATATATACACCGGATTACAGTTTCGTTGGAACCACCAATCCGAAAATGTGGTTTGATGTGGCCTACGAACCTTACAACGAGGTTTACAGTGATACGCTGGCCGTTTATTACTCGCTCGATTGCGGCACCACTTGGACGCTTGTTTATTTAAAGGGTGGCATGACTCTGAGCACCACCGGTAGCACTGATTCGGCGGGGGTAGATACCAGTGGCGGACGCGGCTGTTTTGTTCCCCCAAACAGTGCGGCATGGCGGACGGACACCATTAACCTCGCTTCAATTTCAGGCCAGTCAAGTGTTATGTTCTCTATAGAAAGCCGCTCGGGTTGGGGTAATATTATTTACCTCGATAACATCAATGTGGCCTCCACCGGTGCGTGTACACCACCGGTGGCAAGCATTACGGCCGGCGGCCCTACTACTTTTTGCCAGGGAGGCAGCGTTACCTTAACCGCAGCCAGTGCCTCCACCTATTTGTGGAGCAACGGGGCTACTACGCAAAGCATTCATGCTACCCAGTCCGGAAACTATACGGTAGTTGCGGGCAACGGCAGTTGTTCGACTACTTCCACGGCCACGGTTGTAACTGTTAACCCATTACCGGTGGTATCTGCCGGCGCTTCGGTTAGTCAGCAATGTATTAATTTACCGGTTACGCTTACGGCAACCGGTAATGGTACTTCCTACCAATGGAGTGGAGCTGGTCTTCAAACCAGCACCGGCACCAGTGTTAACGCTACCGTTGCAACTGCAGGTACTCAAACTTACCAGGTAACGGCAACTTTAAATGGTTGCACGGCTTCGGCAAGCGCAACTGTTACATTTGGTTTAACCGTTGCACCTACGGCTACCATTACCCAAACAACTTCTAATCCCATTTGTGCAGGCTCACCGGTTTCGTTCAGCGTTACTTCGGGTAACGGTGGAGCTAATCCTGTTTATCAATGGAGTACCAGCAATAGCCAATCCGGCACGGGTAGTAGCTTTACCATCAACAGCGCAGCAGATGGTGAAACCGTAAAGTGCCTGTTGATTTCAACGGCAAACTGCGCAAGTCCCGATTCGGTTTATTCAAATATTTTGACGGTTACAACGCAATCGCCTCAACCGGTTAGCATCTCTGTTACGACACCTGACACCAATGTTTGCAGCGGTGAGAATATTGCCTTTACTTCCACCGAAACAAATGGAGGTAATAACCCTGTTTACAACTGGTATGTGAATGGAAGTTCGGCCGGTAGCGCATCTACCTATACACTCAATAATATTCAGAGCACCAGTTCGGTTTATTGTGTCATTACCTCCTCTTCGGGTTGTGTTACCGGTTCTCCGGCTACCTCTAATACCATTACTGTGCGCATACAAAATTCGGTAGCGGCGTCGCTTGGCATTTCGGCAAATAGCAATCCTGTGTGTGCGGGTGTGCCGGTTACCTTTACCGCTACCCCCGGCAACGGCGGCAGCACGCCGGTTTATGCCTGGGCTATTAATGGAAATGTTGTTGGCGCCAATAGCGCTACTTACATCAGTGCGGGCCTTCATACCGGCGATGTGGTAACCTGTTCTATGACATCCTCCGCTAGTTGTGTTACGAACCCCAATGTTAGCTCTAACACCATAACCATGCAGGTAAATCCGCTGCCGGTTGCCAATGCCGGAACATCCTTGTTTGTCTCTTCTACCTCCTCCGTAGTTCTCGGTGGTAGTCCAAGTGCCAGTGGCGGAACCTCACCTTACAGTTACAACTGGAGCCCCCCTACCGGTCTTAATTCTACGGCGTCTTCCAATCCTGTTGAATCAGGAATTGGTGCGAGTACGCTTTACACGCTTACCGTAACCGATGCTTATGGTTGCACGGCCTCAGATACTGTTGGGGTTTATTTAATTAACTGCAACCTGGCCACGCCAGTTGTGCAACTCAATTTGTGCGACCTGGCTGCGCAAAATATACCTGCGGTGAATTACCAATGGTATCTGCAAAGTAACGCTATCAGCGGGGCAACCTCCAGGTTCTATTCGGCCAGTCAGTCGGGGTACTACTATGTAAAGGTAAACGATACCGTGGGTTGCACGGCCCAATCGGCAGACGTGTTTGTTAACTACCCCGCCTGTCTTAACACCGGTATAGCAGCTGTTTCCGGCAATCCCGATTTCGAAGTTTATCCTAACCCGGCCACCAGCGAAATAACGGTATCATTGGTAAATCCTATGGCCGGAACGGTTCACGTTGAGATGGTTGACTTATTAGGCCAAACAGTTTATCGCGGCGGTGATATTGATGCGTCTTCAGGATTTAAATACAATATTAATACTATATCATTAACCCCCGGCGCTTACCTGGTAAAAGTTGTTACCGGTGAGGGAAAATTTGGGGTGAAGAGGATTGTAAAAATGTAAGGCGATATTGCTTTCAGGCAATCATATTTAAAAATTCATCTTCTGTTAACACAGTAATGCCCGGTATTTTTTTCGCCTTGGCCAGTTTACTGCCCGCATCCTCGCCTACAACCAGGTAGTTGAGATGCGCACTTACCCCGCTCAATAATTTGCCCCCGTTTTCCTCTACCATTTGTTTGGCACGGTCGCGGTTAAATTGTTGCAGCGAACCGGTAAACAAAAAAGTCTTTCCTTCCAGTTTATTGTTTTTCGCCAACGAATCTTCCGGCCGGTTGTGGATGTTTACTCCCAGGTGCTCAAGCGCTTTTATTAAGTGAATATTGCTGGCTGTTTGAAAGAAGTCGAAAATGCTTTGCGCTACTTTGGGTCCTATGCCTTCAATGTTAGTCAGCTCTTCCAGCGACTTGCTTTCCAAATCAAGCACACTATGAATATGACTTGCCAGGTCCTTTGAGGTGCTCACCCCCACATGCCTTATGCCAAAGGCATTCAGCAGTCTCCAAATGGGCCGGTTCTTTGAATCTTCAATACCCAGTTTTAGTTTTTCAACCGAACGCTCGCCCCATCCTTCCAGTTTCAAAATCTCATCATAAGGAAGTGTATAAATATCTTCCAGGTTTTTGATAAAGTTGCGCTGGATAAAATCAATAATAATACTACGCCCCAGGCCATCAATATCCATCGCATCTTTTGATACAAAATGTATAGCCCGTTCTTCGGTTTGTGCGGGACAGTCGGCATTGTCGCAGCGCCAAACCGCCTCTTCTTCCGTTTTAATTAATTCTGAATGGCATGAGGGGCAGTGTTTGGGAAAATGAATTGCCTTTTCGCTGCCATCACGCAATTCTGGCACCACTCCCATAATGTAAGGTATCACCTCACCGGCTCTTTCAACAATTACGGTGTCTCCTAAATGAATATCCTTCTCTTTAATAAACTCCTCGTTATGCAATGAAATAGAGGATATAGTTACACCCGCAAGCGCTACCGGTTCAATTTTGGCCACCGGTGTAACGGCACCGGTGCGGCCCACCTGGTATTCAACATCCAGTAATTTTGATTGTGCCTGCTTGGCCTGAAACTTATAAGCCATGGCCCAGCGCGGGTGATGGCTGGTTGAGCCGCACTTTTGTTGCAGCTTTAAGTCGTTTACCTTGAGCACCATGCCATCGGTTTCGATATTAAACGTATTGCGCCTGGTATCCCACTGGTGAATAAACTGAAGTGCTTCTTCAGCATCCTTACAAACCTTTAGTTCGTTGATGGGGGTTTTAAACCCACACTTATATAAAATTTCAATAGTTTGGTAGTGCGTGTGCAGATGACCCAGCAGCAGGTTTTTGCCATCCTTGTCTTCGGCAACGCTAACATGGTAAAGCACTCCTTCAAGGCCGCGGGTGGCCGATTCGTTAGGGTCTTTTAAGCGCAGCGAACCGGACGCAGTATTTCGCGAATTTTGGAATTCCTTTTCACCCTTTGCCTTGCGCTCCTTATTAATTCTCTCAAAAACGTCCTTCTGTATAATTACCTCACCGCGAATTTCAATTTTGTAAATTCCATAGTTTGAAAACTTAGCCGAAAGCGGAATAGAGGGTAGCGCCTTGGCATTGTTGGTTATATCTTCGCCAACCGCACCATCACCGCGGGTAGCGGCACGGATGAGCATATCGTTTTCGTACACCAGCGCAATACTCGAGCCGTCAAACTTGGGTTCTACGCAGTATTCAACATGGGTGGCACCGGTAAGTTTCTTGACACTTTTGTCAAAGTCATTTACATCATCAGCGTTGTACGAATTTTCCAGCGAAAGCATCGATACCAGGTGGCTTACCTGTTTAAAATCTTCTGTCAATCCCCGTGCTACGCGTTGAGTGGGTGAGTCGGGACTTACCAGGTTAGGATGACTCTGCTCCAAACTTCTCAGTTCTTTGAACAACATGTCGTAATCGTAATCCTGTAACGTAGGCTGGCTCAAAGCATAATAACGCCAGTCGTGATAATTGAGCACTTGCCTCAGGGCGGTCACTTTTTCCGCCACCGGTAAGTTGTCGGTATGCTTAACCAGCTGTTGGGTTAAATGATTGAGCTGATGTTGTTGTTCTTCGGTATACATATGTTCATATTGAAAAAAAATAACGCATGAAAATACGTTGGGCCAAAATAAATTCTTTAAGCAATATTTTCAGGAAACCAGTTTGTCGATTTCAGCTGCCATTTTCCGGTCTTTATCTGTAACAATATCGCCGGCACTGTGGGTGTTTAGCGTTATTTCAAGATGGTTGTAAACGTTCACCAAATAAGGATGATGATCCATTTTTTCAGCCAGCAAAGCAACACGGGTCATAAAGGCAAAGGCTTCTGAAAAATTTTTGAAGTCGAAACTTCTTTTCAGCGAGTTATTTTCTTCAGTCCACATAATATTAGTATTTATAATAAAATATAAAGTACTAAGGCTAATACCGCATGCTTAATACTAACCCCTATTTAAAATCCCAGTCGTATTTATCGAGGTTGCTGAGGCAGATATTGAGCAAATCGATATTACCCCTTATATCATCCTTATTGGCCATTTCAATAACCGAGTGGATATGCCGCGTTGGTATAGAAACTGCACCCGCAATAGTTCCATAGTGAGCCATGCGTTGCATGCCCGCAGTATCGGTTCCACCCGCAGGCAGTAATTCGTGCTGCCATTTAATTTTGTTTTTGTTGGCCTGCTCTTTCATATACCGCACCATCCGGTAATCGCAAATAGCTGACGAGTCCATAATTTTAATAGCCACGCCCTCGCCAAGTTTGGTTACCATTTCTTCAGCTTTAGCGCCGGGTGTATCGAATGCAATAGTGGTATCAATACAGAAGCTAAAATGCGGGTCAACATGGTGTGCGGCAACCTGCGCCCCGCGTATACCAACTTCTTCCTGCACCGTAAACACGCCATAAAAATCGTACGGTATTTTTTTCCCTTTCAGTTCTTTCAATACTTCAATTAAAATAAATACTGCCACCCGGTTGTCAATTGATTTGCAGTTTACGCAATCGCCCATTTCTATCAGTTCACGCTCGCGGGTTACTACGTTTCCTACCTCAACTATTTTAACCACTTCAGACTTCTTCATTCCGAGGTCAATAAAGTAGTCACCAAGTTGTAATACTTTACCTCTCTCTTCGGCGGTCATTAGGTGCAGCGGTTTGGTACCCATTACACCAATTACATCTTTTTTGCCGTGTACTACTACCCGTTGTGCGGTTAGTGTTTTAGGGTCAAAGCCACCCAGCGGATGGAAACGTAAAAAACCGTTGTCATCAATATGGCTGATGATAAAACCTATTTCATCCATGTGGGCGGCAGCCATCACTTTTTTCTCGCTGCTCTTACCTTTTTTCAGTGCCACCAGGTTGCCCATATTATCAACCTTTATTTCATCTACCACACCTTTTAATTCTTTAGTAATAAGCTCGCGTACTTTTTGCTCATGGCCGGGTACTCCGGGTGTTTCGCATATTTTCTTTAACAGGGCAACATTGATTGACATGGACTTGATTTTGGTTTTTAATTTAAATGTTGGGCTAAGTTAAAATTTAGTTATCAATTGAAATTTTAAATGGATTTTCAGCGATTTTGGGTGTTTTCAATCCGCGGCCTTCATTCCGGCATCTCAAAACCTGGCCTACAGGCCATATTTTATGTATAGAAATGTATATTAAAGCAGGTAAATGCAGGTAAAAGCAGGTAAAAATGCACCCTTTTAAAACTTAAGTTTTGAATTTGGCTTTTTTGGCTGGCTGCGTTAACAAAAGGGGGTTCTACAAACATCTTTTTCGGGTTGATGAAATACAAAGGTAATCAAAATTAATTTTATTTCAGTTATTTGTTTGTTCAATCAAAAAAATCCTCGCTTGTGCAAATATGGATTGATAGTTTTTGTGTTATACATGTTCCCGGTTAATATTTGTTCCTGCTTCTTTCTACCAGCATTTCTGCGCTTAATACCTGTGCAATTTTCATAGCTTTAAACACGTTATGAAGATATTATGAAACAGTAAACAACCTGTTTGCCGCTTTTTGCATCTACATAATTCAACGTCCTGACACGCGCGTATGAAATATCACTTTTACCCGGTAAAGCTGGTTTTGTACACAGCTACATTTCTCCTTTCCCTCCCTGCACTGGCGCAACCAGGCTGTCCGGCTGTGAGCGCAGGTAACCCGGTAACATTGGCGTGTGGAACCTCGTGTACCACTTTAAATGCCACACCTTTCCAGGTGGGCGGCACCAGTAGTTACAGCGTTTCGCAAATTGCTTATACGCCTTTTTCA
>Ga0316217_10003282_pt1 | contig 18603 bp, 16 predicted proteins | sample 1anoAmetaG_FD_203633 | JGI IMG/M metagenome (GOLD analysis project Ga0316217, IMG submission 203633) | Freshwater microbial communities from Trout Bog Lake, Wisconsin, USA - 1anoA | ecosystem: Environmental > Aquatic > Freshwater > Lake > Hypolimnion/Profundal zone | place: USA: Wisconsin...
ACTTTAATTGCATTGTTTCAAATAATTTCAGCTTCATAAAGCTAAATTACAAAAAGAGAATTAACAATTAATTCTACCAAACCCTTTGTGTATAAGTAATTCAGATATTATGGACAGACTCTAATTATCACATTGGTTTTTATGGCGTTGCCCTCCGGGCCCGGGCCATTCGCTTGTATCTTTTCTTGCGCCTGCCTGTTAGTTTCCTAAGTCTGCAGAAGCCGTCTGGCAGGCGCAAGAAAAGGATACCGCTGCTGTCCCTAACGCATCTGTTCGTAGCTGTTCAGTTTTGTTTCCATCAACCCCCATTCCCGTAGTGGCGAATAGCATTCGCCCAAAACAAATCCAGTCAGAATATTATCCTGAAATCATAAATCAAGAGTTAAAATTGAATTTACAAAAGACCCGGAAAACAATAGGAAGACCAGATTATATACGAGGAGGATCAGTTTCCATGTGAGGAAGACCTGTTTGCTCGGGAGGAAGACCTTTTCGCTCGGGAGGAAGACCTTTTCGCTTGGGAGGAAGACCAGTTCGCTCGGGAGGAAGATCAGTTTGCTCAAGAGGAAGCCTTAACTTCTAACCTCATAATAACAATAATCATTTCGGATATCTAAAAACAGGGTTAGTTTAACTATTCCATATCGTCCAGTTCTCTTCTGCCTGAATCTCCAGCATTTCATACCCCGACTGTATTGTTGCCCCTCTTTCTTTCCCTTGTTTCAGAAACAAAGTCTCTCCGGGATTATAAACCAGGTCAAATAAATAGTTGGTTTCCGACATACATTCATAAGGCAGCATAGGGCAGGTGTCAATATTAGGATAGGTACCCAATGGAGTACAATTTATAATCACAGGGTATTCAGTCATCATATCAGCTGAAACCTCATTATAAGTTATGTTATTGGCTCCACTACCTTTGTGACGGGATACTACCAGATACTCAATATTCAACTGCTTTAAAACATACTCAATGCCCGCAGATGCGCCCCCGGAACCTAAAATTAAGGCTTTCTGATGGCTAATGAGCAAATGCTTCTCAAAGGACATTTTGAAGCCTAGAATGTCAGTATTGTATCCGTAAAGTTTGTTGTCTTTTATTTTAATACAGTTGCAAGCACCTATTATCTTTACTGCAGGGTCCAACCAATCCAGATAAGGCAACACATTCTTTTTATGAGGAATAGTAACAGCCAGTCCACATAAGTATTCATTCAACTTTAATAGTTGTTGAAGTTGTGCAATGTTTTCTAATTCCCATAAATGAAAAGAAGCATCATTTATATGCTCCTTTTCAAATTTATTATCAAAATATTTCTTGGAAAATGAATGGCTCAAAGGAAAACCTATCAGACCATATTGTTTCATAGAGTATTATTTATCCAGATAAAAGAAGAAGCTATCACCTCTTAAACCTATTCTCATCGATTCCAAAGCAATTATTTCGTTTGGTGCAATATTCCCAAGATTCACATTACAACCTAATAACTCCAGAAAATATAATTGTTGTGCTTTTTGAGGTGCTTCCCAGATAATCTTCTCTTCAGGTATTTTAGTCAATATTTCTTGAACAAGCCCTTCTCTTACTTCTCCTGTACCACGGTAAATTCCAACATTACCAGCCTCTCTTGCTTCAGCAATTACATAAGTTGCTCCGGCATCCAGTTCAGCCTGCATCAGTTCAATCCATTTATAAGGAGGTATAATATGTGTAGCATCCTTACTTCCCACTTCACTAAGTACTACACCATATTGTTTTAGTTCCTTTATATAGTCACACTTTTCACTATGGGAAATATTAATGGAGCCATCACTCACTTCCATATAAGTAATGCCAAAATCCTGACAAAGCTTAATATAGTCTTTGAATTGATTTCTAACCACAAAAGCCTCAAACAAAGTACCACCAAAATAGATGGGCATATTGTAAGAATGATAAGCATCAATCTTTTCCTTAAGATTAGGAGTAACATATGAAGTGCCAAACCCAAGTTTAACAATATCAACATGAGGTGAAGCCACACTCATGAAATTATGGACTTCGTTAATACTAAGCCCTTTATCCATAATCATTGTCAATCCATTCTGTCTGGGCTTCGGAATTCTTTCCGGAATTTGAGATAAGTAAAAGTTCATATAAATAGCTTATGAAAGGTACAAAAGTAAAGGAATTGACTTTTATAGTTTATGAGTTAACAAACTGTAAGCAATTATATTATTTTTTTTTGTTATTTGTTTTCTTATAATGCCCGATTAAGTCAACATACAATGGGTTTCTTAATATCTCAGGACTAAGGTCTAACATCTTTTTTAATAACTTGGAATTGCTTCTTAATGCTGATTCTAAAGTAATTAATGCCTGCTTGGTTTTTCCTAAAGCATTTAATAATGCTGATGAGTAATATAATAACAATGGTTTTTCTCCTAATAACTGAATAGCAAGTATGCATTGTTCATAGGATTCTTTATAATGCCCGGCTTTAAATAAGCATCTGATTAAAGCCTCCCATCCTTGTATATTTTTGCTTCTTTTAGAAACAATCTTTCCAAAAAAGAAACAGGCATCTTTAAATTGATTTAAATGCATTTTACATTCACCCATAGCCAGATTATACTCAACAGAATAATTATGAATACTCATAGCATCTTCCAGATACTTTATAGCATTCTGCCAATGATTCTCTGCCATATATGTTACAGCAATTTTATAGTATAGTTTACTGTCTTCCGGATTTAAATGAGAAGCTTTCTTATAAAATCCTCTTGCCTGTGTATTGTTTCCAAGTCTTTGATGACAATGACCAATTGCTTCAAATATTACATCTTCAGGCATGGAAAGTTCGGATACTTTTTCTAGTACTTCTATTGCTTCTTTATATTTTCTCAACCTTAAATATGCATCACCCATATTACGGTATGCATAATCAAATTTTTCATTGATAACTACTGCATATTGATAAGCGTCAATTGCTTTTTCATAAAGCTTTAGGCCTTGATAAGCTGCCGCAAGATTAAACCATGCAATCTCATTATAAGGGTGTTCATCTATTATTGCATTATGTATGTTAATACTTTCTTCAAATCTACCAGTGAAGTCAGTCCAGAAACAAATTTTATATAATGCTTCTTCGTTTGTAGGGCTTTCTTCAACTGTTAGTTTCAGGCAGTCGAATACTTTTTCAAATTCTTCATAGTCATCAAAAACATCGGCAACCTCCATTAAAAAATCAACTTTATCTTCTCCGGTAAGCTGATTGATTGCTTCTAAAAATATGCCGGTTGCTTCATCTTGTTTTTCCATTGCAAGATAAATTTCTATCTTTAAAACATAGATATCTAAATCATTTTTATCATAAAGTTCGGCAAGCTCAATTACTGATAAGGCTTCTTCAAATTTTTGTAAAGCAACTAGTATATCGGCCTTTTTTATCATAAGTTGTGCTGAGTAGGGAAATTGTTCCAATCCTATTTCTGAAGCTGTTAATGCTTCCTTTAAATTTTCTTTTTCGTCATAGAATTGTATTATTTTTTCAAATGAGTCTTCATCAAGATAATAATGGGATTTCCCAATTTTTAGGTTCTGATAAGCATTTATCAGTTCATTCATGTCATTTTCGTCGTGTTGAAAGGCTGAATAACTCATGTATTTTCCCGTATTTTGAGACCAAGGTAAAGTTTTTTTTGGAAAAATATTTTGTTAATTAAAATAAAGTGCTAATTTTATCCCAAATTTGAGGCAAGAATAACATTATGGTCATAAGAACTGAAACAAATAATAATAAGTAACCGCATGAAAAATAATAAGATATTGAAAATATTTCTAGCACTTACAATGCTAATGGTCTTTGATATTTCTATGGCATCGTTCACTGTTAGCGGAGGATTGTTTTCCGACAATTCCAGTGCTAAAAAGTATTCATTAAAATCCATTAATTCATTCTCTAGAAAATCAGCATCTCTTTCTTTAACCAGAATGAATATGGCATTAAAGGGTAATGTAACTAAGAATGAAAAAACAGGTAGTTTTATTTATGAGAACTCAAACGAGTCATATAATTTTAAATATAAATTTAAAGTAAGCAAGTTTAAAACACCATCAAATAATAATTTTTAAGAGTTTACTTTATTATCAAGATGAAGTGATTTATTGAAACTAGTCAGAAGAAAAATAACATCATTAAAAAAGGATTCAATTTTTATTGAATCCTTTTTCTTTTGTAGTATACTATAACGTTTATTTCAAGTAACCTAATATCTTCAGCATACTCTGAGCTGATTGTTCCTTAGCATATAACCAATCGATCAATTTGCCGTTTTTATCGTATTCTATTATTACATGTTTAGGGGAAGGTATAAGACAGTGTTTAATTCCTCCATATCCACTAATCTGATCCTGATAAGCACCTGTATGGAAGAAACCTACATAAAGGGGCTCTTTGTTGGATTCTTCATTCTTTTTATTGGGAGAACTTAGTTTAGGAAGAAATACTTCGTTTATATGTTCTTCACTATCATAATAATCATGACTATCACAGGTAATACCACCCAGAACTACTCTATGATATTCATTTTCCCATTTATTGATAGGTAGCATCAGGAACTTTTCACCAATGCCCCAGGTATCCGGTAAAGTAGTGATAAAAGAAGAATCAATCATATACCAGCACTCTCTGTCATTCTGATTTTTTTCACCTATTACGCTATAGATATGTGCCATACTTTCGCCAACTGTAAAACTGCCAAATTCAGTAAAAATATTTGGCATAGGAACTTTAGCTTTTTTACAAGCTCTTTTTATATTTCCAACTATCTCATTAATCATAAACTGATAATCGTTTTCAAATCCTAATGAGTGTTTGATAGGGAATCCTCCACCTATATTTATAGAATCAAGCTCAGGACATATTTTCTTTAACTGACAATATAAGTTAATGATTTTGTTCAGTTCACTCCAGTAATAAATGTCATCTTTAATTCCCTTATTCAGGAATATATGTAACATCTTTAACTGAAACTTATCTTCAAATCCTTCTATTTCATCTACATAGAATTCCAGTATATCTTTTGCTCTGATACCTAATCGAGAGGTATAGAACGGAAATGTAGGTTCTTCTTCAGCCGCAACTCTTATTCCAACTTTCAAAGGTTGCTTAACACTTCTTTTATACGCTTGTAATTCATCTTTATTATCCAGTACAGGAATCACATTCTTGAATCCAGAGTTTACTAATTTTGCAATTCTGGATGTATAAGATTTTTGTTTATATCCATTACAGATTATAAAAGTTTCTTTACTGATCTTCTTTTTTAAATAAAGCTGATTGATAATTTCCAGATCGTATGCATATGATGTTTCAAGATGAATATCATTCTTTAATGCTTCTTCTACTACAAACGAAAAATGGGAACTTTTAGTACAATAACAATAATTGTAAGTTCCTTCATATTTATGCTTCTTAAATGCTGTTGTAAACATAGATTTAGCCCTGTTAATCTGTTTACCAATTTTAGGAAGGTAACTGATTTTTAACGGAGTGCCATATTTGTCTATAAGCTTTTTAATATCTAAATCATTAAACATCAGATAGCCATCGTCGTTTAAGTCGAAGCCCTCTTGAGGAAAATGGAATGTCTGGTCAACTAACGAAGTATATGAATTATTCATTTTGAAATAATACAGATGTTGTTAAGTTCTTTAAAAAATGTATGCGAAAATAACTGTTTGAACAATATGAAATAAAAAAAGTCAAAGGATTAACCTTTGACTTTGTAAATATTATTCGATATCGAAATTAATATGGAGATTATTTTACTGATTCAATCAGTGATTTGAAACTTTCAGGATTGTTCATGGCTAAATCAGCTAGTACTTTTCTGTTAAGTTCAATTCCTTTTTTGTTCAGTCTGTCGATAAATACACTATAGGTCATACCTTCTTCTCTAACTGCAGCGTTGATACGTGCAATCCATAGTTGACGATATTCTCTTTTCTTTAATTTACGTCCAACATAAGCATATGTTAAACCTTTTTCTACAACGTTTTTAGCAACGGTGTAAACATTCTTTCTTTTACCATAGAAGCCTTTGGCCTGGTGTAAAACTCTTTTTCTTCTTGCTCTGGATGCAACTGCGTTTTTTGAACGTGGCATATTTAATTATTTTTTGTTTCAGCTAATATCAGGCTGTAACGATGATTTAATTTGATGATAAACTAAGTTGAAGCTGATTATCCTTTTAAACGTAATAGTCTTAAAACGAAGTCTTTGTTTGTGCTACCAACTATTCCTTTCATACGCATAGCTCTTTTGCGTTTAGTTGATTTCTTAGTTAAAATGTGGCGTTTGAAAGCCTTCTGAAACGTGATTTCGCCAGTGCCGGTTACTTTGAACCTTTTCTTGGCACTTGAATTTGTCTTTACCTTTGGCATATATAATCTTATCTAGATTACTCCCTCCTGGCGTTCTCAAACAGATGAGACACTTATTGAGCCTTGTGGGAAAATGGAGCGCAAAAGTAGTGGTTTGAATTGAAACAGCAAATAAATTTCTGTTTCAGACACGTTACTTTACTTTAATATCACTGTGCCAAGCTGTTCAGTTATCTTTTTTTCAAGTGTTTTCAGATGTTTATGTACCTCCATCATCTGCATTTGTGTATCAAAGTCGGCTGCTTCCATATTCAATTGATTTTCCGAAGTCATCTTCTTTATCTTCCTTAATTTAAAGTAGCAGATACTTATCACCACCTCAATATTCGAATTATCACGGGGTAGAAAGTTGAGTCCCGATTTTTCATCATACCACCTTTCGTTCAACTCATATTTCTCGATACTGATATTGCCTGCAACTGTTCTGAATGCACTATCTTCATGATACAACAACCATTTGCCATCAGGTTCTTCCTGATTATAATACGCAACTTTGTATGCTTCATATACTTTATCCAGCTCGGGTATTTCAAAACCAAATTGCATCAGTTCATCAAATATAAATTCGGCATAAGTGATATTTTCATTATAGGGCTTCAATCCATATTCCAGCAATACTTTTATCAGATTTACTTCTGTATCCTGATCTTCATTTTTAAGCAGACTGTCAGCAGGTGCCATATCCTGTTTCACCTGTTCCTGAGGCATCAGAAACGCGGCTTCGTCATAGCCCATCTTCTTATCATCCTTGGCTATCTTATCTCTTTTATATTTATTGATAAGATTGGTCAAAGCAGCCTCATCTATCTTTAAGAGCGAGGAGCTTTTCTTTACATATTCACTCAGTTTCAGAAAGTCTTCAGGCTTCGAAATCTTACTAAGTGTCTCGGCAATATGATTTACAGCTTCATTCTTCTTATTAATATCTTTGCCAGCATCTGCCAGCATAATCTCCAGCTGAAAGATGATAAAGTCTTTCCTATTTCCGGCAATGAATTCATTGAAGGCTTCTTTCCCAAGTTTATTAACGTAACTATCCGGATCTTCTTTGTCGGGAATCAATACCAGTTTTACATTCAAACCTTCTTCCAATGCCATGTCCAAACCACGCATGGCGGCCTTTATACCAGCGGCATCTCCATCATAAATGATGGTTAGGTTGGATGTATATTTCTTGATCAGTTTCAGTTGATCTACTGTCAGTGAGGTGCCTCCACTAGCTACCACATTTTCAATGCCGGCCTGATGCAGACTTACTACATCGGTATAACCTTCCACCAGCAGACATTCATCGGCTTTATTCACCGCATTGCGGGCATGAAACATACCATACAGTATCTTGCTTTTGCTGTATATTTCATTCTCCGGCGTATTAATGTATTTAGACCCTTTGCCATCGCCTTTACCTATCACCCTTGCACCAAATCCAATGATCTTACCAGTAACGGAATGTATAGGGAATATGATTCTTCCGCGATAATTATCTACCCAGTCTTTCTCGTTACGTGAAACGGCTAAGCCCGATTTAGGAAACAGTTCGGTATTGAACTGATTCTTCACCAGCGCCTGTACCAGCGAGTCTCTGTTCTGTGGATTATAGCCAATGGCAAATTTCCGGATGGTATCGTTGCTGAAGCCCCTTTCGGTAAGGTATGAGCCGGCAATGGTTTTACCTTCCTCTGTATCGGTCAGTTGTTCAGTAAAGAATCCCGAAGCAAAGTTATTCAGTATCATCAGGCTGTCGGCCGTTAGCATCTGTACTTTTCTTTCGGGTGATACTTCGGTTTCTTCTATCTCTATCTGATAGCGGTTAGCCAGCCAGCGAAGTGCTTCCACATAGCTAAGTTTGTCGTGTTCCATCAGGAAGCCGATAGAGTTGCCGCTTTTGCCACAGCCAAAACATTTGTATAGTTCCTTGGCGGGGGATACGGTAAACGAAGGGGTCTTTTCGTTATGGAAAGGGCAATTACCCAGATAGTTGGAGCCACGTTTCTTTAGTTTAACGTATTCTCCAATCACATCCAGAATATCAACTCTGTTCTTAATTTGCTCTATGGTATTTGCCGAAATCATATTGTATATTGGAACAAATGTATTTTATTTATCGGATACAAAAGCTATTGAAGTTATTTGTTTTGAAGAAAAGGTGATAGAAGGTAGGAGTGAGGAGATGGAATAATACATTATTCAAATTACAGGAGTAAAATCTGATTTTAATTTATTTGTGTAGCATAGGTGGCAAAATTGGTTGTTCAGATTGATAAATCCTTTAATGGGAAACAAAACGTTTTGTTTAGGAAAGTAAATGGTTTGTTTGATGTGGTTAATCTATTGATGATGGAGGAATATTTTATTGATATTTATGAAAATCTTTTTGTGAGGGAAGTTAGTCTTTTTATCAGGAAGGAAAATCTTTTTGGGAGGAAGGTAAATATGTGGGGCAGAAGATGGATGAAATGATAATGTTGGATGGGGAGATTTTGTTCTGTAACTATTGTTGGGTAAGGGTTTGAGGTGGTTTTGATGATATGAGGAACAAAAAATATGTAATTGGTAAAAAACCTTACAGATAGGCTGTACAAAATGAGTAATATCTATATCGTATATAATTGGGCGATTTAGTCATGATAAAATACAAAATACATTTAACCACAGAGAACACAGAGATTTTCACAAAGAACACGAAGAATAGAGTAAAAATCTGAAATTAAATACAGGAGAACACAGAGAATCGCAAGCGATTGTGCGGACTTGAAAAATGTTCATGTTTATGAGACGATTTTATTGTTCAAAAATGTTTAATAAAATAGGGGGTGTTTGGATAGCTTATTTTATAGGTTCAATACAAAAAGTTATGCTGAGGGGACTAAATAATAATCTATGGTGAGGTGTTTGCCCTTTTTTATGTCTAAAATAGGTTTTATAGTGATATATCCGGGGGCGGAGATTTCGAATTCTATGAGACCGGCTACAAATTTCTCCATTTTGAAATAACCTAATAAATTGGTTTCAACTATTCTTCCATTTTTAAGATTCTTTATCTGAACCCCTTTGATGGGAGTTTGGGTTTGATTAATATAAATATTTCCATCGTAGATAGTATGTATGCTTGTATGGGTAACGACTAAGGCTGTTTTGATGGCTTTGTAAAATAAATCGTCGGGGGCGGGGCCATCGGGGGAGAAATATTCGGACAGTAACTCGATTTGTGTGTAATTGTCTTTGGTGGGTAGAAATAATCTTTCCATTTCTTCGGTGGCTACCAATGATTTATCTTCGGTAGACCTGTTTGTGCCTAAGAATGCCTGAAAAGTTTGAGCCATTACCAAACCGGCATCGAGCATGGCTTCGGTAATGCCGTAATCCAAGAAGTGTGGACTGAGAAGGTAACCTGAAATTTCATTATACAACACTTCGATATGAGCTTCGAAATTAGTGTCGGGAATATCTTCCAACATTGAACGGGTTTGTTTTGTGTATTTACCTAAATCAGTAAACCCGTACTTTAAGGCAAATCCGTGGATGAGGAAATCGGTATTGCCCCAAAAGGTGGCGGTCTTTGTTTTTAAAGCATTTTTCTTTTCTGTATCGGTTGTTGAATCTATTAATTTGTGGGCAATGGAATCGTTTATTGTTTTGATATTTGTTTTCAGTAAAGCGGCTTCTACTTTTAGTGGGAGGTAACTGGTTGTCTTGGTAAGATTGTCATCAAAAGTTTTGTCTAAACTGTTTAATGTATTGAAATCTTCCTGTTGAAACTGAGTAAGTCCTTTTTTGATATTCATACTGTTTTTTTATGACATGAATAAAGATAAAATGGTTATTTGAGTTTAAATAACGATGTAATGTAAGCATTATTGATGAGCTAATAAAATATATCGCCTCTCTGCATTACAAAGGAGGGCTCTTATACAATACACTTGAGGGTTTGAAAGTAGTATTCATTGAACCTATATTTTGTTGACATAGATTGCTTCGCTGCGCTTGCAATGACGGAGACACCAATCGATAGGGAAGATTCACGTAGAAACCGTTGGTGAAGAACACCAACAGCGGCGAACAACGACTACAGAGTCAATTTTCCGTAAGAGAATTAAATTTATGGATGTTCCGGGAAATGAGACTTTGTCGAGAAGAATGGTAGTAATGCAATGTTATTTAGTTAAGGATATATTGTTCGACTCCTTTGAAGTCGAAAGGATCATCAGATGTAATTTGCTATAAACATATGACTCTTTCAGGGTCGAATTTCCATTAACTAAATGACATTGGGTTGTAATGAGGGGAACAGACTAATGGTTGGAACGAGCGCGAAGGACAGTAGCGGTATCCTTTTTATGGCGCCCCGTGGGACTTTTATAAGTTTGAGAGTACTTGCCGGGGCGCCATAAAAAGATACAAGCGGATGGCCTGACACGAGCGAAGCGAAGTGGCGCGCCCAAATCAAGAATACAAGCTTTGGCTATTGGCTTTTAGCTTTAATACAGAATACAAACTGATAATTGATTTGATTATAATTGTCGAGAATGAAATATTATTGTTGAATAACCAGATTTTTGAGATTATGGTATCAAAAAGGCTTGGATAATTTAATATCCAAGCCTTCTTCAATTTATCTATTAAAGATTATATCTTATTTCTTTCTGAAGAATATACGGATTGGAATACCTCTGAAATTGAAGTTGGTTCTTAACTGATTCTCGAGATAGTTTCTGTAGGGACTTTTGATATCATCGGGGAAATTGGTGAAGAATGCAAAGGATGGGGTATGCGTTGGCAACTGTGTAATATATTTTATTTTCACAATATGTCCTCTTACCACCGGTGCATGATAGGATTCTACTGCTTTCAGCATGACATCGTTCAATTTGGAAGTAGGTACTTTACGGCTTTTGTTTTCGAATACTTCGAGTGCCACATCGACCACTTTCATGATACGGGTTTTGTCCTTTACGGAAATGAATACCACCGGAACATCGGTAAACGGAGCAAACTTGCGTTTCAGATTTGCTTCGTAATCGCGGGCAGTATTGGTGGACTTGTCGGCAACCAAATCCCACTTGTTGACAATCACGGCAATACCCTTCCCTTTGCGGGTAGCGAGACTGAATATGTTTACATCCTGAGCGGTAATACCTTTTTCTGCATCAATCAACAGGAGACAAACATCGGCTTCGTCCATTGCCCTGATGGCACGTATGATGGAATAAAACTCGAGGTCTTCCTTTTCCTTATTCTTCTTACGGATACCAGCGGTATCAATCAACATGAATTCCTTGTTGAACAGATTGTAGTGGGTATGAATAGAATCGCGGGTAGTACCTGCTACATCGCTTACAATAGTTCGTTCTTCGCCTATCAAAGCATTGAGTAAAGATGATTTACCTACATTGGGCTGACCAATAATGGCAAACTTAGGGAGCTCTTTTCCTCTTTCTGCGTCTTCATCTTCTTTAGGGATTGGTTCGGCAATAGCATCGAGCAATTCGCCGGTACCGCTACCGTTCATGCTTGATACAGTATATAAAGTAGGAAGTCCTAATGAATAGAATTCACTAGCATCCAGTTCTCTTTGTCCGTTATCCACCTTATTCACTACGAGGTAAACCGGTTTAGTGGTACGGCGAAGCATTTCGGCCATAGCCTCGTCGTAAGGGGTGATGCCAGAAGTGACATCGACCATGAAGATGATGGCATTGGCTTCGTCGATAGCAATACGAACCTGTTTGCGTATTTCCTTTTCGAATACGTCTTCGCTTTCGGGGACAAATCCACCGGTATCAATTACGTTGAAGGTTTTACCATTCCAGTCGGCAACGCCGTATTGACGGTCGCGGGTAACACCGCTCATATCGTCTACAATGGCTTTTCTGAATTCCAGTAAACGATTAAATAAGGTGCTTTTGCCCACATTCGGACGACCCGTAATTGCTATAGTATATGACATAATTTCTTTTAATTAGCTAATTAGCTGATTAGCTAATTAACTAATCATGCTCTATTATTTATTTTATAACTTAAACTTTATATTTCTTTATCTGTATCTATTAATTCAATTCTAATGTATTTAATCAGCACATTAGCTAATTAGCACATTAGCTAATTAATATCCGTATTCCTTTAAATATAAATCGCTGTTTCTCCAGTTGGGTTTTACTTTCACAAACAGTTCCAGGAAAACCTTATTCTCGATAAATGCTTCAATATCTTTTCTTGCCCTTGTTCCCAATTCTTTAATAGTCTGACCACGTTCCCCCAGTATGATTGCTTTCTGAGATTCCCTGTTTACTATAATATCGGCCTGAATTTTGGTAAGGGTTTCTTTTTCTTTAAATTCATTCACCTTTACGGTCAACTGATAAGGTATTTCATCGGCAAACAAGGCAAATGCCTTTTCCCGGATGATTTCACCCACAAAGAACTTCAGTGGTAAATCGGTCAGTTCTTCTTCACTAAAGAAAGCTGCACCTTCCGGAAGAAATTCCAGGATGGCTTTAATCAGTTTAGGTATATGATGCTGCAATAAGGCAGAAACCTGAATAATCTTCTTTGTATAAGGTTGTGCAGCAAAAAAGGCTTGCGCTTCGGCCAGTTTACCGTTTTCTGCTATATCTATCTTATTTAATATAACAATAGCCGGAACATTCAGTTTCAGTTGTTGAAATATATTATTATTATCGGTCAGGTCGTCGTTTACATCTACTATTAATAATGCAACGTCGGCATCTTCGAGGGCACTTTTAACAAAGCCCATCATACGTTCGTGCAGTTTATACTTGGTTTCGATAATACCGGGAGTATCAGAAAAGATAATCTGATATTCATCGGCTTTAGTCAGAAAGCCTTTGATTCTGTGTCGAGTAGTCTGAACTTTTGGTGAAACTATGGCCAGCTTTTCGCCTAGAAGCGCATTAAGAAGGGTACTTTTACCGGCATTAGGTTTACCGAAAATGTTTACAAATCCGGATTTCATGTGTATTGTCGGTTTGAAATTCAATAAAAAATAAAAGCCCTGCCTAAGCGGGGCTTGTTTAGTTGCGAGAGGGGGGATCGAACCTCCGACCTTCGGGTTATGAGCCCGACGAGCTACCGCTGCTCTATCTCGCAGTGCAAATATAGGGGTGGATTCGGTACCACCAAATAAAATTTTTATTGTTGAATAAAATTTCCCCTTACTTTTGCAGCCCCAATTCAGGTATTGGCTGAATTTCTATTTAGAGTAATAGAAACCAATGGGACAAAACCAATTTATTAATTTAAAACAAAAAAGGGTAATGAACAATTACGAATTAATGGTGATTTTTACCCCTGTTCTTTCTGATGAAGATTTTAAGAATGCACAAAAGAAGTATTCTAAATTCATTACAGATAATGCAGGTGAGATTGTAGCTAGCAATCCTTGGGGTCTGAAATCTTTAGCGTATCCGGTACAAAAGAAAACTACCGGTATTTATTGGATACTAGAGTATCAAGCAGCTTCTGACTTGAACGAAAAGTTGAAAATTCAATTACTTCGCGATGAGCAGGTAATGAGACACATGATGACAAAACTCGACAAAAACGCCGTAGAGTACAATCATGTTAAACGTAATGGCGGATTTCCAAAACACGATAAAACTGAAGCGTAATCATGGCTAGAAATGAAATTAAGTATCTAACGGCTATGAAACAAGAGAAGCCGAGAAAGAAATTCTGTCGTTTTCAGAAATACGGAATTAAGTATGTTGATTATAAGGATGTAGATTTCCTGAAGAAGTTCATCAACGAACAAGGGAAAATGCTTCCCCGTCGTTTAAGTGGTAACTCTCTTAAGTATCAACGTAAAGTAAGTGACGCAGTTAAGAAAGCCCGTCAAATGGCTTTGTTACCATACGTAACTGATTTATTGAAATAAAAACATTTAGTAACCATTCCCTAATTTCTCATACTAATAAAGTGGAGATTGACAGTCGCAATCATTTGATTGGGCTCTTTGGGAACTAAAAACAACAACCATGCAGGTAATATTAATTAAAGACGTAGACCATTTAGGTGGTAAGAATGAGTTGGTAACTGTAAAAAACGGTTATGCACGTAACTATCTTATTCCACAAAAGTATGCTATTGAAGCCAGTGCCTCTAACGTAAAACAATTAGAAGAGCGTCAGAAAGTACAGGCTAAGAAAGATGCAGCTTTATTGGCTAAAATCAATGATGTAATTGCAGTATTGAAAGCTGAAAGCGTTAAAATCGGTGCTAAAACCGGTACAAGTGGTAAGATTTTCGGTAGTGTAACTACATTACAACTTTCAAGAGCTATACAGGCTCAGAAAGGATTTGATATTGATCGTAAGAAAATCACTATCCTTGATGAAGTAAAAGAATTAGGAACTTATAAAGCCAATATCGAATTCGGCGGTGGAAAATCCGTTGAGATTGAATTTGAAGTTATAGGAGAATAAAAAATATTTCCATCTTAGAAAGAGCCTGCAATCAATACTTGCAGGCTTTTTTTTGTGGTTTAAATCGTTTAACGTTTAATACAAATAAAGGGCTGTTGGTTTATTTAAACTGACAGCCCTTTATTTGTATAATGTGCCATGATAGCCTTGAAATATAATCTTACGATGGCTTATTGTCACGTGGAATCTTGTATTGTCTGCCAATTGCTACTGTCAATCTGACAATTTTGCTTCTTTTTTGTCATGGCATAAAACTTGAGAGGTAGATATCTGTAAAAAATTAAATCGAAAAAATAATTTTATGGGAAAGATAATTGGAATTGATTTAGGTACAACAAATAGTTGTGTATCGGTAATGGAAGGTAATGAACCTGTAGTAATTGCCAACGAAGAAGGCAGACGTACTACCCCTTCGGTAGTAGGGTTCCTGAAAAACGGAGAGCGTAAGATTGGTGATCCTGCAAAACGTCAGGCTATTACTAATCCGCACAATACCGTATCGAGTGTAAAACGTTTCATGGGACGTAGATTCGATGAGGTAACTGAAGAAATCAGTCATTGGAGTTATAAAGTCATTAAAGGTGACAACAACACTGTAAGAGTGGATATTGACGGCAGACCATATACTCCACAGGAAATTTCTGCTATGATTCTTCAGAAGATGAAGAAGACTGCTGAAGATTATCTTGGTCAGGAAGTAACAGAAGCCGTTATCACTGTTCCTGCATACTTTAATGATGCACAAAGACAAGCTACCAAAGAAGCTGGTGAAATAGCTGGTTTAACTGTTCGTAGAATTGTAAACGAGCCAACTGCTGCTGCATTGGCTTATGGTCTGGATAAAAAACACACTGACCAGAAGATAGCTGTATTTGACTTAGGTGGTGGTACTTTTGATATTTCTGTTCTTGAATTAGGGGATGGTGTATTTGAAGTAAAATCAACCAATGGTGATACTCACTTAGGTGGAGATGATTTTGATAAAGTAATCATGGATTGGTTAGCAGACGAATTCAAGAATCAGGAAGCGATTGATTTACGTAAAGACCCTATGGCTTTACAAAGATTGAAAGAAGCTGCTGAAAAGGCTAAGGTGGAATTGAGTAGCGGTAATGAAACTGAAATTAATCTTCCTTACATCACTGCAGTTGATGGTGTTCCAAAGCACTTAGTATTGAAATTGAGCCGTGCTAAATTTGAATCATTAGCGGATAAATTATTTGACCGTTGCCTGAAACCTTGTGAAATTGCCTTGAAAGATGCAGGATATAATGTGTCTCAGATTGACGAAGTAATATTAGTTGGAGGTAGTACCCGTATTCCTAAAGTACAGGAGCTGGTAGAAAAATTCTTTGGTAAGAAACCTAACCGTAGTGTAAATCCGGATGAAGTAGTGGCTGTAGGTGCTGCCATTCAGGGTGCGGTATTGTCAGGAGATATTAAAGATGTATTATTGTTAGACGTTACTCCACTTACCTTAGGTATTGAAACCATGGGTGGTGTATTGACAGCGATGATTCCTTCCAATACTACCATTCCTACCAAGAAGACTGAAATCTTCTCTACTGCGAGTGATAATCAACCAGGTGTACAGATTCATGTATTACAGGGAGAAAGACCAATGGCTACTCAGAATAAGAGCTTAGGTATGTTTAACCTGGATGGAATACCACCTTCTCCAAGAGGAGTACCTCAGATAGAAGTAACTTTTGATATTGATGCCAATGGTTTATTGCATGTAAGTGCAAAAGACAAAGGAACCGGTAAAGAACAAAAGATACATATTGAAGCTGGTAGCGGATTGAGCAAAGAAGAAGTGGAAAAGATGAAGGCTGAAGCTAAGGCTCATGAAGCTGAAGATAAAATAGCTAAAGAAAGAGTAGAGAAAATCAATCAGGCTGACAGTATGATTTTCCAGACAGATAAACAACTGAAAGAATTTGGGGATAAGGTTCCTGCTGATAAAAAAGCACCTATTGAATTAGCTTTAGAAAAGCTGAGAGAAGCTCATAAGGCTCAGGATATTGCTGGAATTGATAGTTCACTTGCAGAATTAAATACAGCATGGACTGCTGCAAGTGAAGAAATCTACAAAGCACAGGCTGAAGGAGCTGCTCCACAAGGAGATGCAGGCGCACAGCCACATGCTGAAGGCGGACAGGCTGCGGGTAATGACCACGTAGAAGACGCACAGTTTGAAGAAGTGAAATAAGACTATTTTCAAAATAAAAGAAAGCCTCCGGAGAAATCCGGGGGCTTTTCTGTTTATTTGCATAAACCATACAATAAAAATACTATGCGATTAATAGCCTGCTGCTTATTTATGAGTCTTGTTTTTTCCTGTAAGAATATGAATTCTGAATCTAAAAGAATTCCTGTTAAATCTGAATACAAAGGGAAAGTAAAAACTGTGAAGAGTGGAACAGAGTATTTTTATAAAATACATCATTTTGATTCTACAGGAAATGATACTGCCATATATACCTATGGTAATGGTAATCAATTGCTTACCAAAGCAACTAACAAGTTTGATTTGAATGGCTATTTGTTAAGCAGTGAAACCTTCACTGTATCCACAAAAATTATCTATTATACTGTTTGCACTTATTCTGAGGACTGGACTGAAAGAAATGAAACTTATAGTTCTTCGCATGTTGCTGCAAAGTATGATGACCGTCAATTTGTTCAGGATATTAAAGGGAATCTATTAGGTGAATATGTATTAAAAGGGGATCAGAAGGTGTTTATGAATAAATATACTTATGATAGTTCTAACCATTTGATTCTAACAAATGAATTTTCAGAAGGTTGTAATATTACTTATACCAATGATGAGCATGGAAATCCAGTAACTGCAAAATACGATTATCCTAAAGAAAAGAAGTCTGATACCAAGACTATGACCTATGTATATGATTCATCAGGAAACTGGATAGAAAAGGTTGTTAAAAATGCAAATGGTGATATAGAAACAAAGGAAACTTCTGCTATTGAATATTACTAATAAATGATTTCATTTAATGGAACCAAAATTAGTCATTCTACAAATGATATTCCTTGTTATCCATCAAAGTTTTCCAGTTCCAGCTTCTTTACCCGGGAAATAATAGAGCCTACTGTTCTGCCAAAGTGTTTAGCCAGTTCTTTAGGTGTTGAACCCTGATAATACATAATGGTCAGTTCGTCATCCAGTTCGGCTGTCCATGGTTTGTAAGCATCTTTAAAGCTTGTTCTAGCTATTTCAACAGAATAAGTTTTCTCTTTATTGATTCCTTTTTTACTCTTTGCAGGTATTTTAGTTTTAGATATTGTTTTTTTATCATCCTCTTCTATGGTCTTTACGATATGAATATGGGGTGAAATACTGAAATCTTTAGGCATCAGTTTATCGGGAATATGAAGAATGTTTTTAGCTCGGGTTACAGCTACATATAGTAAGTTGATTTCTTCGTTCAGCTTTGCAGCATCATAAGTAGCAGCATATTTATCGAATGATTGCCTTTCTATCTTTTCTTTTGTGATGAAGTCGTTTACAAGATATACTGTATCATATTCCATACCCTTACAGCGATGGACTGTAGAGAAAATCATTTCTGCTTTATCTTTCTCGTTATTCTCTACATGTTTTGCTTTTATGGTCTTTATTAAATCGGGTATTTCATTTTCATATTCCTTTACAATTTCCACCATCATACCTAACTGAACATCTTCTGTTTTTTCAATGTAATCTTCCAG
>Ga0316217_10003283_pt1 | contig 18601 bp, 11 predicted proteins | sample 1anoAmetaG_FD_203633 | JGI IMG/M metagenome (GOLD analysis project Ga0316217, IMG submission 203633) | Freshwater microbial communities from Trout Bog Lake, Wisconsin, USA - 1anoA | ecosystem: Environmental > Aquatic > Freshwater > Lake > Hypolimnion/Profundal zone | place: USA: Wisconsin...
TTAATCAGACGTAGACCTAGGGTGTCGTCTGTTGCCCCTTTCTCTGCCGCCTTCGGAATCATTCGATGGCGCAGAGGCGTCTGAATCTTATAGGTTGGTTGAGGGTGCTTCCTATGAAGCAGACTCTGCTTCAAAAGAGGCATAGTGGCTGAAAGGCTCGAAGGGTGTGAATTAAAGCATATGTTGTTTGATTTATAGCAAATTATTATGAGAGTTAGCTCCAGCAAAGCATTACTTATTACTTGACTCTAATCAATTCCGATCGGCATCAAATTGGTCAATTTGCCGACAACTGGAATCAGCACTCCGATGCTCAGCACCCAGCGAATTCCCACCAACTCACTTACCTTGAAGCCAATAGGCATCAGTCCCACGCAAACCATCCGCAGTCCACTTACGGCGGCCAGTTGCTTGGACTTCGCCATCATAGTTATGACTTTGTAGAGGTGTGCCTCGACGTGGGGTGTTTTGCACCTATTATTCGTTTTACTCGCACTCAATGAGCCCCAGATTGCTGTTTCTGTTCTCCCTATTTTGGTGACTTTTTCACTATAAATGCAAATGTCCAAAATACTTATCCATATAAAATTGCTAGCCAACCTATGCTATCAATAACATGGTAGCCTGTTACTTCCTTCCACGATCTCATTATCTCGATGCGGTCAAACACAGCCAATCAGAATGATCCTCAACAAATGTTTACATTTTTGAAGGAGCTGTAGGAAAGATACCATGTCAATCCTGAAGTTTACAAAGAGCAACCGAATCCGAACTTTGGAAAATAGTCAGGAGACGTTTACCAAGTATGCCTCCAACATACAGGCAAATTTGTTGATTATTGCTGGAATATAGTCCTCAATCTTTATGATCCAAACTCTGCATACCAGGTCAACAAAGGCTAGAAAATGATGAAAGCGGCCCTCATGTAATATCTCGAACCACTAATGAACAGTTGCCTCAACATGCAAAATAGGACCGACTTGCAAAAAATCTTCGAAAAGCCTAAATGATATTCAGATAGGTTATATTAGACTTATTGTATGAAATAATGGCAAAATTATATGTATGACCTAGGCCTACACTTACTTACAGCTAGCTGCTCATAACAGTGATAAAAGGGTTTAGAGAACGGCTTTAAAGCAACCTATATTAAAAAATTCTCATGAAGAAAAGTTGTTGCAATTAAAAAATCCTTAGAATTCATAGAAGGCCATATACAAAAAATTTAATTTTCGCAAAAAACCTTGAGCTAATGAACTAAATATAGATCAAAAAACCGGTTAGAGAATCAAAGAGGATATATAAGTTGAGAAATAGCATTCTGGACTATAAAGCTTGAGGCTCAAAGTTGAGCCTTATCAGAAAGGTCAATGGCTGAAGAAATATCAATTTGGACTTAGTTAAGTATTCAACATGTCTTAAGTCCTCTAAAAAGAGCTAAATACCCAGAAGTAAATGTGCCGTTGGATATATATTCATTTTATAATTGATGGATTGCTGTGCCAAAAATTGCAAGAAAAAACAAACCCAAAACTAGCCAAACTAAGAAGAAGTGAGAAATATAACTGATCTTTGTGGGCAGTTGAGATTTTAAAGAGATCCAATGGTCAATAATACGTAGCAGTATGGTTCTTTACTAATTGCTTGCACAAATAACCAAAACATGGCAGAGCTCATTGAATACAATCTAATGCCAGTATCTATGACTTCCGGCATCATAATTACTGCCTCCTGCAAACAAAAGACCCCAACATCAGTCTAAAAGCATTAGCAAAGAGGATATATTAATGCTTAGTAAATATTCGATGTGAGGATACCTAATATTGATTTGTTCTTTCCTTTGAATTATGATGGGTAGATCTTGATGCAAAGTGGCTGTTGTTTGATATTACATAGCAAATAATCTCAAGTCGTCAGGATTAAATATTGTTGAAGATCATAGAGATTATGATTGTGCAAGCATGGCCGACCAATTTACGGTTCTCAGTCCTAGAAGCAGAACTAGAGGTATGTAAAGGTAGTAGACTCCAACTTTAAACCACGATACTGCACTCGAACCTGCTTTCTCTAGATCTTTTATCGTTTTCTTCATCTTACAGATTTAATAAAATACAAATAGTTCCTTATACTCTATCATGATAGAATCCATGATTACTATCGCGGTAAACTAGTTTTATGTGATAGAAGTATGAGCATCATTGGTTTTAGGTTGGATTTCCTTCAGCTGTCATTATTTACTGCTTGCACATTGGACAAACTTTCTCTTTCAACAGCCATTCTTTGATACACTCGCAGTGGAAGATATGCTTGCAGTTTAGTTGGTGTATAAGTTCCTCTTTTTGAACATTTTCGTAACAAATGGAGCAAACTTCACCCTCATGCCTATGATCAGCCGCTATTTTTTCAATTTTTTGGTATTGTTACTCATTGATTCCCTTAGAAACTTTGCCTATCTTTTCCTAAAGCTGCAGCAACTCTTAGTAAGTCATATTATCTGGGTCGATTTCAAGTCCTCCCTGATAATACATCCCTATCATCATGCTTCTCAGGTAGCCCATGTTCATCAGCCTCTCTTCCTCATCTTTATATAAATTGGATTACTTCTCTACATCTGCTACAGTTGGATAGCTTCTCTGCGGTGTCTCAGCTGTTAGATGGTCGCACGCAACTGGTCCCTCTTTTGCATCAATTTTTAATTTTAAATTTACAATCTTCTACGTTCGTTTACATATTTCTAAAGCTCTTCCTCCTTCTATCTCAAAATCTACCTCAAAAAAAATGTACTTTAAGCCTGGCCTACTTTTACTTTCTTTGCATTTCCTTCTGAATTTTCAGTTTTTCCTGTAGTTCTTTGTAAGTGGGAGAAGCCATGATTGCAAGCTGATAATGATACTCCATATTCTTCTTATTGCAAGCTTGCTAAGGAGATAATTACTCGAATACTGGTCTTCTCTGTTTGTGACTTAATTGAGTGCGTCCTTTTTCAGAAGAGGAGAGTAGTTAGATTTTAAAACTGAATCGGCTAAAATTTACACTTTTCGTTGTCAAACTGCTTGTATGGGAGTCTACGAACGTTGAATATCTTATCTGAGTATTTCAAGGGTTACCTTTTTTGGAAGTTGTACAAAACATCTTCTCAGAATCTGAATGCTCCATTTTGTCGAATTATATAGATTCTTCTACTAAGTAAATGATTAAAGTACAGCATATCACACGATTTACTACATACCCGACTAGCAACCAAAAACACTGAGATGCCACTCATCACTCCTTAATTTCATTTCTTCAAGATTTTGGCTAATCTATTCTTTAAGCATTTCCTTAATCTTGGCTCAATAAATTATCTTTCAACACTCTTGATAAAGAATGGGTTCATTAGATAAGAGAGCTTTTAAAGCACTAAACCATATCAAATGTTCTTAAGACCTTAAAAATGTTTTAAGTCGGCCCTTAAGAGTACATAAATTTATAGAAAACAGAATATAAGTCAAGATATGTATCAGGCCATCAGGTTTATACAAGATTTCATATAATTATTATGGTTTTCTCTCTTTGATAGGCTATTTGCTTTATTTTTTTGACTTCAATAGCTTCTCAATTATATTCAAATCTTTAAGCAAGAACCCAAAATGAAAAAAATATTCCTTTACCCGTCACTCTATCTCTTCCATTGCTGCGAAAATATCAATAATATAGTAAATAACTTACCAAATTCGAAAAGGCAAATTCTTATGATTTCATACTTGGTACTAAGGATCCTACTATCGGAGATAGATACTGGCGTCAAATTCACTTTCTTTGAGACCTCTTGGGGCGAATCTATCGGCACTATCGCAATCCATTGATTATCCTATCATCTATGAGGTGTCAAAAAGGTTTGAAAGTTTCTAATACATTTGTTCCTATTCAAGAAGTTAATGATTACTATTCTCTCCAAACAAGATAACCAATCGAGCCACAGAAACTTTGCGTATAAGCCATGAAATTTTTTGAAAAACATGAATTGCTGACCATGAAAGAAGTGAAGGAAAAGGTGATTAAGCCTTTTCGAAATGATTACAAGAAATTAATTTTAATACTCATTATTTTACTGATAGACTGTTTCAGTAATCTCCTGTTTTTAAATCTTTTGCATTATTTTGATATAAAAAACTAGTAATCATTCATTTGATAATTTAGGCTCTTGAATTTCTAAAGAATTAACTAGTTTTATTAAAGATGGATATCGAAGCCTAGCTTTTTCCCCGAAAAGTATACATAAACACGCTTTCTTCCTCGCTTATAGATCACTCTTCGCATATTATACCCCAATGGATCACTGAAAGCCAGGTAAATTTTGTTTCGGCCTACGAATTCGCCTCATACAACATATAGTAATAAACCACGAAAGTAATTCCCAGGGATCAAGGGGAGTCCGAAGTGTTGTGCGTTCAATTTAAAGCCGAAATGAACTAAATCAACTGCATTATGCACTACGTTTATCGTCAAGAGTCGAACTTCTACCTTGTCAATTTGCCAGAGCAGAAGGTACACCCCAAAATACTGCTCTATCGCAACGAAAACGAGCAAAGGCAGCAAATTGTAGAGTAGTTTATCGGTTACCTAATGAACTAAGGTGAGAAAATAGAGAGCAGAGCAAGTATTATAAGCCGAACTCAAAAAATTATAGATTAAATAGAATAATCAGAACAAAAGGAAGGAATCACTAAGAGCAATCGCGAAATGAAAACCATTAAACACCTCATAGTCGTCCATTAGTGCAACTTCGCATTGCTTCTGGTTTAAATGCACTCTAAGCCAGCCCTTATGATAGTTAACTTGACCAAGGTTAACAAGTTTCGTTCCACTGACTTTTATTGCCCGATTTACGAAATACCCATTTACTCAGCTACTCCTCAAAATATCCCTGAAGAAATCGAATTAACAAGAGTAATATACATGTTCTAAGAATCCTTAATCTCAGTACATCGGACTAAAGATTTGACCAAATTCGTGTTACTCACCACTCGAAACATTTTGTTGGTCAAACTTAACTACGAAACAATCTAGTTAACTATCTTACATAAAATTGAGTCAAGTCGTAAAGAAAAATACGTTTCGATCAATGTAGGTTTTTCAGGAGAAGACTAAGTTGTGATGGCTTTGTGCCAGCTCTCCAAAATCACCACTTTCAATAAACTAGAGCTAGTCTCAAAAAAAGAATTAAGAATGTTTCTGATTGAATCCAAAAAGCTAACAGAAATCAAAGTGAAAAGAAACCATCCCAATTCAATAAAGTACGACCAATAAAAAAAGTATGTGCTTGATGATCATCCAGAAAAACTTCACGGAAATGTCAAATTTAGTAGCAATGTGATTGAATCCAGGTATGAAATTGATGAGAATACCTAACCCTAAAACCAAGATGATTTCAATCACGGGGTATTGATGAAAGCCTTTAACGAAGTGATGGAAAGCCAGAAAAAAATCCAAAAATAAAGCGCACCTACGAACTAGATGTCCTTGAGATCAGTGGAATCAATACACAAAAAGAGTATGTCAACCCAAGGTATCGAAAACTGCTACATAAAACAAATTGGGGGATTTACGTGCAATTAGAATCTAATACTGATTTGGTAAAAGAATCAGGCAGTCATTCATGTCTGTAAAATCACAAGCGTCAAGGAGCAGTAAGAAAAGGAAAAGAATGAGAGAGAGCAGAAAAAACAAAGAAGAAATAGCTAGCTGTAGTAGGAAGAACAGATGAAATAGGTTTATAAGCAGCTGATAGGTAAAAATAATGACGAAGAAGTAAGCTCAGTATTTTAAACTATTGTGTAATATCAGTGCAAAATTTAGCTGGGTTTGACAAATAATAGAATAAAGTTTATTTCAGTTTCCCCTGGCAATTCGAACATTCTCATAGTCAGTGGACATGAAAAAAAAGAAAACTAAGGCAACAGATAACTTGTGTCTTTCGATATTTTTCAAATCGATCTTTTCAGACAATTAGGAAACCAAGATCCTTCAATTTTTTTCAAACCCTTCAAAAATATTTACAAGCCAAAGCCCATCGAAATCATCACAACTTCACTTGTAAAAGAATCTACTCTCTTTCTGACAGGAAACTTAGTTCACAGTCTTTAAAACTAGCTCCTTGATGGTGCTCTTTCATTTGATGTTCATCCTTACAACATCTTCTTGGCTGTATCTTTTGGATTTACTGCTAAAATTTTCGCTTTGTAAGGGAGCTAAAAACTTACAACCTTATATACTATGAATGGACAGGGAATGAAGCAGCTTAAATACAGCCCTTTAGGCAATCACCTCTGTATTCTTTTCAGCAAATCCATAAAAATTGTTGATTCTTACAGTTTCAACACAATGTTTATAATTAACGAGAAAAACAGCAATTTCCTGAAATGTTCTTATAGTTCTAATGGGCTTTAATTCTACTCTATAAACTAAAACCATCAAATCATCTCTTACAACACTTTTGACTACACAAAAATAGACTTGATTAAGCCTACAAGCCATATCGCTGAATTCAAACCTATTTCGATTAAAACCTATCTGAAGCACTCTCAATATTGTTTTGTGCTAGAAAATGGCGGCATTTTCGTAAAGTACAAACCTAATGCTATTGTTGTCGTTCACGAAAGGTTCTACTCTTATGCTGATGGAGAATTTATAAATTGTGTTGAAATAGACTAAAAAAATGGAATACTGTTTACAGGATGTAAAAGTGGTATTGTGAGAGCACATTTATGGCCTGAAAAAGATGGAGTATTCGATAATTACACTCAAATTAGAACCAGTTTCAGCCAAATTACGCAGCTTGCTCTTTCTAATACATCGCCAATACTTTATATTGGTCATCAAAACGGCAATATTACAAAGTCCAAGTACATTATTGAAAGGTAAAGACGATTTTAGCTGTAAAATGATCAAATTACGATGAATGAAAGGAATCCTAGATACCTGAATCTTCAAAATTTGAACAACATTTAAAAAATGTATAAATATGTGCTCCAAAATGGCAGCATCGTTACTGAAGATTTACCTGAAAAGCTTAGACTTTAGTACAAACTATCTGAAGTAATTCAAAAGTTGAATGGAGAGATGAGGAAGTTAAAAACGAACATTCAATAGGAGCTTGAATAGAAAGCAAAGATTAGTGTATAAAAAGTAGATATTGGACTTCTACACCATATTAATCAAATGGTGACAACAAAACTTTATACTCAACTGCGCTAAGAAACTGAGAAAAATAACAAGTAACTGAATTAGCTAAAGAAGAATCAAGCTTAAGAAGTAAAGCAAATTCTAACTACCCAAAATGATCTGGTCAAGCAAAAATGTTTCAAAATATCGGATTTCTCTGAGCTACGCAATAAGATGCGAGATTAGTTTGAGTTGGAATATAAAAAGGAAAACGAGCTGCAAGAAGCTTAGCTAAAAAAAATTTAAACCGAAGTTGAAAATGCCAAAAAAGCTAATTAGTGTGGGGAATAAAAGGTTTTTTATATGCCAAATGACTTTATTTAGGAATACTCTTAGCAGAAAGTCAAATTGGACAGGGAATTAGATTATTAAAACAAAAAACATTTCTAGCTCCGAAAGAAATGTGCCTATAAAGAGACAGCAATTAAAGGCTTGTATGCGAAAAAGATAAAGTAAGAAACCTTGGAATTCAAAGTTCAGCTTTAGAAAACTTAAATGGAAAGTAAGCTTACCTACAATCAGTAAATAGTAGATTCACTAAAGCAGCAAATTAAAGACGCTGAATTAAAAGTGCACAAAGTTCAAACCTAATCAAGCGTGATAAAGGGAAATGCTCAATTTAAGCGCGTGGCTAATATAGAGGAAATGAATGATGCATGCTCCTACAAGATATGGATGAAAAGCAAAATAGAAAACTAGATAGCTGCACTATCTGATTCTCTGGCACAAATGGAGAATGTACTATCAGAAAAAGGAAATGATATGGTTGATCAAATCGCAATCAAAAACGTCTTTAGCAACGTAATCTAAAACAAAAATCAAGAAATGACTGATTTCAAAAGGAAGCTTAAAATGACCAAACTAAATCTCTTGAATACTCATCACAAAATGAAGATAGCCAACCCTGTTCAGGAGTATAAATCATTGAGAACCTCCTTTGTAAAAAAGTAAAAGGCAATGAATGCCACTTCGATCTAAAATAGAAATGAAAGAATGCTGGAAAATGAAAATGGATTAAAAACAGCAAAATCTTCAAGGTATGTCTCAGCTAATAGTAAAAACATTGAGATCTACAACAAAGTAATGTAAAAAGAGACCAAGTTCTTGAAGTCTAACATTAAGATTCATCAAAAAAAAATCAAAAAAATTGAAAAGTAAAATGGAGAATTACTCTTTTAGTACGAAAAGCTCAAGTGGGAAGCCTTGGATTTGAAGGAAAAGCAAATAATTAACCAACGTTCTTTAGAAAAAGCCAAAAAAGACATCCATTTCTAAGAATTCTAAGGCTTAAATCTCCTCCATTCTAACACACAAATGCAGTTAAGTAAAACGCCTTTCCAGAAATATCTGCAGCTCAAAACCACCAAACATGCTCAAAACCATAAAGTCCAAACAGCTACCTCTACTCCTTGCTACATAAAATCCGTTTCTCCATCCTCTCTTAGTATTGATCGAATCAATTGAGTTATCAATATATTTTATTTAAAATTTACTTAATTTATAATGAAGAACTACCCTCACCTTTACCCCAACCCAATGCACAAAAAAACTGCCCAGCTTAATCGCACGCCCAAGAAAAATAGTACTTTCACTGTAAATGCCTTAAACTCCAAAGCATCACAAAAGACTATGCTTACATACAATACACTCAATCGAGAAAAACACTCTCAAGTTCGAAATTTGACCAGATCAATCTAAGAGTTAAGAGTCTATTCAGATGCATCAAACGAAGACAAATACCAACATCCATATTTAGGAGCAGCAACTGATGACGAGTAATTGTTTTCCCAAAGCTATTCGAAAATTGGCTCAATAAAGCAAGCCTTTCCTATAAAAAGTATTGAGTAAAGTAAATTTAATGTAGTTTTTAGCTCAACGAAGTCTTAAAGCTTATCAAATAGTAAAAAACCAAAATCACTGAAAAAATGAAGGCTTTGAAGAAATCTAATGATCACTACAAAATGCTTTGTGAGCGTTATTTGATGAGCAAAAGTTAGTGCGGAATCAATACTTAAAACATCATAGATCCAGGCTCTGAAGTTTTGTGCTTAGACCAAGCAACAAATTGTGAGATCATCCAAGAAGCTATCAAAATCGAATAATAGACCAGATAATAAAATTAGTAGCGGCAAATACCTTTATAATAGCCGAAAACGAACAAATAAGCCTATCAGAAGATGTCAAAAATGCTATAGGAAATGAATATTAACCCCAAAGATGTACTTCCTTCATAGAACTTATTGCCTGAGTAACTACACGCCACAGATTACAGCACTCTTTCAGAAAAATAAGTAATAAAGATTCAAAAGTTTTTCATCAAAAAGCTTTTAGAAAAGATACCAAAATGATTTATATACGATTTAGTATCATTTCTCGTTTAATTAATTTTTCGTTTTTTATTTCCGAGATTCACCTGATTCTTTCTTTTTCATTAATGCTCGTTGCTCAATAGGTAGCCTTTGATGTGAAGAAACCATCTTTAGACTCTTCTGGTTCAGTAGAGGAGTGAAAGTAATGCCTTATAGCTCTTTGCTTTTCTTATTCTAAAGCTTTTCTTAATTAGTTTTCGCCTTTTTTTCCTTCCATCTAACCATTTCATTGAAGTAATCGTCGTAAGATCTCAAATTTTCAGGCTTTTTTGCATGCTTATTGTATTCTTAAAGAAAGAGTTGTTCTTATTCTTCTTGTTGCTTCTTCTTCAATTGTTCGTTTTCTTCGATTTTCTTCTTTTTTTGAGCCATAAGCTCCTAAAGCCTCAGATGAATCGGCTTATGTCCTATTTCTTTCGCTAGCTTTTAAGAGTATTGGTTAATGGTGGGCTTATCCTGAAGATCTTTCACTCTATATTACTGAATAGATACTTAACTTGCTAGGCATTTTGTTTTTTTTAAGTGATTTCTTTTTTCTTCCTTTCTTCCTGCTTTTTAAATCGATTAATTATCTCCTATCCATTTTTGTTGTTGGACTTTTCATTCTTGCTTGTAATTTTGTTGTACGCAGACTAAAGCTTCAGTGTTAGATCAATGTAGCCTTTGTTAGGGTTCTCTTAATTTTCATCAATTCTGTCAATCTTCTTGAAATTAGCTTTTGGTTGCAGTCTTGGAGCATGTGAGAAGGAATATGAATGCTGGCTGCTTTTAAGCTGTTAGCTTGAGCTATTCAAATCTTATAGGTTGTCTTTTTTGGGTTTTTTGTGAGAAAGATGGGAGGTCTAAATGTTTTTTGGGTTTCTTTCCTCAGTCGTGGCGGTAATTTGGGTTTCAAAAGAATGAGAACTTTTGTTATTTGAGTTTTAAGGATTGAAAAAAGATTATTGTTATGGTTTTTGCTGTTGGAATTGGGCAGCCAAAGTTTCCTCGATTTCCATTGATAGTTTTTAATGCGGTGTATTAATTCTATTAATAAATTTATAACCATCCCAAATTTTTAAGCACATCAAGTATTTTTCATTGATTTTAAAAAACCGCTCAGTTTCACTTCGGCAGAATTATGTCGAGAAGGTAGCAACATTTTAAACGAACATAAAAACTTTTAATCAAAAGACTGTTTCTCGACGTTTTTTCTTGAATTTTGATTTTTTTACACTGTTTTACTAAATTTCATGATCCTTTTCTGAAAAAGATTAGACCATCACAAAACACAAAAAAAGAGAAAAAACCAAAGGTCGTATGATCCCTTTAGAGAGCCTAAAAGATAATAAAACCTCAAAAGCATCTTTAAAAAGTTAAATTGCTTTCTACGAACCCTGTCATGGAAATAAAAAAACAAGAAGGAATGAAAAGATATGAATAAGATTTAGTAGTTTTCACTCTATCTTCAATTGTATGAAAACGGTTAATAGTATATTATAATTTATACTATCAGTAGCCGAATTGACTCTAAGCTTCATATCTCCATTATCCGCTTGGAGTGTCCATTATTATTGAATTTGAGTTCTGTATGAACTATAAACTTCGCTATAAGTCCGCTTAACCTAAAACTGCGATGTTTCTGTTAATAGTTACGCTTTGATACTCATTTAGCCTACCTAAAACCACTGATTCTTTGTCTGAGTTCTTCTACTCATCGGAGTCAGCTAAGGATCGTATTTCTTCTACATCTTGCATCTTGCTCAGCATAAGCTTTGGTTTTTATTTTTTAGAGACGATCTTAGATCGATTAGTTTAAGTAAGCAAAGATCTTTTTGTGTTTATTACAGATTTATAGGTATTTTGCTTTAGTTTGGTCGTTTGGCTGATTTTATTGCTTTCGTTTTTGAAACTTCCCTCTTTGTAATCTTAGAAGCCAACTGCAGTTTATTTGATCTAGCTTTTATCTTCAATTTAAGTTCTTAAGGCTTAGCGAATGAGTCCACTGTTGCCAATTGAATTTTTTGTAAAAGTTTGGGTTCTCCCCAAATCTGAAAATTCAACCTGAGAGTGTTTCCTCTAAAGCTTTGGTATCTTTAACTAAAGCTCATTAGAGAAAAGAGATGTTTAGCCCAAGTTTTTCATAGATTAAGTTTTTAGGATTTTAGTAGGCAAAAGAGGAGACTATGGTTGTTTTGGGGAATTTGAAACAAAATTGAAATTGATTTTAGATGTTTCAATTTTTTTGATTTGACAAGCACTCGGGGTCGAGAGGAACCGAGTAACTTAAGGGTTTATGTGAGAGAGATTTTAGTGTTTGATATTAGAGTTATATTGGATCAAAGGTCGATTATAGTCTTAATAAGGATTCTTGAAAGTTATTTTTACTGCAGTTGGCTGAATTTTCACAGCTTAGGCTGAGTTAAAAGATGTCTTTTAAGTTTTCAAAAGCTTTGCACTGCCGTTTTCAGCAAGCCTTATCCGGTTAGGGCTATGATTTTCCTCAATCCAAACCTCTTGATCTGAGAACATTGACTATTTTCGCGGTAGGCTACCCAATCGCTTTAAAGAACGTTTTAAGCTAGTTTTGATAAGGTTGTGGTGAATCCTTTCTGGAATAAGCTGATTAGTTTTTTCTGGGTCGAGGCCTTTGGGCATTTAAATTTTGGAGAGGAAAAACTGTTTGCTCGGAAGAGGAGTCTAAAAACAACGACATTAAGGATTATCGAAGCTGAGAAGCGATTTTGAGTTTTGTAAAGAACGCATATAATTATTATCCTTATATTAAACTAGGCTGACTTTTTACATAAAACAATTAGAGTGTATTATTGTTAATTATTGCGACCAGCCCGAGATATCCATGGTCAAATAACCTTAACACGCACTATTCTGCTGTTCTCTAGAAAATAAGTTGGATATAAAGTCTTAAACTTGATTTTCAAGCCAGGATGTAATTTTGCTTGGGTATTAGTGAGTAAAAGGATAGAATCATTGTTTAGTTTTAGATTTCAGAAGGTTTTGCTTTTTTTTTTATCATTTCTTGATGACAAGATATTTTTCAAAAGATAAACCTGAAACGCTATAATTCCTTGTAACTAAGAGTATACGCTGCTAGAAGGAGTAGATGTACACAGCAATACTATTGTACAGTAATAAAAAAGTCTTTCCTCATCCATTTAGAACCTAAAAAAATGACAACAATTTAGAGATTTTTTGCTATTTTGATACAAAGCTTCTAAAAAATAGATGCGTACATTTTATTGACCAATAAAATATTATTTGTATGAGCAAAAAGATAAAATTTTTCATAAGATAATCGGAATCACCTCCTCCTGAAATGCTATCGCTTCCTAGAGGTTTGCACCTATCAACGTAAGGACTAAAACATAACTTTCGTGAGCTTACTTTGCTAAAGTAGCGAATAAAATAGCTCGAAAAGAAAGTTGTCTCACTTTAGTTCAGAATTTCGGCATCTCGAAAACGAATCAGGAGGAAATCGAGTGAGGTATAGAAAAAATTCCAAGTACTTAAACCGATATTTAGTGTGATTAGTGCAAGAAACAATATGGCTCTATAGTTTCTCTAAACCTTCATTTGAGGCTAAAACATACTAAGTAAAGAGAAGATTTAGAGGCCTAAGCGAAACAGTAAGACCTCTTAAAAGACTCCTTTATGTCAAAATGATCTCTCTATCTGCCAAAACAATCAACATTCGTTATAATTTATATATGCCTTTTCCCTTCTTTATTTCTTTGGTTAGAATTAAGCAAAAGTTCAATAGCTCACTCAAATCAATCGTAGTCACCACTGATTTTGCCATATTCTCCACCAAATTACTCTCCAATATCTATTTAAGTAGTCAGTTGTAATTAATCTCCTTAGTTATAATCTTGCTCTGATTCGTGCCTTATATTTTCAGCTTGTTCAACAGGTTAGTTTTAGTAAGCTTGACTTAACATAACTATCGTAGAAAAGCTCATAAGCAAGCGGGTTCCCAATAGCTAATATCCCTCGTTACTATCTAACACAAAGCTAGTTTCTTTGGTCTGCACAAAAGTGGGGAGGTTGTTATTTTAGGTTTTAGAATATCTAAAAGGGCTAATGATTTGCTTTTGGGAGTAAGCTATCCAATCAAAGTTCCCAAAGAAGGGATGATTCTTTAATTAATTTATATCTTTTGCGCCTAGTCTGTTTGCAGGATTTAACATTAAAAGCCTATTCACAAAATCGACCAAATCTAAACTTAAATCCTAAGCTTTAAACTAATTTTCTTTGAAAGTACTGAAGTTAAGGTATTTTCCTTTGCATATAAAGTGAATAAGAACTCCGATATCCCAAAAATCGGTCGCTGAGGTCATAGGCTGTGCTCTGTATTATTCTAAGGACGTAAAATGATTCACTTAGGCCGGTTGAGAGTTTGTGTAACCTTAAGGATGCAATCTGCATAGGTTAGTAAGCATTGGATACCCATCTGGGAGAAAAACAATGTTTTGATTGTTCATGCCTCGATATACAATTTTTAGTTAATGCAACTTTTAAAGCCCAAGCACTATCCCTGCAATCAAAAATCTTATATTGTTTTACAGATCTAATCTAAAGCGAGTGTGAAGTTCTGGGATGATATCGGCTGTTGTATAGGCAATTAGGTGCCGAAAGTCTGTCAGGTCATAAAAAAGGTAAATAAAACTCTCGTCTTAGTAACTATGTATGCATTTGACTATAAAGTGCTGACTAAGATATCTTGTTGCTAAGTATTATATTGCGATTGCTTTTTTCTGGTTTTTAGTTAAAATCTGCTTCTTTTCAATCTTTTTTATGACACAAGGTGTTTCAATTTATTCTTCATTTACTAAGGTGCCCTTCAAATAAAGGCCCATTCTCTCCGAATATAGTAGTTTTCCAATTGTAAACCTTTTGAATTGAGATTAAGGTGTATACGACGCATTTTGGCTGAGATAAAGTAGAGCAGATGAAAACTCTTTTAGCAGGGTTTTTTGTTCCTCGAAGCGAAGTTCTTTTTAAGCTTTGTTTTTTGTTCTGTTTCGGTGATTTCTATGAGTAGTGAGTGATCTGATAGGGTGGTTTATTCTGAGTGGCTCTTAATCGCAGCAAACATTTCCCATAATCTTTATTATTCGATCCAAGACTATAATAGCAGCTATTATATCCTGTTATTGTGCTATTTAATAACGTTTTCAAGAATAGAATGTTCGGTATATGAACAAGGAAAAAAGGTAAAAAGGTGATTATTTTTAATATGAAATCAAAAGAATCTTAAATCAGGTTGTTTTTCACAACTTGAAATGTACGAAATAAAGGATTTGAGTTAGGATTTAAGATGCTGCTATACCTTATGAGATTAAGGACAAAGATAGATATTGCATTTTGGATGAGCTCGTCAAAATTATCTAACTTTCAACCTTCTTTTGTGAGATTGTTTATATTTGAATTATAAATATGAACGGGCAAGGTCAAGGAACTAGCTCTAAGAGTAGAAACAACCTTCGAAGTCCAATCTCTCACAACCTCAATACCAATGAAGATGCTAAGCTGTATAAAAAAAAGTATGAGTAGACGAAATAGTTGCTCAAAAACTAAAAACAAGTCAACGAACAGCTATAAAATAGAGTTCGTGAATTGTAGGAAGCAATGAGTAAGCAGGAGCGATAGCTACAAAAGAAAGAAGAGATAAATGAGGTTCTTCTTGAGCGTATAAAGTGTTTGAAAAATGCGTTATCGTAGTTGCAATCGAAGAAAAACAACGAAGACACAAGTTACGAATAAAAGAATGCTAAAAGCAACAAAAGCTCCACAAGCAATGAGTAAAGCTCAATGCGTTCCCAACCCTTGGTCGGAGGTTACTTTGGAAGTATATTCAATTGACCCTTTGAAAAGAATAAAACTCATGAGTTCATGCATTTATTATCATGGCTTCAACAAAAGTTTGAAAAGTAAAAGGCTGCCGAAATAAGTAAAAAATATCCCTCAAACTAATTTTCCGCGTATAGATAGTTTTCAATAGACGCTTCTTTTTAATTTTTATTATAATTTCCAAATCTGCGTATTCTCCAAATGAGTAAAAGGGTATAACTCGATAAATGGGTCTATAAATTCACAGATCCCACTATTATGAAGTTCCAGCCCAAAGAAGATTACTAATAACCCAAGTAGTAGCCAAAGGAAGGTTTAGTCACTCGTATTCGAAACTTCTTCTCACCCACAAAACCGCAAAAAGAGAAAAAAGGCCTTCAACGGCAATTCAGCTACACGGATGAGAAGTCTTTAATCAAAAAAAAATTAAGCAGCAAGCCTTCAATCAAATTTGTAAAGAAACTTACAAACGAGCATGTTTTAGTTGGCAACTAGGACCAAATAGACGCAATGAGCATAGGAGGAGTAATAAACTAGTTTGTTGACACTGAGTACTTGTGGTCATTAAACATAAAAAAAGCCATTCTCTCCTTAGCCATTGACTACAAAAGTAGCTTTGCTCTTATACAGAAAATTACATAATAGTCTTATCAGAAAGCTAAGTTTGTATCTTCAAGTATGAATTCAAAAATCTGCACGAAAAGCCTATCGTCCTATAAAAAGTAAAGCTTTCTGAGGGCGCTAGGAATGTTCTAAGTATTAGAGAAGGCACCTTTACTCTTTGCTATAATAACCGCATCTAAATTCATCTTATAGATGAAGTAAAAGGCACAAGAATCACTTCTCAGAAAATCTATTAACTGCCCAATCAACAAATGAAGCTTTTCCAAATCCCAGAACCCTATGAGAATATTTTGAATGTTTTCTTCTAGGAAGTGATTCCAGGATCAACCGCATTTAGCTTATGGAACATTGAGCTTGAATTCAATGAAAAAGAGATCAAGATGAGCAAAGCTTCAAAAGTGTATGATATTCCTGCTTCTCTCCGAAAAGTTGCTCGATTGTAAAATTTCTCAAAGACCATCTTTTTGATAAATCTAGGAGAACTAATCTATGCAGTCAGAAAAGGCTATGTGATTGACAATGCTAAAGTTGATAGAAAAGTAGGTAACAACCATCTGAAATACCTTTCAAACAATAAGCTCATTCATATTTCGGACACAAAGGTTGAAGTCTATCGCTTTACTATCGATCAAGAGCTTCATCCTCCCAGAATCAGAGTTTAATCAACTGATTCAATATAGATACCCAACTTAAAAGCAACTTTCCAGTATGTCTAAGCCTTGGAGATCCTTGATAACAATTTCGCAGTTTTTTATCAAACCAAAATGGAGTAAAACAAGCTACTTAATGGTTAGACTAAGTACGCATTTGTCCTGACACATCCAGTTAAAATGGAAGATAAAATAAAAAACCTATTAGTCGGTAAACTGAATATTGAGGAAAAGGCTGATATGGCGAAAAAGATGGGAATGGAAAGAAAAGACATTTTTCTGAGGGTTTGGGAAAATTCCAACAAGTAATCTGATGATTAGCTCAAATTACTTGAGGGAACACTAGATTATGATACAATTAAGGCAGAAATTTAGAAAAAGCTAAGAAAATCTTCAATGTTTTTTAGACAAGTCTTGCTTCTTGAGCAAAGATGTATGTCAATGCTACTCTCGAATGTATTTTCGCCTGGCAATAAAAAGGATGATATCAAAAATTATTTGATCTCCCACTTTTTGGTAAGAAAGTTATAACTATACCGCTAGATTACGATGGCTAGCTAAAATGAAAAAAAGAAAGCCTAAGTGTAGGGCGACAGATATAAGCTCTTTATAAACATCCAGAATTACAATTACTACAAGACCATCGATTTGAAATCGTTGCTTTTTGAGTATATTCATCGTTTTTGCAACGAAGATAAGAATTAAATCACGAATATTAGGATTATCCTGAAATCTTTTAAATTCACCCTCTTAGTAATTTATCAAGATATCTTAAAAGAAATCATTAACAATACCAAAAAGAAATTTATCAAACTTTTGGAAGCAATACCTTAAATACTTCCTTATTAACCTGAATATGATGAGATTTAAGACGAAAATAAAGCTCTTTATGAAGGAATCTGGAAAGAAATCAATGATGAAGACTGGGAAAAAAACCTATATATTGATACAGTTTCAACTATAGACAACAAAGAAAATCTTGCTTAAGTCTGCTCTAATGTTTGGTACAAAAGGTATTGGCTCACTCAACATGACTTCATTAACATGAACAGAGCTCAAATTCAAAGCATACATGACCTAAACCTTTCTCCCTTAACCTTCTACGAAGTCATTTAGAGGCTTTTTGAAAACATTAAGTAATATAATCCCTTAAGACTTGTTATTGATTTCATTCAAGATAACTATTAAAAAATGCCACAACATATCTATGGCAAAATCTTTCTCTATAGAAAGCTGTTTGATCACTTTAAGGAAAATAAGCAAATAAGCAAAATTGATGATATAGACAGCTTTTCTAATTTTTTGAAACTCAAAGATTAAGACATTTTTAAGGCGATGTTCAACTATGAAAAAGTGAAGAAGGGATTCATCCTTAAAGAGATGAAACCTTTGTATCAAAAATTGGCAGGAATATAAGTGTTTAACGAAGGACTACTCAACTATTTTGCCTCTCCGAAATCAGAAATTTCTGATATTAAGTACCTGTTGAACAGGATGAATAACTAAAAGCGAGAGTTCCATGAGTAAAATGAGGGGATCTACAAAGTGTTGATTACTGGTATGCAATTGAAGTTAAAGCTTGGTTGTGCCTAAGAAATTCCAATTGATGAAGTTCTCATCTATATCGAAAATATCCCTTCGTTAGACAACCCTTAAATACAAGAGCAGCTAAGAATAATGAAAACAATCAACGGCTAGGCTGCAAGATTCAAAAAAATCAAGCTAAACATGTCAATTTTCGATATGACCAAAAATGCTGATAACGTCATTGCTGCCATCATACACCATTAGATCTAAGAAGCCAAAGTCAAGGAACTGAGAGATATTAACTCTATAAAGGATATAACTTATCGGATTATTGATGATGTCTAGGGCGTCAAAAACAAACTCTATGCAGACAACTAG
>Ga0316217_10003284_pt1 | contig 18601 bp, 17 predicted proteins | sample 1anoAmetaG_FD_203633 | JGI IMG/M metagenome (GOLD analysis project Ga0316217, IMG submission 203633) | Freshwater microbial communities from Trout Bog Lake, Wisconsin, USA - 1anoA | ecosystem: Environmental > Aquatic > Freshwater > Lake > Hypolimnion/Profundal zone | place: USA: Wisconsin...
GGAACGCGCCCCGCGTTCCGCCGCTTGCGCGCCTTCGCGCAAGCGCCTTGGAAGGCCTCTCCGCAAAGGGTCGAGGACGGCGACTGAATCCATTCTTGGTGGCTCAGTCGGCCAAATCCGCCGCGCGGGCTCGACAACCTGTTGCCTCATTGCACCTTGGTTGCTTGGCTATTCCCCTGACCCTCATTCCCCTGACTGAATTTTATTTTGTTTCGTGTGTTTCGTGGTTCAAGAAATTGCTGTTGCGTGGGTTGGCCGTTCAAAAATTCTCGTCCATCTGGGTCCATCCTTGGTTCAGAACAAGTCCTATTGCGCCTGTCCCCTTGCGTCTTTGCGCCTTGGCGTCTTTGCGTTAAAATCCCCACTTCAAGACTTCAACGGCCTCCAAAGTCTTTGACTAACGGCTCCAATTCGCGTTATCTCTCCGTTCATCAAAATCATGCAAACACACGCCTTCCCGTTTTGGATTCGTTCCGCCGTGCTGGCGGCGGCAGTTTCTCTGGCCCAGTCGGCCGCGTTCGCGGCGGATGCACTGGACGCCGGCTTTCAATCGCCCCCGGATTCTGCCAAGCCGCAGACGTGGTGGCATTGGATGAACGGCAACGTCACCAAGGAGGGCATCACCGCCGACCTCGAAGCCATGAAACAAATCGGCTTGGGCGGTGCGGAGATTTTCAACGCGGATTGCGGCATTCCCGCGGGGCCGGTGCGCTTCAACAGCCCCGAATGGCACGAACTGTTCACCCACGCGGTCCGCGAGGCAGACCGGCTGGGCTTGCAGCTTGAGGCCCACAATTGTGCCGGATGGTCCAGCAGCGGCGGCCCCTGGAACGCGGCGTCCAACGGCATGATGCGGGTGGTCACGAGCGAGCTCCGTCTGACCGGGCCGACGAATTTCCTGGGCGTGCTGCCGCAGCCGCCGGCAAAATTGGATTACTATCGCGACATCGCCATTCTGGCGTTTCCCACCTTGGACGGCGAAACCGTCTCCCCGCTGCGGCCCAAGGTCACCACCAGCGCCACCAACGTGAATGCCGCGCCGCTGGCGGACCGAAAGAACACGGCGAACGTAAGCCTTCCGTTGCCAAGCCCCGGCCACCCGCAGTTTGTGCAGTATGAGTTTCCCCAACCGTTCGCCGCGCGGATTGTCCAGTTCACGCCCGGACCGGGCATCAGCAGCGCCCAAGGCGTGGTGCAGACCTCCAGCAATGGCATCACCTTTGACAACTGCGGGGCGTTCACGCTGCCGCATCGCCCGACCCGCCCCGCCATTTTTTCGCTGGGCGATGACGCGGTGGCGGCAAAGTTTTATCGGGTGGTCTTCAACCATCTGGACCAGAATGCGAAAGCGATTTCCCTGCGCGGCATCGAATTCAGCCCCAAGCTGCGGATGGCGAATTTCGAGACGAAGGACGGCGATACCGGCGACTTCGTCAATTCCATGTCCGCCGACAATCGTCCGGCGGGCGGCGCCGGATTGCGCCGCGGCCAGACGCTGGATCTGACCTCAAAAATGAAAGCGGGTGGGAAATTGAACTGGAAAGTTCCGTCCGGCGAATGGACGGTATTGCGCGTGGGTTTCACGCCGTCGGGCCGGGAGAATCATCCCGCGCCGGCGGAGGGCACGGGGCTGGAGTGCGACAAGTTCAATCCCGCGGCGCTGGACGCGCATTGGGCCGGCTTCATGCAGAAGCTGGTGGCCGACGCCGGGCCGCTGACGGGCAAGGCGTTTGTCGGCGGCGTCATCGACAGCTACGAAGTTGGCGGCCAGAACTGGAGCCAGAATTTCCGCAAGGAATTCAAGCGCCGCCGCGGGTATGATCCCACGCCGTTCGTGGCCGCGTTCACCGGCCGCGCGGTGGACAGTCCGGAAGTGACCGAGCGATTTCTCTGGGACGTGCGCCGCACCATCGCTGATTTGTTCGCGGAGGATTATTACGGCCATTTCACGGAACTTTGCCATCGCCATGGGTTGATCTCGTCCATCGAGCCCTACACCGGGCCGTTTGAATCGCTGCAATGCGGCCGGCCCGACGACATCGTCATGGGCGAATTCTGGAGCGGCAGCCAGGGCGGGCCGTCGGTGAAACTGGCGGCCTCCGTTGCGCACATTTACGGCAAGACCCTTGTCGGCGCGGAATCCTTTACCGCCGCGCCCGGCCCACAGAGTGGCCGCTGGCAGGAGGATCCCTACGCGCTCAAGGCCCTCGGTGATTTAGAGTATTGCGCCGGGCTGAACCGTTTTATTTTCCACCGTTACGCCATGCAGCCTTGGACGAACCGGTGGCCGGGCATGACCATGGGACAGTGGGGTTTTCATTTCGACCGCACCGAAACATGGTGGCAGCAGGGCAAGGCGTGGATTGATTATGTCTCGCGCTGCCAGTTCCTGTTGCAGCAGGGCCGCTACGTGGCCGATGCCGCATATTTCAACGGCGAAAGCGCCCCGTCCGAAATGCGCGAGGGCCAGCCGCCGCTGCCGCCCGGCTATGAGTTCGACGCCGTCAATTCGGACGTGCTGCTCCACCACGCCCGGATGAGAAATGGCCGGCTGAATCTGGACGGCGGCGCCAGTTACGCCGTGCTGATCCTGCCGCCGAATGACGCGAATGTGACGCCTCGCCTGCTGGACCGGATTGATGATTTTATCCGCGCCGGCCTGACGGTCGTGGGTGAGCGGCCGCAACATTCGCCGAGCCTGGAGGATTTTCCCCGCTGCGACCGCAAGGTGGCTGCGCTGGCGAAAAAACTCTGGGGGCCATGCGATGGGAGCAAAGTCACGGAGAACCCGGTGGGCAAGGGCCGCGTCTCCTGGGGCGAGCCGCTCGACGCTATCTTTGCGAAATTGAAACTGCCGCCGGATTTTGAATTTCAAGGCCGCAACGCCGAATCGAAAATCATCTACTGCCACCGGCAGACGGCCGAGGGGGACATTTACTTTGTTTCCAACCAGCGCCAGCAGTTCGATTCGGTTGAATGCAGCTTCCGCGCAACGGGCCGGACGCCGGAGTTGTGGAACGCGGAAACTGGCGGCATCCGGCCCGCGCCGGTCTGGAGGGAGGAAAACGGGCGGACCATCGTGCCGGTTTCGCTGGCAGCCGCGGGTTCCATCTTTGTCGTGTTCCGGGACCAGCCGCGCAGTGATCATTTCATCTCCGTCACCCATCAAAAAACGGATACGGTAGAAAAAACGCCGCGCGCGGAATTGCAAATCACCAAGGCGGCTTATGGGTATTTCGCGCCCGCCGGCCAGAGTTTCCGCGACGTGACCGGGCCGGTCAAAGCCTTGGTCGCCAAGGGCACGCTGGAGATTCCGGCGAACAATGATCTCGCCGGGGATGATCCCGCGCCAAATATTCCAAAGAAATTGCGCGTGGAGTTCACCTTGAACGGCCAGGCCGACTCCACAGAGGCGGCCGAAAACGACGAACTTTCCCTGCCGTCGTCAGCCGTCGTGACCAAGGCGGTTTATGGCAAGCTGGGCAGCGGGGATCAATTTCAGGACGTGACCGGAAAACTGGCCGCGCTGGTTTCCGACGGCGAATTGGAGGTGCGTGCCGACAACAAGCTGACTGACCGCGACCCGGCCCAGGACACACCCAAGGAATTACGCGTCGAGTATTCGCTTGCCGGTGTGGCCAAGCGCATCACGGTGCCGGAAAACAAAATGCTTACGCTGCCGGATTCCGACACGTCGGGCGCGATGCCGGCTTATGAATTGGACGCGACCGCGAATGGCGCAGCCCTGCTCCGGTCTTTCGAGCCCGGTGAATTTGATTTTCACACCGCCGCTGGCAAAGACGCCAAGGCCGTGATTCTCCCGTTGCCGTCGCCAGTCACCATTCCCAACGGCTGGCAGTTGAGTTTCCCACCCAACTGGGGCGCGCCGGACAGCGTCGCGCTCGACAAGCTCATCTCTTGGACGGAGCATACCAATGCCGGTGTGAAATATTTTTCCGGCACCGCGACTTACGAGAAGGACATCGTCATCCCCGAGGCTGATTTTGCCAGCAATCGGGAAATCTGGTTGGATCTCGGCGCGGTGAAAAATTTCGCCGAGGTGACGCTTAACGCCCATCCCTTCGGCGTGTTGTGGAAGCCGCCGTTCCGGCTGAATGTCACGGGCGCGGCGCGGCCCGGCACCAATTCTCTCGTAGTCAAAGTGACCAATCTGTGGCCAAACCGGCTCATCGGCGACGAGCAATTGCCCGCCGACCGCGAATGGGATGGCAAACAATTAAAGGCCTGGCCGCAATGGGTGCTCGATGGCAAACCCAGTCCGACGGGGCGGCTCACGTTCACCACCTGGCATCATTGGAGCAAAGACGATGCCTTGCTGGAGTCGGGCCTGTTGGGGCCCGTCACCTTGAAAGTTGCGGAGCGGCGTACCCTGACTCCCTGAGCAATTAAACCACGGATTACACAGATCACACGGATTGGCTGGCTGTATCTCTGTGCCGCCCCTCAACCAACCGATTGCAACTCAAGGCACCGCTGACCATCTGCCGTCAGGATCAAAAGCGATCAAGGCGGCGGCGATCTTGGCAGTGAGGCGTTGAAACGTGAAGCGTTACAAAGGCGCTTCACGCTTCAACGCTTCAACGTTTTTGGCGCGAATCAATTTGCGACTTTCCGGTTGTCAGCCTGCGCCGGCTCGCGTAGGTTGTGAACATGAGAAATCGCTACACGGCCGTGGTCCAGCGCGATGGCAAGTGGTTCATCGCCTTCTGTCCCGAAGTGCCGGAAGCCAACGGGCAGGGCAAGACCCGCGAGGAATGTCTGGAAAGCTTGGCGGCGGCGATTGAAATGGTCCTCGATTACCGGCGCGAACAGGGACTCGAAAACGCGCCGCGTGGAGCCGAACAAACCTCGGTTCTGGTTTGATTCAAGGCACTGCCGCCCACTTGCTGTCAGGATCAAAGCAGGTCATGGCGGCGGCGATCTTTGCGGTCTTTTTACCGAAATTGCATTGGTAGATTTTACCCTGCTGGTTCACGATGAACGTCATTACGCCGGTATTGGCCCATTCCGCCGGCCAAGCCACGAGCCCAAAGCCGGCAATCATCCGCCCATTGATAACGTAGTCATATTTGCCGCCCGGTGCATGTCTGCCCTGGCTGGTCAGAAGCTTGAAATAGTAGCCGTGATACGGCGCTTTTTCATCGTTCAACATCGCGGCGGCGCGATGATAACCCTCCACGCGCGCGGCCGCCACGAGCGGTCCCAGTGGACTGAGCTCCTCCCCCGGTTTCGCCGGCCAAAACAGCCCGTCGTGAGTGCCGGGCGTGCTGTGCAAATACCGGGCATACGCCATAACGCCGTCGCCCATCCGGTCTTGGCTGGCATATTCGCGCTGGGCGTCCACATACGCCCGGCAGACGTCCATCGCGCCAAGTTCATCCCGGCCGATGCGCCGGTTAAGGATTTCCAACCTGCCCGCCTCCGTATTAAAAGACCAATGCCCCTGCCCCTGCACCAGCGGGATGGGAAATGGCCAGTCATCGGAGCCGATGGCCAACGTCAGGCTGGCATCGGAGTTGGTGATCAGCCGCGTTTTTTCCGTGAGCCGTTTCACAAACCGCTGGAATTCTTCGGTAGCCTGAACGGCATCGGGTGAAACCAGTTTGTGTCCTTCCGGCCCAAAAATGGCGTGCAGGGCATTGGTATCACAGATGGTGGCCGCAGCCTGCAAGGCGCTGACGGCGTCTTCCGGCGAATTAAAAACCTGCTCGCCGGCCGCCGGGGAGGGCAACGGCAGGGCCAGGATGGCACCGGTCAACAAGAAACCAAGGATTCGGAAATTCGTTTTCATCGGGAATAAACAGGAGCTCATAAACAATTAACGCCTACCGCCTCCGCCGCCGGAAGACGGTTCCGGATGCGAAACCGGCGGCTCGGAATGCGGGGGCTCAACATGGGCTGGCTCGACATGAGCCGGCTCGGAATGGACCGGTTCCGAGCGCGGGACAGCTTGCATGCTCTCTTGGCCGCGATTACTGAAGGTTCTCGCCTCGCGCGAGCTTTCGTTGCCAATGAAGGCGCCTTCGCTCGCATGGCGGATGGCCGGCGCCGGCGTGCTCGGAGGATGAATTGATCCTTGCTCGCGGATGGGCGCCGTCCTGAGGGGTGCCTCCGGCCGCGAACCGGCTCCCGGTCTGGCCACATTGCCCATCGTATTGTTCGGCGGCACTGGTCGTGACGCCGGATTGACCCAACCCCGGTCGCCTGAGTGGGAGGCCACCTCGCCGCGATGCTCATCCGGCCGCCAAATTGTTCCCTGCCGCGCCAGCCAGGTCTGGCGTTGAGCGGGCCGCTCATGCCACCAATTCACCGGACGCGGATGATGGTGGTCCCAGAAACAAAGGTGCCGTCTGTGCCAGTCAAAATCGCAGTTCAGCCACGGGCCAATGGTGCAGGCCACGCCGAAACTGATGCCATAGCCACTGTGATCGTAAACATAAACCGGCTGATAGATCGGAAGATAGATCACATCCGGTTGCACCGGCAGAATTTCAATGTAGCCATTGTCGTCCACCACCACCTGCTCTTGCGGGGTGGATTTCAAGTTGCCGTAGTTCATGGCGGATTGACGCAGCCGCTGAACGGATTCCATGACTTGGTCCGGCTGATTGAGAAACGCCTGGCCCAACTCCGTGGTCCAAGCCAGGTTGTTGTCCAAGTATTGCAGCACGGAAGGATAGCGCGCCAGCGCCTGCACGCTGGAGTCCCACGGCTGCTGATCGATCAAATTGGGATCACCGCCGCCGGCCAGATAGCGGTTGGCCAGCACGATTTGGGCGGGCTGGGCGGCCGCTGGCAGGAGTTGCGCCAGCAGCGGGTCGGGATACAGCGCAATCGGTCCCAGCAACACGTCCAGTTGCTGGTCCGACAGCGGTTGATACGCGGGCGTTGGCGTGGAAAACGCCAGTTGCGCCGACATCGGCAGGGCGGCAGGCCCGCAGGAAAATACCGCCGCACTCAACAGCGCAAGCATGAGGTTGTTATTTTTCATAGAGTTATCCAGGTTTGCACGAACCGTGCGCGTGTAACTATGCACAAACCGTGCCACCGACCAGATCGTTCACCTGCCTTGTAATCAGACGACTCTACCCTCAAGAACCGCGGGTTGGCAGCGACCTGGGCCGTGCTGGCCGCATATCAATTATGCTGGTGTGCAAACCTGGTTGGCGGGCGGAAAATAAAGCAAGGAGCGCGGGCGGCCCGCCCGCGAGTTTCTGTTCTTCTTCGTGGGTTGCGTGGTTAATCCAACTGTCCGCTTTCAGCTTGGGCGGAAATCACATATCGTAACGTCATGAAGCTTCTGGTGTTGACCGCAACCTTCCTTTGCCTGGCGGGCGTTTGTCCGCTCCAAGCCGGACTTTGCACCGCGACCATCCAAAATCCACCGCCCGCCGAGTCCGGCTATTTCAAGCTCGGCACGACCAAGAACCCCGCCGGCCAGGAGATTTCCTTGAACAGCCGCAGCCTGCTGTTGGACGGCCAGCCGTGGTTTCCTGTCATGGGCGAAATGCACTACTCCCGCGTGCCGGCGGCCGAGTGGCGCGGGGAACTGCTCAGGTTAAAAGCCGGCGGCGTGGACATCGTGGCCACCTACGTTTTCTGGATCCATCACGAGGAAATCGCCGGCCAGTGGGATTGGAGCGGCCAGCGCGATTTGAAACAGTTTTTGCAAACCTGCCACGACACCGGCTTGAAAGCGGTCGTCCGCTGCGGGCCGTGGTGCCACGGCGAAGTCCGCAATGGTGGCCTGCCGGACTGGGTGGTGGCACACCGGGATTGGAAGCTGCGCTCGACCGATACTAATTTTCTGGCGGCGGTGAGCAGCCTCTACACGCAAATTGCCGGACAGTTGCAGGACGAATTATGGAAAAACGGCGGCCCGGTGATCGGCATACAGCTGGACAATGAATTTGGCGGCTCGCCGGATTACCTGCTGGCGCTCAAGCAGCTTGCCATTCAGTCGGGCATTGACGTGCCGCTCTACATCAAGACCGGCTGGCCGACGCTGAAGCAGCCGGTGCCGCTGGGCGAATTGGTGCCGCTGTTCGGAGCTTACGCCGATGGATTTTGGGAACGCGGACTGACGGCCATGAGCGGCAATAAATGGGAAAATTTCACATTCAAGCACACGCGCACGGACACCGGCGTGGGCAATGACACCTTGGGCAGCCGCCAGTCCGGCGACACCGCTGGCACGGAAAAATATCCTTACCTGACCTGTGAAATCGGCGGCGGCATGCCCGCCTCGTATCACCGGCGCATGAATTACGATCCCCGCGACGTCGAGGCCGTGGCGCTTTGCCAGCTCGGCAGCGGCAGTTCGCTGATGGGTTATTATATGTACCATGGCGGGCAAAATCCCGAAGGCCGGCTCACCACCTTGCAGGAATCGCAGGCGACCAGCTATCCCAACGACCTGCCGGTGAAAAATTATGATTTTAACGCACCGCTGGGCGAGTATGGCCAACGGAATCCGCAATACTACTGGCTGCGGCGGCTGCACTGGTTGCTCCACGACTTCGGCAGCCTGCTGGCGCCCATGCCCGTGACGCTGCCCGACGCGCGCCCCGCGGACAAAACCGATTTCACCACGCTGCGCTGGTCGGTGCGGTCAGATGGGCGCAGCGGTTTTGTCTTCGTGAACAATTACCAGCGCCTCCAGCCGCTGCCCGCCAAAACCAACGTCCAGTTCAGCCTCCGTCTGCCGAACGGCAACCTGGTCTTTCCGCCAACGCCCGTGACTATTCCCCCGGCAGCCTTCTTCGCCTGGCCCTTCAACCTTGACTTGGGCGGTGCGACGTTGATTTATGCCACCGCACAGCCCGTTTGCAAAATTGGCCACGGTGGCGCGCAATCCGTTTTCTTTGCCGAAACGCCGGGGGTGCAGGCGGAATTTGTGTTCGATCCCAAGACCCTGGCTTCGTTCACCAGTCAGTTCCAGCACGCCAGCCCCGGACGCCAACCGGCCTTCACGCTACAGTCCAAAACAGGACGGAAAATCCAAGTCATCTTGTTGAGTGAGGCGGACTCGCTCGCGCTGCGCAAATCCGACGACGGCGGGAAGGTGGTGTACGAATCGCCGGAGGCCACCCACGCGCAGACCATTGAAACCGAACTCATGCAATCCGCCGGTCCGGCGCGCGAAATTCCGTTGAGTGGCCGCGCGCATATCGCCATCGCGCCCACGGACGCGGACTTCACCAACGCCGCGGTCTGGAGAATCCGGCTGCCGTCCCGGCTTGATTTGCGGGGCGATCCCAGGCTCCGGATTCATTATGCCGGCGACGCGGCGCGGGTGACTCTGGACGGCCGCCTGCTGGATGACGATTTCTACAGCGGCCGCAATTTTGAGATCGGCCTGAAACGCTACACACCCGAAATTCTGACCGGCAACTTGCGGCTGGAAATCCTGCCGCTGCGGCAGGATGCGCCGGTCTATTTTGAGCCGGGGATGAAGCCGGATTTTGGGACAAACGCCACCGCCTTGAAGCTGGAGTCAGTGGAAGTAATAAGCGGTTTTTAAGATCTAGGCGATGAATTCCCGCTATGGCAGAAAACTCAGAATGCGTTTCAGAGCCAGCTCGTTGCCGAGGAAATTCTCACGCGCTATGTTTTCACGGTAGCGGCTGATTTGTCCGAGGAACTCTTGCATCTTCCCCTCAAACTGGTCCAAGTCATCGCACATCAGGCCATAGCCCAAGTCCTGAAGGTAGCGGGCATTGAGCCATTGCTCGAACTGCCACGCCACAGGCAGGGCGAACACCGGCTTGCCCAGATACAGTGCCTCGCTGATCAGGGTGTAGCCGCCGTTGGTCAGCACCCACGACGCCCCGCCGACCTCCTCGATGAACCGCGCATCTGAACGCGGAAAATAGCTAATATTGCCGTCCTGGCCTTCGCGCTCATACGCGAAGATCTTAAAGCGAAACGGCAACCGCCGCAGCAGTTCCGGCAGTCGCGTAAACGAGGTGCTGGTCTGATAGACGACCACGTACCGATCGTCGCGGGGAGCGAGGCGCAGCACTTTGTCCCGCAGGATGGGAGGGAAAAACTGGACGTTTCGGCCGGCGGGCAGCGGCGGATAGAAAAAGGAGGTGGCCAGCCGGGCTGTCTCGCGATAACCCGTCTGCCCCACCACCGTGCGCGCCGCCAGCCCGGAGATCCACTGCCTCGGCGGCAGGGAGGGACGCGCAAACGGAATGACGCCCTGATGATCCAGGCTGATGCAGCGCAGTCCAGCCAGGCTGGCGGCGCGGGGCAGGAAGGGCTCAAAGTCGGTGATGGCCAGTTGCGGCTGCCAGGCTTCGATGACGTCGCGGATTTGCCGGATGACGGGTCCGCGCTGCCGGAGCAGCGGTAGATTCTCGCGAAAGCTGGCGGCCAGTTCCACGCGGTTGTGGCGATAAACAAAGACGAAGCCGGGGATTTTTTGCACGTCGACCAGGCGTTGGTGCAGCACTTCGAACGCCTTGTTGCTGGCCAGCACTTTGACTTCATGGCCCAGCCGCTGGAGCGCGGCCGTGATGGTGTGAACGCGGGACGAGTGTCCCTGACCTTCCCCGCAGCAGCTATAAAGGACGCGTGCCATGTATGTTCTGCGCCAGTGTGAAGGGGTTTGCCCACGGACGCAAATGACAGTTTGGTGACATTTGCGCACGAAAATCGGAGCGCCGGCCTCCAACGCGGCTCGATTCAAATCGGAACTTAGCCGTTCAAGTCTCTACGTTTGAACTTATCTGCTCCCACCCGTGCCACCCTGCAACCAATGGACTGATTAGACTGACCAAGGCGGCAAGGCTGGCGAATAGTTCTTTGGCTGGGTAAAACGCAACAGTTGCGCGTGATTCTCGAGCCAACCGATTGCGCTCCCCGCCTGGAAAACTCAACAAATTTGGGGCTTTTCCAATAAAAAACTCGGCCGTTCCCGACTGGCACCATCTCTGCTGAAGCTAAAAGCAATGAAAAAGATCGAAGCCATTATTCAACTTTCCAAATTGAACGAAGTCCAGGACGCCTTGGAGGATATTGGCATTGATGGCATGACCGTCTGTGAAGTGAAAGGATTTGGCCGGCAGAATCGGCATAAAGAGACCTATCGCTCACAGGAGTACACGGTAAACTTCCTCCCAATGATCAAGCTCGATTTGGTCGTGGCGGACGAAATTCTGGATCAGGCCGTGACAGTGGTCGTTCAGGCCGCCAAGACGGGCTCCAGTGGGGACGGCAAGGTTTTGATCTCCGAGGTGACGGAAGCGGCGTGCGCGATGGCAATTTGAAAGTTGAGCCGCAAACAACTTCTGCGGCACGCGCTCATTTCGGCGATTGGGCTTTCGGCAGGCACGGCAGGAGAATGTGTGCCGCGCGGTCGGCTGCGTTCTGCTTGGCAGACCGTACACAACGGCAACATCGCGCATAGGCGCAGATTTCAAGACCCTCCGATGCGAACGGTGGATGGTGCGCGCTGCAGATTTCGAACCTGCGATTCGTACCCACTGAAACTAGGGCAGGCGTTTGTCTGTCCCAAACTTTTCAGAGTTGCGCCAAGAAACTGCGTTGGCGGTGCGGATCAGGTCATGAGTGGGAGACGATTCCTAGAGTCATAATCAATGGAAGCTGGTGTCCTGAGTGCGGCAGAATACGACAAAGCGAAAGCTTGGACGCACACGGTCGCTTCAAAAAGTTAAGCAAAAGCCGCCGCGAATGCTGTGGCTAATTTGATTATATTGGCGCAAGGTCTCACCATACCCACTAAAATATTGCACTTGGATTGCCGGATTGAAATGATAATGCCACAACTGAGGCAGGAAAAATATGAAATCCACTTGCTCCCCAGTATGCCAACCCGCGTCCCCAAGGCGCAAGGTCGACGACAATTGAATTTTTTCCCAGGATTTGGACTGCCACGTCAAAGCGCTGTACAGGGCCACGTATCCACGATAATCCGCCAAGTCGTTATTATTGTGGCCCACAGATAGGTAATACCAAGCGCGCGGTTGGAGCGTGAGAAACATATTGGTGGTAAAATCATAGGTGAGCGTCGGCTGTAGGTATACCGTGTTCAAACTGTGCTCTTCGGCACCTCCACGGCCATTGGATTCGTGCTCCACGCCTCCTTGCAAATCAAGACGCATGGGAGAATCCTTGGAGAGGACGTTCGTGTAATAGAGAAAACCTGATGGCTTGTAGCTGGTATCGTAAAAAGACGGGTCTTTCGACAATAAATCCCACAATGAAGTCTGGGTGTAGGCAAAATACAGGTTGCCCAATGGGTTTTCAGCGCATGTGCCATTCAGGATTTTACCTTTCAAACTGAACTGAAACTTCGCGGCAGGATATGTGCCGAGAATGAAATAGATCGGTTCGTACCGAAAAATGTGGTCATCAAAAAAGGTCTTCAGCTCTGAACTGCGTGCAGCATTCGCATCCAAATGGCGATTGGCGAAATCTGCATTGTCCGCAATTTGGCCGGCTGCTGGTTGGTGTTTTGAATCCTCTGCTTTGACATCGAACACAATTCCATTGCAGCTGGCCGCTTCGAGGCGCACTTGTCCCTCTGCGGCCCGCGGGATGATCAGAAGATACTCCGCCCTAGAAAAGCCTTTGCTTGGGATGTCGACGCCCACCTCATTGTCGCCTATTATGGACAGAACTGCATCGTTCGTTCTTGAACTTGAAATGAGCGTGCAATTCAGACTCCGACTGAATGTATGCTGGATGTTGCTTCCAGCATTGTTCATGCAATAAAGCCAAACACTTTCCCGACTACCAGCAGTGAATGACTTGGACGGGGCAATGAGCGCAACAGTGACATCTTGCCCTGACGCTGTTCCCAGATTTATGAGAACCAGAATCGCAAACAGCAATCGTGACAACAATTTGAGGCGGGACTCGTGGTTCGGCATGAGATTTCCGAATACAGTAAAATAGGTTGCATGCATACGATTACTTTGTCTGCAATCAAAGCCAATGTCCACCACAATTTTCTAGCTATTGGCAACACTGAGGATTCTGCGGGCGACTCAAATCTCCCCAATGCGATTCCACAACGCTTCCAAATGCGGATCTTTCAAAGCCTGGAGCCTGATGTCCATCTTCCCAGCCAGTTCGATTGACTTCCCCAACCACTGCATGGCTACCTGCAATCGGCCAGTCAAACAAGCGTAGCAGGCCAGCCCCACAGCAAACATTAACCGAACCACACAACGAACAAATTTATCATGGCAAAAGCACTGACCAAATCCCAAATCGCGGCTAAAATCGCTGAGAAGAACAGCTTCACCAAGAAGCAGGCCGTTGAAATCCTAGAATTGATCGCGGAACTGGCCCACAAGAACGCCAAGAACAGCTTCACCATCCCAGGTCTCGGCAAGATCGTCCTGGTCAATCGCAAAGCTCGTATCGGCCGCAATCCCGCTACTGGTGAAACGATCCAGATCAAGGCCAAAAAAGTCGTGAAGTTCAGGGTCGCCAAAGCTGCCAAGGACGCGATTTTGGGCCAGAAGAAGTGGTTCAGTCTCAACAACTTAAAGGTACCCTGATTGGTCAGGGTGCCTTCTTTGATTTTTTGGATGAGGTGAGGTGAACAGTTGGTGAGCATTGGGTGAATATCTGGCGGACAAGTTCTTCGGCCATCACATCATCAGTTCTGGTACTAGACACGCGGCCCTGAGTTTGAGATGATGCAGCAATGAGCGCGTCAGAAGAACGTTCGGGTACTGGCAATCTTAAGATTTTGGTAGTGGACGATGAGCCAACTGTCCGCGAAAGCACCAAGCTATTGTTGGAATATTTCGGGCATGAGGTGTCTGAGGTTGAGAGTGGCGAATTGGCTTTGGCCTATTTGGCAGCACGGAAATGCGATCTGGTCATCACGGATTTTTTTATGCCAGGAATGCATGGGGACGAACTCGTCACCCGCATCCGGAAACACTCGCCAAATCAGCCAATTATCCTGGTTTCAGGCACCATGCCCGAAAGCAATCTTGGCCCGCTTTCCCTAGAAATCAATGCCTTTCTCGAGAAACCATTTTCACTGGAACAATTAAGGAATGCGGTGGATCGGGCTGTGCGCCGGTCAGGCATGGCGGAGTGAAAGCAACCTGCTCAGCGACTCGTTAAGACATGAATCGCTGCTTTATTTGGCGTCAGCTTCAGTACCTCAGCCCTCATTTCCTTGCCAGCCTTGAATTTCACCATTGCGCGGGACGGAACCGCCACGTCAATTTCTGGTTTGTGGGGATTGCGACCAGTACGAGCCTTGGCGATTCTCACCTCAAACACGCCAAAGTTCCGCAATTCCACGTTGTCGCCGTTCGCTAAACTTTCGGCAATGTGGTCGAGGATTTTCTGCACCACTTCAATAACTTGAGTCTGAATGAGCCCGGTTTCTGCACTGATGCGTAGAACAAGGTCGCGCTTGGTCAGCCGAGTAGTGAGACCGTCCAACTCCCAATCCAAGTATCCAGCGAGAACTGCCGCTCCCGCTTTCCAAGCAATTCGGCGCCAAATCTGGACCAAAAAATCTTGCCATGGAGGTGCCAGCCCGCTAATCTTTTGGAAGATGCATTTTGCTGCATCCGACTTGCTGTTTCTTTAACAGTTGCGCGCTTAGCTCAGTGGTAGAGCATTACCTTCACACGGTAGGGGTCGCAGGTTCGAAACCTGCAGCGCGCACCATTCTTTATTTACAATGGTTTTGTGGGTTTTAGGGCCAAAACTAACAACAAACCCAAGTCGATTCAATCCGCTTCGAAGTTGTTCAAGACTGTCTTGGATCGGTGATATTGGGTTTGACCGTGAAGCAAGGTCATTCGACCCGTGTGTCCCCCTCATCCATTCCTCCCTCAAAATCAATGCCCACCCAATCACCTCGGACCCTCTTTCTGCAATTGAAATTTCTTGGCTTTGAACGCCTGCAAAGAGCGCTTCACCAATCTGGCCACTTCACGATCAGGCAGGGTGCCAATCAGCTTCAATTCATCTTCTGTCCATTCGTCAGGTTTCCCGAACAACAAATACCGCCGCTGCCACATTTCGGCAACCTTGTCTTTCCAGTCCTCCGATTTCAGTCGCTTTTGGATTTCTCGCAATCGTGCGCAGTCCTCCCGGCTCATCAAATCCTTGCGGTTTTCCTGTTGCCGCGACATCTTGGCCCTGGCTTCATCGGACCTTGCTAGCTTCACACTACGCCAAAAAAGCCGGGTGCTTCCTGCCGTTAATCTCTCAATCCCCAACCTACGTCTGTATTCCGAGACCATTTGCGGCAAAATTCCGAAATGAAAGCAGACAGCTAGACAAGATTCTGTTTTCAGAGCCCTCACCAAGTCTCCACACACAATAAGCTGCTTCCGGTGCTTGACTGCGGTGGGCCAAGGGATTAACGCATTGGAAAAGCTCCCAACCTGCAAGAGGCCTCGCAGTTCACACTTCAGCCAAGCGCCAACCCGCCCGTTTGCACGTGAATAAGGGCCACCGACAAACCGCACCTTTTCCTCCTGCTCCGGCGAATCGTAGGGGGGAACACCGGACTGTGTCGAGGCCGTGCGGCACGCCTGGAATTTTTTGGAAAATCCCCGGTTAAATGCGGCCGGCGGGCTTAAGGCGGAGCCGTACAAATTTGCGGATGCCCAGGTCGAGGCCGGCACTTGGGCCGCCAACAGGCGGGACACCAAATACCCAAGGTTGCGCACGTTCGGGGACGTTCTTGGTCACCCGCCATTGCTTAGCCTCAAAATCAAGCAATTTCAAAAATGCCACGCTGAGGAGGTTAAGCGCCGCCAAGCGCTGACCATCAAGACGTGCATGACCATGATTAACCGAGCGTCCCGCCAGCCAAAAGTCCCAGAGGGAAATTGCGGGCCACGCGCAATTAATCATAATAGCCGACCGAGCATACAATACAGATTGTTTCGACTGATGGACTTCTGCGCGTGTCTTGGCCAACGCATGTATCCGGTTATCATGATAAGATGATTTAAGCCAGCACGGCCGTCCCTCCAAAAAAATCATACTAAAATAAAAACATAGTTGACGGTAACCTTTAATATGTGATAGCGTCTATCAAGTTCGATGAAAACTTGCATGAACATATCAGCCATGATTTGGCCGACGCCGACGGTCGCGAAAGCGACACGGCATAGCCGGTTAAGCCAAGGTTGTGTGTTTAGCCTTGGTCTATCCAGGTGGTATGGCGGGTATAACCCCGAAACCATTTTGGATAATCCGGAGGTAAGCAGGTAAAGAATCGAAAGAGAATTTCTCCACCCTGCTTACCACATGTAAGCAGGGTTTTTTATTTCCCTGAAACGGAAGCCAGCCACGAACAACGAAAGGTGAAACTACTGTGAAACAAAATAGAACGACGTCTTGATGATGTCACGCAGCACCAAATTAGAGATGGCGCAGAGGATGCAAAACTCCTCACCGGTGGGGGCCGCCCACGGGTCGCTGACCAGCGCGCCAAGACGGATTGAAACGCTTTTACATATTAAGGGCTTCGCAGGAGGTGTGCCCCTAAACACCGAAACAGCCGCCGTGAAACCGCGGGTTGGGATCGAATAGATCACCAAGAGGTGTTTGTTCTTTATTGAAATGGCACGGGCCGGAGATGCAATGACATCTCCGGCCCATTTACTTTCGCGGTTGTGCTTTCATAGGTGCTTGCGCACGGCCGCCATGGCGCAGCCAACTCCAACCGCACCAATCTCTCATAGGCCGCGCGCCAGCGTGCGCGACAGAGTCTCCAAAACTCAGTCTGCTTGGGGCAGCACCAAGGCGGCTTGCCAAATTCTATGGGGTCGGGGCAGACAAGCAATGCACTTGCCTTGCAAGCAAGCTTATGCGGGAGCTTATGTGGACATGATGATTATGCGGACATGCGGCTGAATGGCTTGGTTTTGTTAGGGTTTTCTGTGCCCTATGTCAGCATAATAATGGGTTGCGGAGCTTTGTTCAGCCAGACTGAGGGCGATGAAAAACATTCCCTCAGCGACTAAACTCGAGCATCTGGTCACCGAATACCAGCAACATCTCCTCAACATCGCAGGCCTGACAGCCTCAAGCGGTCGAGTCAGGCTCGTTCACATCCGCGCGTTTTTAACTTCTCAGTTCAAGCCAAAAGAGAAAGTGGACCTGCAGAAGATCACGCCCGAGGTCCTGCTCAGCTACGTGTTGGCACAGCGGCAGAGGCTCTGCTTGGAGACCCTTCAATCGATGGCCGGCAGTCTTCGATCATTTTGCCGTTTTCTTTGCTTTAGCGGGCGTGTTGATCGCGATTTGAGTTCGGCTGTTCCCAGCGTCGCCGCCCACCAGGAAAACTTGCCCGGTTTTCTTGGTCGCCGCGAAGTTGACCAATTGCTTGAGTTCCTCAAAGGCTCGCGTCCCGCGCAAAAGCGCGATTACGCTATCGTCCTGTGCTTTGCCAGACTCGGATTGCGAACCGGCGAGGTCGCACGGCTGACTTTGGAAGATCTCAACTGGCGAGCCGCCACACTCCGTTTGCGGAAAACCAAGGGAAGACGCGAGCGACAGTTGCCGCTCCCAGCCGAGGTGGGACGGGCGTTGGCCGAGTATTTGCAACGCGCCAGACCGCGGACGTGTTCGCGCCATGTCTTTGTCACCTTTCCGAGCGGACAACCCTTGAGTCCCAACGGCGTCTCCTCCCTAACTGCCAGGGCCATGAAGCGCGCCGGACTGGCCGGCTCGCGGCTTGGGCCGCACCTCTTACGTCACACGGTGGCATCACATTTGGTTCAACGTGGATCCAGCTTGAAGGCGGTCGCGGATTTGCTGGGCCATGTCAGCCTGAACACCACTCAGGTCTATGCCAAAGTCAATCTGCCGCTCTTGAAACAGGTAGCCGTCGCATGGCCCAAGGAGGTGGGCCGATGAAGACCTCACTCTCGTTAAACAAGGCGATCGATTTTTACCTGAATACCCGCCGTGCGTTAGGGTTTTCATTAAAAAACAATGAGGACCTCCTGCGCTCGCTGGCGCGTTATGCGAAAAAAGTCCATCATCGAGGTCCGCTGACCGAAACGTTAGCAATGGATTGGGTTCGTTTGCCTGGAGGTTCCAAACGTGGCTGGTGTGCGCGCCGGTTAGCGGTGATCCACCGGTTTGCTCGATTCTGTCACGAGTTTGACACCAAAGTTCAAGTGCCGCCCCAGGGCATTTTCGGCCCCGAGGGAAGCCGAGGAACCGTTCACATCTATACCGCAACTGAAATAAGCAGCCTGTTAGATGCTGCCTTGGACCTGCCTCCGAAAAAGAGTTTGCGCCCGGCTACGTTCTACACACTTTTGGGTTTGCTTGCTTGCACTGGACTGCGCATTTCGGAAGCCTTGCATCTGCAAAACGGCGATTTTGACGCCGTTGCTGGCACCTTGACGATTCGTCGCTCTAAAGGCGGTCGTTCCCGATATGTGCCGTTGAAGCCCACCACGGTGGCTAAACTGTCAGCGGACGGTCAAAACCAGCCAGGGCGGGTCGAATGAAAACCAGCCACTTTGAGGGAAGCATTGTGTTTTGTGCAGCCATGGTTGCACATGAGCACGATGAACCAACTCAACGTGAACTTGCA
>Ga0316217_10003285_pt1 | contig 18600 bp, 15 predicted proteins | sample 1anoAmetaG_FD_203633 | JGI IMG/M metagenome (GOLD analysis project Ga0316217, IMG submission 203633) | Freshwater microbial communities from Trout Bog Lake, Wisconsin, USA - 1anoA | ecosystem: Environmental > Aquatic > Freshwater > Lake > Hypolimnion/Profundal zone | place: USA: Wisconsin...
TATAGGAACAAGGAAATGTTCTCAAAGAAAGACAAGAAAATATGATGAACCTCAAAAATACAAGAGCAGATTGCTAGAAATCCTTGAGGTAATTTTTTGGAAAATTTGTTAATTATGAGGATCGAAAAACCAAAATTAAAACCAGGCAAAGAACTCATAATTTGCTCAGTAAGTACCTCAATAGATTCAGAAAAACCTGCTCAGCTGAGATATTAAGAGAAAAAGGAGTTTAGAATATTGGAAGCATAGTGATGAACCACAATCAATACCTGTTTTTTAGAAATTTGATGGTGATTCGGTACTAACAGCTACTTCAAGAAGTCAAAGAAGAATTGGCTAAGATAAACAAAAAAAGAAAGACGTTTTAAGAGAAAAACGGCAAAATAAGAACAGATATGGAGAAAAGGATCTAATAAGAGATTAGGGTTTATAACTAATGCAAATAATACTTTTAGTTCTATACCAAACGATTTGAAGGCATTCTGAACTTTTACTCAAAAAAGACACACAACAATTAAATTAATTATCTTAAAAGACAAATCTTTTTGACCTGGAAATATTAGTATGTCACAGCAAAGAGGCTCATAAATGCCATTTAGAAAGTGTTTAGAAGGAAGTTTTTGAAGTAACCTTGTGATATAGCGATGAAAGAACTTCGTGGGAGGATCAACAAAGCCAAAAGTTTAGACATAATAGCTTTGAAACTCGAAAATAAAGGAAATGCACTCATAAAACACTCAATGGATCTGTGGCAAGCCAATATTAAAAAAATGAATCAATATGAGATCTAAAAAAGGATTGAAAATCTCGACTAGTATGAAGTAGAAATGAAATAAGAGATAAAAGATAGGGCATAGCTCATTAGCAATGAAGTGCCAAGGACAAGTGGAAAAAAGTTGATATCCAAAATTTTTATGGGATTTAAGAAAATTTGGCTTCAATTGAAAACCAACCAAAGAAAGATCTTGCCTATGTTAGAGAAGAGAAAGACTACTTACATAAAAGATGCAATGGTACGCTGGAAATGGGTAATGTTCTACAAACATACAAAAAGATCTTACCTTAAATTCAAAAAGGAAAAATATGAATTTGAGCTCAAAAAAGATGTGTTTGGCAGTCTGAAGTACTACCGTTTTACTATCTATAACATCGTAAATAAAATCAAGGCAGTAAACACCAACCAACTCTTGAAAATTTATCAATTCAGCTTCGACAAAATAAGAAACTAAGCTGCAGATATAAGAGATGAGCTAAACTATCAAAGAAGAAAAGCTCTTTACACATTAGTAGGTGCCAAAATCGCCAAGATTCAGCGGATTAAACAACTGATTTTGATGAAGTGGAGTGCCCAACTGATTCCCAGACACCACTACTTACCCTCAATCCTAAAGAGATGTGAGTTAAATGCTCTCAAAAGAGCCTTTGCCAATATCAATTAGAAGAAGTATTGGAACGAAATTTACATCAAGTCTGTGGCTTAGGAAGTCACAACTGATGGTTACAATGAAATCAACCAAATTACTAACAGTCTCATGAGATAAGGCTATGATCCTGATTAGATTAAAGAGTACTTAAAAAAACGCAATGATAAAGATACAGTGATTTTGGACAGAGTTATCCGACATTTTAAAGCTTGGCCTCAGAGAGAGTCAGTTGTGAGAGCGTTTCACTCTTGGAAGCAATATCTTGTATTGAAACAAAATATAAAGAAGGCCCTAGCGAAGGTCTTCAATATTGCAGGAGGAATAGGCAAATATTGGTCACGTTGGAGAGCGAAAGACCCTCATTTCAACTAAATCCTGAAAAAAGAGTCAAGAGGCAACATGCTAAACCGTTACCGCTAGCTTTCTCGTCTTTTGAAAGAATACCATAGAGATATAAGAGATAATACTGTCAATCTGTAGTAGTTGAAATAAATCAATCAAGAGTATAAAGATAAGAACAAAATGGCTATTATTATTGCTTTGAACAGCCTTTCTAATAGTGTGAAAAAAGGAGTATTGCAAGGTTTTAATATTTGGAGAGGAAAGATCTATGAGCACAGAAGAGCTCAAATGGACTAAAGATATGATCAACTAATCTCGGGCTTAGAGATGCTAAGTGAGCAGAAAAACCAAAAGCGATACAGAATCGAAGTCCTTAAGGAACAAAACAAGCAGCTCAAGGAGAAATGCATGTGGGGAGTAGAATGCGGAAAGATTTTATAGCATTTGCTGACCTAAAAGGATAGCCTTTCGATTGATTTAGCTGACAAAGAGCATAACCTCAAACTTCTTCTTTAAGATAACCTCCGTTTGAAGCAGAAGATGAAGCTAGCGAAGTCTCATGCGCAAAAGCTGATAAGGAAAGTTGAGGAGGAAAAGAGCAGTTGATATGCTAATTAATAATCATTTCATCATTTGTTTAGGAACTAGAAAACTTTTTACTGAAGATCTTAATCTCTGTTATAAACACAAATATGTATGAGTAAGTGTTAAAATAAATTTGTTTGAGAGCTTAATACCAGAAAAAAGTTAAACTTTTTGTCACCTCATCAAATTAAAAATGTAACTGCTTTTATGATATTCTGAAACTTGAGGAATTAATTACTAAGTATATAATCAAGAAGGGAGGATCTTACTAATGCCTTGGCAAGTACAATAGTTTCAATACGAATAACCCAAAATCATAAAATTTAACCAGCTTTCTGTCGATCCGCGGCCTAATGGACTTATTAAAGGAAGCGGTAGCGACTAAGTAGGAGAATTCTCCTTTTAAGGCAGTTTTTCTTCAAGCGAGCCTACCTGTACTATCTCAAAGCAATACATCGGTAAACACACCATACACTTTACAGGAACCCTGATGCCTTATTCTATGAGTATTTAAGGATTTTGGGGGCTTTAACCAGGAGATTAAAGTGGAAAATTCGTTATGGAAAGAGTGTGATTGGCTGATACATCTTTAATCAATTTTTTTATGAAGCAATGGCCTATAACACAAATTTTACAGAATGATAACTTAAAAGATACGTTTCTATAGATGTAGAAATACAGAAAATAAAGAAAAAAGAGCTGCATAAAATCTATATAATCAAATAAAGAACCAAACTATTTAAAGCGAACTTATGTGCTTACAAAGGAAGTAGCTGAAAATCAACTATAAGGATTCCCAATTTTTTTACTTTGGATGAATAAACACAAAATGCAAGATTTTTGGCATTTTCGCCGTCTAAATTCTTTTGAAAGGTTTATTGATTAGTTAGAATAACTCAATAAAAATTATCTTTAATTAATTTGATTTATGAGTACTCCCTAACTGCTCACAACAATAAGAAATCAAGATGAATAAATCCGCAGGCTGAGACTCTAGCTGCAAAGCAGGAGCTCAGTAAATTACTAAGAGAAGTATAAAAAAGCATTGAAGTCGATTGAGGAAATCATCAAAGCCAACAAACAGATAAAAGAATAGCTTGATACTTTGAGGATGATGAGGCAGAATGAGATGTAGACTTTGAACCAATTCCAAAAGTAGTAATTTAAGAAGGCTTATGATGCTGTTTTGAAATAGAAAAATGCCCTTGTTATCTCATTACAGTCCCTTGAACTCGAAAACTAAAAGCTTAAGTATACTGTAAGTGAGCTTGAAAACCAAATCTCCCTCCTTAAAAACTAAAGGGCACAGAGAAATCAATCTTAGAAAGAAATACTCTCACCTAGCTATCAAACCGAACCCCTTGGTTTTGCAACTAACTAAAACTCTCCACGAAAATCAGAGAATAAATAGCTCAGTCAGCTTCTCAGACAAAAAGAGGACGAATTTCATCGGACTCTATAGAACTATGAAGAGCATCATGCTAATCTTACGAGGACTAACAAAAGATTGGATGAAAGGATCACATAACTTTAAAACAAGCTGATCACAAACTAAAAGCTATGGAGAAACAAGTTGGAAGCAAAGGAAATGTAGGTTATCGATGTAAAAGCTTTTACTCGCCAAGAATTTACTGATCAGATCTCTACTTTAAGAAAGGAAAATGCTGCATTAAAAATAGCGAACAATGACCTTTTGCTTAAGCTTTAGACCATCGAGAAAAATGGGTCTCAACAAATTCCATACCAAAATTTTGATTGGGAAGCCGACTTAGTTCAATAAATGATAGCAGTCAAAGCTAATTTATAACCTTTGAGGCAGCAGATTTCAGAGCTACAGTAATTGAACATTTACTAAAAATAGCAGTCTATTAGAGAAAAAACCAATCTCCGTACTCAAGTGCTTTAGCTGGAATCAGAGGTATAGCGTCAAAAGTAAACAATAAAATCAATGTAAAAGAAAATAATGGAGTCCCACCAGGAGCAAACAGCTTTGCAGTAGAAGGCAAACCAAGCCAAAAAACTATAAGAGTAAAACCAGCTACTAAATGGAAAGGTGATTGTTATGGAATCTCGCTAGATAGCTTTGAGGAACAGAACTGGTTAGTAGCTAGAGGAAAGGGTGCTTTAGTTCTAGAATAGGATTTAACTTTTGCTGAACAATAAATAAGGACTCAAGGAGTTGAAATAGGTTGGAATTCATCAGTTGTTGGCACTAAAAGCCTATATCATGGAGCTGGATGGTAAACTTAAGGAATTGGTTAATTCTAACACTTATCTGACCAAAAAATACAAATCCTACAAGTAAAAGTATCAAGGAAGCCTAAGAGAACACAAGCAATATGATATAACCATCAATAGCCTCAAAATGAAAATTCTTGGATATGACAAGCTTGTCCTAAAACTTCAGGAGTAGCTAGAGTGTGCTTTAAGAAGCTCAGATCACGAAATAAATCATACCTATGTTCGACCTCAGTTCGATTAAAACGCAGAAATCTATAAAAAGAAGTACTAGATGATGAGAGAAAAGCTTGAAATTCAATAAAAATACAAATAGCAGGAAATCTAGACGTTGAGACTTGGCTATGAAACCAAAATCATGGAACTTACCATAAAAGTGGAAGAGATACGTTCGTTGAAGGAAACTCTTGAGCTCTATAGGTCGAAGAATGAATAGTTGCAGCAAATAGTGACTAAGAAGGAAAGTGAGCTTTATTAAAGCAAGATGACTAGTTCTAAGGCTGCAGCGAGTGTTGAAGCCGAGCAATATGCAAACACTAGGCAGACAAAGGATATTATCAATAGCTTGCATTTGACGATCAAACAAAGCGATGAGAAGTATTTTAAACTTCAGAGCTAGCTGAGAAATAAGTAAGATTCCTACAAGCGGACTATTCTCAAGCTGGAAAGAGATATTCAAGATCATAAATAAGAACACGAAAGATAGAGTTCTAAGAGAGAAGTTGAAAAGAATCTTAGCTTTGAACAATAAATAAAGAAATATAAGCTAAAAATAAATGATCTTGAGCACTAGCTGCATCTCCTGCAAGCTAGCAACAAATAGTAACACAATAAAGTCTCAGGAGACTTCGAGGCTAAATTGCGAAGGCTCTAAATTAGGGTCAAATAGGTCTAAAATGAACGATAGCAAGAGATTTTCAATAAAAGAAGGTTAGAGAAACAAATCCTGGATCTAACAAGAGACAAGGACTAGCTTTAAAGAGTTTCGGTTTAATTGCAGCAAAAAAGCAGTCAAATCGATCAACTAAAAAGGGAGAACTAGAACCTTAGGAGTAGATAGAATGCAAACAGCTATGTTACCAAACCAGAGAGAAAATCAAGCTTTTCAGATTATGAGCTGCAGAGTAAAGATAACATGATAAGAAAACTTAACAACGAAATAACAGAGCTCAAGTCTACTCTAGGATAATACAGTGAAAAGGACATTGCTGTAAGTTCTCTCAAAAATGAAGTTTTTTATCTCAAAAAAGAAATTTAGTAGCTCAATGAGACGATAAATAAATATAACAATGAAATCTTGTTCTTGAAAGGTAATTTAGATAGCAATCGCACTAACTACAACTCTGGACTTGAGAATCTTATTGAGGAAAAAGATGCCATACTTGCGAAAATGAGGAAAGAGGTCTCAAGCAAGGAAATGAAGATAAGATAGATGGAAGAATAAGTGACTAATCTATAGTAAACAATAAGAAAGCTCAGACGTTAGTTAAGTGAAGGTGATTACCTAAAGCAGTAGCTATAGCGCATGCAAAGAAGCCTCGGCTAGAAAGATTCCAACCATGAAAGGCTAAAAATGGACCTTTTCGGATATGAATAGGAGATAGAGAGATACAAAAAATAGAATAGTTTCATCAAAGAAAATTACCAAAAACTGAACTATCAATTGCTATAAAAGGAAGATGAGATTTCAAGATTAAGACTCGAGTTGAATACAGTCTCGCTTAGAAGCAAGGACCAATACTAAAACAAAATGAATGAGGAACTATTAATTAGAGAAAAGCAATTCAATAAGCTTAATTCATAGTATTTGGCTTTGAAGAGTACAGTTGCTATGCTTTAGGAGGATAAAAACTACCATGAAGAGAACTACAGAAGAACCAACAATTAACTTTTAAATCTCAGGAATCTAATCAACTAGCTTCAAGAGTAAAAGGCCAATCTTGAAAATCAGCTCTACTTCAAAAACCAGTAAGTAAACAAACTACAATTCAACGTTCAAAACTATGAAAGTGATATCTCCGAATACACCCAAAAACTGGAATAGCTCAGCAAAATACGAAACGATTTGTTCATGCTCCGTAACTAGAACAGCTCTCTTCAGGATTAGATCTATACCAAATAATCAAATTATAGTCGAGTGGTCAAATAAATCAATTACCTGAGAGAGCAACACAATCAACTGGAGGAAGAACACAACTTTAAATCAGACACAATCAGTAAACTTACCTATGAGCTTAATGCCACAAGAGTAGGATTTTAGTAGACTGAGTCTTCTCTACAGTAGAGAGATACCATAATCAGCAAGCTTAATGCCGATTTGAGCGCACTCAAGAATAAATACAGGGATCTTTAGGAAGAAATGGAGTAAAGATAGCAAGATTTCACCAACATCTCTCAGCAAATTAACCAAATGAAGTCTAATATGGCTTACTATTAAGATGATATATAGGACAAAAAGACGCAAATTGTGAGACTTACCAATGAGAGGGAGGTTTTGAGATCAGAGATAGTTAGATTGAACGAATAGATCACTTAGAAGAATATGTAACTAAACCGCACCAAGCAGTAGATCTTTTCTCTGAGGATTGAGGTGAGTCAAGGTGAATACTAAACCCAAATGAAGTTCTAGCAATAAATAAATGCATACAAAAATAAACTTGCCCAGATTTAAAATGCTTTAGAAGATAAATAAGTCGAATTAAGAAGATTGACCATCGAACTATAGACTTCAAGATACAAGCCAGCTCCAGTTGGCTAGGTATTTTCCTAGGAAGAGGTTCAAGAACTCAGAAACTAGATCAACAAGAAGCAGAGAGAACTTATTAATGTTAGGTTTTAGTTAGAAGATAAACAATTTATCATAGAAAGTGCTAATAATACTTTGAATATGCTTAAGAATTCTGTTGGAGAGCTGCAGCAAACTTTGGAGAGCTAGAGAGGAGAGTATTAAAGTGCAGTCAGAGACTTTTTCATGAAGGAAAGAAAGTACAATGATGCCATAACTGAACTCAAGTAATAAATCTAAAGGCTTCAGCTTCAAACTCAGCGTTAAAGACCAAAATCATATGGCATTACATACACTGAAGAGTAGATGTCGGCTGTTCAATAGAAAGTGTCACAGAAACAAAACTAGCTGACGCAACTAAAGACTCAGCTCACCTAACAATAGTTTTACATATAAAATCTGTAAAGTAAGGTAAAAATGCAGTAAAAACTTCTAAGAGAGCTATAAGAAGTTAACAATGAGGATCGCAACAGGGCTTAAATGGAGATCCAAGAGTATATCAGGCGTTAAAGGGCTTATAGAGAGCAGATATCTCAAGTGGAAGAAAACTTCCAAATCAAGATGTACGAATTCTAGCAGCAACACCAACAGAATCTTTATCAACATAACCAAGCAGTGGATTACAATACCGTCATAAAAGCGCACGTCGATGAAATAGATCGTCTGACTCGTATTGTCAAAGACCTGGAAGAAGAAATCTATTCCTTCAAGCTCAAACTTTCATCCATGATCAACCAGTAAACCAGGATCTAAGAGAATTTGGTGACGATGGTGCTTCTTTTCAGTGAGTGTGAGGCACTTCGCGATAGAATAAAGCTTAAGGAGTCCGAGATCAATGAGGTTAGAAAGAGTTTCATACAGATGACTGTAGCAGGGGAACTTGAGCCCAATAAAATGTCGCGTTTGATCAATTTGGCTAAACAATAGGGAGACAAGGTCGAGTTTTCCTCAAGCTAAAGAAGCTAGATGGGATCACCGAAGGAATTCTAGGCTGCACCTTTCCAGCAGTTCGTTGAAAATACGCGGGTTAAGAGCCAGCCTGGCGCAGTTTTTGAGAAGATGGAGCAAAGCTTCAAAAAGAGCACAGGCCCCAACTTAGCAGAATACGAAATTGTAAGGCAAGAAGCAGTGCTAATTGCTCCACTTTAGCACAATCAATATGTAGAAAGCTATATCCAAAAGCCCTACCCAGAAAACGTATAGCAGTACGAACAATACCAACAGTAGACTTACGAACTCCATGACAATTCAGCCTACACCAATATCCTCGGAGAGCAATCGCATGAAGAAACAGGCTACCATGAATAAGCTGGCTACCATGGAGAAGAGGCTCATTAAATTGCACAATATGAGTATATTCAGTCTCAGCATTTGTAGGGGTAGGGCCAAGAATCGCAGGAATATGAAGAATAGGGACAGATTTAAACTTAGGAGATTTAGTAACCTCAATATTAGGAGGGTTAGTATTAAGAACACGGTGCTTAAACGCAGTAAATTTAATAGGCTCACAATTAGCCCTAAGTAGCTCCTCAAACTCCGTCATAACCAGCGCAAGAAATAGTACGGAGAGAATAGCGCAGTGGAACTTTGATTTTATAGCTACAAAAATAAACACAGCCTCAACCTCAGCCTCAGCCTCAGGCTCAAGTTCTGCAGGTTCAGCAAGTTCAACAGGGTCAACAAATCCAGCAGGTTCAACAAGCTCAACAAGTTCAACAAGTTCAACAAATTCAACAAGTTCAACAGATTCAACAGATCCAGCAAGTGCAAGTTCAGCAGGGCCAACAAATCCAACAAGTTCAGCACGTCCGCAGCTAAGTGCAGCTAGTACAACAGCAAAACCAAGGTCGAGGCTTCATCAACATCAAGATCCAAAATGCCAGCCAAGTTGCTCAGCATCAGCTCGCCAGTTCTCACCATAGGGTCGTGCATCCGCACCCTCATTTGCAGCAACAGCCACAAACAATCTACATTCCTAACAACCCTTCGCCTCAGATGTCGCAGGTGAGGGTCTTGACAACTTCACCCCCTCAGCCTATAAGCAATCTGCAAAGATCTTCACACCAGGTATTCAAAGTTAGCCCCCCGCCAGTTTCTCTTCTGCCAGGGACTATCATCCAAACCCAGCCCGGAATGATAAGAGAGGCACCAAGAATAATTGGGATCAGTTCACCCATCAACCAAAAACCCAATTATTGAAATGATCATATTCCATGATAATTCAATACGGCTAATCTAAATGATGAGGCAGTTCTTTGAAGAGTAATATTAAAATATCAATGAACTTTGACTACCTGGATTAGCCTTCGCCCATTCCACTTGTTCACGGTTCTCCCCTTATAGACCTTTTAGGCCTATAGGTTCAGATTTAAGACATTGCTCTTCTTTTTTGCCTACTTTATGTGCTGCATGAACGGTTACATCATGTCTTGAATGATCTAATGATGCTTTCCTTCCTTTTTAACTTCTTTCTTCTGAGATCGCCCATCGGTAGAAGGCTTTTCTCTGGCGATTTCCATATTCTGCAGCATCAGCCTTACTAAAGCAGCCCTTTATAATTCAGATTGCTTGTTGAGTGGGGTATGTGGCTGAACGAAACCATCTTAAAAGTTTCTGGCGGTTATCTTCTTCAAAGTCTTTCTCATACTTTCTTGCACATTTTTGGTTAGATTACAATTATAGACAACTGCCTTCTGGTTGTTTTGCGTTCTACTCTACTTTTTGGTGGCCATTGGAGTGAAACTGCTTTCAGAGCTTCTATTCGTGGTCGATTTGTTCCTTTACTCAAGTTGTTTCAGTTTGAGGGCCTCGGCCTCGCCACTCAAGATGGAGTATATCAAGTTGGTTTTGTATTCCTCTTGCCGAGTTTTTTCGTCTGAGTCGTAGCGGGAGCTGGCTCGTCGAGAGTGGCGTGAGTTTGCTTCGTTGCCGAATGAAAATTTCTTAGATAGTTTGGGTTGGCTCCTCATCTCTGGCTTTATTGCGCTTGACGTCCAGTTTACCTTAGATGACCAAAACTCTCCCTCATTGAACTTCTTCTCCTTTAGCTATCTTTGGTTTGTTTATTCTTGAGGCTACTTGCTTTCATCTGTAAAGTTTAGTTAGAAATCATTGGGTTCCATCATTTCAGGGTTGTAGTTGCTGCGAAGAGATGTTTCTTATTCATACCTCTTAGACGTATGCCTGAGCCTAGGGTTGCTCTTGGCTTGGTGAGGCCTAATGGTCTGGGAGACTTTGGAGTTGCTGCCAAAATGAACGGATTTCTTGTGTTCCGCCCACGTTTATTGATGGCCGTCCTCTTTAAGATCGATTTCAAGCAAGGAACTAATGGCCAGATGTTCGGGCTGCTGCCTGTCCTCAATAGATAAAAATTGCTGCATGCACAAAATAGGCCGATAGGATAATATAATTATTACTTCAAGCTTGCCTTCAACCAACTCCACTAACTGCAGTCAACTACAATGGCACTAGCTATTGCCAGCCGGGAATGGTATTAATCAAGAGGGTTAATCACGTTTCTGCGCTTATGTTAATTTTAAATGTAATTGGACAAGGTCACGCCGGATGAGGAGGTCAGAAGCATCCTCCACCTCATGAAAGAGAGCAAGATCTACTGGGGCGCCAAGAGAGAGATAATCAACCTCGTCCTCAAAAACCGCACCAACACTGCTCCCAGCCTTGAGTAGCTCTATCGCGCCATGCTCCTCAGCGGCAACGAGGACAAACTCAACGGACTCATCAACAACTGCCTGCAGAAGAGCACCCGGAGACTGCCCATCGAGCGCGACACCAACCCCGAGATCTAGTTCTACCGAGTCAAGTGGTCATAGATGATCACCAAGTAGTTCAACAGCATGTCCAACAAAATCGCACGGGAGGAGTAGTACGATGAGGAGGATGAGTCGGTGACCTATGTCTATGACTGCAGCTCACTTCTGCAGTTTTTGTCTTCCATCAAGATCAAGAACACTGTGGCGGTGCGGGACTCCACCATCTTCCTCTTCCCCAGTGAGACCATCAAGACCACCAAGTATACCCAGCTCAAGCAGAAGTACTCCTTCCTCTCTAACCCTGAGAACATCATCGGCAGCGACATGGACAACGATTTGCGGGACCGCGAGAAGAAGGCACGCAGAATCGTCTAAGGCGAGAACATTTCCATCTAGATCGAATCTTTCCTGTGCCTGGGCTGCACCAACGGCGACCGAGTCAACGTCTACCGTCGCTACTTCGAATGCTTCTACGAGTACACAGGCAAACGGGTGGAATTCGCACTCTACTAGAAGATATGGAAGCATATGATCAAATCAGATTCCAAGGAGATACTCAAGAACCCTGTCTTCTTTGTGTTCAAGGAGGCCATCCTGAAGGTCTATGAGACTTTCATTTGTGATAAGCAGCTGGGACAGATGGTCAAGATCAGGCAGTCCAGCCCTATAGAGACCAAGTTCGATAAATACGCTCCCATCCATGGCAATTTGCCCAGCAAGTGCTTTGCCAACTACATCGCTCCCTTTTGCTACACCTCCACCTCGCCTGAATAGACCTACCAACTTTTCAGGCACGTCTATGCAAACTACCTCTGTCTCCTGAACACTGTCTCCTCTCTGCCTGACTCGATACTAGGTACTTGAGTAGCAATCTAGGTCTATGCGTCCTTTTCTAGGACCTGCTGTGGAGCACAGAGAAGAAGTTGGTGGCCAAATTCGAGGAGTTGCAAATCCAGCCTCTCCGAATTGTCTTCCCTTGGATGTTCTACTGCTTCATCGGGTATGTCAGCGTCTAGCAGTTTTACCTGCTCTTTGATCGCATCATAGGCACGCGTTCTTTGTAGATAGTGCCGTTGTACTGCGTGAGTCTGCTCTTCAAGGAGAAGACAGCCATCCTGTAGGCGAAGACTCAGAGCCAGATTGAGTAGATTCTGGAGGAGAGTATGGACGAGGATATCTTCATCGAGACCATCCGTGAGTTTTTCAAATACCACCTGTGATTAATATAAGCATCATCCAATAAATGATAGAAGGGGTTGTTACGAACAGATAGCGATTCATTCGTTGGTTTGGTTGGAGTATGCTTGGGCATGGGCTGGCGATTGCCATTAATTTGAATGGACATGTTCGGGTATTTTCTTCATGGCGTTTATAAGACTGGTTGACACTGGCTGGTACTTTTTGTTGATTGTAGCTAGATATAACACTAGTTATTTTGGATAAGTACATAATCTCTATCAATCTACTATGGTCGAACTGTTCACTCCTATATTATCATCTAAAGCTTATTTTACATCTCCAACACCTCCGCACTGTGTTCTTGACTCATACTTTAGGGCAGTCTGCGGCTACCATATCCGCGTTGGTCCTATACTATTATTAACTTTATAAATTAAAATCCATGTTATATCATGTACTTGATGCTAAAATTTAAAGTACTACCGAGGTTCAAACTCATCTCAAGGGCAGCAACCACGCCCCTTTATTGGCTGATCGACCCCAGCCTACCCGCAGGGTTGGTCAGCATAGGGTTGAGGTCTTGGATTGATAGTAATTTGAAGACTTATCGTATTATCATGGCGGGAGGAGGCAACATACAAAATTAATATCAGAATGGTCTGTGCATGTACGGCATGCCCATCTGCAGCAGGCGGGCAGTCTCCCACTGCATCATCAGCTGGGCCGGGTGCGGCTGGGGGTACCCATAGCATTGATGCAGCCAATAGTTATAGTCGTTGAGTTGCTACGGGTTGAGGAAGGCTTTGTCTACGCCTTAGATCTCGGTCTGGCAGCTGATGGTTTTGGTGCTGGAGGGGTCTCGGATGGTTTTCTGAGAGTTGGGGGTGGGATGGGTGAGGACAGGGTGGGAGGGGTGAAGGGGTAAGGAGAGGGTGGATTTGACCTGGTTGTAGACTTCCTGGTCGATTTTGGCCTTTTCTTCGCGGATGATGCGGTGAGGATACTTGTACCTGACTTAGTATTTCTGGTGGTGGCTCCTGCACTGGACCCCACTCTTCTCGCCGACGAAAGCCGCCATGTCCTGATAGAACGAATTGGACCTACATGCAACTCTACGTACCTTCTGATGAGTTTGGACTTGATTTTCTCGCGGTTGAGTTCCAGGAACAGGATATATCGTGCGTGCTACTGGTCGCTCCACTTCCTGTTTTTGGGCTAGACCTCCTCCTTTCCTGGAATAGACTGGTGCGAATCCAAGCCCCCCAGCTACTGCAGCTCTCCAACTGGCTGCACTTCGTTGCTGCTCTTGCCAACTGACTACATTCGCCTTCTCTACAGTTTAATATTATAAGCTTTATAGCGCAGTCCGACTATATCAGTCTCAACTCCAAACTAAATTTGAGACTATTGGCCCTCCAGCCTCGCCCCCTGCTCGGAATCGGGGGTCCAACCAGAAAAGCAGACGAGTTATTGCGGGGTTTCAATTGAAATCGAATTTGTTGGGAACTTTAATCTTTGGCTCAGCCAACCGTAAAACACCCAAAAACACCTGGCAGCATGCGCCACACCAGCAGCATGCAAAATGACCCTCTTTTTGAATATTCTAAACTTTTTCAGTTTCAGGTTCTAAATGATAATTCATCAAATTTCGGTGAGCTTTCGAGGGATTGGGTATATTGAAGGTGGGGAGACAGCTGTGGGCTAAGTGCGGCTAAAAATAATAGCCAGTTTTGGCAGTGACTGCAGAATTCAAGGAAATGGGTTATAGCAGTCTGCAGGGTCAGTTAGACATTCTGCAAAATCACCAAAAAAATGATGAACTAACCCGACCAATTCCACCCACATACTTTTGTTAGTGACGCAGGCATCGGAGGGTGGCACGCTGGGCGGAGTAGCTTGCATTTAATTTTGGTTCGGTGTCAGTAACTCCCTCTCCGTTATAACTTACTTTTCTATACGCCCATTCAAATCACTGTCAGTCTGCTGGTTGTAGGGTTGATGGAGGTTGTTTCCAGCTGGTTGTGAGACCGTTTTTCGAATATGATTGGCTTGGGGGCTGCTGTGGACTAGTAAGAGGGAAGTGGGATAATGCTGCAGAATCCCCAACTCCAGCACTTAGTACAATAGAATAACATAAAATCTGACTTTTTCCAAGCGATTCACCCCCAGACCACCACCAGCACACTGGATTGGCCGCCGCGGGTGGACAGAACTTTCTCAGTGTGGACCACAGCCAAATCTAATTCCAAACCAAACAACATAACTATCGCGAATATCTAGCTTTAGGCGACACTGGGGTGAGTTCTGGAGGTCGGGTTGGCGTTTTAGATGATGTTTGGTTGTTTTCATATTTTTGTAACAATATCATTCAGTTGTATAGTAGTTCGGATTCCTGCAGAACGGAAAGCGGGAATACTTCGCCTCCTTATTCTAAATATTTGGGGTAGTGGTAGATCTCCAGCGCCCGCCACTCGCTCCTCAGCCCTGCGATCTCCTCGAGGGTCAGGAAGCTGGCCTTCTTGCTTTACTTATCGGGGATATTTTTGGGGAGTTGGTGCGGGTAGGTGGGTTATGCGTAGTAAATGATTCTGATGGCGGGGTGTTGGAAGTTGACAGTGTCGATGGCGAGCAGCCCTTTGAGAGTGATATCGATATCTGCTTCTTCCTTGGCCTCGCGAATGGCTGCCTGTCCATGCGTTTCGTACTTTTAGACTGCTCCTCCGGGGATCCACCACTTGCCGTTGCCCTACTGGACGCATAGATATTTATTGTGCGCTCTGCAGATGACCAGAGAGTAGCGGGCTATCTGCAGGACTTTATCATTCATCGCAGATAATTATATCACCCATTCCATCTACTCATTACCCATATCCGCAACCATAACACATAGCACTCATTAAGCAGCACCTGCCCCAATTGTAGATCGAGGGCTGTCCTGCAAGACCGGCTATCCCTAATCAAAGATCTCCATCTGCCAAACTCGGCACTAGAGTAGTATGGAGCGGGATTCATGAGGGCTAGAAGTGAGAGGTGTTGGGAGTTGAGCATGTGATGGGTACGGGCGTGAATGGTGCGATATAATCGATAATAACTAAATAGCTATGGGCAACAGCGATATGAGGCAGCTACCTTTCCAGAAGACCGAACTCAGGGCAATACTCTAAAAATAGTAGACCGGCAATCTCATCAACCTCAACCGCAGCAGCAAGAGCGTCTTCCTCTCCCAACTCTCCAACAAAATATTTGACACCCATCGGATTGAGCTACTCCAGCCCAACGCCGTCAGCAAATAGCTTGGCTTCCTGTACAAACCTGCAGTGTTGTTCTACGAGGGGGGTGTATCGCAAAACGAGATGAAGGGGCGGGGGAGGCTATCCCTGCTGCAATAGCACATCACCTATGAAGGCATGTTCGAGGATAATCAGTTCCACGGGAACGGGGTGATGAAGTACGGGAAGCGGGAGTTGGTCCTGAGTGGCATTTGGGAGCGCGGGCACCCCAAAAACGTGAGATTCGACAAATCGTCCAAATTTTATAGCATCCTAGTGCACTCGTGCCCTTCGGGGTAAGACGGGTATCAGGCATACAAAGGGGTGATCAGCTACTGGGAGGGGAGCAGGTACGAAGGCGAGTTCACATACGACGAGGAGAAGCAGAGATTCAGTGTGACGGGCAACGGGAGGCTGTATTACAAAAATAACGATTATGTCAGTGGACACTTTGTGGACGGCAATTTGAGGGGCGAAGGCGAATTCGTTTCGGTAGCTTCGGGCAGATACAAAGGGTAGTTCTAGAACGGCAAATTCAACGGGAAGGGAGAGTTCGTTTACCGTGACGGCAAGACCTTGAGAACCACCTGGAAAGATAACAAACCCCACGGGGAGGGCATTCTACAGATCAACAACTTAAGCACTCCGGTCATCTACGAACATGGCATAAGGAAGCTGACAATGAACACGGAGATGTGATAAAGGATAGTCTTGATATATTTGGTGTTGAAGATAGTCGTAGATTCATAGCCAACTTCAAGATGAGACTAGCTGGATAGATTTAAGCTATTCTAAGTAGAAGCAATTTGAATTGCTAACCATGAAAAGTCTCATCACCTATCATACTTTTTCTATTTTACTTTGATAACTGTTTGGATCTTTATCAATATACTGTTCCCATTGTGAATGAATTAGTCCATAGTTTCACTAAAAAGTTTATCTAACTAAAGCATATAGCAAAATAACCTCAAACTATCATATTTCTCTATCATCTCATCCTTTCAGCCAAAGAACCTATCCAATGTTGCTTTCACAAACGACCAGCTTTCCTCTCAGACTTATTATATTATTCATGATGATAACCATCTAGCATTTGCTTGTCAATAGGCAGCTAATCCTCTTTACGACATCTTCTCCCAAAAAAGCAACTTTGGGTGGTTTATAGTCTCTCAAAGTGCTAGACTATGATTGTGGTTATCTTTCTTAATTTATATGAGTACAATACTTGTCAATTTGGATGAGAAAACAGAGCGTTATTTCCGATGGCTCTCACAATGAGCAGCCATGTAGACTGAGTGACGAATTGAGCCCATTGACAGCATTCCTCCCCTCCTTCGTCCATTTGGGCAAATCTGTTATCTATGGTAAATAGACTCCTTCAGCCCCAAATTGGCCCACAGTACCTCTCAGTCCCACCTTGGACCATAAACAGCTCATCTTACTTATTTGATTTACTACTATTAAAATTTACTAGCTTTATCCCACACGTTGAGACCATAGCTGGAACCACCCCATTCGTCCTTTTCCAACAACGTCTCCCAAACTTGATGCTGAGGGTCTGATATTTGTGAATTCAGTGCTGGAACCGATGAAACCTTTTTTTGAATCTGAGTCACGGTCAGCCATATCTTTTGCGATATCGATTATAAAAATAAAATCAGGGAGGAGGGCCGAGGTGAAAGTAGCAGATAGACCATTGGGGTTTGGAAATGCTGCTGAGTACCCATATATTTCTGCAGCCATAAATATTATCCGACTTGTTTCCTCTGAAAAACCACTCAAAAAGGCTGTTCCAGAGCGTAAATCGTCCTTTTAGCAAAATGGGGTGCGAAACAAAGCTCTAAAAGGGTGAGATAGCTGATAAAGCTTTATTAGAAGCGTCAGATAAATTAATGTATAATAATTTTTCTATTATGTCAAACTTAGCCAAAAAACAAAACAAGCCTTTGACTGAAGGAGGCAAACATAATTGCATAACATAGGCTGACCGTGCTTAAAGTCAAATGGCGAAGAAATTAGCTGCCAATGGCCATAAAAAAAGTACTTCTAGATAAAAATATTAATTTGACAGAGTTTCAGTCATGCTGCCACCCCAATAAGCCACTCAACCGCTCTAAAAGACCTAAAATGACCGGAATTCGCCCGGAACAGCCATTCTTTAGGACTTAAACTCGCAAAACCTGAATTAGCCCAAGCGAAAACGAAGCGTTTTCCAAAATTTCCAGAAGCATCTCATCACCACCCTCAAACTCAACATCAAGTTGGACTCCCATCTCAAAAGTGATCCCACAGTCCATTTGGCTCAAAGGATGTGGAGTATTTTCGTCCAGTCCAACTACTTCTCCAAGAAGATTTTGCACTTCCTTTTGGGAGTCAAGTCCCAAATCTCCCCTCTGCTTGAGCCCACCATCCATCCTCACTTCGATTCCATCTCTAGGGTCTACCCCAAAGTTTAAATCCAGCTGGCGCAGGAGTACTTGCGGGAACAGATAGTCCGTCAGGCTCAAAAACTCAGGGCAGGCAATCTTCTGAAAAACAGACGGATGCGGAAGGCTGAGCACTTTGAAGGCTACTTTTACAAGTTCATAGAGGAGCTGTAAAACGGCGGCATAAGCAGGAGACTGTCCAAGACCGCCAAGAACAACTGCTAAAAGTTAGCACATATCAAAGATTATTAATCTTGATACTAATAGATTTTTTAATTACACCCTACTTCTTCCTTTTCGAAAGACTCCAGTACTATCACATCACCTGGAGTTAGATTTTCAGTGTTGGGCTGGGAAAACGATCAGTCGTTCGGCTCATAGATGGGATAGTTGTGAGGATGTTTGGACTTTATTGATTCGGGTGGGGCATCAAAATGGAGGATTCGGAAGCAAAAATAGAATTTTCTCTACTTTTTTATTATTATCCTTTTAACGCTTATAATTGACCCTTTATACACTAAAACTTAACATTACCGCAAAAACATTAGACGCCTTGTATCTGAGTCTTCTCGATATGAGTCA
>Ga0316217_10003286_pt1 | contig 18599 bp, 11 predicted proteins | sample 1anoAmetaG_FD_203633 | JGI IMG/M metagenome (GOLD analysis project Ga0316217, IMG submission 203633) | Freshwater microbial communities from Trout Bog Lake, Wisconsin, USA - 1anoA | ecosystem: Environmental > Aquatic > Freshwater > Lake > Hypolimnion/Profundal zone | place: USA: Wisconsin...
GACCGTCTCAACAAAAATTTCAATACCACCAAGAGGAAGCAAATCATCATCGAGTACTCACGAGGAGACGTCTGCGGGATGAACTAGGAAAACTATATCGTCCAAAAAAGACTGCTCTTCGACGGCACCGAAAGAATCAGAGAGTACCCTCCAATCTATGCAGATTTTACGTGAAGTTGACCGAAGCCCTAACCACAACGGATGTAATCGGACTGCAGTACCTCAGCAAGTCAAAAAAACTAATCTAGAATCTAGTAGGGTTGTTCAGTTCGTAGCGGGAGGAGAGCAAGTGCTTCAAACCTGTGGTCGGCATCTTACAGCGTCTTTCCTTCTCCAAGTAGCCACGAACACAGATGATCAACCTTGGCATCATCCCCATGATCTTCAAAATATTCAAAAACGAGGGTCCCCACCTTTCTGATTTCACGCTTCAGTTTTTGACTGCCATGATGATGAATCTCAGCTTGAAGAGGGCAAGCAAACCTGACTTCGAAAAGCATAAGAGTGAGCTGGTGTCAATTGTGATCCAGCACATGACCAGCTAGAATAACCAGGTGAGAGACTACATAAATGGTTCGATCTTCCTGCTCCTCACCTCCAAAGAAATCAAAAACGAAGCCCTCAAGCAAAAACTGGACCTAATCGTGAAAGAACTCCTCTAGACAAGGTAAGACGACATGTGTTCCCAGCAATACAGCTACATCCTCAAACGCCTCAACGGGGAAGAAGACGACCTCTATAAAGATGAGTAGTCGGACGAAGATAACTAGGAGGGAGAGGTCTAGTAGTACGAATAGTACGAAGACGAATAATACGGCAGTTTGAGCGAATCCAGCGATGAGTGCATTTAGGGAGAAATAGAGATAGCAAACGGCGAGGAACTGCTGCTCAAAAACTATGTGCTGCTGGGGCCGGAAGCAATCAGGGAACAAATCTTGACTCGATCAGTTTTGGACGAGACGTCGCGAAGGCTGAATAATATGACCACGTCGATAAACCGATCGCGGAGGATGGACAATATCTTCGTGTCCAAGGTAAACGCTACTGTGCTGTAGCCAGAACTGCTGGAACATATTCTCAACAAGAAGAAATGATTTATACTTCATTCTTATAGATTGTCGCAATTCGATACCAAGTACACGGACTGAACCAGCATTCCAAAAGATTTGGTCAAGTTAGACCTTCTATAGCAGTCATGCGAAATTCATTTAAGTCTACGTTTTGCGAGGGCAGGATATCAATGATGTAAGGTTCGATAAATTGTAGACGATTCGAATGAGGACTAGTTTCAAGAACAACTCTGCAGTAACAAACCAATTAGTATTATTTATCTCATTTAATAATAATTCGCAGCCATATGAGAAATCTTATATCAAGAAACCCGTTTTCAGGCAAAATTCTATAACAAATCCCTTTCTCCACACCCTAACACATCCAGAAACAGCTATAAAACGCAAGGCTAGGCTTCGAAATACTCAGCAAACACGACACCAAACAAAAGGTAACCATGATCAAAGAACTGGCCACCCTCATCGAAGTTAAAAAATAGGAAGTGGCACAAATAATCACCCTTTAGACTGGCAAACCCATCATCTAATCTGGCTTCTAAGTCAGGCAAGCTTTGAAAATCTGCAATTACTATGCTGCACATCATGAAGCCCTATTCGCCCAGAACATCAAAACCCAGGCCAAAAAGAAAACACTCATCAAATGTCTACCCCTCGGCACAGTTTACTGCGTACTGCCAGCAATCTATCCCTTGCTGCTGAATTTCTACAAAACCATCCCGCAGTTAATCCTGGGCAATAGTGTGCTGGTCAGACACGCTCATAATACCACAGGAACTGCGAAGTTGGTCGAAAAGATGATGAAAAGAATTGGGTTTTAGTCAGGCTAATACCAAACCGTTTGGAATAGCTATGACTAGACTGAGAATATCTTGAAACATAGCAACATTGTGGGGCTCAACTTCACGGGCTCACTCCAAAACGGGTCGAAATTGGCAGCCATCGCAGGCAGAAACATCAAAAAGTATCAGCTGCAAGTCGGCCAGCATAATCTGCTGGTTCTGCTACAAGATGGCAACGTTGAGCAAACTGTTGATTCCGTATTGAAACTTGGATATTTTAATTCGGGACAAGGAATCACTCCGAAAGTATTAATCGTGCATAAATCTCTTGCAGAAAAATTGAAAGCACTGCTGATCGAGAGACTCAAACAGATGAAATTCGGTAACCCATAGTCAAAAGATATTTAAATTGGGCCAATAATCTCGCCTATTGCTCATTAAACCCTTGCGAAGAAGCGAAACTTATTATTAGAATCAAGCAAATTGATATTTTAGAGGCAGGATATGAAAACTCCCTTCTTCGCTCCAGCTATCTTCGAGTGTAATAATACCACTCCTGATATACAAGCAAATGGGCCTTTGTTTCAGATATTCTAATTCTAATAATAGCCACAAATCGGCAAAATAGCTGCCAAATTCGGCAACATTTCAAGCATTTGTATCTTTTCTGCGGGCAAGCGAATCTAACCCATTCAAAATCTAGCAGCCGGAAACATATTTATCAACAGTGCGCATACTTTCGATATTCAAGTGCCGCTTGGAGGTAGCAGTTCGTCAGGCTACTGGAAGGAGGGCTGGCAAGAAAGCCTAAGAAGCTTTGCCAATATTAAAACCACTTACATCAACTGATTCGATTACTATTCTTTATGACTATTCCGTAAATTAGCTGTAAGCCACATCCTTTGATGTTTATTTTGATATTCGACTTCACTGAAAGATATTTGATGGACCACCACGCTATCTTCAGTTTTAGAGCCAAATTATCCAAATCTGTGTCCAGTCGGCATCTTTTGGTTATTTTCTAATGGTATCCAGGTGCCTCGTATAATTGAGCAAATAACAATTTGATACATATACAACTCACTCCCACTTTAACCCTTTTTAAATACACATTCGCGTAAATCACCCAGAGATGCTGTTCAGAGTAAGCAGTGCGATCAACTATGCTAGCTGTGAGTCAGGACGTCAATGTTAAGACTTTGGGGCAATCTTTTAAATTGTGCAAGAAGATTGATGAGGGAGCTTTTGGCAAGATCTACAAAGCTGTTTCGCTGACCAAATCTCACTTAGAGTATGCAGTCAAAATGGAGTCCATGAGAGCCGAACACCCCCAACTCGTCTATTAATGCAAACTCTACCACAGCCTACATAGCGACCCGAAAGCCGTCGAGAGAGGGATCCCAGGAGTCTACGAATGCGGAGTTGAAGATGAATACAACTACATGGTAATGTAGCTGATGGGCCCTTCCCTCTAAAGTCTGCTAGGCCAATGTGGGAGACGTCTCAGCCTGAAGACAGTGCTGATGCTCCTGGACCAGATGATCACCAACATCGAATATCTACACTCAAGGCACTACATCCATCGTGATATCAAGCCGGACAACTACTGCATGGGGACAGGCAAATCGAAGCATATCCTATACTTGCTAGATTTTGGGCTGGCCAAGGTTTACACCAACAAAAACGGGAAGCATATACCCTATAAAGAAGGTAAGAATCTAACGGGGACTGCCAGATATGCATCCATTAAGACTCATATGGGAATTTAGCAATCGCGAAGAGACGACATGGAGAGCATTGGATACGTGGCAATATATCTGAACAAAGGTTTTCTTCCCTGGCAGGGGCAAAAGGGAGGCGGCACGAAGCAAGAAAAGTACTAAAAAATCAAACAAACCAAAATCAACACTCCAGTCGAAAGTCTTTGTCGGAATTTTCCCGATTAGTTTAAAAAGTACATGAATATGGTGAAGGGTTTAGATTTCTTCTAGCAACCCCACTATGAAAAGTACAAAAATATGTTCAAAGCATTGTTCATTAGATCTGGCTACGAATAAGACTTCATCTATGACTGGAGTATACCCAAAGAGACCAAAAACGGGCAGAGTAATCAAAAGCTCTCGTGAATGATACCATCAGCTATTATGCCTATTAGTTCCTCCCAAACAGCAAATCTATCTCAGAAGTCATCAATTAAACATGAAACTGAAGTTTTGGAATTGTATAGGGTATGATAGCTATTTTATAAATTAATACTAACTCGCGATATATCATGGACCGATAGTACCTCGAAAGCTTTAATAATGAACAGCTCTAACACTACCTAAAAACACTTAAAAGGAGAATCTCAGGTAACTCAGCTTTCAATAAAGATCTCAGAGAGTTGACGCTCCAACTTGGCAAAGAAAATTAGGAATTGGGCGGTGAGTACCAGGCTTTGGCTAAAGAAAAGCTTTAAGTTTATAAAGCAAATGAACAGAAAAAGTATCACTTATTTGACTCAGAAAAAGCTGGAGTAAATGGCTCAATAAAGGAAAGCAAAAGCTCACCAATATCTTTCACATTGCTAAAAAGTAATAGAAAAAATAGGAACCCCATCAGGAAATGCCTCAGCCTATTCCGCAGTAGACTCCAAATTAACAGATTGAATAACCAAATTTGTAAGTACCAAACGACCAACCCAAATAATCTCCCCCTAAAAAGCTGACTCTGCCAACTTTCAATTTCGATGACTTGTACCATATCGGAAAAGAAAAGCTAACAGGTCTATTCAAGAAAAACAAGGAGGGTTATCATCCTAATGAGAAGGATAAATACGAATTAGAATACCCCAATCGATAGCAGCCCTTTAGAGAGAATATTTAACTTATCCGAGAGATCACAGGGGAGCATTCTGAGTTTGCAGCCAAAGAAGAAACCGTTTAAGAGAGGGAATTAAAGAGGAGACTACTCGTCTAGGCTGAGCTTGCAAAAAAATCCAAATTGTTCGGTAATACGCATATCTAACTTAAAGGTTAAGGCGGCAAAAAATAACCATTTAGGAGCACGTAGAAACTTGAACTAACCTAAAAAGCATCAAATTCGTAGTCAGTTGCAATAGAGAAAGACTTACATGAGCTTAGATTATCGTAAATTATACCAGAAAAAGATACAAGATAGATCTAAACCCAAGAAGTTGAAAACTTGGAAGCCGAGGAAGAATAGGATAACGAATATGGAGTTCACTTTGATTCGCAGATGGATAGCTACGAGTTAAAGTAATAAAATCTATCACAAATAGTTGAGAAATAGGCCCAGATAGCTCCTGAAAGCCAAGAAGACATAGATTACCATCCAGTCGATAAAAAAACAGTCCAACAAGACACATTTTGAAAACCACTCATCTGTAAAAACTATGAAATCCGGTTTATTACTTGTAAGCCTATTATAAACACCAATAAAATAGTTTTTATGAGAAGCATCAGCTCCAGATCGCTAATGACTGTCAACGTCTAGTAGATGAAAGGCTGGCGCAAGACCTACAAGCAGCATAAGATGAAAATAGAGGAAATAGAGACTCGACACTAGTTCAACACAAAAAGACTCAAGGATGAGCAGTAGAGGATCGCATAGGTTTTGCGAAGATCGAGGGAGACTGCGAAAAAATTCAAAAAGGAAGAGGAATAAGCTAAGAGACTACACCAGGATAGAAAGATGGTTGAGAACTTGATTGATATCAGCAAAAAACCTAGAATCCGCTCATAAATAAAAAGACTAAAACTCAAACTGGAGACACTTCCTTCTCGTTCAGTCTCAAGGTAGAAATAATATGCTGAATAGCAAATAACTCAATAGAACCAGCGTTTGGCAAAGAGCATCATTTCATCTTCAAGTTGTGCGAAAAAATACAAAAAGAAATTAAAAAGCTAAATCGCTGACTATATAAAAATCAGGACCCATCTGCAGAAGATAAAGCCAGTCGAAAACCATGAATAGAAGTAAAAGCAAAAGAAGAAAAAGAAGATGGAGCGGCTTGAAAATTTGATCAGCCTGAAAACCGAGGAAATATAGAGCAGCAGATCTCAAGTGGAAGTCAACTTAGCTCCCCTTGAGACATAAAATGAAAAGCAGAGTTTGATTGTGGCACGATGATATATTGATAATGAGTTATTATGAACAAAATTCAAAAGGAGTACGAACGCAAGATCAAAGTCAGCCAGAATAACGACGTCTTCACCACTTTCCAAAGACACTCCACCTCCAACTGCTCAAACTACAAAGTATAGCACACGCACAAGAGTCAGTCTTACCACCAAAACCAGCATGATCATATCGAGTCACTGAAAAGTACGCTGAAATCGCTAATGCCAGTTTCTATGTAGATGACTAAACATTTTCCCAAAAATGTTGGCCTCAGCTCGCAGGAGAGCCACTCTCAAAATGCTTAGAATGATTAGTACAAATTCAAACTCGATCAGTTGACCAAAAATTTATAATAAATCGCTTCGAAATGCCATTTCTCACCAGCAAATGCACCTAAAACCAAGTTATAGAAGTTTGATTTCAGTAAAAAGGAAACTAAGAATAATCCTTTGTTTGAAAAATCGCAAACTCTGTCACGATACTAACCCATCCAATCAGATCTATTTTACAGGTATTCAAACAACACTTCTATACAGTTACCTAAGAACAAGAGTCAATCTTTTATCGATAAATAGGCCTCAAACCACAAAAGTTTGCATTATAAATCGCCAAAATAGCCCTAAAGCAGGACTAAAATTACATCAAACTATGAACTTCATAAAAGCAAATAAAAATCTAGATCCAAATCCAAGCTAATTGAAGCTTAAAGCAATAGAAAAAAATCTTTTTCGAAGAAATAAGTGCTCGATTCTTTGACTAACGTCAGTGCCAATAAGAACCTAGCCAAACTTTTTTAAAACTACCAAAACAGCCCCCTATAAGTGCTGAAAGGGAGAGATAGATCTCAAACTCAAGCAAAACGATATGAAGCCGTTTATAAGCAAAAAGTACATCGAGCCAAAATAACCAGCATCATGGTAACTGACCAAATCTACACTTCTTCACTTGATTCCTTAATCAACAGAACCTACTAGAATAACGAAGGCATTTACGAATCAGCTGTTGTGCAACGTTTCAGAGGCGGTGTAGAATGGATAGGAATCATAGGTAACAAAATATTCGGCTGCGGGAGAGATTACTACCTTCGATCTATAGACGGCAACTATTTTTGTAAATTTGACAAAGTCCCAATCTCATTCGCATAGACAGAGAAATCGAATGTCATCAATTTAAACTTTGCCAACAACGAATTGAAACTGTTTGACCTATAAAAGAGATAGTTTCTGTCTAGTATCTTGATAGAGAACAAGTATACGCTGCACAGTAAGATCGCAAAATAGAGCTATTTGGGAATAAAAAGTTCATTGTTCGCTCTGGACTGGAGAAGAAAGTAGCATCTTGTTAATGTCTACAAGGACGTCTACAAAGATAACATAGTTTGGATGTCAGATCCCTATTCTAAGACCTTCTGGTACCATTCTGATGCAGAACTTACCATCTTGAACCAGGATTTCAAAAAGAAGGGCACCAAAAAACTGCCGCCGAACTACTAGTTTGTAGACTATCACTGGGGCAGAAACGGCTTGAATATTCTCTGCGAATAAAACCAAACATTTTTCAAAGTCTATCATTACTAAGAGTTCAAGTAAAGAGAATAGCTGGACAGCGAATACTAAACCCCCCAACTTACAAACCTGTTGATCCGCGACAAACAGCTAATCTATTGCAGCAAGCAAGGCTAGCTAATCGTGAAGACTGTTAGAAGATGATGCTTAATAATAGTTTTATTTTGATGAATTCATATCTGTAATTGTCCACATAACTACTAATCTATCATTCTGATAATAAAGAAAGTTATGGCTGGATTTCAGGGTTCAATCCATACCAGATGGTGGTGTTCTGGTAGCCAGTCGAAGGGACCATCACGTCCGTGAAGATAGTGGCGATGTTGAAGTTGGGCCATTTGAACATAAACTGATCCAAAAGTGTCTGCTCGTTGAAGTTGAAGTTTCCCCTTTCCTCTAGCTTTTTCTCAGTAGGTATCCTTCTAGGATCATACACAGGCTCAGGCTCATCTCTATCATAGTTGGTCTGAATCAAAAACCATTGGGAGTCACTCAACTCATAGTAGGCATGAGTCTAATTGGTGTTTCTCTCGATAACCATCCCTTCGTTTTATTTTACGCCTGAAATAATGAAGTAAATTGGGCATGAAATCTAGGTTGATCTCAATCTAGCAGTAGCAGCCGCATATGTGGTCTCCTCCAGGAAAACCTTTTTAACCAGCCATAGCGCAGGAATTGCGTTGTCCTTCAAAACACTTATCAGATTGTCCTCGAAATCACGGGTATGCCGAGCATTGACACTTATGCCGAATGCACCTTGCTTGACCCCTGTCAGAGTGAAAACGCTGCCAGCAACTGTATCTTCAGTGAAAATCTTCTTATCTCCTTTGTAGTACTATACATTTGAGACTAGCTTAGCCAAAAGCTCATACATTTAGAAATCCCAGTTTCTCCCATGGATAATTTTTCCCTCCGCAGTCCTAATGAGAATGCCAGTGCAAGCCTTGAATGTTGTAAACTCATAGAGCAGATTCAAAAACATGATCTTTTCAAAAGGAATGCCACTCAGCCTAGCTACAGCATCAATTTCTGCCACAAAATCTTGATATTTGAACTAATTCTTGGCAAACCACTCCACTCCGTCGTAGAAACCCTTGGGGACAGGCAGCACATCAAGGAACTAGACAAAGCGATTGAGACTATGGTTGTAGGCTGTGATGATGGGAGCCCATCTGATAAGAGGAGGATCATCGATTTGTACCTTAAACCTTATCGGTGCGTGAGCATCAATAGGGCCAGTTCGAGGTATGACCGTTGCCGAAATGAGAACCACACAAGCAGTAAAGAAAAGTAACTACTTACTCATACTATAATAGGAATATTAATCACCCAACACCGTCAGATAACTAATAAAACAACAAACTTTTAATAAAGTGTGGAATTAGTTATAATGAGGGGATCAGACAGGGTTTTCTCCATACCAAACTGTGGTGTTATGGTATCCAGTGGCTGGGACCATAATCGCAGTCATGATTGTTGCGATGTTGAAAGTGGGCCAATGGGACATGAAGCTGTCCAGAAGAACTTGTTCGTTGAAGTTGAAATTTCCTCGCTCTTACATTTTCTTCTCCACTGGGATTCTTCTGGGGTCGTGGGCAGGGTCGGGCTGGTCTCTGTCGTAGTTGGTTTGGATCAAGAACCATAGCTCATCGCTCAACTCATAATAAGCATGGACTGAATCAGTATCTCTTTCAATCACCATTCCCTAATTCACTCCAACTCCAGAAACCACAAAGTAAACGGGTCCTCCAATGACTTCTGTCTTAAGTCTTTTGGTTGCTGCAGCATAAGTGGTTTATTCAGCCAAAACCTTTCTCAAAAGCCAAAGAGTAGGCATAGCATTGTTAACTAAGACGCTAATGAGATCATCACTGAAGTGTTTGGCCTTTCTAGTATCGCAGTTAATGGCAAAGGCTCCGTGTCTGATTCCAGTCAAAGCAAAGACGCTGCCCGCAACTGTGTCAACACTGTAAATTTTTTGGTCTCCTCTGTAGTATTCAACATTGGCGATGAGTTTTGCCAAGATTTCCCACATCTCGAAGTCTAAATTTCGACCATGCAGAACTTTACCCTAGGCAGTTCTAATGAGAATCCCAGTGCAGGCCTTGAAAGTGGAGTACTCATACATAAAGTTGAGGAAGAAGATCTTTTCGAAAGGCAAGTTGCTCAACTTGGAAACCGCATCAACTTCTGCCACGAAATCTTGATATTTGAATTAGTTTTTGGCAAACCATTCAACTCCGCTGTAGAACCCTTGGGGAATCGGCAATAGGTCCACGAATTCAATAAATCTATGGAGCGTTTCGTTGAAATCTTTGAGAATGGGTGCCCATCGAACCTCAGGAGGATCGTCGATCTGTACTTTGTAGGTGAGCGGAGTCCTTCTCTAGATGGGTCCAGTCCTGGGTACAACTGTGGCAATGGCCAACACAGCCAGCAGCATGACAAAAAGAAGTGTCTTACTCATAGGAATTAATATCAAATATAACTTCACCAAAATAATAAAATTACTATATAGCAGTCCACACTCGCTGCTGGAGATAGCACACAAAGGAGATCATTGAAATTTGAAGATGAGAAGTATACAGTATTACAAATGATCACAGCTTCTGCCTTCCGCTCTTCAAAGAGTCATTATCGCGCTATCTCCTCGAGCTGGTCTAGAGAGAGGCGTTGTCTTTTTTGATGGTGTTCTCTTTGAGGGCTTCGGAGTTGTACTCAAGGATCTGGTCTCGCTTGCTCTGCTTCTATTTCATCTTTCTCTCATATTTGAGGATAAACTGCGCAGCGAACTAGTAAACGTTGCTGGGTTCAGGCAGCCCGTTTTTGCAGATGCTCCGCAGAAACTGCTCGTATGCGTGGACAACACCAGTTTTTTTCAGTAACTATACTTGATAGGAATAGAGCTACGTTGCTGACGAGCTGCTTATCTCTCTTGCTATATTTTGGCCTACTAGAGCTCCCTCCGATGCTTCTCTCTTAGCTTCTCTTTGTCTTTTTTGTTCAAAGCCTTGCCTTTTGACTTCGATCGGCTTTTGTTCATGAAAATAAAACTTTTATTAATACCCAAGTTGTGCGATAATCTTTAAGAAAAGCCTAAGTAATGACTTTAGAGTTAAAAAGATTTGTGCAATCTATGCTTAGTTAAAGAGTAATTATTTTATTTGCATAAAAAAAAGTTATTTGATCAAGATATATTATTCTGAGGCTTGAAGAGTTTCAATTCAATAAACTAAGTCATAAAAATATAGAGACCAACCAAATCAAAAATATGCAGGTATTTATATCTTATTTGAGTTATTTTTGTTATCAATTTAGCAGAAGATAGAATTAGTATTATTTTACAGTTTTAACACCATCCCTCAGCCGTGTTTATGCTTGTAAGATTTATTATATAAAGGCTTAAGTATTATAAAATAAAAAGTAAAAAGTATTATGAGCACAGTAGTTAACCAAAGGAAGGTAATAAACCTCAGAATGAAAAAACTGGATAATGTAAGCATTCCAATCACTCTGAACGCCGGAAGCACGGTGGAAGACCTCTTCAAAGCAGTAAATGAGCAGGCTGGTTACACCCAGGATCAAATCCAAATCGTGCATGCTGGCAAAGTGATTCCTGCAGACACCAAAGGCTTGAAAAGACCTATTGCCGAGCTAAATATAGTTGACAGAAGCACAATATTCATTGTTGGCAGACTCCTTGGAGGATGATCAGGCATATTTATCTAGCAAATTGTAAAAAACACGACTATAACATAATTTTCAAATAGTTATCCCAAAATTATCGAATAGTTCATCTTTGCATCAAAGTTGTCTAGAATAACTCACTTAATCGAAGCGAGTGAGTAGATATGTGGACAACAAGCGATCATTAGCCTAAGAGACACCATCACTTAAACAGAAAACTGATCATAAGCAGTTGCTGCTAATAAATGTTCTAATTGATCCATTTCTATAAATCTCTGTATATATAAGTATCTCTTAGAAACTATTATGATTGATTCATAATAAGTATAACCTGAAGATGGAAATCATCATTAAGAAGCTGAAGAACGGGGAGAACTACAAAATAAGCTGTCCAGCTGATTCAACAGTCCAGTGGCTTGTATAGCAAGTGGCTACAAGAGAAAGTCTGAGGACTTCTGAAGTCGTACTCGTCTATGCTGGCAAAAATATCAATGAGAACTTGAATCAGAAGTTGACGGATCTCGGAATGGACAAAAACAGCACTGTATTCTTGGTCTTTAGATTGGCTGGCGGATGATCTCTATTGTCTGGTTTATTCAACCTTCCTTGAACATCAAATTAATCATTTTAGCCTGACTGCCTGTTGATTCAGAGTTTAATCATCAAGTGTTGAAGTCAGTTAATCCGTTGAGACCATTTAGGCGACATCTAGGATATCAATAAATTTTTGTTTATGCCATGAAGTCAAAATGTTCAGCTAATAATTAGTGTTGATTAAGACAAATGATTTTTTTAAGTTTTAGCTGTTCAAAATGAAATTGAGGGTGGCTGTTAAACTGCAAGATTCAGATAAATCCTTTTTTATTACTCATCCTTTGAATTCTTTGATGTTTTAGATTAATGTATTTTTCAATCAAAGGTCTTGATCTTTCTATTATTACTAACTCACAATCAAAGCTAATTTACGATGTGATACTATTTAATGATTTTCATAAGCTGGATCAAAGTTATATTTAAATCTTTGAATGCGCAGAGAACTCATCCTTGACGACTACGAGCCGCCAGTCCTCAGCTTCAAGTAGCTTGTTTGACAAATAGCGTTGCTTTCGAGGCCAATGGAGGCAAACAGCATAAAGCCACAGCCACTGAGTAATCTAAAATGAAGGATATCAAAGTATAAACTTTGATCAGAAATTCATAGAAAAGTACGTTCGAGATACAAGTAACACCATCTCTCATCCAAAAAGATCTTTAATAAGATCTTCAGAAGAGCAGTCTTTTCAACCAGCAAAACGTTGATCAGCCTTAGCAAGAGATCAGTGAATAAGTTTTGAAAAAGGTTTAGAGATTCCTTCGCAAGATAACTCCTTTGGTCTAAAAGGAACTAGAAGAAAACCTACCTTTGTACAATAGTAAAAATATCGTAATGTAGGATATGGGAAATAAGGAGAGCAGAGCTTCAAAAGAGAGTCAAGACTTGCCCACACTCTATAAAACCTTTAGTCAGCAACCTAAGATAAACTAGAAGTATCAAGTGTTTCTTGGAATGCTTCTGGAGTGATTGTTGGAGCTGGATATGCAAAATTCTAACATACCACGACCTGTTCCCATAAATCTATGGTGTGTGTTTGGGGGATTTTCAAAAGAAACTTCAAGCCGACCAAGCCAGAAGTTATCTCAGTGCCAGTATACATTTGCTTAATCAGAATTGCGTTAATTGCTTGAGTTTTCACCCAAAAAAACCTTCAATTTTCGCAGTCGGAACACATATAGGCGAGGTCTTGCTCTACGACTTCTCTAAAAAGTAGGATCCTCAGCTTGGAAAGACAATAGTAGACGACTACTTCCATAAAGACTGTATTACGAAGATTAGTTGGTGGGCCTTCAGACCTCCAGGCAAAGTATAAACCAACTACAATTTACTTTCGTTAGGTGCTGACGGCAAAATCTTACTTTGGTAAGTTCCTAACCAAGCTTTGATTGAATAAACCAAATCCAAGACCCTACTGAAATATCCTATCAAAGGATTTCTGATGTTGAGAAAAAAGTAAAACGTTGTGATTCCTGTGAGTGGGTTAACGATGTGCCAATCTTACATCAACAAAAACATTTTTATCGTAGGATCTGAAGGAGGAAGCATACTGCGAGCAACCTTAGCCCCTATAAACCACCATTCTAACACTGAATCAAAATTAATGTTGGATATGCAGCAGGGAGTGAAATTCAAACCTCAAGTCTACCCATTCCTTCTGAACCTTCTGGCCAAAAATTTGAGGTAAGTAAAAGCCCACGTCTAAAAAGTGTGCAAGGCAAACAAAATCGATCAAGTCGACTCTATAGCCACAGTCTTTAACACAAGACCTTAGATGAGAAATCTATACCCCAATCCCATTACCTTTGCCTACTAAGCTCTTGCTTATCCGATCAATTCGATTTCTTACAATCGCTATGGGCTGTTTGTCGCTAACGGAGGTGATGGATACAGCAGGGTCTATACCGAGAAATAAAGAGAAAATCTATAAAGTATTGAGGAAGGATATGAGTGGGGCTGGATTAATAATGGCAGCAAAATCGCAGGCCTCATCTAACAGGAGTTCGTAGTGGTTGACTGGACTAATGGATAAGTTCTGTGGAGTGTGGGAGTCGGAGAGGGGGTAACTTGGACCTAATCTAATTTGGGCATGGTGGCTGTGATTTGTGATAAAACAAGAATAAAGATTTTGTAGTTGGGTGATAAAATATTGGAAGAGACCGAGTTCCAAAGACAAAGAGTCAACCAAAAAATAGAAGAGCTTATTTCTAAAGAGGAAAAGTGATTCATTTTATTTACTTTGATAGATTTAAATAGCGTACATATCTCATTTATTGCCCTTCTTTACTTTTTTCCCGTTTTTGGGCTTAACTTCTTAAGGTTCTGGCTCTTTTTATTCCTCCTAATCTGCCTCAGACTATTCTTCTTAGCTATCCTCTTCAGGCACCTCAATAAGCTATTCTTAGCCTTTCTATTCTCCTTCATTCTCAGCCAAAACTAAATCACTAAAATCATACCTTTTTGCAATCTAAACTGAAATTTTTTGCTTTTGATGTGACGCTCAATCGCTGTTTTCTTTTTGGGTAGCCTTACACCTGTTAGCCTGCAAAATAAGAAATGGTTGTTTCCCTTAAATGGCACTAAAAACTCTTAGTATTCAGAAATGTCGAACTGGCCTTCAATCCCTCTTTTGTATGACTTAGATTGCAAGTATGCCTCGTAGTTTTAGAGAGTTGGAACGAACTCATGTCCAGTAAGAACACATTTGATTTTTCCATTCTCAATAAACTCAAAGTGAGAGTTCGATTTGACTAACTTTTGCAATTTGGATTATTTGCTTTCAGTTTTGTTAGCCACTTTAGGCAAAAATTTTTGTTGTAAAGGTTTTAGAGCTTTGTTGTTCTTCTGCATAAAACTTTATATTATAGACTAAACAACAATAGAGATTAAAATAAAGGCCAGATTGATAATAACCCAACAAATCAAGATTAAAAGCACGACTTGATAGCTTTTACAACTACTATCTTTTTACTATACCCTGCCACCAAAAGTGGCCACTTTAATAAACCAAATAATAGCTAAAACCATTAGCATGATAAAAAAGTGGATATTATTGCTTAGAGTGATTAATCTTGTCCATAGAATGATATCTATAACTTCTTCATCACATTTTAAACAATATAATTAACTTCATGAATCACCGAAGGTATGTCCCACAATCGCGTAAACCTTAACCCATCGAACTTCTACCCTTTCGCAACAACCACCACAGACTCAAACAAATTTACGAAGGTCCTCAGCTTTTCAAAGATAAACACAAAGAAACCAAGCGTGACTCGAAGCAAAAAGAGCAACTATCTTTCCACCAGGATGCCGTAAAGTAGTCCAAACATCGCCCACAACTGCAGCAACTTAATTTAGCCGAAATCAAAACGAATAACCGGTATCGGGAAGTTTAAAAATAGTAAAGAGACAACCATCATGGCTATCAAAGCCACGACAACTAGAAAATCAAAAGCAAGCCATATCCCAAGTAACAAAATGCTTTGACCTCCCGCCACAAAGAATAATCGTCTGTCTAGCGCAACGATATGTTCAAAATACGTCGCAAATCGATCAGTGGCAGTCTGAAGAAGAAAATAAAGTAGCAAACCACGCAATATCTCAGTGCCAACCCTGTTTTGCCGGTATAGTTGAACTATTTTTAATAGGGACGCAAAATGTATAAGGAGGGCAAAATCTCAGAGGCTTTGCGACTTTTTGAACTCCATGTTTAGAAGCAGCCATAGCTGCCAGACGGGTACTACTATTCTGCCCTCTGCTACCTAAACAAACATAACTACAGCAGAGCTAATAAAATATTTACTACGATGCTCTAAAAGTTCAAAACTTATCACAAAAGAACTCTCTATCTTTTTGCCGCTATCGCTGCCAAAAACATAGATGATTACTAAAGTGCTTTAAAACTCATATCTGAAGGAATATCTCAGCATCCCGACTACATTGACCTCTACTTATATCGAGGTAAACTCTTCCTGCAAGATAAAAAGTACGAAGAAGCACATCAGGATTACTAAAACGTTCTGAAGCGAAAAAAGGACAGTGTTTAGGCTCTGTTCAACAACGCCATCTGCTTGAAAGAACTGGGTAAGATCAACAATTGCATCTCCTCCTTGAATTCTGCATTCTACGCTGACCAAAGTGGTGAATACAAGCTGCTAATACTTATCTAGCGCATTAAGATATATTATGGTGAGAAAAAGTACAAATAATGCAAAAAGGATATCATCAAATTGGAAGAACTATAGCCCGAAAACTGCTAGCTGCACTACTACAAAGGTTTGCTGGAAGTATCCGAAAACAATAAAAAAGCATCTCTACTGTCTTTCTAAAGATGCATTCGTAGCAACACCTCAAAATAGGCCGTTGCTTCTTCACTTATTGAAATCACCAAATCGAAAATCGAAGATAGAGACTTCTACAGCGCTAATTATCATATCAACCGAAGCACCTTCTTGCAGATAGCAACCCCCGATATCGAGAAATTCAAGCTGTTCGCGGAAGGAGTTGTTTTTATGATGAAGCGGAAAATAAACGAAGGTGTTGAACACTTCTACAAATTGGAGAAACTTTACAAACCCATAGGACCATACTTCTAAAAGCTTTACTACTTATATCGAGCCTATGGGCACTTCATGCAAAACAAACATGCTTAAGCTATCCAAGACTATAAAGAAGCTGAACTCTACACACCAAAAGATAAATATATCAGCTATAATCAGCTCACAGCTGAAGGAATAGTAGCAGTAAACCAGCTGAAATTTACATAAGCACTGACCAAATTCGACCAGGCCCAATCCACAGCAAGTTCAGGGTCAAACACAACCAAAATATAACCCTACATCTATCGGGCGATGACTTTCATCTAGAAGATAAAAGCGAATCAGCCATATCAACACGTAAGCACTTGTTTTATTCAGGACGATCTCTAAACCCTTGAGGAAATATTTATCGCACTAAAATAACTGGATCAGGCCTACGATATCTCTGACTCCAATTCCAACATGCTCTATCTGCGCTCGCTTATTTACATGTATCTAAATAAAACTGATGACGCACTCCAAGATATCATCAAGGCTATTTCCAAGTCTGAAGAAAATGTGGCGAAGTACTTCTATTTCAGAGCACTTGCGCACTAGTACATCAGCATTTATCTAGAACTATGAATAACAAAAAGCAAGCCCTCAATGATTTTAACATCTGTGTCAATCTCGATTAAAAGTTCTCGAAGGCTTACCTCGAAAGAGCCAAATTACTGTTTTCGAATGACCAAGCAGCCAAAGGGTTAGAAGACCTACAAAAATACAAATAACTGTAGCCAAATTCAGATTGTAAGCTAATTTAGTGTTGCCTCTTTTACATCATTAAGGAATACGATCTGGCAGAATCTTGTTTGTAGTTGATCGTAGATCAAGACAAACGAAAATAGCTCTAGATTCTGCTAAGCATAAAGCAGATGCAGGTAGTTTCAGCTAAGCAAAAGATTACATCTCCTGCTGATGCCATGATATGCGACATCATGATGGGCCAGTGGTCAGTTAGTGAAGCTCCCATTGATACCCTCAAGATTTTCAGTAGGGTTGATTACTACTGCTACTTGGGTATCAAATACTATCATCTTGGGTAGTACTAGGATTCAATCAACAACTTTTCATACGCCATCAAAGAGAAAGGACTGATGGACCTGTAATAGAATAACCAGAATAACTACGAAGATCAATAGCAGTAGGAGTAGGATCTGCTCTAGGTGCAGATTCAGTCTTAGACGAAGGCCTATTAGCAGCACTACCTCAATTATAATCTTTTCATTGCTTATCTGGCTAACAGCTAAAGGAAAAAAGCCTATGAGGTATTCATCCGAGATATCCTACCTGCAAAAGAACACTTCCTAAGAAGCTAAACAATGGGCTCACTTAGCCGTTTGCTGTTCCAGACCATGAAAATCCGCGAAGGTGAAAAGATCCCTGAAAAGTAATCCTTCGAGTTTATACTTTTCCGAAGTCTCATTGGTGAAACTGCAGCCTAAATAGAAATCGAGCTTCCAAACTTCATTTTGGTACTTTTGCCTCTATTCAGAGAACCAAGCTCTGCTACCCAATGCCCTACGCGAAGTAGATCTTTACTGAGTACTCCGCTAAAATAAACCCAGCCTACATTCTGGACTGCTTGAAAATAAGCGAGGTTTAGAACAAGCCTTAGCCTCCATGGGTCAAACGCAGCAACCAGGATCTTGTCTTCACTGATGATGTGATCGACATAAACATCTAATTCCAGACTACAGAGCAGGACGAGTCAGAGAAAGATTAGGAGTAATACGACGGAGAAGGAGACGAGTAGTAAGTGGAGGAGGAGTAGGAGAGTGGCCAGGAGTAATAGTAAGTGTAGAGGGAAGCCAACTAATTCGACCCTCGAAGATTCAGGTAACAGATGAAGCTGGACGACGACATCGAACGTAAGCTGCAGAAGATAATGCAGACCAAAAACCCAAATAATTGATATGTATTGTTCTAAGAGTAATAATTCAAGTATTTGCCAGATTTAGAGCATAGAACTTAACCAATCTTAGATTTACAGCTTGAGTGCTAACAGGATTATTATTGAATGATAACAATCATTGATAAATTATAAGTCTATAGAAATCATCATTTCCTGTCCTTCTTTAAAAGCTCTCGCGCCCGTCTCTAATGGCGTTTAGCCTTTATTAGCTAAAGGATTACCTCCTGATGGTCGGGAATTCCATGCAGAATTATTTCTGCATGGAATTCAAACACCGACTAGGAGCGGT
>Ga0316217_10003287_pt1 | contig 18590 bp, 10 predicted proteins | sample 1anoAmetaG_FD_203633 | JGI IMG/M metagenome (GOLD analysis project Ga0316217, IMG submission 203633) | Freshwater microbial communities from Trout Bog Lake, Wisconsin, USA - 1anoA | ecosystem: Environmental > Aquatic > Freshwater > Lake > Hypolimnion/Profundal zone | place: USA: Wisconsin...
ACTCAAATCGCATCCTCCTGAGGTCTTTTCGAAATAGTTTCTATAAAATTCATAAAGGTGATAATCAATATCTCTGCAACCCAAATGACGGGAATATTCTTGTTCCAGTACAGTCATCTCTGAGTTAGTGAATGCGCAAGCAAAGACGCTAAGCTTTGAATGCCCAAAATCAATAAATACCACATTTCTGGGATTGGAAGCATCAAGCTAGCTTTTCCGGAACATTCCATAGTCCAAAGCAACAGCAGTTGACTCATTTATTAATCTAGTCACTCCTAACTCAGCTATCTTTGCTGCATCCAGAAGCGCTTTTCTCTAAGATTGTGTAAAATAAGGAGGAATAGCTATTACTGCTGATTTACTGTCAAAGTTGTTTTTTTGGATTATTAATTTTAGCTTGTTAAGATAAGCTGCAAATACTTGCTAAGGGAAGAGAAACTAGGATTGACCTTGGTATCTGACCTAAAAAGCAACCTTATCCTCCTTTATAGTGCACTTAGCTGGGCAAAATTTTGTTTCAGATCTAAGTAGTGGATGATCAGGCCGGAGTCCCAAAAAGCGGCTGGGAAAAGTTACAGTGTCCTTAAAGTTAGATTTCATTTTGATATTGCCTGATTCTCCAATATTGCGTTCTGCAGGTCCATAGCCCACAACACAAGGAGTTTCCCTAAAGTTAGCTTCATTAGTAATTACTTCAACTCCTCCACGTTTGGCAACTGCAATTTTGCTTGTGAGTGAGCCCAAGTCAATGCCGATAGGCGCCACAAACTGCTGAGTCATTTTATTACTAATGATCTGCTTATTTCAAATTAAAGCGTCTAGATGTTCTGGAGCATCTTAGAATTTTCTTAACTCAATAAATCATAATTTTTATTCAAAATTATCTCTGGAATTGATGGAGCTTCACATTTCTCATGCTTCTATACAAATTTAGTGAAAAGGTTTGAAACTTTGATTTTAGAGCTGAACTATAATTTAAGCTTTCAAAAATAATAAAGACTCTAATGAAATCTTATCGCTTTTAAATGGAGCTAAATCTATCTTTTAAAGGTATTCCTAACCCTCATTGATTGCATTTCGATAATAGTTAAGTTTAATTGCGAAAATTCAAAGTTGATTATTTAGATTATCAAAGCACATAAATTTGCTTCAAGTTCGTGACTTCTTTCTTTAACTTCTTTTTTTCTTCATCAAAGAACTTTTTTCTCATTTCCTAAATCTTTTTCTCCTCTTTCTACAAAGCAGCTTTTTACTCTTAAATTTTCTTTTGCATAGAGACTATTACTTTCTTTTCTTCTTTTTTTGGAGGCTTGTCCACTTTGGGCTTAGTGTTATCAGTAATTTTTTATTCAGGAAACACTTATTTTACATTTTCTTTGATTTTAAAAACACTCTTATTCTTTGTATCTCCACTTCCGTTCTTTATTTGCTGTTTGCTCTCAGGCCTTACGCTTGTTTGATTGCTTATGACTTAAGATTTCATATTAATTTCTTTGTTGCTCTAATTAGCTTTGACTATATTTTAATCAAAAAACATAGCTTACACAGGAATCAGAGTTTTATTGTTTTTTTTCTCATCTTTATTTGGTTTTAAGAGATCCTTTCCTTTTATTTAGTCTTTTGATTAGTTCGAAGTCACTTAAAACGTTTTTTATTTAGGGTTTTCTGTTATTTTTTGGTTTTCGGGCTTTTTTTATTTCTCCACTTATATTGGAGTTTTAATTTACTATTTTGTCGCTTAGTTTTTCTTTTAATGCTTCTAGGTTGTTTTGACCTCGGACTTTATTGTTTATTTATTTCTTTCTGCATTGACCTACTTTACTTAATTTTTATTGGCAATTTTTGTGTCTTAAATATTCAGCTTTTTAGGTTATTCTTCTTTTCTAATCTTAGTTTTGTTTTAGGTACTTTTTTTATTTTATTAGCTTTTATTGTCTTTTAGCTTTAGGTTTCTTTAAGCAGTTGATTTGGTCACATCGATTATTGCTTCTTTTGTCTATTTTTTGTTTTCATTCCATTCTTTTTTAATACCAAGTTGAGAGGGATTGCTATTTATTTCAACTTATCTTATCTAGCTTTTAGCCTTTAAAGTCTACTTTTTTATAGAAACTATGTTCTATTGATTTTTTCCATTTTCTTTCTCGACCTAAGTCTTTTAAATAGGATCTAATTTTCGTACAGTGGTTATACGCTTTTGCGAAATTGTTATTTTTTTCGTAGTTCCACGTTATATTTGCTCATTCTAGGGATCAGTTTGTTTAAACTTGGAAGCCTATCTTTTTGCTTAAGTAGTAGATTTTAAAGAACTATTATAGTTTTTAGTTTTGAGGGATTAAAGCTCAATTTGATGTGTGTTTTCCATGTAAGTAAGTGCTACTCCACAGCCCATAGCTTATTATTATTCTTCTAAATTTTGTTAAACAGCAAATTAATAAATCCATCAATACTAATTATCTCTAAATTAGTTTATACAAACAGTTAGAGCCTGTATCAAAGATGGAACTATCAACAAAGCGGCTTTCATTCAATCAGCTCAGAGTGAAATAAACTCTCATTTTGAATAACGAATCTGATAAAAGAGTCATCTACAAGGTAAATATGTGAGTAGGTAAGGTTAAGATCAATAATACGGAAACTTTTCACATTTACCCTGGTAAAGGATTCATCTCTCCTCATGATTTGCTTTAAGTTCATATCTCTTTGAAGATTTTCACAAATGGGAATGGAAAATTGTTACTTTTGTACGCCTTTATTTCTGATAACTAGGAAAGAAACTTTGATAAATGCTGGAATGAGCTCAAAAAAAGTGAGCAAATTAGCTAAATTGTAGAAATATCTTGTGATTTTAAAAGTATCAAGCAAACTTAGTCAATAAGTAACTTTAAAAATATTGAATCTCTTAAGTCTCAACCTTAATTGTATGCTAGTGGCAACTAAAGTTGTCACAAATCCAGTGAGTCTAAATCCGAGAAGAATCTACTACAATAATCCATTGTGCTTAAAAAATCTCAGACCAATTTATCAAAGCTTGCAAAAGATAAAAACCAAAATCAAAGCTAATAAGAAAATAATAATTTGAAAAAATCGAAACCTATGGCAAATAGCAAAAAGATTGAAAGCGAGCTGGAAGCTTAGAAACAACAAACCAACAAATTAGTAAGAAGATCTTAATTTAGAAGCAGAAGCTGCAACAAAACTAGAAAAAGCTGAAATTTTATGAAGAATTGGCACAGAAGGAAATTAATAACTCAGTTAAAGCCTAAGATGAAGAATTCACACTAAATGGCCTGAATATCTGCTTATTGATGCTAGTTTGCATATTCTTTGGCTTCTTTTTGGCCAAGATCAAGGTAGGCAGCTCATAAAGCGGCATGTGAGTGATATGATTAGTTATGGATTACAATTATGATAGGATCAAAGTATTTTTTTGGATCTCTTATTCTCATCATTCTATTTTTTGGGGTGATCATGTTTATATTTATCAACTTTCTTGAGCATATCAGGTAAATACTAAAGATAAGGAGAACTTCCTGTGAGCTTTAGATTACGTTTGTTTTTCTTCTTTTGATAATAATTTCTTCTTTTTGGATTGGTCACCTAATCTTATAACTGAAATTCATCAATAAAATTGTTTTAAAGCTAATGGAGAGGCTCATCTTTTATTAAAAATAGGTCCTGATTTTCATTTGCATCTTTTGTTGCTCCTTTTGGAGCTGCAGACAAACTATAAATATGATTACTTTCTTTGTTATCTTTTCGACCAGTTTCAATTCCACTGTTGTTTTCTAATATTACTTTATTTTCAAAGAGCTCCTTTTCAGCTGTTGTCAAGTATATTTTCTAAATTTGCTCATCTTAGCCTTCATTTTACCTTTTTGTAGGCTGAAGACTTATTAAATTCAAGTAAGAAGAGACATCGCTACTTTGAAATAAAGCTTTTGGAACTTTTGAGGGAGAATTAGTTTTTCTTTTCAATGGAGATGCAGTCATCAAGGATAACTTTATAAGCCTTGCTTTTTCGCTAGAAATTAAGATCTCTGTTACTTATTCACTGCATAAATACTAGACTAAAGAAAATTATTCTGGTTTTAGCTCTGAAAGATTTGTAATTATTTTGTAAATTATCCAAAGAAAGCCTCCAGCTAATGGACGTAAAGCTAGCTGATCTATTGCGAAAATAGACAAGACTGAAATTATATGAATCTGGGCAAATTCGTTTAAAGAACTAGCAAGGCTATATGCTGTCCAGAGCATTATTACTATGCTTGTAAAAGATAAAGATGTCACTACGAAAATTTCTATTAAAGTCTTTGGTTTTTTCTCGTCAAATTTGACTTATTCTTGAGACTTGGCCTGTGATCTTTGATTTTCAATGTTGATTGACTATATTTTGATTTCAGATTGAATCTGAGGACTGACTAGTGTTACTTTACTTGTGTTTATTTGGCTCACTTGACGTTAATCGTACTTATAGATCAATAATTCTAAGAACAAGAATGAAAGAACTAGGATGACTGGGCTGAGACCTATTGGCCATATTATTAGCTGGCTTACATTAAGGCAAGTAAATGCATAAACACCGATGAAGAGAAACTCTTTCAGAAGATACTTCTTATCCTTCATAAAGCAGCTTCCTATCAGTGTATATTTTTTGAGCCATGAAAGGATTATTAGTTTGCCATAGTTAATGATTGATTTCGTAGAGTTTAATAACTGCGTTTTTGATGCTTTTGTTAAATGCATGCGAGGTTTTACTGCATTTTTCAGTAAAACCAGAATGACTCCTGAAATCACAAAATAAAGGATTGCTATGAACAAGTTTAGAGGTAATATGGCTTGTCCCATAGTTTAACGACTAATTATATAAGTATAACAAAGCCTAGATTTTCTAAGAATAAAAAAATGAAGGCATTTTTTCCAGAATCCAGCTAAATACATAAGCAAATATAAAGATATCAAAAGACATTTTGTGATCATTGCAAGAAGTTGGGGCAATAAAAAACAAAATTAAATGTAGTATTTATAATAATTCAGGGAATGTTGGAAAGGTACAAGATAGCTTTTTGTTGATTAAGAAAGCACAGAAATTAAAATCACTTCGGTTATCTCTGAATTAATGCAAAACTACGGTTCTTGCGGTTCTCGGAGATTTTAAGGTATCAGTACTTTTTGATTTCGCAAGTTACATCTTATTACTAATGGCCAGTAGTGTTTTCTTTATGTTATGCTGACCTTACTTTTTAGAAAAGTCATCAGCTTTGATGTTTTGGTCTCTGTAGGTAATAGCACCTGATACGTTATTCTTCTATATAAATTAAAATATACCTTCTGCTTTGATATTTTTTAGTTTTCCCCAATCAAATGATTAATTGCCAAACGAATGGGACTGTCAATGCCTTATTTTCTAAGATGACTCTACATTTCCAGCAGCCACTCTTGATGATTGCCAATAATAGAGCCAGGGCGTACGATCCTTATCCATCCTATGAAAGCTGCAGCTGGAAAGTAGTAGTGTTTGAGAGCATAACAGGCTATCAGAGTACCTGTACGACTTAATCCTGCCTTACAGTGAACAGCCAACGCTCCTTTTTAGGCCTAAGCTATTTCCAAAAACTTGTTCACTACATCCATGGAAGGGAGGGTATAGTCAGGTAGGAAACATTCTTCATGCTTGATACCTTTTTTAACAAAGTCATTCGCTTAGTACGTTTTGTTGCTTAACCGAACCACAGTTTTTACTCCAAGTCTTTTAAAAATGGGAACATAATCGTTGGGTGTATTGAGTCTGCTCTAAGTAAATCAACTATTACTCCGAATTTATCAAACTGTTTCTCAGAAGGAGAGCTAAAAGCTATGAATTTATTGGGGATGACCCAATTAATATCCCCATTTTCCATTTTTTCATAAAATTCATACTCAGGCAAATTAAAGGTTTTGTAGTGCAGCCAACCCAGCTTTATAGCATATTCTAAGCCATTTAAGCAGTCTAAAAGCTAAATAAACTGAATTTTACTGTGCATTAGTAAGTGCATTGGTCATAACCTGCATCTCGAAAAGGCTTAAAATGAAATTTTTGAAATGGCTCAAAAGCCTATTTGGCAGTCAATCTCAAAGACATTATCTTCATGAATAAAAGAGTTACTTGGAATGCTCCCATTAGAAAAGCTGAGTTGGCAGCTTTTTAAGGCTGTTCGCTTGTAAGATGATAAATCTTTTTTGTCCTACACTCGGGGTGAGAAAGTAATTTTTCTAACTAAGTTACATATTTCCAAGTTTTTCCTAAGTCAAGAGGTCCAAAATCTTCATTGATTCCTTCGTAGGTAAGTTTCTATAGTTTTTTCAAGATTTACATCGTCTATACTAAAATAGTAAGAATTGGAAATATTTTTGGGAGGTTCATCACTAGCAAACCAAAAAAGCCTTCCTGAGTTGCAAAGGACTTACCTTTGATAATTTCTATAGCGTTTGTCATTAAATTATAATTAACTAAAAAGACGACAATGAATTAAAGTTCAATAATGAATCAAACGCAAAGTAGTTAAATGAGATGAAAGATAAGACTTCGGTACACCAGCCAAATATAGAACATTTAACGTTTGGAAGTGGTTTCAAAAGATTTTAAGCTAAACTCAACTTCTCAAAACAATAAAATTAATGAAGAAAGCACAGTTTGGCATCAAGGCAATAATTTTTTTTAAAATATCCAATAAATCCTAAATGTCCTAATCAAATGTTTTAAAACTAATTGGCCTCTGACTTAGTTCAATTCTTGAGCCAAGTTTTTGCATCATTCGTTTCCTTTTATTTTTCTTTTTTTTTATTATTTCATCAGATTAATATTCAAAAGAAATCATCTTAAAAATACTGGAAATAATTCTTTACAAAACTTGAAACTTTTTCATTTTATATCAGCATTTTTGATCAAAATCACATTTTTGAAAAAAATCCAAAGTTAAAAATTAAAAGCTGCATTGTACTAAAACTTTATTCAAGCACTCTTGATTCACGAAATTATTAAAAATCATTTCTCTTACGATTCCACAGTATCAAAGCTTACAAGCCTCTGCCTGGGGGAAAGATTAGCGCTACTTTTGGATTGGTTAAGCATTCTTCGAGAACTTTTTTGGGTTGACTTTTTGTTATGCTTTAATCTTGGGCTATTATTATCTTCATCCCTATCGGTTCTTCTATTTGGTTTTGTTGATTAATCCTCTAAGCTACGTTCATTCCTTTTCTATATATAATGGGCTTTACTTTCATCTTAGTAAGCAACTTCAAGCCAACATGATGACGAAGTTCTGACCAGATTGGACTATTAACACCTTATTATCTAAAATGGTTCTACATTTCCAGCAGCCACTCTTGATGATTGCCAATAATAGAGCCAGGGCGCACAATCCTTATCCATCCTATGAAAGCTGCAGCCGGAAAGTAGTAATGTTTAAGAGCATAACAGGCTATCAAAGTGCCAGTGCGGCCCAATCCTGCTTTGCAGTGAACAGCTAATGCTCCCTTTTAGGCCTAAGCTATTTCCAAAAACTTGTTCACTATTTCCAGAGTGGGGAGAGTGTTATCGGGGAAAAAAAGCTCTTAATGTTTGATACCTTTTTTAACAAAATCGTTGGCTTAATAGGTTTTATAGTTGAGCCTCACCACAGTTTTTACCCCAAGCCTTTTAAAAATCGGAACGTAGTCACTGGGAGTAAAAAGCTTATTCTTAATAGTTATATATTTACTCGATGTTTGTCAAACTTTTTTTCTGAGGGAGTACAAAAAGCTATTAACTTGTTTGGAATCACCCAATTCAAACACCCATTTTAAGTCTTTTCATAGTGTTCGTACTAAGGAAAGTTGAATGTTTTGTAGTGAAACCAGCCAAGTTTTATTGCGTACTACAACCCATTTAAGCAATCTAATACCTTAATAAGCTATCTATGTACTGTGCATTTATAGTTACATTAGTCCCTCCCCGCGTCTCTAAAAGGTTTTAGTTAAAGATTTGCAAAGCGTTTGAAAGCTTCATGAGCACTCTTACCAAGCGAAATCACATGAATTAAGGAAAGTGTACTTGGAATGCGCCCATTAGATAGACAGAATTGGCTACTTTGTGAGGCTCAACACTCGTGTAGTGATAAATTTTCTTATCTTGGCAGTCTGGATGGGCCAAAAGTTTCTAGAGTTCTATAACATATTTCCAGGTGTTTCCAAGGTTAATAGGTCCGAAGTCTTCGTTAAAACTCTCGTAAGCTAGCTCCTATCATAGCAAAGACCATACGTCGTCAATATTAAAGTAATAAGACCTCGCCATATTTTTTGGAGGCTATTCGTCGGAAAACAAGTATAACTTTTCTAGTTAGCTAAAACCACTACCTTTGATGATTTCCAGAATAATTGACATCGATATTTATTATTATAAACGCCTTTAACAATTTTTTAGGGAAAATCTACATAAAATACAAATAAATCCGTAGATGAATGAGCCAAAGCATTTTGCATCTTATGCCTGCTTTCTGTTCACGTTATTAATTAAAAAGCAAGTAGTTATGCAAAAAAAAAAAACGAAATAAAATTTTATAATATCCAACTCTCCAACTCATGGATATTCTAATATCTCTTCCAGTAAAAAAATATAATGAGGTCTCCCCTGCAATATTACTGAAAAAACAAGAAAATACCATATCTTTTTGGCAAAGTTATGAAAATCTTCTATGATTCTTGTTTTTATGATTCCCTTAGTATCTCTGAACTAAGAGCTCGAAGATTCTTTCTGTTCTTATTTTGATTCCACATTTGAGGTAAAATGAGATTTGTTTTTGCCAGAACTATTTATATTTTAATCCTAATGTTGAGAATCAATAGATCTGTTTTTTATCTTTCTCAAATATTCGTCAGCTAGGCCACTCAGAAGACAATTCAGCTCTTTGACACCACCCCGTCTCAAGAAATGCCTTCTCTGCTGAACTTTCAAAACAAGACAACTAAAAAGGTCTTTTTGACTACGCTTTTCTCTAGTAAAACACACTCTTCCTTATTTTAGCTTTATCTCAATTTCATTCAAAGAAGGTAGTAAGCTCCTTCGGATATGGCCTTTCAGTTCATAGAGGAAAATTTAAGAAAAAAAGCTCTAAGTGAGCTCAAAAACAAGAAAGCTATGATAAAGGTGAATAAATACAGAATGCTCAGCAGTAGACTTCTAGAAAAGAAATAAATAACGGGAGTCTTCGTTCATCGAAAATACAATCTTCATCAAGATAACTATAGCATTGAACTAAAACAACCAGAGATTATCACTTGCGAACTCAAGTCCATTATGCGCTCTGAAGCACTGGCACTTTAACAGAAAATTGTTAGAGCCTATGAGAAAGATAAAATGAAAGATGTTTATGGCTGTTAGCTAAAAGAGTTTAAGAATTAGAAGCTAATCATTCGCTATTTTTACTAAGTAGAAAGCTAGCTATAATTGGAACTTAGCAGCCCAAAAGGAGTTCAAAAAATGGGTCATGAAAACCCAACAAAACATTTATTGCAGGTTTAATCCCATTTTAACGCAGTATCGAATCTTTAGTAATTCTATCTGACCGATGTTGACTATTTTCTCAAAGGAAACAGTTATTTTAGGTGAAGTTACAGCAATATTTTGGTTAGCCTTGATCTTTATCTTTACAATTTAATGTTACTTCTATAAAATGCCTAAAAATCATAAATAAAAGCAGTAAGAGTATCAAAAGAAAGCCAAGAAATCTTAAAATGTGCATTATTGAAGGAAGAGAAGCTGAAACAAATTAAAACAAGTTTGTGGCTAACAAAATCGTGAACAACTCAACCTTCAAATAAGTCAGTTACAATCAGTTTTGATATATGCGTTAAATGATGATATATATTATTCCTTAGCATCATAATTGAATTAGCAATTTTTATCAGTTTAGTATAGTTAAAAGCATATGGACCGCTTTCAAAATGTCAAGTATGTGGTCAGCCCACCTTCAAAGCATTCATATTAGCAAAGGAGCTCCATTATCATCTCTCAAAAAGGAATATAACCTAATCGTCTCTTTTCGTCAGGAGTCAGGCAATAGTCTCGTTCTTTTGGAGAAATTTCGGTTGCAAGAAGTGACTTCTATAATGCTAGCTCACTTCATTAGAATACTAATCGAGGAATTGGGAAAGGCTTGGGCAATTACGCAGAATAACGTTTTCGAAAGATAGCTAAGGAATTCATCTCATTTTATGGAAATGGGACTTAAATTCAAAACCATGGAATTCGTAGAATTCAGAAAGAGGCTTATGAAAAGTGTATGCAAAAGCCTCAATTCGGAGATTAGTCTCAAAAACAACTGCTCAAAATCATGGATCAAAATAGAGATGGAAGAGTCACTGAGGAAGATATAGTGTCACTGTGTAGGAGATACCTAAACTGTGAGAAAAGATACAATACTTACACTCCCTTAGTTTAAGAGAGATTAGCAGTTGCTAGAAGGTTGTTCCAGCAGTTCGACGTTGAGAAAAAAGGATATCTTACAGAGAAGCAAGTCCCCAATCTCTTGGCCTAGACCTACAAATCTCTAGGCAAAAGTTTTAACGCAACTGAAGAAGACGTAACTGCATGGGTACCTATGCGATAATATAGATGAAAATAGCCGATGGAGATGGCGATGGTCAGGTAAATCTATAGGAGTACGAGAGATCAATAATTCGAGCTTTGAATAAGCAAGAGATTAAAATTTATGAGGAATGAATGATACTTCAAATTTTTTCTTTTATGCTGTTTAAGATTAAGCATAGAGCTATCATTATAAATGCATTTTTATTTCCATAAGCCTTAGAATTTTGTTTCTTTGCTATTAATCTTTGAGAATTTTCAATGCAAATGATGTGTTTACTGAGTGTCAAAGTAGAAAAAATAAGCAATCAAAAATATCTCTGATGATTTTGTCAAAAAAATCCTTCGTAGTCACAGTTTGTAAAAATTGAGTAGATAATGATAACTTAAGCTAAATATAAGCTGAAATTTATCGGTTGATTGCTGCCGAAAAAATGTAAAAATAGAAACAAGTAGAAGCAAACTAAGGTCTGATACTATTGCGATCCATATCATGCAATTTTATTCAAAGGACTAGTGTATAGAGAGAAGCCATAGATCATTAATGAATTCGAAAAACTGCCCAAAAGGTCAGTACTTTGCTTATTTTCGATGAAAGTACGATTTAAGCTTGAAGATTCTTGCATAATGTAGAATTTATAAAAGATGATATTAAAATTACAGGCTAGTAAATAGTTCGAAGGTAGTATCCTAAGAACAGTTTCTCATTAGAATATTTTTGCTTTCTTATCTTCTCGAATGCAACTCTAAAATATCTGTATTTGGACAAACAGAGCATGAATATATTTTTGCTAATTCAACTCTTTCATTATAGATTGTTAGAAAACTTCACAAAGCTCTTGGTTCTTTGAGCTTATCTAAAGTAAGGAGAAGGATTAGTTGATTTAGCAAACCCATTAGGCCATTTTGATCTATTCTTCAAATCAACCAGTTCCTGGTTTTGAGCAAGCCCAGAGAGAAAAATTAAATGAGAAATGTAAAAAGAAAGGATATTTTGATATCTTATCTCACAAAATCTGTGATCTTTGTAGTTTTGACTATTTCATACAAAACTATTTAGTAATGTTGTTGATTTACAATCAATATTTGAATTCAACTTAGTTCGAAAAGAAAGCTTAGTAGTTAGAAGTCCTTCATCCATCTAAGAATCTACTTCAACCCAAAGAGGCACTTCTTGGTTAGATAAAAAATAAGTTAATTTGTAGGAAGATTCAGTGATTTCGATCTTGGGATAAATTTGGCATAGTTTATGATAGAAGGGTAGAAACTACCTAAGAAAACCAAGTAAACAAAGTCAAAATTACTCTACTAATCCTAAACTACAGCCCTTTGCTACATAGTCAATTAGCTTAAAATCTTTGTCCTTCATACAAAACTGTATTTTCGAAGATTGAAAAATGTGAAACCTGCAGCCAATAGCCTCAAATCAAATAATTGACAAAAAAAACTTTGTGCCACTTAGTTTCTCTCCAGCAAATACTCTATTCTCCAGCCTTAATCTTAGGGAAATCCTAAGATCTCAAAAAAGCTCAATTTACAAGCTCAATCTTTAAAGGACGAAACCTTTACAACACAGCCCCTCTAACTACCGAAGTCATAGAGAATCTTTATGTTTGTAGTTGCCAAAATGTAAAATTTGCTGTGTAAGTGGCTATAACCTAAATTGGATTGAATCGACGATTCCAATAAATATATTTAATGCTGAGTGAATTAAAATTAGAGCATCAATTTGATAGCTAAGCTTCTATATAGAACAACCAAAACTAGGAAATGCTCAACTAGGGCGTGTGGCGTTAACATTAGCTCCTCAAATTCATGGTTTTCTCCAGCTACAACGTCACTATCCTGGCCAGTAAACTTCAGCGCAGGTACCCACATCATCTACTTAGAACCAACAAAGTCTTCAAATAGATGGCCAGGTTCATTGGCACTCGTACCTCTACTCAGTGCCGAAGCCAGAACCAGAAGCTCGTCAAGAAATACAAAAATATCAAGAAAATACTCAAGGCATATGAGCTCCGGTTCGGCAAAAAAGAGTTTGAGATCGCATGCAAGCAGCACTTCTGTGAGCTCAAGGCCATGCAGCTAAGACGAAAAAAGCTCAGAAACAGCGTGTGCTAAAATTTTGCGTCGATCTGCACTCAGACCGAATTCCCCATCGACAGTGAAGACAGTGAGAATTCGAAGATAAAGGTGTAAGAATAGAATCTGGGGATGATTCACTTTCTAAATGCCCCATACAAATGCTATGGTGGGTTTTAGTGGTTGGGGAACGGGGGCATAAGGAACCCAGATCAATGATGGTGATAAACAAGATTGAGGTATAAAGGTTCATGTTAAAACAGTTTGCCACTTCCAGGGATCCTTTTCACACCTCAAAGAGGCGAGGGATAGAGCTGATGACTATAAAAAAACTTTGGGCAGGACTGCTATAACTCTAATCAACAAATTTCCATCGCGTCCCATTTTAGGATCTTTTGTTTTCGGTCAGATGGAGGTGTTTTGTCTCAATGGGATGGATTTTGGGGTGTTGGGCTTGGGTTTTTTCAATAAGACGCAAAGGTTTATAATGCTTATGTAAATTTTATTACTATAAAGCATTTAGGTTATTCAAATTTTTAACAAAACCCAATAGCACTCAACTGCCCACACTTCTCCACTCACACACCGTAATGCTCTCTTTGCTTGATCAACATTAATTTACGTTATGTTTATTAGTATTCAAGGGAAAGCTACGAAAAAGACCATTTCAAAGCTGAGAAGACCTCCAAAAGTTGTCCAGATTCAGATTTCACCTTCATTACAAAGCTTCTATTAATTTGATCAGAATCAAATTATTTTGACCTTTTCTCAAAATTTTATAGCTCAACTCATACGTATCGCACTATTCAAACCAACTTAGGATCATAAAATTTAGCATCTTAGCTTAGAAAACTCAGCATTTGGGCTGAATCAGAACCATTCATTGAAGACCTAAAAGTGTAACGAATAATTTTGGTCTATTCTATGCCATTTTACGACAACTGAACCCTCAGACTGTGAATTGGGGTGAATATATAGAGTTTGCGGCTCTTTTGGTTTTAGGAGAACTAGTTTCTGTTTAATAATTAAATTGTTAGCTGTTCTGCCATGAAGATGGTTAGCTGGCTGTGGAAGAAGAATGATAAAAAGGAAGAGTAAGAAGTCGATTAAGACTAACTTAAAAAGAAAGGCTTCAACCCCGAAGGTGTAGAAGTCGAGGAAGTAGGTGAGCAGCAACTTGTCAACAACTTCGATCGAGACTATGAAGGTTGCATCTCACCGACTCCAGAAGAAACACAAAAAATCATTAGCTCCTTCAAGTCAACTTTTTTTGATTCAGGTTTTTCCCCAATGAAGACGAGCATCGGCATGAGAATGCATACTCTAAAGGTGGCAAGATCTGCCACGATAAGATACAAGTCAACAAAATCCGTTCTATAGGCAAAGAAATGATAAAAATTGTCGGCAAAAAGCTTATCAGTGGGGATCTCAACCTCACAAGGATATCATTCCCTATCAAGGCAATGGTACCCAAAACTGCACTCTAAAATTCAACTATGTCATGCTGCATGAACCCCTACTTCATGAAAAAGGCATCCGAAGCCAAAGATCCCTTGGAAAGATTCAAGTATGTCATCACAAACACAATCTCTGCCTTCTACTATATCACCATGTTCTTAAAACCAGTACTTCCTTTCTTACACAGCTCAACCCCGTCATTGGCGAAACTTTGCAGGGTTCGTACCCTGATGGCACCCAAATCTACTGTGAACAAGTTTCCCACCATCCTCCCATCAGCTACTTCTTAGCCGTTGGTCCTTAGAATACCTATAGATATTATGGATGTTACAACTTCTCAGCCCTTGCAGGGCTAAATTCTATGTCTTTAGTTAACAAGGGGTACAAGTGCTACTAATTCGCCAACGGAGACAAAGTTCATGCTTCATTCAACAAGGAAATGTATTCAGGAGTATTTATGGGCAGCCTACGCTCATAAGCTGTTTAAACGATGTTGTTTTAAGATAAAAATAATGATCTTAAGGCAGAAATAACTTTCGGAAAAGTAAAGAAAAGGTATTTTATGTTTTATTTAGACCTACTGACTACTTTTAATCACAGATTTACTGCAAAGGAAAGCAGGTTTCTCGCTTTTATGGAACTTATTGTGGTTTCTTGAACTTTGATGATGTCCGATACTGGGACGGTCGTCACTTAAAGGCTTTCAAAGTAAGTTGTAATTTATCTAGATTACCTTAAACTAGAGTACGCTTTAATCAGACTATAAAAAAAGATTGGATTTACAGCTTTTGCAGCAAGGAAAGCTTGAAGAAGCTCAAAAGGCTAAGGAAGAAATAGAAGAAAAACAAAGGAGAGATGTCAAATTAAGAGAGAAATATGGGCCCAAAAAGTGATTTTGCATATCAACTTCTTACAGCATTCATTCAATTCTTGCAGACAAAAAGTAATTGATATCCGTAAAGGACTGAATCAAAGGCTAAAGATGTCAGTTGAAGTTTATACACAAAATATAAAAAATGGTCAAGAAAACTAAGCTGTTTAAATTTAAGCTTGTTCTGGCTTATAATAAATGTGCAAAAAATACATAATTTAGATTGAAGAAGACTAGCCTTATCCTTTTGATGGGCCCAAAACCAATTGCGAAATGACGATTGTTCGTAAAAATATCATCTTCTGCAATTCTGAACGAGAAAATACGATAGTTCAGAGACTCAAACTCTTACTGAGCCTATCTTCTCCTTACTTTATCCATGTTACGAGAATTCTTGAAAGAAAAAACCAATACTTCACTATAGACTACTAATATGTTCCCTAAAATCTAGCCAAATGCCAAAAACTAGTAGATCAAGCATTTTTGCTGAGTGTCAAAGATAATCTGATTCAATTATGCCAAGCCTTGAGTTAATCTTGTATGAAAACTGTCTTAAAAATAGACGATATTGGAGTTACAGAGGAAGGATAGCCTAAAGTCTTTATTCCATACCTCTTTGAACTTGTGCCTTAGAACCAAAAGCCAGACCTTAAAAGAGAATATCAGAGTCAAATTGAGAAAATTCTAGAGCCATATTTTAGCTTCAAGGCTTTCAAGAGGGCTCCTTCAGAACTTTCTGACTACTCTGCTAGGTTAGACAAAAAGATAGCAGCAATTTAAAATAAGATTCAAAGAAGAAAGTATGGAAAATCAAAATCTAGGGATTCTTCGAAGTAATAGAAAGCCAAAAGCATCGAGTAACACTAAAATAAGTCAAAAAAACCAAATATTGTGTTGGAATCCATTACTTCTAAGCTCTCTAAGGCTTCATAGTCACCCGGAAAAACGACTTATTCTTTCATAGATCCATAAAAAGTTGTAAAGCCTCGAACACACAAACTTTCCTTCAATGACTATACGACCACAAGCCACAAGCTCGACTAATCAACGCATAGAGACGACAGTCTGACAAAAAGACTTAGTACTGCCTTATAAAAATCTAAACTAACCTTCAAAATTTACTAAAAATACTTGAAGCACAACAACAGGCTTTGAGCTTCAACGCAAATGATTTCTTTAATTCTTATGTTTATAGAGCAGAATTAGATGATAGAGCCATAGGCTAAGGAAAGAGCGTGTTAGGAATGTTAATCAATCATTGAGAGGTGAGGATCAGAGAAACGATGAGGCCGTAAAGTGCAAGTGCTTCTCCGAAGATCAAAATCAAGATCATCCCCACAAATATTTTGTCTTGTTGCGCGTTTGCTCTAACTCCTGCGTCTCCTACGATGCCGATCGCCAATCCAGCAGCCTTCGTTAATCTCAAATTACCAAAGAACTGAAGCCGCAGCAGAGTCCTGAAGCCAAATGGGCATACCCAGATTTGGCTTGGTAATTATCTCCAACTACATAAATCAAAAGTTACTCCTTTGGACGATAATGACAGCGACAATCATGCCGTAAATACCGAGAATACCAGCCATGACCACAGGTACAACTGATTTCATGATGAGTTCCGGCTTGAGAACACCCATGGAGCAGATTCCGACTCCAGCTTTGGCAGACCCGTAAGCAGCTCCGAGGTTGGCGAAAATGAGGGCTGAAGCAACACCGATGTAGCCGAAGAAGTATGGCGATGAGGGGTCAGACATAATTAGTTGAGTAGATGATTTGATAATCAATATAAAAACTATCAAAAGCATAGCCTTCTAACCGAAGGATAGAAAACTTAAAATAAGATAATTCTTTAACTTTAGACTTGTATTTTCAAAGCTTGTGAAACACCAAAGCCAATATGCAAGAGCTAAACACCAAAATCAAAAAATAAAAGTTAGACATTTGATTGAGGACTGATCAAAGTTGCTTGGAACTCGCGAAAAAGTTGGTAGAAATCACTTTATTGATGTTTGAAAAGTTTAATTTATAAACTAAAAGAATAAAATAAAATTTATGCGAGTTTTCAGGCAATAAACAGCCAAACCAGGATACATCTTTCAAACCCCTCTTTAAACTGAGCAATGTCGAGGCAGATACTTATCTTAGTACAAGCCAAGAAAAAATGTAGATCGACTAAAAGATAAAATCAAGTAAGGGTCTGCTAAAAAATCCTTTGTTGAGCTTCAAAAAACTCCAACTTTTGATAAAAATAAGTGCCTTGACAATTTAAGGTACAAATCTGACGCATATGGTATTAACTAAGAAGAAATATCGTATCTCAATAGTCGATCAAAAAGTTTCGCTTCAAAGAAAGTGCAGAATTACTAAAGAAAAATCACAAAAGGATATGAGCTAAACCTAATGTTTGTAAATATAAAAGACACATTGAAGCAAAACCAAGTTATGTCCAAGAATATAAAAGATAACGACAAATAAACCTTTTTGGCAATACGCTCCCATTTGAAGCAGCAACTCTACAAAAACTAGCAAAGTCGAGATTTCTGTCCTTACAAGTTGGCTCCCTATAGTGAAGAACAAATAAACAGGTCTATTGGATTGCATTAAAAGTCAGGGAGATCTATTTTGAATCCTTTTTTTACTGAGGAAACTGTTACATGCACCAGTGCAGTTCTTAACCAACCTTTCAAGAGCGAGCTAAGTCCATAAAATAGCTCAGGTTTGAGGTCTAATACTGAAAATATCTCAAAATGCGTCAATAAAGTTAACAAACCATCGAATCCAAAAAAGTCGATGTGCTTTAACATAGCAAGTACTGACGGGGATGGTAGTTACTTGAAAAAGTTAAAAAACTACTTCGACTTTATCTTTAAAGTAAACTTTTCTAACAACATCTATGTTGACCTAAACTTATCAAAAAACTAATAAATAAGAGAATTCAGCTCATACAAAGTATTTATAGGGAAAGGGAACAACTCGACCCTAGTTGAAAATATCGTCAAAAGAAGGTTTTGGTGGCAAATAACTCATAATAGTAATGATGATGATATTGATTTCTACTGGACTCAAAATAAAGTGGATCGATTTCATTTGAGACAAGTCACTACGAAGAAATTTAAGCCAAAGGGAGCACAAAAAATAGATTTGGCTAACAAGAAACATAAGATTAATGAATAGCTGCTTTAGCAAAACAAAAAGATCTTACCGAATGATAAGTGTACTGAAGTCTAGAGCTACATCAATCCAGACAGTTTTTTTATTCCTTTTAATACTTACTATCAGCCTGATGTAATTACTAATCATCTTCCTAAAAACAACTGCATTGGTTCCAAGAAAAACTTATTCAAATCCTTGTTCCATTATTATAGTTTTGTAGTTAATAAAAACCCCTTTGAATTCATTCCTAAAACTTATCACATTCACTCATTTGAGTCTTAATAGTATTCGAAATTTCAAAAGTAAAATGAAAAATAACCTCAAAAGGTTTGGATAGTAAAGCCAGGTGAAAACTCAAATCGGGGAAAATCAATCAAATTGGCTCCCTTTTAGCGTTTAGGTTAACTTTTTCTGAAAGAAAGAGCTCAA